>Ga0209915_1000974_pt1 | contig 48781 bp, 46 predicted proteins | sample ThiBiot_750_plan_FD_183952 | JGI IMG/M metagenome (GOLD analysis project Ga0209915, IMG submission 183952) | Wastewater bioreactor microbial communities from Cape Town, South Africa - Thiocy_cont_750_plan (SPAdes) | ecosystem: Engineered > Bioreactor > Thiocyanate-remediating > Anaerobic-Aerobic... | reverse complement strand
TGGTTTGCAGGCTTTGGCAAGCTGCGAATCCGCTTTGAACGACGGCTGGATATCCACGAAGCGCTGCTGAAATTGGCGGCAGCGATCATCTGCGCGCGCTTCGTGGATCGGTGGTGTTAGCCAGTCTTATCCAATAGTCTTGGTGCCTTCGCGCAGCGCACAAACGGTTTGCTTGGCGACGTAAATTCCGTTGCGAGAGAGCGGACTCTACTTAAATTCTACGCAGCCTTCGTTCCACAAAGTGAGACTGAAAACGCAGTAGCGTGCATGTCCAGTAACAGCGTAGCCTATTTGAAGCTGCGCCTTGGCATCCTCACAAGCCGATTTCGCGCTAACCATCCGCTAAAAGCCTGTTCCCAATGCATGGAGCAGGACATCCGCGAGACCGGGTGGGCCTATTGGCATCTGAAGCACCAGTTCCCAGGTGTATGGATGTGCACGACACATAAACAACAACTGTTGCTATCAACCCTCAAAGCCAATGGGGTAAAGCGTTTTCAATGGCTTTTGCCTCACTGGAGTGAATTGAATCCTGCCAGTTTGGTGACCGGCGAGACCGCCTCGTCTTGCGTGTTACTGAGCCTTGCAGAACTCATTGAGGCCCTTGTCCAAGCAGCGGTACACCAGCCTTTGTTGTGGAGAGAACTGCACGAGGTCTACCGTCAAGAACTACGGCTGCGTGGATGGACTGCTGGTGTTGCCAGCTTGCGTACGGCTCAGATCGCGGCGGCCTTCCTCGACTACTGCAAGCCGCTGAGGTGCATTCCGGAGTTTGCCGCGCTGGCGGAAGATGGAGTAGCTATGGCGACACAGTTAGGCCGATTGCTGAGACCTCCCCGATGTGGCACCCACCCACTGAGGCACCTACTGCTTATCCATTGGCTGTTTGGCGATGTCCAACGCTTTGACGTCGCACTGAAATCTGAGAGTCTCAACAACCACCCGCCCACTCATGAGGGTGTTCCGGCCACAGTGCCCGTTGTTGACCCCCGAGTTACCCACCTCTGCAGTCTCATTCAGCAGGAGGGGCAATCTGTGCGCAGAGCTGCAGGCTTGGTTGGTGTCGATACGCATACAGCGCTCGTGTGGGCTGCAAAGGCTGGAATAGCGATTTCACGCCGCCCACAGAAGCTGTCTACAGATGTCCGTGCCGGCGCAAGCCGTGACTTGCGCCGCGGGAATGACAAAGAGCAAGTGGCATTTCGAGCGGGTGTCTCAGTCGGGACCATCACTCGATTGCTGCTCAGCGACGTAACTCTGCATGCAGACTGGTCTGAGGCGCGAAGAGAACAAGCGAGATCCCAGTCGCGAGCACGATGGCTCCAGCTGTTGCAGTTATCGGGAAGTCTCGGGATTAAATGGATGCGCCAAATGGACACGCGCACCTACACCTGGCTCTATCGAAACGACCGCGCCTGGTTGGATGCTCACAAGCCGGCGCCTCTTCCCCAGCGTTCAAGGTCCCTCCCGGTTGACTGGGCAGCTAGAGACGAACGACTAAGCGGCTTGGTCCGTGAAGCAGCGCTGCGTCTCATGGAGGAGCGGGGCGTGCGGCGTATCCAATTTTGGCAGTTGTGCCAGCAAATACCTGATCTCCGAGCAAAGCAGGCTGCTTTGCACCGGCTGCCCCGCACCCTTGAGGCCATCCAGGCGGCAATGACTGCACACGTGCCATCTCAGGACCTTTTGCGCTGAGTCAACCCAATTGCACTCGCGTTTTGAACTTGATATGCATATATGTATTAATGTATGCTTAATGCATGATGGAAACGGAAGTGAGAGTACGCGCAGCCAACGCGCGACGCATCTGCACGGCGCATGGAATCGCCCAAGCCGACATCGCTGCTCATGTTGGGGCCAGTCAATCGCAGGTCAGTCGCATCCTCAAAGGGGAGGGCATCAGGGCTTCCCGACTGTTTGAAGAGGTTTGTCTTTTCGTTGAACGGTTCGAGGGCGGCATCAGTGCAGATGCTGTGCGCGGCAATCGGGAACTGATTGAGGCACTTCAAGCCACATGGGATGGCTCCGCTTCACATGCCAAGGCTCTCGCGGCGGTGATTCGGTCGTTGGCGATTTTCAGACCTACTTGACCATGAACGGAGACAGCCCATGAACATGCTTGTTCAACCAGCACCTTTGCCGGAAGAAATGGATCGCGGCTATCTGGGACGGATCATGCGGATCAATGGTTACCGTTCCCCAAAGGACATGGTCGAAGCGATGGCCGGGCACTTTGGTAAGGAAGGGAAGACACGCCGTGAAGTCACAACGCACGAGCTTCTAAGCCGGATGGCGGGAATGACTACCGAGCACTTTGCGCAGCGTCACACGACCATGCCGCTTCGCCGGGGGATTACCTCCTATCTTCCAACGCTTGTGCATGGCGCTGCTGAGCGCACAAGTCTGCTATACGTCAGTGGCACCTTGCGAAAGTATCCGGCGGCCTTCTTCTGCGAGGAATGTGTGAGGGCAGATATGTATTTTCACGGGACGAGCTATTGGCGCCGAGACTTGCAGACTCCAGGCCAGCTGTGGTGTCCCAAACACGAGGAACCGCTGAGCTTTGCTGCCGGAGCGGATCCCTTCCTTACTTCCCCTGCCGAATATGGTGGGAAGTTAGGGAAAATACCCCTGGACTGGGTGACGCCTGCCATTCGCAATGTTCAGGTGGAGCGGTTCTTAGATCTGGCTACCGCGCTCTATGATCGGACTTCTCCTCTCGATGTTGCCCTCATTACTCCACTTCTCCGCGATATGGGGAGCGCGCAGGGTTTCAAGGCCAACGCTTGCTCGAAAAAAGGTGCGTTGATCAGTGACCGGATCAAGGAGCTATTTCCAGAACAGTGGCTGAGCACCGTGTTTCACGAAGTGGTCAAAAAATCTCCAGGAACTTACCTCCACCAAGTGGATGGAACCCTTTATCTACGAAAATCTGCCTCGTCCGTAATTGCCTACTTGCTGGTGCTGTCGATGCTGTTTGAGAGCGCAGACCAAGCAGTATGTGCATTGGCTGAAGCCAGCAATGGGAAAGTGCTGCCATTGTGGCGGTCACGGTTCGAGAAACCAAATATTCCAGACGCGCATGAGCTATTTGACCAGTATGTAGCCGCGAAGGGCGGGCATTCAGTGGTCGCACAGCTGCTGGGGTTGCCTCTTCATACCGTACGAAAAGCCCTGTGTGATCTCGGTTTACCAAACTTACCGGAGTGGGATGAGACATCGGACGTTGGAGCAGTCATTGCATTGAAAGCGTACTATTTAGACAAGCTTTCCTATACCTCTTGTCTTGAAACCTCCGGTATGACCGAGACGCGCTTTGATGCGCTAATGCGTCGGTGCGGCCCTAAGATGGCAATCGCCCTTGAGCGAATGAGTCCGAAGATTAGCATCAGACCACGGGCGCGCCAAGCGAAAGGTCAGCTGCCTTCAATACAGAACGAGGCGGCAATCAATTGAAAAATATTTTATACCTGAGAAACCTTACTCCAGAACTGAGCCCAGAAGCTGTGATCTCGAGATGAAAGATCTTCGTATAATGCTAGGCGCTCTGGATCATTGCTGCGCAGTGCGGCTATGGCGGGACTAATAGGGGCGAGATAGCTTTCTGCAGCGATCTGGAAGTCCGTAATGCGAATATCGTCGTCGCTTCGTTCGAAGGCCACCCGATGCGCAGCGATCCATAAGGCGATAATCAAACGTTGCACACCCGCAGTTATATTGAGGATAGTATCCTCCAACTCCTTTGTGACGGGCAGTGGTTGAGCTACGAATTGGTAAAGCGCGAGTGTTGGTAAAAAGTGTTTTCGGAACGTTGAATCGTTTTCACCCCAAAAGTGCTTAAATGCGTGATGACCAGATGTGACAATGCGCTCTGCGTTGCTAAGACGTTTGGTGAGTGCTCCAATGCCGTCTGGCGTGCCTGAAACGAGCAACGGAATTTGCCACTCGTTCAGAGCGGAGAGAATCCACTTGAGCGATTGGTCTTCGATGATTCTAAGCTCCGGATGTGGATCTCCCGCTTTGCGTTTTCTACGTTGATCGAGGCTCGATAGTTTGAAGAAATTTTGAACCTCATCCAAGTGCAGGAAACCGAGGAAGTGACTCGACGCGACCTGGCGCCACTCGTCCAACATCCTCGGGCCATCGCTCCAGTTGCCAGAGAGAGTCTTGTCGAAGCGTGTGCTGCCCGTTGCTCTTTTCCATGCGGTCATGAGGGTGGCAGCAAGTTCATTGGCTTTTCCACTGGCGGGGACGTTAAGAGACAGCCAAACTACCTGCTGCAGCCCATTGACCATCCGAAAGAATGAGGAATGCTGGATGATCTGGGGGTATGTATTTAGGCATCTACTTATGGCCTGAGTTTTTCCAGAACCGGAAACACCAACAACTGCCGCGCCATAGGTTGGTACATTAACCGGAGGCTTGTAGTGAGGATCCTCTCCACTAATCCTGCTCCACGTGCTTGATGATGATGGATGAATGTGGTCATAGTTTTGCCGGATCATTATGTCCATCGTTTCATACAACTGCAACTCCTCCATGCTGGGTATGTGCATATCTCGTACTGTCATCAGCATATGCAGCCGGATGTGACGTGGAATAGATCCAATATCCTTGGGAGGCCGAGGTGGGAGGTTTAGCAAGAGTTTGGCGATTTCTTGCCGAGATCGTATGATTCCTAGCTGCTCAATCAGTTTGTTTCCGGCATAAGGATCGTGAATGATGGCGGGCATGGGGGTCTGCTTAGGCATTTTGCGAATCCTTATTCATGATTGCAAGCAAGTCATTCATCATCGTGTCGTAATTTGACTTGGACTGAGCACGCGCTTGAGAGGAGCCTTTGACCTCACCAGTCATCGATTGACTCGCGAAATCAATTTCAAGAGCACGTGCTTCACGTATCGAGGGGGTGAGTCCTTTGGTTCGTTGACGGGCGGCGCGTGTCTCTTCAAAGGCATGATGGCGAATGAGCTCTTTACGGCGATAGCCAAGGAGTGCTTCCTCTACGCGTCTATGCGCTATATCCGCCGCCTTGAGCTTTTGATAGGTAAATGTATCTATGACTTCATCATGAGTAAGGGACGGGTCAGCCCGAGTGTGATCTGAGATAGATAGATCAATCATGCCTTTTTCGGATTCATGAGATGTCCAGATTCGAGAGACAGATCCTGGATAATAATTAATCGGGATATCCCAGCTGCCTTTTACTGAGCGTGCGCGAGTGCTCCACTGTTTTTCTTCTATGATTGGTGCGCTATAGACATTGGTGCGAAATATGATGCCATTTCGCGTTACTCGCGCTGTGTCATCAGGTAAAAGTTGGGTAATTACTTCGGCCTGTGATTGCGCGCGTGAGAAGCCGACTCCCATCGCATGGCCCCAGTGCCACAGTCCGGCAGGGCTGGGGAAAACACCATCTGCAATCATATGTGCGTCCAAGCGCTTGCTACGGTCTGCGGATAGATTGTAGACATAAAAGCATTCGTGTAAAAAATGCATGTACTGGCGCACTGACATTATTGCAGCCGCGGGGTTCGATCGGCGAAGATCATATTCCCGACGCCGAGCATCCATTGCGCCTGGTAGGAAGTGATATTGAACGTTTTTCATGATGCGATGCATCACTTCTACGACTCCTTTTAAGTCTGGGCGAAACGGTGGTGTATAGCTGAGCGTGGTTTTAAGAGCCATGCCTGTTGCCTTCGCACGAAGAGAAAGGTACTCTCCTCGATCACAGAGTAATCTTGCAGGAAGCGTTGGTGTGGGATAAAGCGACTGCCTCATTTCATATCCCCACAAATCACTTAAAAGAGCGGAAGGTGCGACTGAGTTGAAGAGGCTCACTTGGGCCGTGTCCCAACTTGGGCCGGTGAGACAAACATAAAATCCAACAACAGCCGTAGAAAAAACGTCTACGATCACATATACGATTGGTCGGCCAATAATCCAGGAGGGATTTATCGAAGATCTAAGATATACGTCGCCTATCGTCGAGTCTATTGCATAGATTTGTCCTGGTCCCTCGGATCCCTCCCATGAAACTCCAGTTAATCCTCGAAGATTTCTTTGAAAATGTCCTTTAGTGGTTTTTTCGCGTATCAGCTCGATATCCCCAATTCCACTGGTGAGCACTCGCTTTACTTGTGCATAGTTCGGATACTGACCTTTTTTTAGTTCAACTGCTACTATATTGCCATTGTCATCAATTCGCATTGCATTGCTGAATTGATCTGCTATGATGCGTGTGTAGCGCTCTGTCATCGGTGGTTTAGGTGTCGGAATGAGCTTATCTGCGGAAATTATTTTAAATCTCCAGATGGTACTCATTCCTGGTTGTATTGATTCACCCCAACAACCGAACAATTTATAGGATAATCGTTGAGAGTCGGTTTTTCTACCTGCTTTCTTTCTAATATTATTTGGAGAAAGTTCACGCCTTATGCCTGGTGCGCCGCATTTGTCAAAACGGGTACGAAGGCTGGTTTTGGTGAGGCCAAAAATGCATAGAATCGACCACAGCTTATAAACGTATGAGGCACTTACCTTGTGCTTCTGCATCGCTTGTTTCACCAAGTTCGCAAGATTGCCATAGATCAAAATGCTTTCTTTGAGATTTTCATAGTCAATGAATTGCTCCATAATTTGACAGCGCCTCTCAAAATCTTTGAGTGCTCTAGGCTTCTCAATTTTTTTATAATAAATTCCTGGTAAATCTAGACTAAGAAGAATCAGCTCGTGACTAGCTATAAGCTCGAGAAGATCTTTGCGGAGCACTTTGTATAAGGATCCTACTAAATGAGTGGACGTATAGCGCTTTGTCTGCTTCAGTGCTCCAATACGAGGTCGCCCACCTTTCGGCCTTGCATGCGTTGATTCAGATTTAATCTGTACGCAATAGGTTGTATCAGTTCTGATGTCATCTGCGATTATTCGATAAATTCCTGCCGCCAGTCCATTGGCATCTGTTGTCAGTTTGTAAACTTGGTTATGTATTAAATGCATGCAGACCTCCGTGCCAAGATGGGATTGAAAGAAGAAAATATCTCTCGGGAAACAGAAGCGAGAGGATGGTGGGGCCTCCAGCTTCTGCGGAGGTCAATTGGTAAAAAACCCCGCCAAACTGCCTGCCATAGTGCCCTTTGCGCGCTATAGATATGGTTTCCCCCCCCTAAATGAGACGTTATGCTTTGTATAACATCCGAAAATGGAAGCCAGGGCTCGGATCGTACGACTTGGCATGCAATATCTATTTCCGCTTGGCTGGCGGGGTCGGCATAGCCCCATGGAGAGGTCCTGCGAAGTGTTAAGCTCACGTTCGCATCATATTGGTTCGGCGTAATAAGTAGCCAAGAAACGCCTCGCTGGGCCCAATATGTCTTCTCCAGCATAAGTAGTTCTTTAGAGCGGGTGCTAATAATTTCAGATGGTTTACAGGAAATGGCGAGTAACTCCAGCAAACCACGTTCACTTTGTAGAACTAACAGGAGGTCGGTTGTGCTTGTCCAGTGGCGACTCTGGTCGCCACTGGACAGTTGTGGATGTCTGATTCCTAGCATCTCTGCGATTTCGCGTGTTCCAGGAAATTGATTTGTCTCGAAACCCACATGCCAACGCGAAAGCTCATGCGATGAGCTATCCTGGCTTAGCGGAAACTGTTCAGTAAGATCGACGAGGTTTGGCACCAAGCCCGCAAAATTCAACCCGCTCCATTCTTGGTCACTTAATAGTTCGCGCTGACGATCTCGCCAGACGATCAGATGTGAGCGCCCTATGCTTGATGGATCTCCTCGCGAAACCCTATGCCACGGCGTGTAGTCAGCATAGGTGCCGGTTCCTCGCCCCTCTTTGGAGAATCGTTCGAGGACTGTGGGAGTAAAACGCTTTTCTGTTCGCACGAGTGTTCTCCCTAGGCGGTCGAGGTTCTCCCCGGCCGCCCTAGTGTTCGTGGTGACATAAATCGAATTGCGCGGTCTAAGCTCCCACGCTTGCAGTAGCGTTGGGATGTTTGATTGATGGGGTGTAGGTGCTGGCTAGGCAGCAGAAGGTGCGTAGGTCATCTCACGTCTCCAAGGCTTTTTACAGTTGGACGCCCGCTGGGCTGTCCATGAAACTGCACAAACGAAGACTTGACCCTCCGCTCAAGGGCGGATAAATTTGAGGTGTTGGATGCCTCTGAGGACAAGCTTCTCGGGGTAAGTCGGCTTCGGGGTGCAACCCGAGGCCGACTTTTTTATTGCATGGAATCAATAATTCTATCGATCTTAAAGATTGGTCTATTTCATACCCAAGGCCTCCGCGATGAGTGCACTTTGACCTCGCAAACATTTTCGCCCACCTCTTAGTACCTCATATGTGAGGCGCGGACTGAACCCATGTTGTTTTGCCCAGTCTGACACTGTCACTCCAGCGCGATGAAAGTCTTCGCGCGTAATCGCAACAGGTTTTCCGTCGAGCATGCGCCTCGGAAGATTGTGATGCAGAGATGACATTAATAGCGCACAGATTAGGAATCTAGATGAATAGTACTAGCCTACGGCAAGTGTGTCTATTGAGATTCCAAAAAAAACTATGGCTGGTTCTTTGCTGAGAACTTACTTGGTTTAGTCTGATGTGATATTTTTTTGCTGTTATCTGATCAACGGAAAAATATCGTTTTTGATCTTGTTTTTCGGATGCTTAGGGAGAGGTTGAAAAATACAGAGCGGGCGAGTGTATGAGGTTGGCTAAAAAGAATATAGTGATAGTTGCTTGGTAAAAAATTCCATGGCGACGATCCGTTACATAGCTTTTGAGCTATCAAGTGCCTAAATCGAAATCTATAGGTTTGAGATATTTTTATGTGGTAGTGACTAATGCGGTAGGAAATTTTTCCGCACCAAAGACTTAGATCATCGCCAGAGCAAGCTCAACGATCGGTAACAAGGAGCTGCAACAAAGCATCCTATGGGGGGGCGATAAATTCACAACGGTGCTGCTGTATCAAAATGCTTGGCAAGCATTTCCTGTTGTCTGTCAACTTGATAGTGAAAACGCCAGAGTCTCTACTTCTTGCAATGCATGGAAATGCATCAATGACTGCTTTTTGTTCTAAGAGATCGAATAATTTCTAGGCGTACGGCCTGAGGTAAAAGAGTTGTAAGAGGTGAGGCTTGGCGAAGTTGATTGCCGCGCTCTGACTCTTCGAGCGCAAGAGCCCAGTCCTTGTTCTTGATTATTCGGAACCATTGTTCGCGCAAAGGCTTTGAGCGAGGAGACACATGCTCGTCCCAGCGTATAAGCGTAGCTAGGGCTATGTTAGCTAAAGCAGGTTCGGCATCAAGCAGCTTTACGGCTTCGATGTGGAGCATCAGACTCTGACGGTCCTGCTTGAGGTGATTGTCGCTGGTCATGTATTAACGCAGACTAAACGAAGACTTTTCAGAAATAAGCTCCGCTTTGCATTATCTCGACATTCAGGGTGAGGTATCCGATACCTTCTAAGGTGCTCAGGAGGTGTGCGGGTTGCTCGCCCGCAAGAGCCGGGCATGAGGAGTATAGCCAGCTCCCAACCCATGCCGCAGCATTAAATTCTTCTACTATACCGGATTCTTCAACTATCAGCCTTGCTCTACCTATTAAGCAACAGAGTTTTATTATTCTTTCATTATCCGATATGGGGCTTGGTGATTCTATATTGGAGATCTTATTTTTGTCTAACCTTAGCGATGATTTAATCTGTTCTTCCGTTATGTTCATTCTTTCTGATATATTGGATAGCACCCTAGTATGTAACCCAGAATAAGCTAGGCAGATGTGCATCATCGTCGGCGCTTGTAAAAGCTGACGGCACCATAGATCGTCTATTGAATTCTCTGTGCACAATCCGCGCAAATAATTGAAATCATCTTCAAGTGCTGATTCATGAATCCAAGCGCGTAGAAATTTGGAAGACAAAACAATGCGTTTGTTGCTCATTTTATCGATCTGCATCAAAGAAGCATCCACTGATTCTATTTAATATCAATCCTCCATACAAGCTAGTGACCGATACCATGGGTCTATTGAGCTTCTACTCAATAATGAGGAATCGCAAGGTGGTTTCGCTTAGAGCAAGCGAGCCTCGGAAAGGCTATCAATCACTTTTTTATGCAATTTCAGTAGTTCAATTTTTGAGGCTAGTGCCTTTCGTTGTTGCTCAGCCGAGCGCCACGTGAAAAATCCTGCCACAACCATCACACTGCCGAAAATCACCAGGATCAATGGAATTCCCACCAGCCCAATCAGAATTCCTAAGTATTTTCGCAACGTGGCTGATCTAAAGTCTCTGCGAGACGCTTCAATTTCTGAAATTATGCCTATTCGTTGTGGATCGACTGCGTAGATAAATTTGCCTGAGATACCGAGTGCAATTAATAGATTATAGGCATCTCCATTGATTGCATTTTTTCCTAGAATGAGATGCATCGTACAGCTGTCAACGCCCAGTAGTTTCTTTAATTTCCCCTCTAGATCTGCCATGATTGCTACATTGTGAAGTCGACCTGCATTTCGAAAATCTAGATACGAAAAGATCCTGAATTCAGAATTCGCATTTGACGGTCCACATTCCAATAATTGATCGGTTAGAGTTATTTCTCGCCATGTTTCCGCCTTCATTGTCATATTCAAAAAATTGTTTGATATCGGATGGATTCGCCTCGACGCAACTAGGAGCTCCTCTCCCTAGGTTCGCTCAGCCCGGAGTGGTTGCGGTGCGCATGGCCGCATGGATGTTGATTTTGCTGTCTATAGACACGTGTCTAAAGTATACATACCTGACACAGTCACTCGATGCGCCCGAGCACGAACCAACCACTCATGGAGGCGCTTGCCCTGGAGTTGAAGGCTCGTCGTCGGGAGCTGGGATTGACTCAGGAGGATTTGGCTGGACGATGCAACCTCGATCGGCCCTACATCAGCTTGATTGAAGTCGCGCGCAAACAGCCCACGTTGAGCGTGCTGTACAGGCTCTCAGAGGCCCTGGAGCTTCCGCTGGGCAACTTCATGGCACGGGTACAGGCACGGTACCTGAAGGGGCACTTAACAGCTCAAGTGCCAACCCGTCAGTAGTTTCGTTGTTCGGGGGCCAAGCAGATGCCGTACGCAAGAAGGGTGTACTGGCAAGCTGCCACGGGCCGTTGGAGGCACATCTGGGTTGGCTGCGGCAAGCTTCGCGGTTGCCGTTGTTCCAACCCAGTTGGGAGTTCCTCAGTTGCGGCTAAGGATCTGCTGCGGTTGCCATTTCCGCCAGGAAGGGGCCCTCTGATGTAGGGCGCTCGAAGATGAGATAGTCGTCGCGATTCTTGCCCAAAATCCACGTTGTGGGCTGCTGCTGGTTTCAAAGACACCTTGTTAAGGTGCGTAGACTGCCCCTGGTCCGGTAGACAAGCCCCGCCTATCCTTTGAGCATAGGGGGGAATGTCATGAGCACCCCGAGGTTACGTCGGAATTCAAGTAGCTCAGATCTCGAAAGAAGATCTGTCTGCTATGCCCTTAATCCATGTTGGCGGCTTACCTCGGCCTGTCCAAGTAGAGCCAGTGGCCGGATCCCGGTACTTCGGCGTACCCGTCCCCATTTTGCGCTTGGAGCCACCGAACACATCCTCGGCCGACAGCTTGTAGTCTGCAACTAGGCTTCGAACTCGGGCTAGAACACCAGCCTTCTCTGCGGCCAAAGCCTGGGCGATCTTAGCTTCAAGCTCAGCTTTCTGCTGGAGAAGCGCCTTGTAATCAACTGTCATGGATTTCACCTAATCTATGTGATAGCAACGCAGAAATTTTATGATATTTTGATGATGCTAGGTTGCGTACTTGCGGTACTGTTGCGCTGGCATGCGGTTTAGCTTGGGAGTAGAAGCCAGCCAGCTTGGCCAGCCCCAAGACCATCCTTAAAAATAAACCAATTTCAAGAATTGATACCAAACATTTGCCTATTCAAGTCCTATTTTGCATGACCCTGTAGGTAGGTTGTTTTACTATTTGTATGTTAGTTTGAAGTTGTATTGAGGGGGGGTCCATTGATAATTATCGGATAAAATGCTTAAGTTAGTATTCTTATTTTTCCACTGTAGAGACAAAAGATCGGCCACCGCCCACGCCATCCAGTCAGATCTGAACTTTCTCTCACCAGCACCCATCTCTCCTTCACTGCCAATATCATTGCGCCAGATCATGGCTGGAATGCGATATCCGGATTCTGTAGTTGGACTGTGGCCGGCCTTGTCAAGCAGATGCCCAACTTCTTGACCATGGTCCGAAAGATAAATCCATGCGCGATAGGGCGATTTGCCTGCAAATCTAGTGAGATCCAGAGTTTTGGATACTACAGAGTCATGATAAAGAATTGCTGAATCGTACTGTTCCCTGAATCCCTTAACCCAAAACGACCTTTTCTTTTCTTGCATCTCATAGTCAATGTCATCCATTGTTTGGGAGAATGGGTTTTCATTCTTTGGATATCTGAGGGCGTAGTGAGGATGCGCGCCTAGCAAATGAACGACTATGAATTTTTTTTCAGCAGAATCATTTAGGGCCATTTCCAGGCCCTCAAGAACTTCTCCGTCTAATGAGGAGGATGAACGCCCAGGGGTCCGATTGACCATTTCAACTGTGTCTGCATAAGCTGCATGACGCGACTCAATAGCCACATCATCATGATTGCTCACCCACCAAATTTTATATCCAGCGGATCGAGCCATCGCCATCAGATGAACAGACTGTTCACCATTAGCGCCTTGCAGCGAGAACATACTTTCAAACGCAGGAACTGTGCTTGCATCCAAAGACCAAGCATCACGGAATATCACCATATCACGCCCTAGTTCCTTTCGCCTCAAAGACAATATTGGAGTTGTATTTCTCTTATACCCGTAGACTCCCATGTTGTCGCGGTTAATGCTATCGGCAATTACTAGGACGACAACCGATCCACCTTTGCGATCTATTTTTGGAGATATTGCATTTGCTCGAAAGAGTTGATCTTCACGAGAAGATGCTTGGGTTTTCCAATTGCTCTTCACCACAGATACAGATTTATACCAATCCTGCCAAAAAAACACTGGGTGCAATCGTCTCCACGGCTTACTAAGATGTGCAACCACACTAACTAGCATAAGAAGAAGAATGAATCCCGATAATAGCCGAGATGAGTTCGTTGCATCAGCGCGCGCGATCATCAGAAGTTTTCCTGAGAAAAGCATTAGAGCCAATAGACCAGAGCCTAGTATCAAGAAACGTACTGAATTTGCAAAAAGATATTCAGCACTTTCGCGGATATTTGTGTTTGCCGCTGCCTCCAGTACAAGGGAGCTCTCCGGAGAGGCTCCATATGCCTCCTTCAGAAAATATCGAACGATGCCATCAATGTAGAAGATTGATGTTGCAATCCAAACAAATACTCTGGAAAAACAACCGATATCTTTCTTCTTCAAGCCCCAGAAGATAAAAATACCGAAAGGAAGGTATAGGAAAAAAGATTTTGCGGCTCTGAGGCTGTCTTGTCCTAACAGGGAGACGAAAAAAGTTGATATCAGGAGCAGCGCAGCCACCACCCCTGATTTTTCCATCTTACTATGGATTATTTTCCAAAATTTTTTCACTGACAAACCGAAAAAATGGCGCTCACTCAATAAAGTGGCAAAGGCAACTATACAACTATCTATGAATTCTGAGGAAATATCAAGCCGATACTCGTAACGCCATTTTCGGACCTTGCAAAAACACTTCCCATGTGAAGCCTAGCGATGGCTGAAACAATTGCCAAACCCAATCCGTGATTTTTATTTGCATATGACCGCGAAGAGTCTGCTCTGTAGAATCTATCAAATAGTCTAGGTAGGTGCTCTGGGTGTATAGTTTTGCCTTCATTTGTCACAGTCAACTCAATAATAGAGGTTTTTATTTCGGTGGATTCTGATAAATTCTCATGTCTTCGAATATCCACCAATATTTTCCCTCCCATATTGGCATATCGTGTGGCATTCCCTAATAAATTCGAGAGAGCACGACGTACTAAACTTGCATCAAATACGCCACTGGCATCACCATGCACTTCCACTTCTAAGCCAGCCTCCATAATTGCAGCTTCGTGAAAGTCTATAACCTCTCTCGCTAGATCTGCGAGGCTGCAGATTTTTATAAGCCGCGCCCCATTGCCGCGGTCGGCATTCGAAAGAAATAGCATATCAGCAACGATATTGGCCATTCTGTGTAAATCTTCCAGGTTAGAAGATAGGACATCAATAAGCTCTTCGGAGGTTCTGCGTTTCCTGAGCGCTAGCTCTGAGCTACTTATCAAAGTAGAAAGTGGAGTATTCAACTCATGCGCAACATCGGCATTGAATGATTCCATTTGTTTGTAAGCAACCGATAGCCTATCTAGAAGATCATTGATTTGACCTATAAGCGGTCGAAGTTCTTGTGGTTGCTGGCTATCATCCAGCCTATGTATTAGGTTCTGTGCCGAGACTTGCCGCACCTGAGTTATCAGAAATTTTATCGGTGATAAACCCTTCTTGACCAGCCAGACACTCGATATCGAAACAATTAGTGTACTTGCGATAGCGGCAATACCCAAGGTCCATGCCAAATGCCGCAATATCAAATCGTCGGGACTTCTGTCTAATATCAGTGTAACCACAACACTTTGAGACATCCCATCGAATTTTTGAAGCTTGGCGAAGAACTCTCTTTTGATGGTGTTTTTATGATGTCTAACAAGATCAAATAAAGCTTCCCCATTTTTTTCATCTTTTCTGACTAGCAGGGACAGATCGTCATGTCCGCTCAGAAAATCCAGCAGGGTTCCTTGCAAAGACTCTGAGTCTACTTGTGATTTACTTTCATTTAACATGCGCTCTAAAGCGATCTGCTTGTGATCAAGCGCGTCAGCCTGTTTGGCAGATAGTGTTTGAGCGATTACCAGATAGACGGTAATGCAAACAATGCCTAGTCCAAGAATAGTTTGAAAAGCAAGGGAAATCGACAGGCGAGTGGATAAAGGACGAGTTGCTTTATTCTTTTTTTTGTTATTTTTCATCTTGATTCCATAATATAGCCCATTCCTCGAACCGTATGCAGCAATATTTTGTCAAATGGTTCATCTATTTTTAGCCTAAGTCTTCGAATTGCCACTTCAACCACATTCGTCTCAGAGTCAAAATTCATTGACCAAACTTGTGACGCGAGTTCGGAGCGCGAGATAATCTCACCCTGCCTTCTGGTTAAAAGTATCAATAGACTAAATTCCTTGGCAGTTAAATCAAGCCTTTTACCTGCTCTAAAAGCCCGCTGCCTTGCAAGATCTATCTCCAAATCATGAATTCTCAAAATTGTTGGTTCAGCTGACGGCTTGTTGAAGACAGGGGATCTTCTGAGTAGCGCCCTCACGCGTGCAACCAGTTCGGAAAAAGCAAAAGGCTTGACCATATAGTCATCTGCACCACATTTCAAGCCAGTAACCCGATCTTCAACAGACGATCTTGCAGTAAGCATTAAAACGGATGTCTGTTTGGATTGGCGAAGAGCAGTTAGGACCGCCAATCCGTCTATTCCAGGAAGCATTCCATCTAGAATGATCAAATCATATTCTATGGTAGCTGCTTTATTGAGTCCGGTAATCCCATCGGAGGCTGAGTCAACGGAGAAGCCTTCGTCAACCAAGCCGCGAGCAAGCTGGTCCACCAACTTCCCATCATCCTCAATTATTAGGATTCTCATGGGGCGGATTTTGATCCTAAGATCCTGGCGCTTGGATGATAAATTTGTCATCTTATTATCAGGATGCAGCCGGATAGCGTCCCCTATAGTGCCCTTCGCCCACCACATGCGCTTGCGCATAAATATTTCAGGGCACTACAGCGACCGACAGGCACATGGGCTTTGCCGGGCAGGAGTTTCATACATGAACTTGGTAACCTTACGTGGCAAGAGTAGGCTTCGCACAAGCCTTTGCCAAACCTTGCTAGTCAGCATGTTGGCTGGAGCGGGTTTGGCCCACGCCGTCCCCACGAGCTCAAGCGGCCCCACCACAGCGTCAAGTGAGGCGCCCCCGTCCCTGACTCTCGCTGTCGCGGTCGAGAAGGCCCTCGCGACTCATCCAAGCCTTCGCGCGGCTGAGTTCGGCCTGTCGGCCAGCGACGGCGCCGTGCTCCAGAGCAAAGCTCGCCCTAACCCTGAGCTGTCTTACTTGCAAGAAGATACCCGCAGTCGTACCAAGACATCAACTGTGCAGTGGAACCAGCTGATAGAGGTTGGAGGCAAGCGCGATGCTCGGATGCGCATTGCTGAACGGGGACGCGACGTTGCACAAGCCGAGCTGGCAGCTACCCGCGCCAACATCCGTGCTGACGTGAGGGCGACTTTCTACAGCCTCTTGGCGGCCCAGGAGCGCGTGACTGTTGCAAAACAGACATTGGAAATTGTGAGAAATGCGCGCGAGGCCGCGACCAAACGCGTTGCTGCAGGCAAGGTCGCCCCATTGGAAGAAAGCCGCGCAAAGGTGGCAGAGTCTGGAGCCGAGCTTGAACTGGGTAAGGCCGAGTCAGACCTGAGAGTCGCTCGCCAACAAATGCAGGCACTTCTGGGCGGACAAGGCTTTGCATTCGGTCCAGCGCTTGGCACGTTCGATATCGCCCCCGAAGCTCCTGCGGCCCCAGACTTGTTGATGCGGCTGGAGGAATCGCCTGCCATCAGGCAAGCGCGCTCGTTCCTGGAGCAAAGCCGTGCGTCCGCAGATCTGGAACGTGCCAAGCGCATGCCGGACCCCACCGTGAGCTTAGGCGTTAAGCGGGCCCAAGAGGTTGGACGGAATCAATTGGTACTGGGGGTTTCGATCCCACTGCCGGTGCTGGACACCAACCGGGGCAACCAGATACAGGCGCTGCGCCTCGCGGATCAGGCTGAAGAGAAGCTTCAAGCGTTGCGCGTTCAGATGCAGACGAATCTCTTCCAGGCGCGTGAACAGCTGGAGACTAGCCGTCGTCTTGCACAGCAACTTTCAACCCAAGTCCTGCCCACGGCCCAGACAGCTTATGAAGCCGCAGTGAAGGGCTTTTCACTCGGGAAGTTTAGCTACCTCGACGTACTAGATGCACAGCGCACGTGGTTCGACGCACGTAGCCAGTACCTAAGCCAGCTGCTGTCCACCCACAGTGCCGTCGCAGATCTCGAGCGCCTGCTCGGTACACAAGCTGACCAGTAAACCTCTGAGCCTCAAACATGAACACGAACTCTTCTCCAAGTTCTAAGCGCAGCACAGTTATCGCAATTGTGAGCATCCTATCCGTAGGGGTCCTGGCAGCGACTTTAATTCTTCGAAACGGCTCTTCGAGCCCCCCGCCTGCGGGCGAAAAAGCAGCTCAATCCCAGGAAAAAGGTCACGGCCATGGTGAAGCGGCAAGTCATGCCGACCAAGAGCACCATGGTGAGAAGGCAACAAAGGCTCACAAGGATGAGGACGGCCATGCCGACGGTGAGCATCATGAGGAAAGTGGCGAAAACAAAGCCTCTGCCAAGCCTGCTGCAGAGGCTGGTCACGATGACGATGAAGGCGTGATTCCCATGGACGCGCAGCGTATCAAGGTCGCCGGGGTAAAAGTGGCTCAAGCTGGGCCAGCGACCGTGCGCAGCTTGCTTCAACTGCCAGGTGAAATCCGCTTCAATGAAGACCGGACGGCACACGTTGTCCCTCGCGTCGCGGGCGTTGCCGAAAGTGTGCCGGCCAATCTTGGGCAAAGCGTAAAAAAGGGCCAACTCTTGGCTGTACTGAGCAGTGTCGCCGTGTCAGAACAACGAAGCGAGTTGCTTGGCGCTCAGAAGCGCCTAGCACTGGCGCGCACCACCTATCAACGCGAGAAGCAACTCTGGGAAGAAAAAGTTTCCGCAGAGCAAGACTATCTGCAAGCGCAGCAGGTACTACGCGAGGCTGAGATCGCTGTCTCCAACGCCGAGCAGAAGTTGGCAGCAACCGGGGCGGGAGCTGGCTCTGCTGCTGGGCTCAACCGGTTCGAGCTACGAGCGCCGTTCGATGGCGTCATCGTGGAAAAGCATCTTTCTATCGGTGAGGCTGTCCTGGACACAACGCAGGTTTTCACGATTTCCGACCTCCGCTCCGTCTGGGCCGAGATGCGAGTCTCCGCCCCAGACATGCCATCAGTTCGTGTAGGGGAAAAGGCGACGGTTCGTGCAACGGCTTTCGAATCGACAGCGACCGGCGAGGTTTCCTACGTTGGCGCACTCATTGGTCAAGACACGCGAACGGCCCCCGCCCGCATCACTTTGCCTAACCCGGATGGTGCATGGCGTCCAGGCCTGTTTGTGAACGTGGAGGTCACCGCATCATCCCAAGATGCAGCGCTCACAGTAGTGTCGACAGCGATTCAGCGTATTGAGAACCAGCAAACTGTCGTGTTCGTTCCGGTCGAAGGTGGATTCCGGGCTCAGCCCGTCCGTGTCGGTCGCTCGGACACGAAAAACACCGAGATTCTTGAAGGCCTCAAGCCGGATCAAGCGTATGTGGCTGAAGGCAGTTTTCTGCTGAAGGCAGAGCTTGGCAAAGCCACCGCAGAGCATGCTCACTGAGGCGGGGATCGGAGACCTTCATGTTTGAACGCATCATCCGCTTCGCCATCGAGCAGCGTTGGCTCGTACTGCTTGCCGTGTTTGGCATGGCCGCGCTAGGCGTGTTTAGCTATCAGCGCCTAGCAATCGACGCTGTGCCCGACATCACCAATGTCCAGGTGCAGATCAACACCCAGGCGCCTGGATATTCTCCGCTCGAAACTGAACAGCGTGTCACCTACCCCATAGAAACTGTGATGGCAGGGCTCCCAAATCTGGAGCAGACGCGCTCGCTATCGCGCTACGGCCTGTCCCAGGTCACCGTGGTGTTTAAGGACGGCACCGACATCTACTTCGCACGCCAGTTGGTCAACGAACGCATGCAGCAGGCCCGCGAAAACCTGCCTGATGGCGTAACGCCAACGTTAGGGCCGATCTCAACAGGTTTGGGAGAAATCTACCTGTGGACCGTGGAAGCGGAGGAAGGCGCTAAGAAGCCTGACGGTTCGCCATACACGCCCATGGATCTGCGCGAGATTCAAGACTGGGTGATCAAGCCCCAGTTGCGTAATGTGCCTGGCGTGACCGAGATCAACTCTATCGGCGGCTACGCGAAGGAATACCTGGTCGCACCGTCGCCTGCCAAGCTTTCAGCTTACGGGTTCACACTCGCCGATATCGTGGCCGCGCTTCAGCGTAACAACGCAAACGTCGGTGCGGGCTACATCGAGCGCCAAGGTGAGCAATATCTGATACGAGCGCCTGGTCAGGTCAAGGGAATAGCGGACATTCGCGAAGTCATCGTTGGGTCTGCTCAGGGGCAACCGATACGCATCCGAGACTTGGCTGAAGTAGGCCTAGGACGTGAACTGCGTACCGGTGCTGCGACTGACAATGGCCGCGAGGTCGTGCTTGGTACAGTGTTCATGCTGATTGGCGAGAACAGCCGAAAGGTATCCCAGGCGGTCGATATACGCATGCGGGAGATCAACCGCAACCTGCCCGAAGGTGTCAAAGCTGTCACTGTTTACGACCGCACCAACCTGGTCGACAAAGCTATCGCCACGGTCAAGAAAAACCTGATCGAGGGCGCCACCTTGGTGGTGGTGATCCTCTTCCTGTTCCTGGGCAACCTTCGCGCCGCGTTGATCACAGCAATGATCATCCCGCTGTCCATGCTTTTCACGTTCACAGGCATGGTGTACTACAAGGTCAGCGCCAACCTCATGAGCTTGGGGGCATTGGACTTCGGCATCATCATTGACGGTGCAGTCGTGATTGTGGAGAACTGTGTGAGGCGCTTGGCCCATGCGCAGGAGGCACGCGGCCGCCCGCTCACTCGCAGTGAGCGTTTCCATGAGGTATTTGCTGCGGCAAAGGAAGCTCGACGGCCCCTGCTGTTCGGTCAGCTGATCATCATGGTGGTCTATCTACCCATCTTTGCGCTCACCGGTGTGGAAGGAAAGATGTTCCACCCCATGGCACTGACCGTGGTCATCGCCTTGGCCGGAGCCATGCTGCTGTCGATCACCTTCATTCCGGCTGCGGTTGCCCTGTTCATGGGCGACAAAGTAGCGGAAAAAGAAAACCGCATCATGAGTTGGGCACGCCGTTCTTACTCGCCCATCCTGGCAAGAGTCATGGCAGCCCCTGCAGTAGTTCTGACAACCGCTTGTGTAGCGGTGGTCCTTAGCCTGCTGCTGGCGACACGCCTAGGTAGTGAATTCGCTCCCAACCTCAATGAAGGCGACTTTGCGATCCAAGCACTTCGCATTCCTGGCACCAGCCTCACACAGTCGCTGGAGATGCAGATCCAGATCGAGAACACCTTGAAGAAGGAGTTTCCTGAAATTGACCGTGTGTTCGCACGTACCGGTACCGCCGAGATTGCGTCAGATCCTATGCCGCCCAACATCTCGGACGGCTACATCATGCTAAAGCCCAAGGATCAATGGCCCGATCCTTCGCGTTCTCGCGACGATTTATTGGCTGCGATTCAAAAGACCGCAGACAGCGTGCCAGGCAACAACTACGAGTTTTCCCAGCCGATCCAACTCCGTTTTAACGAACTGATTTCTGGCGTGCGTAGCGACGTAGCCGTAAAGATTTTCGGTGATGACATGTCCGTACTGGAGAAGAACGCACAAACTGTGGCTGGCATGCTTCAGCAAATCCAGGGCGCGTCAGAAGTGAAAATTGAGCAGACGACAGGCCTGCCGATGCTCACAGTGCAAATCGATCGCGAAAAAGCTTCACGCTACGGCCTCAACATGGGGGATGTGCAAGACACCATCAGTGTTGCGCTGGGGGGCGGAGAAGCGGGGATTGTTTTCGAAGGGGACAAGCGCTTCGACATCCAGGTTCGCTTGCCCGAGGACATTCGCAATGATGTGGAGGCTCTGAGCCGACTTCCGATTGCGTTGCCAAAGGGAGCAGATGGCCGGGTGGGGTTCGTGCCGCTGTCCTCAGTCGCGACTTTTGAGACGGCTCCTGGCCCAAATCAAGTCAGCCGAGAAGATGGTAAACGCCGTATCGTCGTCAGTGCAAACGTACGTGGACGTGACATCGGCTCCTTCGTGAACGAAGCTGAGCAACGCCTCGAAAGCCTTCAGCTACCAGCGGGATACTGGACCCGCTGGGGCGGAACATTCGAAAACTTAGAGTCGGCGCGTCAACGTCTCATGATTGTGGTACCTGTCGCTCTGCTGATGGTCTTCGTCTTGCTCTTCGCAATGTTCGGCAATGCTCGAGACGGGCTCATCGTGTTTACAGGTATCCCGTTCGCGCTCACGGGCGGCATCTTGGCGTTGTGGCTGCGAGACATACCACTGTCCATTACTGCCGCTGTAGGATTCATTGCTCTGTCAGGGGTCGCTGTGCTCAATGGCTTGGTGATGATCTCTTACTTCCGGACGTTGCGTGAGGAAGGCAAGAGCGTGCCAGACGCCGTAACGGAAGGGGCGCTCACACGACTACGCCCAGTCCTTATGACGGCTTTGGTAGCTTCGCTAGGCTTCGTACCTATGGCTATCGCCACAGGCACAGGAGCGGAAGTGCAGCGTCCCCTTGCAACAGTAGTCATAGGCGGCATCCTCTCCTCCACGATGCTGACACTGCTCGTCCTGCCCCTGCTGTACAGGCTCATCCACAGGAACGACCCTTCGGAAGGCGACGTTCAACAGAATCCCGAGGATGGGGCATCGTCCTCGGGTGAGGTGGCGATCGCGTAACTTGGGACCGTGATCGCTTTTCAGGCCATGGCCAAAAGCCATGGCCCTTTTTATGTCAATTAGATTACAGCATTGTCATGGCAATGTGTGCGTCCTGTGGGGGCAGCTTTTCTATAGTAGAGCCATCTACTCGGGTCCAACAAAGCCACGAATAGAAATTCAAAATCTCTTGAAAGGATCTCGAAATGAAGCACCGTCGTCTTAACATTGCATCCTCTATCGCTGCATTGGTCGCTTCGACCGCATTCATTCTTCCTGGCATAGCCGCAGCCGAAAGCTATCAGCATCCCGCGAACAATGAAGCAGGCGTGAAAACCTACCCCGAGCACTTCAACTCACAAAAGACCCGGGAACAAGTTAAAGCTGAGGCAGGTACGGCCGCTCGCGAGGGCGGAAGCAATCGATTCAATACTGGCGCTTATCCAGCGTCCTCCAAGCAAGCAAATGCCGGAAAGACCCGTCAAGAAGTCATTAACGAATTGCTTAAGGAGACTCCAGAACAGCGTGATGCACGTCAACGCGCAATGGGTGGTTGAAATAAGTTGTGGATGACGAATCGGAGCTGCGTGATCAGCGGGCATGCTCTAGCCAATGGATAGATTCGTTGTAATAGTGAAAATGATAATCCCATATCTTTAGAACGTAGTTCTTTGGATATGGGATTTTTTGTATTTGGCTCAATAAGAAGAGCTAGTCATGTTAAATAAAAATCGAAGCTTGCTTCGAAAGATTTCATCCAATCTAACAGTTAGCCCAGCAGTCTTGATTATTGCGACTGGTGTTTGGCTTGCAACTGTGGGGAACATCCCCCTGTGGAAGACTCTGCTCCAGTTGCAAGAGGAAATTGGGGTAACATTTTTTATAGGATTTTTAGTTGCAGTTGCTGCGCTAAACATCTCTCTTCTTTCAATATTTGCTTTGGGGCCACTACTTAAGCCAGTATTGGTTGGGGCAATACTTGTAAATTCCATCACTAGCTACTTCATGCTGAGCTACGGGATCGTAATAGATCCTGGAATGATACGAAATACATTGCAAACTGATATCGGAGAAGCAATTGATCTTCTAAGCTACGAATTACTGGTAACGGTACTTGGATTTTCAATAATCCCCATATTCTTGATTATTCTGGCCGGCGTAAAAAAGACGACTGCAATCAAGGCAATATTTACATCTGTACTATTGGCATTCCTAGGACTTGCCTTGGCTTTAGTGTGCATTTTCCTCATTTATCAACCTTTCTCGTCGACAATGAGAAATCATACGAAAATGAGGTACCAAATTAGTCCTTTGAATACATTTTACTCAACAATAAAGGTGGCTACAAACCCTCTGGATAGAAGAAGCTTAAAAATAGAAAAAATCGGTCAAGATGCAAAAATACAAACTAACGAGCTAGTCAATGGCGAAGAACCAATATTGCTACTCATAGTTGGAGAAACAGCAAGAGCCGAAAACTTCGGAATCAATGGCTATGAGAGGAATACAACGCCACTGCTATCGAAGCGAGCTGACATCTTCTCCTCAAAGAACGCATGGTCTTGCGGCACCAGTACCGCTGAGTCGTTGCCCTGTATGTTTTCTCACTTAGATCGAGAAGACTATGCATCAAGGAAAGTAAACCACGAAAACATGCTGGATGTCCTGGCTAAGGCTGGGCTTTCGGTTTACTGGTTGGACAACCAGTCTGGTTGCAAAGGAGTTTGCGCTAGGGTTGCGACCGAATACTACAGATATGAGCCAAGCAATCCGCTTTGCGAAAAAGATGGCGTCTGCCAGGACTCTGCCATGCTGGTTGGCCTCAAGGATCGCATTCAGTCATCTTCATCGATGAAAAACGGGAAAGGAAAAGTAATCGTACTTCATCAAATGGGAAGTCATGGGCCTGCATATTACAAAAGGTCTAGTCTCTCAAGAAAGACATTTAAACCCGAATGCGAGTCGGCAGCGCTCCAAAGTTGTACGCAACAAGAAGTCGTGAACGCTTACGACAACAGCATCATCGAGACGGACTACTTTATTAACAACGCCATAGATTGGCTGAAGAACTCATTTCCCGCTGCGCCAACTGCACTCATGTACGTATCCGATCACGGAGAATCATTAGGTGAAAATAATATTTATCTGCACGGGCTTCCATATTCTTTTGCACCGAAAGGGCAGAAAAACATACCATGGGTAATGTGGGTATCAAAGCCAATGGAAATCTCAAGCGGTACAAGTTTAGCGTGCTTGAAAAGCAAAAATCTCAACATCAAAATAAGCCACGATAACTACTTTCACACAGTCTTAGGTCTGCTGGATGTGCAGACGAATGTCTACGATAAGACTCTAGACATAGCTGCTTCTTGCACAAGTGAGAACTGACGACAGCATGACAAATTTGTAATCAACTTAGGCGCTAATGGCGGATATCATATTTATTCATAGTTTGTCAACCTCAAAGCACAACATTTCAACAAATCTTCGAAGGAAGATTAGAAAAGGGGTATGAAATGAGCGAAGTTCGTTTTGAAGACATAGCATTGCGAATCAGAACGCAAAGGCTCGCACTAATTGCAAGCAATATTGCCAATGCGGACACACCTGGGTATCAAGCAAAAGACTTGGACTTCAAGGCAGCGCTTGAAAGAAGTTCTGCCAACATGTTGTCGGTTAAGGAGACGAAAAAGGGGCATATCCCAAGCTCAGAGTTGAAGTCCATATACGACACTGAAGTCGCCTACCGCCCGGCCTCACAGAACTCTCTCGATAAAAACACGGTGGATTTAGATCAGGAGCGTGCTAGTTTCATTGACAACGCAATACGCACGGAGTTGGCAATGAAACAAGCTGTGGATGAGTATATGGAAATCGGAGAAATGTTATCCAAACTTGTCTAGACACGGATCTTAACAAATTAGGAAGCTTATCATGGGATTCAGCAGCTGGTTATTCGGAAAAGGACATCACCGTAAAAATGATGGACATCACAAAAATTCCAGTGGATACCTTAAAAGAGGTAGTTACGGCGAAGTGGGATATGCATGCCCAACATGCCGAACACCAAACTCCGCAACAAGCAGATTTTGTGGCCAGTGTGGAGTTTCCTTAGTATGTCGTGGATGCGACGCAAATTTAGTTGCAGGCGCAAAATTTTGCGCGCAATGTGGAAGAGAAAATCTTTAAGTTGACGCTTGCCAAGTCAACTGGCACGCTGCGATAAAGGTATAGCTATCTCCTGTTGTCGATTAAATATCATGAAAAAAAAACTTCGTCTAGACATACCGGTAGTTCTATCATCTATTTCAACAAGCGATGACCTTTTGGTGAGACGCTTACTAAGTGATATTCAAAGTAGGGATGGTGTCGAGAAGGTCCATCTGGATGCTGGCAAAGATGGCGAATGGCCTAAATTGTGCATTCACTATGATTCAGAAAAATTACCACTGATTCGTATTAGAGAGCTAGTTGAGGCAGCAGGATCCAGGATATCCGACCGCTGGGGACACTTTCTTATAGAATTTGAAGGTATAAACCATGCCAGAAAAGCCCGCACTGTAGAGACTAAGCTTCTTGGTCTAAGTGGAGTTATAGAGGCGCAGGTGAGCCCGACTGGCCAAGTTCATGTGGATTTTGACAAGAATAAAATAAAAGAAGTTGATATTCTGGATGCTCTCCGAGATTTAAATATTAATCCCACTCAACCTGAGTTAGGTAATTCGGGGTTCAGGAAAGAACGTCCGCAATCCAAAAATGAAAATGATCATGGCCATGATCACGGGGGAGGAATTCTGGGGAAAAATGCAGAGATGGTATTCGCTATCACCTGCGGGGTGCTTCTTGCACTTGGCGTAGCGATTGAGAAATTTCTCCCCTCCTTGCCGGCTTGGTTTCCAATCGGAATTTACGTTCTAGCATATTTCTTCGGTGGATACTTTACTCTCAGAGAGGCACTGGAGAATCTTCGGCTCAAGCGGTTTGAAATTGATACACTCATGCTAGTGGCCGCCGGAGGAGCCGCGGCGCTGGGCTCATGGGCAGAGGGTTCCCTACTCCTATTTTTATTCAGTTTAGGTCACGCTCTTGAGCACTACGCGATGGGACGTGCAAAGCGAGCCATTGAAGCACTTGCCGAGCTAGCGCCCAACAGTGCAACAGTCCGGAGAGATGGTCAAGTACTAGAAGTTGCAGTTGAAGAGCTGGTTGTAGGAGACTTGGTTCTCATGAAGCCAAATGAGCGGATTGCCGCTGACGGCTTTATCGTCCGAGGAAATTCCGCAGTTAACCAGGCGCCTGTCACTGGGGAAAGTATTCCCGTAGATAAGAAGGCCGTGGAAGATGCGGAGAAGGCTAGATTAAATCCTGATGCCATTAATTCGGAGTCAAAGGTGTTCGCTGGCACAATCAATGGTGCTGGAGGTATCGAAATTGAGGTGACCAGAAAATCTGCGGACTCGGCTCTTGCTCGAGTCGTGAAAATGGTCAGTGAGGCCGAGACACTCAAATCTCCAACTCAACGCTTCACCGAAAAATTCGAAAGAATATTTGTTCCAGCCGTTCTGATACTTGCCTTTGCGCTCCTGTTTGCATGGGTTGTCATTGATGAGCCATTTCGTGATAGCTTTTACCGCGCTATGGCAGTATTGGTTGCAGCAAGCCCCTGTGCACTCGCCATTGCTACACCCAGTGCAGTGCTATCAGGTATAGCTCGTGCAGCACGAGGTGGTGTTTTGATAAAGGGTGGAGCCCCCTTAGAAGAGTTGGGATCTCTCAATGCGATTGCATTCGATAAAACCGGAACATTGACCGAAGGACGTCCACGCATAACTGATATCGTGCCAGCGAAAGGTATTACACAGGAAGAGCTTTTGCAAGTAGCTGTAGCGGTAGAGTCCCTTAGCGACCATCCGCTGGCTGCTGCAATTGTGAAAGACGCTGGCGAGAAGTTAGTGAATCAGCGGAATCTAGTAGCTAGCGATCTTGAAAATCTTATTGGCCGCGGCGTAAAAGCAAGCATTAATGCTGAACCTGTCTGGATTGGTAAATCCGAGATGTTCGGTATTGAAGACATCCCCAAACTAAGCGCTGAATCACAGCAAATCATTGACAATCTGAGAGAATCTGGTCGTACAACGATGTTTGTCCGATTTGGAGACAGAGATCTGGGGGCCATTGGATTACTCGACACCCCGAGAGCTGGTGCTAAAGAGGCGTTGAAGGCACTGCGGAGCCTGGGTATAACGCGGATGATAATGATATCCGGTGATCATCAAAAAGTCGCCGATGCAGTTGCTCAGGAAGTTGGTCTGGATGAGGCCTGGGGCGATCTGATGCCTGAAGACAAAGTCAAAGCCATACGAGATCTTAAGAAGAAAACCAAGGTGGCAATGGTTGGCGACGGGGTGAATGATGCCCCCGCTATGGCCAACTCTACTGTTGGAATTGCGATGGGAGCAGCTGGTTCTGATGTTGCGCTGGAAACTGCTGATGTTGCCCTTATGGCAGATGATCTCAGGCATTTGCCTTTTGCAGTGGGTCTGAGTCGGCATACAAGATCAGTGATCCGTCAGAATGTCTTTGTCAGCCTTGGCATAGTGGCAGTTTTAGTGCCGGCGACTATTATGGGCCTCAGTATCGGAGCCGCTGTAGCAGTGCATGAAGGCTCGACTTTACTAGTTGTATTCAATGCGTTGAGGCTTCTGGCATACAAAAAAAAGCAGCCTGCATTTTGATCAGATAAGACTAAAATCTCTTATTTTTTGTATTGGCCTCGTGTAGATGGGGCCCATCTTTCATGGGTTCAATAAAAAAAATGAATGAGAAAGGATTTGGTTTCAGTAAGCCATTTTTTCTCACTCACATGGTTTTTCCAATCCTTCCAATAATAGCAATATCTTACATATTGATGATTGCTGGCGGAGATTTTTGGCTGACAACAAAAATCTACAAATATCAAGGTTACGAATGGCGCCTGACAGATCATTGGATTGCAGCTAAGATACTCCATAAAGGAGGGAAGAATGTTAGTTTGACAGCTCTCCTAATACTTATAGCAATAGTTTGCTCTTCATTTTTCAAAGTTGGTTCTTCTTTTCGGACTTGGAGACTTCCTCTGATCTATCTGAGTAGTTCTGTATTGCTATGTGTCTTTTCTATTGGGATCTTAAAGACAGTTACCAACATGGACTGCCCTTGGAGCCTTGCTGAATTTGGAGGAGATCGACCATTTGTGGGTTTGTTTGAACATCGGCCATCAAGCATTGGGAGAGGAAATTGTTTCCCTGCTGGACATGCTAGTGCCGGATACGCTTGGATTGGTCTATACTTTTTTTTCTTAATGTCCAAGCCTTTGTTTAGATGGCGAGGACTTGCGATAGGCATTACTCTGGGGTTGATCTTTGGTTTGACTCAGCAACTTCGAGGCGCCCACTTCATATCCCATGATTTATGGGCGCTAGCCATTTGCTGGTACATCTCAGCGCTGACATACATAGTATTTTCACTAAAGACTCAATATCGTGTTGGATAAATCAACTAGTCCCCAAATCTTTGTTAATCACCAAAAATCACGAAGAGGACTTTCTCGCATATTTTACGCAACAAGCTATTCATGGAGCGGCTTAAAAGATGCTTGGGAAGAACCCGCATTCAGACTTGAGGCGATGCTGGCCCTGGTTTTGATCCCTTTATCAATAGTAGTTGGCAATGGATTGCTTGAGATATTATTTCTTCTTTCCGGTGTTTTTCTAGTATTGATAGTTGAAATATTGAATTCGGCCATTGAGTCAGCCATAGATAGATTTGGCCAAGAAGAAAATGAGCTATCCAGAAAAGCAAAGGACCTTGGAAGCGCTGCAGTATTTGTGGCTATAATTTTCTGCACTATTATTTGGTGCACATTAATTTTTAAAAATATATGGATCGATAAATAAAAAAAGCCCACATAATAGTGGGGCTTTTAAATTGAGAATTAATTATCCACCGAACTCATATTCATTCTGAGAGACGAAAATTGATCGTCCTTGCGGATCAAATCCAACAGGTGCAAACTTGGCTATAGGGACTTCAGTATGATAGATGGAGTCCGCCTTCCAGATCAGAGTCTTTCCGTTGCTTATGAATTGGATGATTTCACCACAGGTTATATTTATTGGACCTTTCTGGGAAAGATCAATTGTTCTGTAGCTCGTAGACTGGACTTCATAGCCGTAGTACGACTTCCCTGTAGGAAAGTAGTCCGCGTTAGCTTGGCCCGCAACAAGCAGCAGGACAGCGGTAGTGAACGGCAGTGCAAATTTCATTACGGTTCCTTTCAAAAAAATTGCCATGAGGCGAACACCTCATGGCAATTACTATAGGCTAGGCAATATTTTAATTGACCGGCTGAATGGTTACGTTTTCGTCATAGTTCAGAAAGCCAATCTCAATTTCCTATCAGAAGGAGTGGCGGATGCCCACTTCTGCACCCGTGGAGCTACCGCCAGCGGCCAGTCCAGCAGCTCCACCCACCAGGCTAAAGTTTGCGCCGCCCTTGTTGGTGACACGTGCAATCGTGCCGTACAGCGCAGTGCGGCGTGACATGTTGTGCACGTAGCCAATAGCGAACTTGTTGGCGTCGCTACCGTTATAGGCGGCCGGGCCTCCGCGCGAGTCTGTACGCACATAGTTGGCACGAATGTAGTCCTTGCCAACGGGAACAGTGACGCCAATTTGCCAGCGGTCCTCAGACCCTACAGCACGCGAGCCATACATACCATAGGGCAAATCATCACGCTGGAAGTAGCCCATCAGGGTTGCCACTCCAAAGTTGTAGGAAGCGGCCGCACCGTATTGCTTGAGCTTTGCGCCCGAGGCGTTGACATCGGTCGCGCCATACGAAACGGACATGCTCAGAGGACCATTGTCATAGGCCAAACGACCCGCGATATGGCGGCCAACGCTGGTCAACGGGTCTTCATCCATGGCATACATCGCCTCAGCCTGCAAACCGTTCCACTTGGGTGAGAAGTACTGGATAGCGTTGTCATGACGATAGTAGGACGCAAACGCACCAGGCATGCGGCTAGTAACGTTTGAACCGGCCAAACCAATCACGTTAAACGGGTCGTACTTGGTCGCATTTTGGGAAGCAGGCGAGAAATCGCGTCCGAGACGAACTTCACCAAAATTGCCCATCAAGCTAATTGTCGATCGACGCTGGAAGAACTTACCAGTCGAACTGAACGTACCGGTATCAGCAGCAATGTCAGATTCAAGCCAGAAACCCGCTTTCAAGCCACCGCCCAGATCCTCAACACCGCGCAGTCCCCAACGACCAGACGCGAGACCACTGTTGTTCATGGTCAGGTTGCTGGGAAGGTTGCTGTTGTTCACGTAACGCGTGTTCACGTCAACGATACCGAACAGTTCGACGGAAGATTGGGCGCTGGCACCGGCAGCCACGCCTGCCAGGGACAGCGCGACTATGTGTTTGAAGTTCATGATCATTTCCTTAAGAAAACTGTTGATTGATGCCTGCTTCGGGCATCAGCAGAAATCGTAAACGTCGCGCGCAAAAATATCGCTGGATGAAAAGGAATGAGTAAGGTTGCGCAAGTCAAATTCGCTGATTTCTAGATTTCACGAACCATGCCACCAACAATCCGAGCTTTCGAGGCCTATGTCCTTATAGTCACCACATATTGTTTGCACGAATATTGCAAATATGTCATTTTTTTGGTTGGAAGTTGCCGGGATTAGTTTGCTAACGTCTTTGATCTAGTAGGAATCGGAATTAGGTTCCTTGATTAATAGCTAACCCGGGGGAGTGTGATGCGGCGCGAGGATCTGCAGCTGAGACAGCTTGCTAAAACAGGAGATATAGAAGCATGTTTGAAGCTGGGGGAAGCATACTTAACAGGCTCACCTGGAATTTCTAAGAATATTTCTATAGGTGTTTCATATCTAAAATCCGCGTTCCCTAAGGCCCAGCAAAGAGCATCTATCTCATTGTCTACTCATCTCTCTTTAAAAGAAATAGTCAAAGAAGACTTGATTTTTGCACTAAAGAATGCAGCAGAAAATGATGAGATTGCGCGGCTCAAGCTTTCCGCGTGGCACTTCTTGCGCTGTGAAGCAGAAATGGGGAAAGTTTGGCTACAGCGCTGTACAACTCAATTGCTTGATAGCACTGACACAAGCCATCAGAAAATTTCTGTAGGCAAGCTACTAAGTTCCTTACATGCGCTTAGGATTATACATCCGACTGACGTTTCTTCCATAATCGCCAGTGAAGCAAGATCGGCTTTAAATGGAAGACAGCCGGATAGGTGCATTCAGATTCTGTCGGTCCTTTCATCCCATAGCTGCTTCGTGCCACTAAACATGACTTTGCATCAGCTCATATGCGACATAGTCGCCTATGCGGAGACATTTAAACACGATTTAGGACATTTGCCAGCTGATTTAATTGAGCAAAGCTTAGAACGATGCTCTGCCGTGGGCGATCTCAAGGCCTGCCATATTCTCGGGAGATCTCTGGCGGGCTACCCATGTGGACATTTGCCCGCAAAGCGTCTTGTCAGAAGCCAAAACTTGAGAAAGTCAGTTGCATTGCTACTGAGATCTGGAGATTCTGGTGTATCTATGGCATGGCTGCACCTCTTTCGAATTTGCTCAGACTACCGTAGTTCGGTTGCTAATCCCACTATGGCTAGATTTTGTCTGGAGAAGGCCGCCAAACACGGAATTGCGGAGGCAGAGCGTTGCCTAGGCGTGATGATTCTTAGGGAGTCTGTGGAGATAGACTCCATGGAGTCTGGGATGAAAATGCTGCACTCTGCAGCAAATAAAGGTGATCCTCTGGCACGATCGCTTCTATGCTCCTTCGTCTTGCCTGTCTTTGGTCCAGAAGATGAAGCCCAAAGTGCCATATCAGAAATACAAGAAATTGCACCTCTCTTGGCGATGAGACTGCGCTTAGCGCGTGCATTTGGCCTAACAAAGCTTGAAGCACTTTCAATGAACATAAACGCTACGATTCGACCGTGGGGTATCGTGCTTGAGAAGAATACTCAAGTTGCAAAAGGTAAGTTGGCTGAGCCTAGAGTGATTCCAGCAACTACTGAGTATGCAATGACCTGCTTGGAAATTGCGGCCAATCTGTTTTCTTCTAAATCACCGGAAAATATCATATTAGAGGGATCTCTTCGAGCAAGATCTCTTCAGCTAAGGCGCCTACTCCAAAAATTACATATCCAAGAGAGGTTTTTCTTTTCTTCCGTTTCATCTCAACAAAGAGAAGCTATTCGATTGGGGACAAAATGGGCGAAGGTGCAAAAAGAGATTATTAAAGAGGTCTTTTAATAATTTGTCCATCTCACAATGCGCATGCTTGTAATTAGGCCTCCGGCAGGAGTTTCGCATTATTTGCGAGATACCTTGCGCGCGCTTGGCTATATTTTCGACGAGTTCAGTGACTATCACTCTGGACTCCGTCATGCTATTAAAAATGAGATAAATTTAATACTTTTTTATGAGAATAAAATTCTCCTGGAAAAATTTAAATTGTTCGCAAAAATTAATACGGATAAATATCTTCCAATGATGATCCTAACAAAAATTAAAGATGGCAAGGATCGAGAAGTGTTCTTCGATAATGGGGTGAAAATAGATCCATCAATCTCAGACCACAGTGAGAGTTTCATAAAAAGAATTGAACAGCTGAAGAGCCGATTGCTTCTTGAGTTCAATAACAAGGAGTGCTATTATTTAGGAGATCTTATTCTTGATCTTTCTAAGCAGCGTGCAGAACGAAAGGGCAAGAGGCTTGATTTAACCAAAGGTGAATTTTCATTGCTGTTGGCATTTATGCGGCGCTCTGGTCAGCTTTTGTCTCGGGAGTCTCTGGCGGCACAGGTTTGGAATAGAGACGGCAATTTTACTAAAAACATGGTGGACGTAGCAGTGCGAAGGTTGCGTAGAAAGCTTGATGATCCTTATGATATCAAACTACTTCATACTCAACGAGGATCGGGCTATATCCTGGAGATTCGCCATGTGAAAGGTAAGTTTGACGAGATGTCTGAAGATTATTAGATAAAAAGAATAATGCATCATTAACTTGCAATTTTTTGCAATTGGATCTTGTCAACCTTAGTTTGAATCTGAGTAGCAATTTTAATGTGTACTGCAGATGCATTGGCGTGATATCTTTGTACATGAATGCATAATCTGCATTCCTGCTTTTAATTTTATGCGGGAAAAATAAGTGGGCGCATTGAGTTAAAGCCAAGTTGTTGTTTCTTTAACGGTGAAGTGCTGCGAGCAGGATGAACGCGGGGACATACTGCAATCGACACCAAGAAGCTCGGCTGCATCGTCAGGTAAGTCATTGAGTGGACTGCTACCGGCGTGACTCGGTTGAAAGTGCATGTGGGCGATGCTTTTTGTGACTATTGATGACCATGCAGGCATAGCCTTCACCACCATGCATCCCGGCGAGAAGAAGCATGAAGCCAGCGCTCCTGCACAATGCGATGGCGTGCCGCGCTGGGTTGGGAATGAGCGTTAAACGCTTGCTGGTTGACAACGGTGCAGCTTTCCCGTCAAAGGCGATTGCTGCTGCTTACAAGGCTTTGGGCGTACAACTCAAGTTCGCCAGATCGAACCAGCCACAAGGCTGAACGATTCATCCAGTTCGCGCTGCTCGAGTGGGCTCTATGGGTGGACGTACCAGACCTCAGCTGAGCGGACCGACGTTCTGGCGTGCTGGCCGTACCATTACAACTGGCACAAACTGCACGCCGGCATCGGTCAAGTCGCTCTGATATCCAGGCTCGAATCCCCAAGCACATCATACCTGGTCACATCTATAGCTCTGTGAGGAGATCTATTCCCCCGTGGTGTTGTATGCATTAGATTTGATACCGGAAGGTGAAAATAATCATAGATCGCCTAAGATAGCACAGTTGGAGAGGTCACGATAAAAGAACAAACTTCAGAAGAATGGGATTTGTGTTCCAATTGGTGCAGTTGAATTAGTGGTTTATAATTGTGAAATAGCTGGAATTCGACAAAGAACACACAATCATATAATTCTTGCTAAATCAGTTTTTCTGCATAGTGAGCTATCTTCCGTAACATGAAATCTGGAGTTTGATCATAATTTCTCAGTCGCTTTCCAGCGACGCGGCAGCCACCACCATAGCGTGAAGATTAGGGTCGCAATCAGTGCCGCAGCTAAGCTACCAACGAAATGGCCAAAGATGGTGGATAGAACAAGCTGTGTGCCTGATATTAGTGCGATCGCAAGCGTTACAGCACCTGCCAGAATTTGGCGTGATGCAAATGTTTTAAAACGAGGTCTGTCAATCAGCGGTCGTATCAATCGATGCTGTACGGCAGTTGCGCTTAGTAATACTAGGCTCGTCACTGCCAAAAGAAATGTCGCTAAGAAGACCCATTTTTCAGTATATGCGATGGCGTTGAATCCCGGCATGAAGGGTACCGTTATCAAAAATGCTGAAAGAAGCTGTGAGCTAGGGAGTAAGACTCGGAGTTCTCCAAGAAGGTCCGTCAAATCTCCATCATCATAGACTTCAAGATCATCTTGATCTATTTTTGTGTGAATGTGTGAAGTATTCATTCCGAGCTATCCTTTTCTTTATTCCTACGTTGATAGTTTTTCTAGAGCGTGTTATGCACATGGCTCAAGCCCACATCAAGGCACCTGCGGCTGAGTGTGGGTGCCGAATCTCCTCGAGTCTTGAACTTCGACGCGAGGTACAGCAAGCACTTGGCGTAGCTCGAGCAGCATAGTTTTGAAATCGTGGACTACTCAGTTTTTAGTTTCACGAGAAGTTTCCCCCTAAATTTTTAGGTGTTCCGTCGCCGGGTCGCGTCCGCGAAGGCATCTCAGCCTTCTCGTGTTCTACGATAGCACTTGATGGACACAGTAGTCGCGGCGATCACCTACTTCTGATTCAGTCATCGGTCTGGGACTGACGAGATAGGTGCTGGCTTGCTCTGCCTTGAGAAACCCATAGACTCATTGAGCGGCGAGGTGCGCGCGCCACTCAGACTGGCTAACACCACTGATCTACGAAGCGTGCGCAGATGATCGCTCCCGCCAATTTCAGCGGTGCTTCGTGGATATCCCGCCGTCGTTCAAAGCGGATTCTCAGTTTGCCAAAGCCTGCAAACCAGCTGTGCGTCCTCTCCACCACCCACCGGTGCTTGCCCAGCCGTGTATTGACCAAGCAGAACCTGCACAGGTCAGGCCGCTAATGCGAATGCTTCAGTGGAGGTCTTCAGGGCTAGCCTCTGTTGAGGCCGGCGGTTGTTGTAAAAGCCGATCCAATCTCCGATGACACAGCTGGCGTGCTGCAATGTCTCGAAGCGACGCCGGCTCCCGCAAAGTCCAAGGACTGCCAGCAAAGGCAGCATACTCGGACAAGCACGATCAGGCGGCGAAACATATTGCGGCGCAGTGTAGTCCAGGCGCTCGGGAAAGCGGGGACGTGCCCCCAAGCTTTACACGTCTTGTATTTCGTGCTGCAGTCCTCCGGCAAGGCGACTGGCGGCCAAGGACAACGCCGCTTAAGCTTTTGGCAGAGATTTGCATATTTTCCGAGGGGAAATTGCTTCGCAGCCGTATAGAGAGATGAACAGCTCCAAAGGAGGTCTGCCATGGTGGACATAGACAAGTGGCTCGCAGATGCAGCCAACCTGACCAAAAATGCCGATGCACCTGTCAATAGCGACAAGGTCTTGCAGCGGATCAGCGCGAGCACCTCGCCCGCGTCCTCAGCTTTGGCACTGGCCAGACACGATGCCCGGTTGGCCATGTTGTGCGCCGCCGTTGCCGCGATAGTGGCCCTCGCCGGGTTGGACTCGATTGCCGCCAAGGCATGGGAGCAGCCCGTGGCCACCTGGATTTCTGCACCGCCGGCGGCCTCGCCGTTCGGCTTGCTCGTGGGGGAATGATGGCCCATCGACTACGACGTTTTGCGTTGGCGACGATTGCTGGGGCTCTGTTCGGCGTCCTGGTGGCCGGGGCGATTGTCATGGTTCGGCACAATGCGCCGCGACCCGAGACGGACCTCCATGAGATGCTGCATCGCGCTGTCCCCCTGGACGCCAATGAAAAGCAAATCCTGGAGACCAAAGAGCAGGCATTCGCGGAGCGGCGCCAGGAGATAGAAAAGCGCTTGCGCGCCGCGAATGGCCAGTTGGCCGAAGCGATCTCCAAAAATCCCTCCTGGTCGCCGGAGGTCGAGTCCGCCATTCGTGAAGTGGAGAAAGCCGCTGGAGATCTGCAGCGCGCCACGCTCGTGCACGTTTTCGAGATGCGGGCCGGACTCAAGCCCGAGCATCGGCCGGCGTACGACAACGTGTTGGTGGAAGCGCTTCGGCGTGGTTCGCAGTGATTGCCTCGGATTCGGACGCTGTGTTGGCCAAGCGCGCGGCGCAAGGCGATCAGCGTGCCTTCAAGGTACTCGTTGACCGTTATGGCGCAGCGGTGACACAGGCCGCGCGCAGCTTTGGCATTCCTGACACCGACATCGATGACGTGACTCAGGAGACTTTTGTGGCTGTGTGGAAGGCCCTGGGCGACTACGATGAATCCCGTCTTTTTCGCGCCTGGCTTTTCGGCATCGCCATGAACAAGATGCGGGATCTGTACCGCTTCCGCAAGGTGCGCAATTTCCTGTTCGGCGCGTTGGATCTGCTCAGCCCGGACACGCCCGAGCAAACGGATCCCGCGCCTGGCCCGGAGCGCGCAACGGCCGCCCGCAGGGAACTGGCCAAAGTGACCCAGACACTCTCTCTGCTGCCGCGTGACCAGCGAGAGGCCATCGTCCTGACCGGTATTGTGGGACTCACCCAGCCCGAGGCCGCAGCCGCCCTGGGCATCACCCTCAAGGCGCTTGAAGGCCGCCTCACTCGGGCGCGCAGCAAGCTGACCCTGCTGATTTCGCGCGGTAGCAGCGCCTGAGCCGATCTCGTTCTGGGCGCGTGGAAGGCGGCACAGGGACGGCACATCTTTGTCGTAAATTTTTTTTGTCTGAGAACGAGGGGGAGATGCGGGCAGCGCCGTATTCCTAGTTGACTCCTCCACAAACGCTGGAGTGCCGACTGCCTGAAAGGAGGCTCGCCATCATTCCCGTTCTCCCCTATCGACGCGCCATCGTGGCGCTTGGCGTGGCCATGTTGAGCGTTACCCATGCGAACGCGGCTGACGCGCCGGTCTATGCACAGTTATTGGCACAGGCACTGTCACAAGCGCCTGCGCTGATGGAGCAACAAGCCAATGTCGGCGCTGCCGCAGCGGATGCGCAACAGTCCAGGGCCTTGCTCAACCCGCGAGTGGACACGCTCTTTGAAAATCTGGGCGCACCGGCCAGCGGCGGCCAAAGCCAGCGCCAAAGTACCTACACCGTTACCCAGCCCCTGGAAGTGTTTGGCAAGCGGGCCGCTCGCATCGAGGCCGGCGAGCGCAATCTCGGATTGTCGCAGACCCGCAGTCACCAGGCCCAGGTCGATTTTGCCGCGGGCCTTGCCGTGGCCTATGCCTCGGTGGAAGCGGCCCAGGCACTACGGCAACTGGCACAGGACGATCTGGCGCGTGCCAAAGACGATCTGGGTGTGGCACAGGCCCAGGTGAAAGCGGGCAAGGAAGCGCAACTGAGGTTGGCGCAGGCCCAGGCGAGCGTGGCGGCCGCGCAGGCGAATACGCAAGCGAGCGCGGCCGACCTCACCCAGGCGTTGGAGCGCCTGTCCGCGCTCGTCGGATCGGACATCGCCTACTCAGGGGTCAGCGGCACGCTGCTGAACGCGGCCAACGACAGTCCTGCCTCGTCGGTACAGGAGGCACCCTCGGTGGTCACCGCCCGTGCGGAGCGCGATGCGCTTCAGGCACAAGTCACCGTCGAGCAAAAAAGGTGGGTGCCTGAAATCGGTATCAGTGCGGGCGTGCGGCGTTATGCCTGGTCCAGCCAAAGCGGTTATGTCGTGGGCGTCAGCGCAACGATTCCTCTGCTCGATCGCAATGCGGGCGGCATTTCTGCCGCCCAGCAGCGCGTCATCGCCGCCGAGTCCCGGCTGGAGGAAGCTCGCTTGCTGGCTCAGGCCAATCTGCGCACGGCGTTGGCGCAAGTGCAGGCGGCCGACCAGCGGTTGACGGCGGCATCGACGGGCGAGGCCGCGGCGAATGAAGCATATCGGCTCGGCCGCGTTGGCTACGAAGCGGGCAAAACCTCCCTGGTGGAACTGCTCGTGATCCGCCGCGCCCTGTCGGAGGCACGCGGATCCACCATTGGCGCGCGTCTGGCGCGCGTACGCGCATTGTCGGCAATGGCGCAGGCGGAAGGGCGCCTGGCCTTCGGAGAAGAAATCAAATGACTGAGAACCGTCGTACTACCCCCTGGCTGCTGGTCGCTGGAGTCGCCAGTGCCGCCGCCGCAATCGGCTTTGGCGCAGCCCAGATCGGAAAGTCTGCGCCCGCGGTCGCGCCTGCCGCTGCGATTGCCTCGGCGCCGACCCCTGCTCCCGCGTCGGATGCACCCGCTGGCGTGGTTCAAATACCGGATGACTATCTTCAGGCCGCGGGCATCACAGTGGAAGCGATCACGCCTGGCGATGTGGCCCTGGAGATTCTCGCTCCGGCCACCGTGACGGCGGCGCCAGGCGGCGAGGCCGTTCTGGTGGCGCGCGCGACCGGAACGATTCAGCGCGTGGCACGGCGGTTGGGCGATGCGGTGAAGGCAGGCGACGTGCTCGCGACCGTCGATAGTCTGGACGCTACAACCATGGCGGCGGACCGTCGCGTCGCCCAGGCCAAGGCCGATCTGGCCCGCAAATCCTATGCGCGCGAACTCGAACTCTTCCAGCAGGGCGTGACGCCCCGCCAGGACATGGACGCCGCCAAAGCGGGGCTGGATGTGGCCGAGGCCGAGTCGCAGCGTGCGAGCTCCGTGGCGCGCGCCGCCCAGGTCTCGGAGGATGGGCGTGCCGTTGCCGTGGTGAGCCCGATTTCCGGCAGTGTCACCGCGGTGAATGCGGTGGTCGGGGCCTATGTGGCGCCCAACACCGAGCTGTTTCGCGTGGCCGCTCCCGGTGCGCTACAGATCGAGGCCGCTGTGACGCCGGCCGAGGCCGGGCGCATTGCCGTCGGCGAGCTGGCCACCATCATCCCTTCCAGTGGCAACCCCATTGCCGCCATCGTGCGTTCCATCACGCCCACCGCGAGCAACGCCTCGCGCGCGGCCACGGTCGTGCTGACGCCCAGCGAGCCCAAGGTGGCCCTGGTGGTGGGCGAGGGCGTTCAAGTCAGGCTGCATGCCCGCAATGGAGGATCTTCCGGCCTGACCGTGCCAGAAAGCGCGGTCCAGAATCTGGATGGGCGCGATGTGCTGTTCGTCAAGACGGACCAGGGCTTTCGTGCCCAGCCCGTGCTGATCGGCGCGCGTAGCGGCGGCGTGGCCCAGGTGATTTCAGGCGCAGCAGCCGGTGACCGTGTTGCCACGCGCAATGCATTCCTGGTCAAGGCGCAGGCCAAGAAGAACGCCGGAGACGACGAATGATCAACGCAATCCTCTCCGCATCGGTCAGGCAGCGCTGGTTGGTGCTGTTTCTGACCTTGGTGCTGGCGGTGTTCGGTGGCTGGCAGCTCAACCTGCTGCCGATCGACGTGACGCCGGACATCACGAACAAGCAGGTTCAGATCAACACGGTCGTGCCCACGCTGAGCCCCGTGGAAGTCGAAAAGCGTGTGACCTATCCCATCGAGACCGCGTTGGCGGGCCTCAATGGTGTCGAACGCACACGGTCTTTTTCCCGCAATGGCTTCAGTCAGGTCACGGCCATCTTCAAGGAAGATGCCGATCTGTATTTCATGCGGCAGCAGGTGTCCGAGCGCTTGGCTCAGGCGCGGGCCAGCCTGCCCGATGGCGCTGAGCCGCGCATGGGGCCGGTGTCCACCGGCCTGGGCGAGGTGTTCCACTACAGCGTGGAGTTCGAGCATCCCGAAGGCAAGGGCGCCACCGCCAAGGACGGCGAACCGGGCTGGCAAAGTGATGGCAGCTTCCTCACCGACGAAGGCGAGAGGCTCAAGGATCGCGTCTCCAAGCTCGCGTACTTGCGCACGGTGCAGGACTGGATCGTCAGGCCCCAGTTGCGCACCACAACAGGCGTGGCCGATGTGGACTCGCTGGGCGGCTATGTCAAGGAGTTCCTGGTGGAGCCGGACGCGGCCAAGCTGGCTGCCTTCGGCATTTCCTATGCCGATGTGAACCGTGCGCTGGAGGACGCCAACCTCTCGGTGGGGGCCAACTACATCCAGCGCTCGGGCGAGTCCTACCTGGTGCGTGCCGATGCGCGCATACGCACCGTCGATGAGATCGCACGCGCCGTGGTGGCACAGCGCCAGGGGGTTCCTGTCACCATCGGGCAGGTGGCCAAGGTCAGCGTGGGCGGCGAACTGCGCACCGGTGCAGCCAGCCGCGATGGTCAGGAAACCGTGGTGGGCAGTGCCCTCATGCTGGTGGGCGCGAACAGCCGTACCGTGGCGCAGGCCGTGGGAGACAAGCTCAAGGAGATTTCCAAGACCATGCCGCCGGGCGTGGTCATTGTCCCGACCCTGGACCGTTCTCAGCTCGTTGTGGCGACCGTGACCACGGTGGCGCGCAATCTGACCGAGGGCGCCGTGCTGGTGGTCGTCATCCTGTTCGCCTTGCTGGGCAACTGGCGTGCTGCGGTGATTGCCGCCATGGTCATTCCCCTGTCCCTGCTGTTCAGCGCGATCGGCATGAACTCCTTGCACATCTCCGGCAATCTGATGAGCCTGGGTGCGCTGGATTTCGGCCTGATCATCGACGGCGCCGTCATCATCGTGGAGAACGCATTGCGCCGGTTGGCCCACAGGCAGCAGCAGGAGGGACGGCTGCTGACCTTGTCGGAGCGCCTGGATGAGGTCATCGCCTCATCGAAGGAAATGGTCAAGCCGACCGTCTATGGCCAGTTGGTGATTTTCCTGGTGTTTCTGCCTTGTCTGACCTTCCAGGGCGTGGAGGGCAAGATGTTCTCGCCCATGGTGATCACGCTCATGCTGGCCCTGGCTTCCGCCTTCGTGCTGTCGCTGACCTTCGTGCCCGCGATGATCGCCGTGCTGCTGCGCAAGGAGATCGCGGAGAAGGAAGTCAAGATCATCGTTGCCACCAAGCAGCGCTATCGCCCTCTGCTCACACGGGCCGTTCAGAACCCCATGCCTTTCGTGGGCGCTGGCGTCGCGGTACTGGCCCTGGCCGCATTTGCCTTCACCTTCGTGGGCCGCGAGTTCATGCCCACGCTCGATGAGCAAAACCTGAACCTGTCGTCGGTCCGTATTCCATCGACCTCCATCGAGCAGTCGGCGGCCATCGATCTGCCGCTGGAGCGCGCCGTGCTGAGCCTGCCGGAAGTCAAGACCGTGTACTCCAAGGCCGGTACGGCCAGCCTGGCGGCCGATCCGATGCCGCCCAATGCGTCGGACAACTACATCATCCTCAAACCCAAGGATGAATGGCCCGAAGGCGTGACGACCAAGGAGCAGGTGGTGGAGCGCATCCGCGAGAAAACGGCGTTTCTTGTCGGCAACAACTACGACGTGACACAGCCCATCGAGATGCGCTTCAACGAGCTCATCGGCGGCGTGCGCAGCGACGTGGCCGTCAAGATCTACGGCGAAGATCTCGATCAGCTTGCCGCCAGCGCTCAGCGCGTGGCGTCGGTGCTGCGCAAGACGCCGGGCTCCTCGGACGTGCGCGTGGCCCAGACCACCGGCTTTCCGACCTTCGATATCAGCTTTGATCGTGCGGCCATTGCGCGCTACGGCCTGACGGTCAAGGAAGTCGCCGATACCGTCGCCACCGCGCTGGCAGGCAAGCCTGCGGGCCAGGTCTTCGAAGGGGACCGCCGCTTCGATATCGTCGTGCGCCTGCCGGGCGAGCAGCGCGGCAATCTCGACGTGCTGGGCGCGCTGCCCGTGATGTTGCCCGAGGTCTCCGGTCAGCCGCGTGCCTCGGTGCCGCTGCGCCAACTGGTGCAGTTCCGATTCACCCAAGGACTGAACGAAGTCAGCCGCGACAACGGCAAGCGGCGCATCTATGTGGAAGCCAACGTTGTCGGTCGTGATCTGGGCAGCTTTGTCGACGACGCCGCAGCCCGGATCGCACAGGAAGTCAAACTGCCTTCCGGATCCTGGATCGAGTGGGGCGGGCAGTTCCAGAACCTGCAAGCGGCCACCAAGCGCCTGGCCATCATCGTGCCTGCCTGCTTCGTGCTGATTGCCGCGGCGCTGTACATGGCGATCGGCAACGTCGCGCTGACCGCCACGGTGCTGACAGCCGTCCCCCTGGCCTTGGCTGGCGGCGTCTTCGCCCTGGCCCTGCGTGGCATCCCGTTCTCCATTTCGGCGTCGGTGGGGTTCATCGCGGTCTCGGGCGTCGCGGTGTTGAACGGCCTGGTGCTGATCTCCGCCATTCGATCGCGCCTGGAAGAGGGGTTGAGTGCCAATGTGGCCGTCATCGAAGGGGCGATGGAACGCGTGCGCCCGGTGCTCATGACGGCACTGGTTGCATCACTGGGCTTCGTGCCCATGGCGATCGGTACAGGGACGGGGGCTGAAGTGCAACGTCCGCTGGCCACTGTGGTGATTGGCGGCTTGATCACGGCGACCATACTGACGCTGTTTGTGCTGCCGGCGGTTTGCGGCATGGTGCTGAGAAGGCGCGAGCGTGAACAGCCGCAGGCTTCGCCGGTCCCGGCTTCGCTGTAACCGGGTGATGCCACCAAGAGACGCTGTATCCCCTTGAGGAGCCACTGATGCTGGAAGTATTAGCCAACCGTACCTACCGCCACCTGTTCCTGGCGCAAGTCATTGCGCTGGTCGGAACCGGGCTCGCGACCGTGGCGCTGGGTTTGCTCGCCTATGACATCGCCGGCCCCAATGCGGGCAGCGTTCTGGGCACTGCGCTGGCCATCAAGATGGTGGCCTATGTGGGCATCGCGCCGGTCGTGGGTGCTTTCGCCAACCGTCTGCCGCGGCGCGCCTTCCTGGTCGCGATGGACTTGGTGCGCGCAGCGGTGGCGGTTTCACTGCCCTTCGTCAGCGAGGTGTGGCAGGTCTACCTCCTCATCTTCCTATTGCAGTCCGCTTCGGCAGCCTTCACCCCCACGTTCCAGGCGACGATTCCGGACGTCCTGCCCGAAGAAAAGGACTACACGCGCGCGCTCTCCCTGTCCCGGCTGGCCTATGACATGGAAAGCCTGCTGAGCCCGATGCTCGCCGCGGCGCTGCTGACCGTGATTTCCTTCCACGGGCTTTTCGCCGGCACCGTGGTGGGCTTTCTCTGTTCGGCCATCTTGGTGGTATCGGTCACGCTGCCCCAGGCCAAGGCGGTGGTTGTGCGTGGCGGCATCTACGCCAAAACCTTCCGAGGGATGTCCATCTATCTGCGCACGCCACGCTTGCGCGGCCTGCTCGCCCTGAATCTGGCTGCGGCAGCGGCCAGCGCCATGGTGATCGTCAACACCGTGGTCTATGTCCAGAGCAAACTTCAGCGGCCGAGCACCGATGTACCGTTCGCGCTGGCAGCCTTTGGCGGGGGATCGATGCTGATGGCACTGTGGCTGCCAAAGATCCTGGAAAAGCGGCCCGACCGGCCCGCCATGCTTTTCGGCGCAAGCCTCATGGGCGCCGGCCTGTTGGCCGGACTGCTGGTCTCCACCATGGGGGCAGGCTACGAATGGCCCGCATTCCTCATGCTGTGGTTCATCATCGGCCATGGCTACTCCATGACGCTCACGCCCAGTGGGCGACTGCTGCGGCGCTCGGCCGCGGCCGAAGACCGTCCCGCGGTATTCGCCGCGCAGTTTTCGCTGTCGCATGCCTGCTGGCTGATCACCTATCCCCTGGCGGGCCAACTGGGCGCCAGATTTGGCATGCCCGCTGCCTTCGCTGCGCTGGCCGTTGTCACCGTCATCGGCGTGGCGCTCGCGTGGAAGCTGTGGCCGCAAGACGACGAAGATGAGATCGGGCATGAGCATCCGGAGGATCCGGCATGGGACCAGCATCTGAAGGAAGGCATGCCGCTTGGAAAGCGCAAGCACAGTCATGTGTTTGCCATTGACGATCTGCATCCACGCTGGCCCGACGCTCACTGAGCGATATTCCGCGCATCTCGTATCTCGTCGTGGATATAAGAAAACTTCCTTTCGCTGGAAATCCTCTGTTTCTTGAAGAATTGGTTCGCTCCGTGCCAGGGAATTTTGCAAAATATCCGCGAGAAGGCCGGCCCTTGAAATGGATCGCGATCATCCTGGTTTTCCTTGGGATGATGATGTCTACCTTGGGATCTTTTGCGTCCCATGGGCTGATTCTCTTTTCGATGATGCAGGATGATTCTCCGATTGGTAGTCATGTCTTGCATTTGCATCAAAGTCCAGTTGACGATGATCATGTGGACGATTCATCTTCGGTGGCGGAAAAAGAGCAAAAAAGCACCCAACATAGTGCCAGCGACCATTCGCACGAAACACCGTATCCGTTTGTCGTTCCCATATGGCGGCATCGTGCGCTGCTTTTTGCGCACTACGCCATAGCATCCAGGCATCACTACGATTTAGCCGCCGACAGACTGGAACGCCCCCCAAAGTTCTGGGTATGACCTAGATTCGTGCATTCATATGCATAATTAAATCAAACTTGTAGGGGAAAATTTTGAATTATTCGCTTTTGCGTTCTGCAAAGGAAAGGCCGCTGTTTGCCTTTCTATTTTTAATCGCCATATTCTCATTGCTCGCCATGCCTGCCGAGGTGTGGGCGCACGCGGTCACCGAAGGAGACAAGGGTTACATCCAGGAGATATCTGGCGTGAACATCATGCCTTTTACCTACCTGGGCGCCAAGCATATGGTGACGGGCTATGACCACATCCTTTTCCTGTTTGGCGTGATCTTCTATCTATACAGGCTGAAAGATGTTGGCCTGTATGTCAGCCTGTTCGCCATCGGACATTCCACCACGATGCTGCTCGGCGTCTACTTTGACATTGGCGTCAGCAGCTACTTCATCGATGCCATCATCGGCCTGTCCGTGGTCTATAAGGCACTCGACAATCTGGGCGCTTTGAGGCAGTGGCTCGGATTCCAACCCAACACCAAGGTGGCGACCTTGATCTTCGGTCTTTGCCACGGATTTGGTCTTGCCACCAAGATCCAGGAATACGACATGTCCAGAGATGGACTGGTGCCGAACCTGTTGTCCTTCAACGTTGGCGTCGAAATGGGGCAACTACTGGCATTGGGTGCAATTCTGATTGCAATGGGTTTTTGGAGAAGAACTCAGGCTTTTTCCAAGCATGCCTACACCGTGAATGTCGCCATGATGTCGGCTGGCTTCATTCTTTTTGGCTACCAAGCCGTCGGCCTTTTTGTTGCAACCCCTGTTTGATTACTATGAATACCGTCCCTACCATCACCGAATTGCCTTCGAGCCAACAACTCGTGAAATCGACCGTCATTGCTGCAATTACTGCAGTCGCCATCCTGGTCACCGTCGTTTTGCCTGCTGAATATGCGATCGATCCTACCGGCATTGGCCGCGTTCTCAAATTGACGGACATGGGCAAGATCAAAAATCAACTGGCGCAAGAGGCCGAGGCAGATCGCCAGCAGGATGTGGCCAAGGCCGAAGCTGCGGCGCCGCAGCCCGTGGTCCCCGCCGCCCCTGCTGTCACGGCTTCGGCTGCAACGGATCGGTACGCCCATAACCACGACACCGCTGCCGCCGTGAGTGCGCAGCAGGAGCCGTCCCAGCCTGTCTGGAAGGATGAGGTCACCTTCACGCTACAGCCTGGCGAGGGCGTCGAATACAAGCTCAACATGGACCAAGGCGCCAAAGCCTCCTACCACTGGATTGCCGAGGGTGGCGGCGTTAATTTCGATGCCCATGGCGATGCGCCAGGCCGCTCTGTCAGCTATGAAAAAGGCAAGGGCGTGCCGTCTGATAAGGGCACCCTCACAGCCGCTTTCAAAGGCAGTCATGGCTGGTACTGGAGGAATCGTGGTCAAACGGCAGTCACCATGAAACTGCGTACCGCCGGTGAATATGGTTCTCTGAAACGTATGTAATCCATTGCCCCCTGTAACGGGGGGCTTTAACGATGAATCTATTTCCAGCCATTTTTATGGGCACATTCCTGGCGGGGGTGGGGAGTGTGCTGATAGCCGACGGCATTTTGCGCTCAAGATTCTCCAGAAATGCGGAAAGAATGCTGAGTTTTGCCGCCGGCGCACTGCTGTCCACCGCGTTCCTTAACCTCATGCCCGAGGCGTTGGAAGGCGCGTTCAGCAGTCGGACGATCTTCACCGTTTTTCTGGTTGGCCTTGTCGTATGGATCGTGCTTGAACGCCTTGAGTTATGGCATCACGCCCACGAGCATGGGAGCGAAAAAATGCGATGCAAGCCTGAACACGCGAAAAATAGCAAACATACAGGCGTTTGGAGCTTGATTTTCGCCGATGGCATTCATGCATTTGCCGATGGCGTGCTGATCGCCTCGGCCTTTCTGATCGACCCGCAGTTAGGCATGACAGCCACTACCGCGGTCATGCTCCACGAAATACCGCATCACATCGGTGACCTGTCCGTGGTTCGGCAATTTGGCAATAGCGCAATTCGTTCGACAGCCAAAGTGGCATGCGCCGGCGCCTTCACCATTGTCGGTGGACTCGTCGCCTATGCCCTGTCGGGCGTACTTGACCCGTGGCTCCCTTTGCTGCTGGCTTTGGCATCGAGCTCTTTCACCTATGTCGCGCTGGCGGATATCGTTCCTAGACTGAAAATTCAGAAGAGTCCCAAGGAATCCATGGGGCAGTTTTTATGGATGGCTTCCGGTGTATTCATGATTTTTTCCGTTATCTTGTTGCTTGGAGAACACTAAGCTGCGGCATGAGATTAGTTCGTAAAATCGGGGAGAATTTGATGGCGAAATTCTGGAGTTGTTATGCTAAGAGCAGTAATTTCTAAAGCAGTCAAAAGGGTAAAAACCTCTGTAGTTTTCTTTGAAAAAATAAGGGGTTTAAAGATCTTGAGAAATGAATCGTCAGACTACTATGGTGAAGTTGGCTACGCCTGTCCAAAATGCAAGCATCCCAATTCCTATAGAAAATTGGCTTGTGGAAAATGTGGTCAGCATCTGCGGTGCAACCATTGCTATTCATTGCTTGTTTTCCCTGGCGATGGTTGCCCTCACTGCGACAGAGATTTTTAAAAGATACTATCTTGCACCAGCACGTCTTAGTTCGGAATGGATTCAGTCGTGAGCAAGTATGCTCGTCAAAAATGGAAGAAATGCCTGAATGCATCGATGCTGGTATTCATGGTGGCGTCGATGTTCTATTTTCGCCTTCCATCGCTCGCCTATAACTGGTTTCAGATAGCCTGGTTGACCCCGGAAGCCTGCCGTGTGTCCCTATGGCTATCAGGCTATCAGGCTATCAGGCCGCTGTGCAAGCGAAAAGAATTGAGGGAGTGTCAAGAAATCTATCTGGATTGACCTACAACACAGCCAGTGGAACGTTGTACGCCACTGTGAATACGCCTGCTCGCGTGATTGAACTTAGCACCGATGGAGAAGTGTTGCGTAGCATGCCTATTCATGGTGTCTCTGACGTAGAAGGAATTGCTTATATAAGTGATGAATTATATTTAATATCCGACGAGCGCACGGGAGTGCTGCACTATATAGAGATACCTGAAGACAAAAAAGATGGCGTGGACGCAGGCAACGGCTTGGTACTTTCCGCCGGTCGAATTCATCCCAATTTGGGGGTAGAGGCACTGGCCTGGGACAGAGAAGACAGGCATGTCTTGGTAGGGTTTGAAAAGTGGCCGATCCGTATTCAGATGATCGATCAAGAAAGGTTTTCTTCTCCGCCTACAGGTGAGATACATGAATGGCAGGCATCCGGTTGGTCAGGCCTGTTCATTAGTGATCTCGCTTCAATTGAAAAAGACAGGGTTTCAGGGAATTATTTTCTGTTGAGTGATGAATCGTCAATGCTGACCGAGTACAGCCCTGAGGGACGGCCTTTGGGTATTTTACCGCTGTGGACTGGATTCAACGGCCTGAAGCGCACAATTCCACAGGCTGAGGGCCTTGCTTTGGCACCTGGTGGCGAGATTTTTATAGTCTCGGAGCCTAATTTTTTCTATAGATATGAAAAAAAGAATGCGCCTTCCTGCGGTATGCGTCAAGGCATGACAAGTGCCTTAAAGGTCTAGGGGAAATGACAGAACTCAATTCTTGATTGCCCAGGCTATCTTTCATTAAGGTGGAGTCATTGAAGATAAATATTGATATCCAATGCAATTTAATGATTGAGGAAATTATTTGATGGGGCGTATGAGATCTCTGGATATCGAATTTTAATCAGACGTTTATGGATCAACAGTGCTCTTGCGATTAGTCGCCCTATTAAAATCTTTATGATGGCCAAACGATCGAAACGCATCGTCACTCCCGCGAATGATCTTCTGGCGCGAGCGGGAGTGCGGTACAAACCGTCCGCCGCTGCTATGCTGGCGCTCTTGTTGGAACAGCCTGAGCTAGCGCTGACGCACACAGAGTTCGAGCAAGCGTTGGCGCAGCGCGGCGTGTGCGTCAATCGGGTGACGTTATACCGGTGGCTGGAGCGCCTGGTTGCAGCCGAGGTGCTGGAAAAGCGCAGTGACGATGTGGATCGGACATGGCGTTTCAGCCTACGGTCTGCCCAGCCGGGCATGTCTTTGCTACGTTTCGAGTGCGATGCATGCCGTCGGCACTTCAACTTGCCGGAGGCTAGCTGTCGCATCCCGTACGATCATATGGTCGCTTGTGAAACAGGTGCGGGTGGGTCTGGTACCAATCTTTCATGGCCTGCATCGGCGTACTGCTCTTGAGCGCTGACTGCGGCAACTGGTGGTTGTACAA
>Ga0209915_1000972_pt1 | contig 48817 bp, 50 predicted proteins | sample ThiBiot_750_plan_FD_183952 | JGI IMG/M metagenome (GOLD analysis project Ga0209915, IMG submission 183952) | Wastewater bioreactor microbial communities from Cape Town, South Africa - Thiocy_cont_750_plan (SPAdes) | ecosystem: Engineered > Bioreactor > Thiocyanate-remediating > Anaerobic-Aerobic... | reverse complement strand
ATGTGATTCACTAATTTTAATATAGATTAATACGTCAGTAGAAATATCATGAGCCGAAAAAAGTGCATTTTTTCAATGTAATTGTACATACGTATATAATGGATTATGTGCTATGATGCATGAAAGGTTTGTTTCGTATATAAAATAACTCAATCAAAGTATTTGAATAATAAAAATGAATTATTCTACGCCAAACTATGCTGTGTCCGCAGCTCAACCAGCTAAATCCATTGGCAAGATAATCGGATTAGTCATTTGTATAATTATTGTTCTTGTCATCATTTTGATTGGCATCGGTGTTGGATTAGGTGTTGGTCTTGGCGTTGGTTTAACTAGAAATAAAAACAATGATGATTCATCAGGCAGTAGTAACTCAGATACATATTCAATTTTAGCAGCACCAAACGTTGATTGTACATATGGTGGTTCCTTGACATGTGGTTGTTCTGCAACTAAACCGACATTTGCATCACCACGAATCTATCAAGGTTATACAACAGTATCGAATTCTTGGCCATGGATGATAGCAATTTCTATCAATAATCGACAATCTTTCTGTGGCGGCTTTCTAGTTACATATCGTCATGTTATTACGGCTGCACATTGTGTATATCTTGTCACAACGAGTACAATCATTGCCTATGCTGGTATACAACAATTATCTTTGTTAACTAGTGGACAATCTCGTGCTGTTACGAATATCACGATTGCCGATGGTTATGATAGCTCATCGGTTTTAAATGATTTCGCCATACTAACACTTGCAAGTGAATTCAATCAAGTAAGTACAGTCGGTTTATGTTGTATACAATCGAGTACATCAATACCGAGTGTTGGCGAAACTGGTGTTATTATTGGTTGGGGAGAAACAAAAGATTCCAGTAGTTTATCGAATAATTTACAGCAGGCTACGATTCAAATTCAAGCACTTTCATCATGTCCAGGTGCAGGCACTACTAATAGTCGATTTTGTGCTGGTTATGACAGTACAAATGCTTGTTTTGGTGATAGTGGTAGTCCACTCATGGTTAGCTATAATAATTCTTGGACATGTGCTGGAATCGTTAGTGCATCGCCGAAATGTGGTAACAATACACTTTATACTCGAGTTTCATCTTTTTATTCTCTAATCAATTCTGTAATAAATTCTAATTGACAGTTTGAATACGCATACGAATTGTTTTTTCATTAATTATTGAACATAATTAGTTATTAGCGATTTTATGGAGAAAAACAGAAAAAAACACAACTGTCAAAACTACTCTTTCTCTTAGGATAATTAGTTTTGTTCTAAAAAAATGCACACACACACAAACTATTCTATATTTATCCTACTCTTTTTATCTATCTGTTTGTCTTTCTATCAATATATGTAAGTAGCAAATAAGTAAGCGCCTATCTATTATTTCAACCGAGACACAACAAATGCTTCCGCATCCGAACTAATTCTTCCATAATAGAGGTAATCATGTTGACGTCATATACTTTTCATGAAAAATCGAGGGATCAATTAGAAAGTATGTTTTCGAGATTTTCCTCTTTCTTCAAACTTATAATCATGTCCTTAAAAACATAAGAACGCTAGAACCTTTTGAGCACGAGTTTCTTAAACCAGAACAACATAAAATGAGAATAAATAATGAAGATAACATTATTCGTAGGATATTTTAATATCTTATTTATTTAAATGAACGAGAAACTCGCAGGTTAAATACTCATGAAATATTTTCGAGCAATAACTAATTAGAACATCTGCAAAGGCATATGGTTTTTCAAGAGAGACAGAGAAATAGATACGCACGCACATACAAACTCCACATATTCAAGGTCGAGAGATTATTAAGAGAGAACTTAATTATACTTGTTTCTTCTTTTTTTTCTTGAGAACGAAGTTGAAGTTTGACATAAAGAGCGCAATTTATTGTTGTTGATCGTGGTATTCAATAATTACAACGAACAGTACTCTATGTTATTGAGTTCTCGAACAAACAAACATCGACATTTACTTGTTCGGATAATTTAAATCGAGTAAATAAAAATGGTAATTTTATTTCCTGGATTTTTGCTTGTTAACAAATGTAAATATACATATAATCTAGGTTTCTATATTTTCTGGCCAAGATTAGTTTTGTTCGACATCGCAAATGAATATGATTTCTTTTACTTTGTCTATTTTAATGACAATCAATTGTCCACTATATCAATCATTCAAATCTATAAGGAAATACAAACACACACACACGCACACAGACATCTATATATACTACATATATATTTGATGATTCAGTAATTTATATGTAATTAATTTTCTCAGCTTGGCTATTTTTGTTGTTGTTATTTTTTTCTCGTCCTTGTCTTTCTTTTTTTCCTCTCGGCTATAAATCTTCATCTGAATTGTTAAGATTATGTCTCTCTTTATTATCAACTGCAAACATTGGTCTTTTTTCTCTTTCAAACACAGTGTATGCGTGTATGCTGAACGTGGAATAATCAAATACATTTATTTAGTATATGAAAGAAAGACGAGAAACTACTGTGAAGAAGCTTTGCTCATGACGAATCGCACACTGTGGTGTGGCGAATGATGACGAGAGAGGAGAAGAAGGGAAGAGATGTGATGAAATGGGCCGAGCGGAAAGAAAAAAAGAAGAGGGAGCACGAACAGCCGTTGGCAATGAATCTAGATAAAGAAAAGAGACCGACGAGAAGAGAACTGAAGAGTTTGTTTTGCTTGTCATTATTCGATGGCAAAAGAAAGTTAGACGAGTATCAAAATAATATTCAATGTTTTCAAGGCAACAATATCGATCTATTAGTGCATAAATCCTTGTTTCCTAACCCACGAGTATATCTCGGTTAATTCAACGAATCTCTTCCTTTCGTAAGTAAATCATTAATCTCGAATGCATTTGTTTATATAAGAGATTTTTCTAATCTAATATTTCATTAAACTTGTTGACGGACGGACGTATGACAGATGGAAGGAAAAGAATATCGAAGAAATAGTTTTGAAAATGAGTAAATTACGCACAAAAATAGGAAAACTGGCATTTAATAGATCGACGTTTTTGTTTTGAATAAAAAAGAAACAAAGCTTTCCTCCTCTTTTTTTTTCTTCCCTCGATATATTAGCAAAAGAGAATATTGTTATTACACATTTTCAAAAACAAAAAGAATAGAAAATTAGAAGTCAATAGACGACATTTGCCGGAAGGAAATAAATAAATAGTGGGTATATGTTTCTATTCATTAATAGATTTATTCAGCAAAACGAAACAAAAAAAAGTGTTTTGTTTTTATCCTAATGGACTCAAATTTAACATTGGCTAATAAAACAGAAAATATTTTAAACACAACAATTACATCGTCATCGGATCGTACTGGTCTATTCATTGCTCTTTTTCTATTATCTTTACTTTTTATTCTTATTTCATATTTATTCTACAGTTTCTTTACATTTAAACGTTTTTCATCACAACCAACATCATTAGACAATAATCTACTTGAAACAAATCTTAACAATAAAATTATATTCGATGATAGTGAAGATTTAATAAATAATAACGGTGAAATTATCGTTGGTCGTACTAGTTCATTTTCGGATTGTGGCACATCGTTACGATCATCATCCATTCATTCACATTTTCCTACGCACGCAAAACGAAGTAGTTCATATAAATTATGTTCTCAAGCATCAAACTATTTACTTACACCACGTTTATCTTCTCAGATGGGTACGAATGCCGATGAAAATAATTCAACAACAATTATTGTCGAACCGAATGACGTACAATTAGCCAATGCATTATCTCGATCAATATCGAAATATTACGAACGTAAACGAAAACCAAAACTAAAACGTCGTACACATTCATGTGAAGATCTAACGATGCAAAACGATGGCACAACAAAACGTTCATTACAAGTGACAGCTTCGTTACCTATGCGACATAGTTTAAAACTTCCCAATCGAACTTATCGACAACGAACATCACAAATATCATTCCGACGAAAGCCTACAACTATCTATGAACTCTATAAATCCGACCGAATGAGAATTGCTAATTTACTTGTTTCCGATCCCTAGACATTTCGAAATCTACAGAACAAGTATCGTATTTATGTATCTATTACGAGATTCAATCAAACGAATAAGCTCCTAGTTCAAGACTAAGAACTTATTTATCTATCATTCAATTTGTATTTGACAACGAATATCAACTTGGTCCTTTTTTTTCTGTAATATTTTTATTGTATAATAGAAAACCAAAAATACACACTCATGGGATTTCTTCGTGAACTGAAGAAAATTTAACCGCGATATTAGTCATATTTGATCTTGACGATCGCTGCTGGATATTATTATTATTATTATTATTATTATTGTTAACTGTCAATTGATCGAATCTTTCATCAATAGTTTTTAATAATTGATAGATATTTTCTACTGTTTGTCCCATGTCATTAATAGCATTTTCGACACGTTGCATTCGAGCAAGAACAGTTAATTTCGATCGATCGTCACTGTTTAATGGTGGTTGTTTACCAATCGTATGCTCAAGTCTATGACAAAAAATAAATAAATCATTCATTCGTTCGTTCGTTCATTTCAAAATTTATCTTTTTAAAAGTACTTTCGTTGTAAATCTTTAATTCTCATCATCATATTGATATGTCCGTGTGAATATTGTTCAATTACATCTCGTACATCGTAAGGTTTTCGGGCTTGCTAACAACCGAGAAAAAGAAATAAATAAATCGAGTTCGAATTTGTTGCTTTTTTCTGTTACTTGAAAACGTCGTCGTGCAACGATTAATTGCATTTTTCGTATGCAACGAATCATTTGTCGATGATCTTCAGTCAAACTAAATTACACCGAATATTCTCTTGCTCGAGATTTTATTCGTAATTTCGATATTTACGTTGATAGTTTAATTGGTTCTTCTTCGAAATCTTCATCATCATGATCAGTATTGACTGTTAAATAACAACCTGCTCGAGAGAAACAATCTGTTTTTTTTTCTTCGTTCTTGATTAAAATGAACTTTGTTTTGTTGCCAATTTACCTGTTGTATTTCCTCCGGTTGAAGAATTCGAAGCTCGACTTTCAGTTGTTGCAGGCGATTGCAAATGACTACTCGAAGGTGATTGACTAGCTCGTTTCAATCGAAGTTTTTTCGTCGAACCTGATAAACGTAAATATCGAAGTTTTTCAGCTGTTCGTTCTAAATTGAAATCTGTCGAAATCAGATTCTTGTTAACGTCGTTTTCTAACCACTAAATTTTGGTGTTGTTGGATAGGCTTTCGTTGTTGATGATGTAGCATTTTGATCAGTCAAGTGTAAATAAATATTCCATGTTGCCGTGCATGATGAGCCCGGTAAACTTGCATAGACACGCCATGCAGCTTGAATGAGTGTCGCAGCGGCTGGAATTTGTCGAGAAAAATGTTTTTGACGTTGTTTTTGTTGAACTTTGAGCGCAAAGCCTGAGCCCAAAATTCCCTAGAACAACACAATCGTACGATTTCTATCAAAATTTCGAATATCTACAGCTGGAAGTGCAAAAAATGAAATGGCAAATATTGCAAAACAAGCAGCAATCGTTTTTCCAACCCTCAAGATAACAAATAAAAGCAAAATCTTTGAATATTGAACTTGCAATTATTTCATTTACCATGTAATTGGATAAACATCACCGTATCTAAAGAAGAATAAAGAATTCAATCAATAGATTTGAAATTAAAATGCAAACCCTATCGTTGTTATTGTGATTACACCCCACCTAGAATCATGTAAATATATTTCGTTAACAAAAAAAAAGAAAAACACAACGTTAGCTAGTTAATTACCATAATGCATCCGCGTAGGATTCAAAATGGCTATCATTTCCTTTTGCAGCTCGTGAACCTTTTTCATCTTTTTCTGCTATGTAAACTAAATAACTACATGATATCAATGCAAGAAAACCTATATATAATGTCGTGATTAATTCCTAGTAGAAAAACAAGATCAGATTAGAAGAAAAAAATGACTCTCATTTTATCATTTATCTCACTTGTCGATGAATATAAACGACGCTTCCTAATAATCGCCATGTTCCGCCATGTCGATCAACATGTAAAACACGTAAAATCTGCAAAAATCGAACGCCACGTATTGCTGATGCGGCGAATGCTTGTCGATCAGTAGCAAACAGAATCATTAATGTCGATGCCACGATCACCAATAAATCTTCGATTATAAAAAAAATACGAATTTAGTTTTTTTTTTTTTTGTTTTGTCTAGAACATTTCCTACCAACAACAGCAATTGGTTTTCGTGCAAAACGGAAACGACCCATGATGCCCATGTATTTACTTCGACAACCAGCTGACCAAAGTCGAAGAACATATTCAATGCCGAAAAAGGTCACAAGAAAAATTTCAAGCCAATAAACATGAATCGATAGACGTGCAGTAAATTTTTCTATGGTTGATAAAACCGAAAGAACAAGACAGACAAGTACAACCAAGAACCTAAAATCGATCGATAGATTCAATGTTTTGAGAATACACGAATTCGAACGAATGATTTACACGAAAAAATGATATAAAAAACATTTCAGTCCCGTTGGTCGTTCGAGAAAATTATATAATAAAATTTGAAAATTCGAATGGAATGAACGTGTGTTATTTTTCGGAAGATATGCCATTGGGAGATATGATAATGAATAATAGGCGGGAAATGTCACTTCACTTATACGTGTACTTGTTTGTTTCGAATGATATAAAAATGACAATCCAACATCTCGATCTTGTTTTAAAGATTCTGATCTATCGTTTTGTAACTGTCGTTGACGATGATGATGATGAAAATCCATTAGATACAAACGGAAACACAGAAGGAAGAGAGAGAGAGAGAGAGAGAGAGAAAAAACAAAATATAAGAGAAAGAAACGTCGACAACAAAGAAATGTCTTGTTCACTTCGATAGACAATAGCGATCGAAATAATAATCAATTGTTGATTGTATCAATAGATAAATTTTTCTATTCATCTAGAAAATAGCAAAGATTTTCTTTTCTTTTTTTTTTATATCATCGTGCTATTTTTGTTTTAACTTACAGAAAGAAAAAATGAACAACATAATTTTTTTTCTTTATGATAATAGTTAGTTAGATGTCATTGAATAAGATATATATCTTCTTGTTTTTATACTAGTTGAATATGATCGTGAGTACCTAAAGAAAATGAATGTGACGGAAAGTTGTAAAAATCATTTTCTTTATTTCTTTTTCGCATACAAAACAAAGTTTGTTAGAAAATTAATCATATGACATGTTATAGGCTAATCTTACTATTTTTTTCAAAATTATATTAAAGTCCAAATAAAAGAATCTCTCGTTGTTCTCTTCAAATTCCATTAAGATCTTCTTCATAAGACCATCGTATCAAACTTGAATAAACAAAAATAAATATTTCTCAATGGATCCTTTCATTTACTTACAAACATGTCTAGAATATAATCTCTATTCGTTTGCTCCGTTTCAAGATCTATTTTTCATTAAACTAGAAATAGAAATGAATATCCTAGCTGAATATCTCCATGCCAATCTTTAATAAACAAAATGCTTCATTAGGCTAACAACTTTCAAAAGAGAAAAAGAAAGCTCGAAGCAAAACTATTAAATGAAACTCAACGTTTTTCTTGAGATAATGAAAGATAAAGAAAGAAGCAGCAGCAGTCTGAAATCTTCTTTTTTTACCCTTAGTAATCGCATGTTGAACAAAACAAAACTTTCTTGTTCAAGTTTCTGTATCACATTGGATTTCAAATGGATCATGCATCTTAACACGCGTGTCATATTAAATATCTTCGAAAGGAGAAAAAAGACTATAATTATCGAGAAACAGGAAATATCAAATGAATGAGAGAAGGATTTACTTATGCAAGACTGAATTTTATTTAATGCTTTTTTTTTAAATAAATTTTTTTTTCTTTGATAGTTATTTTAATAAAACTAAGCGAGATTAATTAATAATCAACAAACGGATATTTGATGAGCATTGTTCGACGATTATTTGTTCGCTTTTTTTGTGTTCTTATAAACAACATGAAAGAAATATATACGTAAATATTCTTTATTATTTCATCACGCAATTCGATGTTTGCAAATCCAGTTGAAAGAAATACAAAAAAAATCCACATCTCGAGATGTTATGAAATCTTGTTCGAACTAAATCGTATCGAGTTTCAAATTTAACACAATGATCAAATAGAAAGATAAAGCAAAAAAAAATGTTTGGGATCAATTTATAATATTATTGAATATGATGGAAAGAGAGCGCAAAAAAAGGGGTGCATATATGTCTATGTATTCGTACCAATCGATTCATGTATGCCAGAACGAGATAATTGTCCAAAGAAATTAAGCACAACGAACAAAACATATATTTTCATCATTGAAATCTATATAATATAAAATATAATTAAAGCATTAATCGAGCTCTTGATTCGCATACTTCGAACGTGCATAACTATATAGCCCTTCAGTATTCTTTCAATTGAATAAGACTCCTATTGCTATGAGATTATCATACAGGTAGAAAAAAAGAACGTGCATAGGCCGAGAAGAGAACGAAAAAAGCCCTCACATTTGATACACTGTGCTAAATTGTTCCTACATAACTTGTAAATTGAATTTTGTTTTATAATCTGCTGCCTAGACGAATATGACTTGTCCTTGTTTTACAACGAAATTTTTGCTTTGCTTTTTTTTTCTTTTCGCTTCGAACAAGGAAGAGAATGAGAGAGAGAGAGAAAAAAACGGTTGAAATCAAATATACAACTTCTGTGTAATAGCTGAACTCGAATTTTTTTCTCATTGACATAGGTGTCAAACAGATCGAGTTGTAAGCAAAGTCAAGTTCTTTCTCTCTCTCTCTCTTTCTCGTTTTTTCTCTTCTTCGTTTTCGTCTTTTTCCTCTTCTTTTTTTTATAAATATTCGATAAAAGAGCTAGTAATTGCCATCGAATCTCTCTCTTTTCTCTTTTTTCGTTTTTGCTTCTAGATCAATTCATCGATCTTTCTTTTTATTATTCGAACGTGAACTATGGCGGAAAAAGCGAAGATATTCTATTTTAGCGTCTTTATTCTCGCGGTTTTTGCATTCGTTTTTCATATTACAGCTATGGGACATCATCATTGGAAAAAGGCTGATTACAGAAATGGAACAGAAGCACAGAGTAAAATTCATACCACTATTGGCTTATTTACTATTTGTACAACTAACTCTGACATGAGGGGAGAAGCTTGCTATCCTAACCTGTTTCCGAGAGATTCAGGCTGTGATATCGATCAATGTAGACAAAATCGTAGTTGTTCATGTGATTATCTTCCATCAACAAAAGGTATAGCAGCATGCACTATAATCGCATCGATTTTTCTTGGTTTGGCAATCATTATTCTCTTTATTCATTCGATAAATACATCCGAAACTCGTACAGTTGGCTTATGTCTCGGCTTACTTCCATTGATTTTACTTTTATTAACATGCATTTTTATTCTTATTGCATTGATTCTTATTGGAAGTTATTTATCACGAGATATTATGGAAATGGTTAATGAACTATATCAGTGTAAGTTAAATTTTAAAAAAAAATTGCGAAAGTTAAGATATTTGTTTTTCAGTAAACGGTGATCTAGGAAAAATGCGACAAATGACTCGTGACTTATATAAAGTACGTGTCGATTGGTCAACTGGCTTGGAAATCATTGCGTTATTCTTTGCATTTCTCTCGTTAGTTCTTTACAATGCTTTCGTTTTTAAATTCGGTCGATCTTAGAAAATAAATGAAAAAGAACTCAACCTCTTTCACGCAATAAATCATTATTGAACTCAAATTTTTTTTTCTTCTTTTTTTTCTCAATCATAAAATTAGTTTATATCAAGTGCCTCTTGTGACTTCGCTATTTTCTTCTTCTGTACGTGTGCTATGTATGTAGTTGCTTTTTCTTTCTATGAAAAGAGCAATAACAGTATCTTTTCAGTATAATGAAAATAAATTTTCTTTCCTATTTGATAATTTCAGCTAAATATAAAAATGTTGATGTCATAAAAAAATACTACACGAAAGTACCGTTGAAAACTTATGATTAATCATATAATAAAAATCTATTTCATTCTCGAGAAATATCTCGAATTTCTCATTTGATTGTAAGAGTAAGTTGAAAAGAAAAAAAATCATATTATTGATATGCCTGTAATCGATCCAAATCACAACAATTTTTTTTTTCGTCTTACTAATAAATAAAAATAATCTTATGCAAATTAGTTTGATTTTTGCATATATAGGTTTATTTTTTCTTTGTTGCAGAGATTCAAGGATCGATGAAAATAAAATAATCTCATTTACATTTGAATATATCTCGAGATTAGACCAGTATACGATCAAAACAGATTTATTTAATCAATAGGTTGTCAAGGTTATTCGATTTTCTTGTTGTTATTTTTTTCTCCTCTTTTCTTCATCATTTTTTATTCAAAAGAAAACTGTGGACAAGAAATTATCGACCGTACCGTTAGATACTAAATATGAAAATATTCGATCGGAAGCGATTCAAGCTGGGTTAATATTGAAAGAAACTGATGAGAAAATCGACGAAATTATTTACGATAGTCATTTGGTGAAATCTCATGCACAAGATATACGAATGAATGTAATAAAATTCTATCGAAATCTAATGAAATCCGAACGATTGAAATGTTTATGTCAAATAATATTTATTTGTTTGATTTGTTTGATTGTAATTATTTTTATTGGCAAAAGCAAAAAATAGAAAACGATTCTTATTTCTTGTCAACACTCGAACATCAATTCTTTACGCTCGATTAGTATAGTTTTTCCGATAAAAATTGATCATATTGTTTTCGAACTAATTCGATTAATTAACAAGTACAAGTAGACAAGCTCTCAAGGCAAATGTGTATATGTCTTGATCGTCGAATGCAATTAGTATATGTCCGTTTGTTAGCCTCGAGAACGATCTACGATGCGAAATAGGAGTGAGCACAGAAGAAGAATTGATTAAACAGTGTGACAAGTGTATTGTACAGTTGTATCTAATGTGAAAGAAGAGGAGAAGGAGGACGAAGACGATGACGACGACAAGGAAAACAACACCTCCTCTTTTTTTTCTCCTCCCTCTCCTTCTCCTCCTCCTCCTTCTTCTTGTTCTATTTGAAACCTCCTAGTCCCTTGTGTTGTCAATGCCATGCCATTAGCGTCCTGTCGTGTTCTATTCGAATATATATATATTCGCGATTCAATTGTCCATTCCTTCTCTATAGACTGTGTTTATCAATCAGTCACCAATGTATGCCCACTGGGAAACTGGTAGTGAAAAACGAGATAAGCTTGAGCAGACAAACAAGTGTATATATGGATAAATTTGAGTCCTATGGTTAACATTTGATACAGTTCAATGAATGGTAACAACGAAAAGAAAAGAAAAGGAAGTAAGATGTAATTTCTTCATGATGAGAAGTGCATTAAACAATTGAAGATAATTCTCCACCACGTCTCGTTGTTCAAACAAATATTGAATAATATTTAATTTCTTCTCAATTTTCCTTTCGAATTCAATCAATCGTTGAAATTCAAAGAGAAACATTTTCATATTTCCAGTCAATTGAATTCTTTTCTCTTTTTCTCTCTATATGATGTGATCATTACTTGTTTCGAAAAGGTGACAAATTAGCGAATTGCCCCCCTATTCGCTTTTTTAGTTTTCGTTCTATGTCGGCATTTGAATGATAGAAAGAATAACAGAACAGGATGGTGTCCTTGAATTAAAAAAGACAGAATTGAGACATGCTTACATCATCGATAAGCACCAGTTAGTTGAGAAAAGTGTCTGTTTGATCAGCTCAGCAGGATTATAACTGTTCGAAGAGATATATTTTATTTTTAACACTTCAACAAATTAGTCATCAGTCGATCGATCGATCGATTGATGAATATTGAAATTCTTTTTTTTCTGTTAAAGTAAAATTAAGAAGACGAATTTTTACTACAGATGGACACGCTTGTCATAACAGATGCGCTTCAAAGAGAGATGACACTGGTATTGTCAATGTACTCAAACAGAGAAAATCAAAAGTTCCGTTCATTGATAAAAAAAACAAGAAAGGAAGAAAGAAACGAATGACATTGTGCGCTTAATAATGGCCACTCACCGTGTTGAAAGAGTCTAGTCGATAAGGAATGACACGCGCCGATAAAAAAAACAGCAGTTGGTCAACAAAGAATAATATTCTTCACGTTTTTTTTTTACTTGATTTTATTTGTCTTATTACACTTTTTTCCTGTTCTTCTCGAGTGAAGAGTTGTAAAACTATCGCAAATACTATGCCATCTGTCTGCTAATGTTAAATTTACTGCTGTAGCTAACACATGACATTGATTAACTTGACTGATAACGACACGACACACACGATTATCGAGATGACTGTTTGCCACCTTGAACACACACATACATACATTTATACATATATGTATGTATTGAAACTGATAAAATGAAATCTCTGGTGTATTAGTAGACAATTAGAACGAAATCGAAGTGATGAACGAGCTAGAAAATTGTTTTGCTCATGATAAGTTAGCAAATCTCATGTGACTCGAAATTGTATGCTAGTTAAAAGCAAGAAAATATATTATTTTCTCTTTTCGTTCATCATACTTCTGATTTACTCAAGCATTCACATTCATTTCTTACATAAAATTCATTCGTGCTTAAACGAATTTCGAAAATATGAATAATCAATATTCGAGACAAGCTGTTGATTGTTGCCGGACAGATCTTTCTTTTGACAAAGATAAGACGTTCTTTTATACTCAAGACGATCACGTTCATATTCTTAGATGTTTTTCAAGGGTCTATCAAATCGTCTTTTTAGATATATCAATATCAATATCATCAAATAAAGAAAACTTCTTTCTAGTAGATCGGTCAACTAATATTGACCTTGAAGAGAAATGAACTTAATTGAATTAAGTTTTTATTTTCTTGAACAGTTGGCCTTCAGAAAATTAGCATCTATCTATCTCTCGTTTTCTTTTTTGTTGATGATGAAAGAGAGTCGAGCGACGACGATTTCTTTTCATTTAAATAGATCGAAAACAATCGGATGAAAAGAATAAGTATCATCTTTTCATATTTGTGCCTTTTTACGGGCCGAAGAACACGCACATGCCAGTTTATTTCTTTCTCTCATTTTTTTTTTCGATAAGTCAAGCAACACGCGATCACCATGTTCATTGATCTGATTTAAACTCTTTTTTTTCTCTCTTTCTCTCGGTCTAATTTCTAACGTATTCGAAGGAAATCTAAATTAGTCTGATAATTAGCTCATATTTCACACTTTTGACGAGTAACCAATCATCGATGTGAGTGTTATCATTGTTGAGTTTTCATTGGCTATGAACTTGAGCGAGAAAGAGAAAGAGGAAAAACAGTAGAGAGAAGAGAACATTTTGCTTTTTCTTTTCTATTCATTCAAATCGCCGTAAACGATTGAGTTAGTTAAAAAATAAGAAGCACACAACAAAATGCCAACTAAAATTCCTCGTGAAGAAGAACAACAACAATTACGACAACTTGAAATGGAAATAAAATATCACGAAAGTGTCGAATGTTTGAAAGAAAATACTCAACATTATTCAACATCATCAACAATGACAACAACAACAGCACCGTTGAATAAAAAATTAACGCCACCAGTCGATGTTAAAATTCCGAAAAAACGTGGCCCAAAAAAGAAACAAATGACACCAGCACGTGTCGCTCGATTCAAAGTTCGACGAATCAAAGCCAACGGTCGCGAACGTGAACGTATGAAAGGTCTCAACGAACAATTAGAAGTTCTTCGAGATACAATTCCATGTTTTTCATTATCTCAAAAATTATCCAAAATCGAAACTCTACGTTTAGCAAAGAACTACATCGAAGCACTTAGTGAAATGATTCAAAATAATCACATACCTGATAATACACATTTTGCTCAATTATTATGCAAAGGTTTATCACCGAATACAATGAATTTAGTTGCAGCAACACTTTGCCTAAATCCTCGAATTCTACAGCAACAACAGCAGCAACAACATGGAAATGCATTTCCAACGAATATGATTGCGATGGATGAAACTTATATGTTATCATCGATGCATCCGCGTGTTCGAAATCCGCTTGAATTTATCAATTTAAAAAAATCAAGCTCACGAACAACCCTACATCCGACAAGTGAAAGTGAAGATGATGCGATGCTATGCAGTTCAAGTAGTTACGATCAAACATCATCTTATTGCAACGAAGCAACAAATAGCAGCATGGACGAAATCATCAGTCCGAATAATCCAATGAATTTACCAGTCAATTCACAAACATTCACAAATGATTTCTATTCGGATGATCAACATTTTCTTGCTAATAATCAAGCGTTCTATCCGACATCAACGCCAATCATTCCCCATCATCATCATCATCATCATCATGATCATCGTACTTCAAATTTTTACTATCCAACACATTTTTAAATTGCTTTTCTTGTAAATCAAAATATATAATTTATTGTAGTTTCAATGTGTATAAATTGGTTATTTTTTTCTCTCTCTCTTTTGCGAATATTTAGTGGCCATAATAAAGAATAAAAAACAGCAACAAAGCTTACTGAAATTATTGTTTTAATTAACAAGGAAATCGAGATAAGAAAGGGAATATTTAATATCAAAACAGGATATTTATTTAGCTATTTAATCGCAAATTATGATGAAGTTTTAATTGAGATAACACTCCAATCTGTTTTCTGTACGTTATCCCGAATTCTTATCAACTCGTTTTCTGTTCATTGTATTGTTTTTTTCCTTCGAGGCACGAGAAAACACATACCAATGAGATATAAAATATGACGTACGTACATCTCTCAATACTATTCACAATGTGTGATTCATATCTTCATGATTAGAAAATGTCAATGAAGACAGTTCATATTGTTCCAACTTATTATTCTCATTACATCATACGATGATCGTCAAGCATGAAATAGACGCATGCAAGGTGTTATTTAATCAAGAAATATCATCAGATTTGATTATTTGAATTTAGTTTATCAAATATTTTCCTTCGATATGAAATATTCAACAGATGGGACATGTCTTTTATTTCACATGTAGGTTCGAAATCAACACGAGCAGCAAAAATAGTGCGTTGAGTTATTTGATTCGATTAGCGGAAAGGAAAAGACAACTCATTGCTAACTACCTAAGCTGTACTGTCGACATCGTGAACCGCCTAGTAATTTTCTCATTTCGATGATCGATTACGTGATTGATTGAAAGTTCAAAGAACGAAATCATACACATCTATATTTCATTGCTTCGACATTTATTATCGAAGGTGTGTCGGCGTCACTGTTGGATGAGCATTGCACACACATATCGACAGACGTACGTACATATATATGTCTGAATAACATGCGACAGACTAATGTTATGTGCTTGATATTAGCCTCGAGCTAACTGACACGCGTACTCATGATGGAGATCGATGATAGTTTGTATACGGAATCGAATATCTTTGATCCTTCGAATGCATGATCAGATGTGCACATTTGATAATTGAAGACAAATAATGTGTCATAGCTTTCGTCCATGCTTTTCTATAATGATTCTCTGTGATCTTTTTTTTTGTGTTGCTAGTTCTATTGAGTTTAACGTGTGAATATACCGATGAACAATTAATACCTTATTCATTTATGAACGTGTTGTTTTGTTTTTCTCTTTGTGTGTGAGCGAAATTTGAAGTTTAAAAAAAAAGAGGAAGTATAACACTTGTCTATTTACTTAAAAGGAAAGAATTAACTTGTGACATTTGCGCTTCAATGCGACGAGGAAAAAACAAATCCTATCTAAGTTAAAAATAGAGTTAATTATTAGATAAATAAATTCATAAATATTAAAATTAAAATCAGTATTAAATTGATATTTGTTTTCGAACTATGATTTGTTCGTTGTCCGAAGATATTCATTAGATTTTGAATCGATCCAGCTGTTGCATGTGGATTCGGTGTAAGATTCAGAATTTTACAAATAACATGATAGATATCGACATTTTTCAATGTTTCGATTTCCAGTGCTTGATTAAAATCTGGACCATGTGCAATGAAGATTGCTTGCATTGATGGGTATGTATTATCATATCCATGAGATCCTTTAGGTGAAGAACCGTTTGTCATTGACTAATCAAGAGAAAAACAAAAATGAAATGAATGAATATTGCGAAAATTTACTTGTGTGAAAGATGTTTCGTCGTCATTTGGTAAGACAATGATTTCACCGACTCGGTCGACAGCTTTCGCATAGTGATATCTATCGGGAAATTGATCGCGTCGATAGACGGTGACATTTGGAATACGTTGTAGATTATTAAAAACTTCGTTGAACTAAGTTTAATTTTTATGTTTTTAATGGAGAAAAATATCGAATGAGATTTTACTTTGCCGGGAACAGGAGTGACACTAAATAATGTTCCATCGAGAATACCTTGTTCAACGTCATTTCTATCGAGATAACCTTCAACGAATGGTCGAATCACTCGTTTAGTCTTTGCCATACCCTTTAAATGAAATCAAACTGATAATAAGACGAAAATTCATCTCATTTTTGTTTTCGTTTATACATGATCAGACAATACGATTATATTTAAATCATCGTTTAACTCATTTTTAACTCGAGTTAACAAATAGTCCAAATTTTCATCGAGTTTAAAAAGCTATCGATTGAATATTTAAAAAAAAATTATTTAATCAAAAAGAAAGTTTACTGTTTTTTTAACTTCCTCCGAATCGGGACCATACATATGACCTTGTTTATCTGGTTCACTAGAAATATTATTTAATAAATTGAAATCCTAGTTCTATGAATTACTAATGATAAAGCATGGTTAATTGGATCGATGTTTTTTTAAAATATTCAATAGTATTATCAATTTTCTCTTTAAAACCAATGGTTTCGGAATATGTACTTGTATAAATCAATGGCCGAATACCTTGAAATTCGTATTGACACGCTGGCCAAAAGAGTACTGCAGCATTGACATTCTAGATTATTGAAATGTTTTTGAGCTCTAGAGAAAATTGTTTTGTAATTAATACTTGTTTCGCCGCAGTAATCCATATCGGTTCAACTTTTGGATCAGCCCATAATCCATCAAGTTGCGTACCGAATGTAATATTTGCTTGAAGTTTTCGATCATAAAATCGATTGTGTATTATTCCATGATCTTCTTGATACATTCCTAAGAAAAAAAGATTCGATCTATTTGTTTGTTCATTTCAGAAAAAATTTCCTTCAACCTGTAGCTATCGACATATGATTTGGATAGGTCATTGTTGCAAATGTTGGCTGCATTCCTGATTTTGTTCGAATACCTTGTTGTTGTAATCGATTGAGTGTTGGAAGAGAATAATTTCGTAAATAGTAATGAGCAAAACCATCAAGCGAAATAATCAATAATCGAGGCGAACTCGCAAATAAACAAGTATTTTGAATAAAAATCAAGAGAAAAATTAGGAACATATTCCACGGATTGATTCTCATCATGTCTGGTACGATGTTATGCCTAAGAATAATACGAAAAAATCTGTTACATATGTTGTCGATGATAATATCGGATAAATAACATGTTTACCTTCGAGCATAGATCGATATTCACGTGATTTTTCTTTCTTGTATGAATTAAACTTCCAAAGCACGTTGTCAAAACAAATCGTGATAAGAAATGATATATATAGATCGAAAGTAATAAAGTTTACAAGTTGCATTTTTATCTTTGGATTTAAGTTTCAAATTACAAAAACGATAAAAACTCATTTAGATAAATTTTGCGCGAAATGTTCTCTCAACAACTGATGAGTTGTGGTCATCGTCGACATCAATCGGAATTCGAAGAGATAATCTATCCGAAAAAATCCTTAGTCAAATACGAAACACCTCGTTTAGTGATTCATGATGAAATATTTTCTTGTCCAACAACATCTCCACATATTCTCGATATTCTTTTTCCTCCGATAGAATTTTTCAATAAAACAAATCATAAATATGTATAAATTCAATAATTTTCTTTCTAATTTTTCTATTTCGAGAAAGTTAGATTAGTTGTGTATCTCGTCAAGTTGCAACTGTAGCCGATGTCATTCGTTTAGAAGAGCAGTTCAATCATCGTTTACAAACATCTCATGCTCTCGAAATCGGCCTCTGTCAAATACGTCGTCAAATCTATGATCAATGTTTCGATGAACTTCTTCGACAAGTCACACTCGAATGTGCCGAACGAGGTATTCTATTATATCGTATTCGAAATACATTTCGACAGATGATGAATAGTTATTTGAACAATTACATCAGTGCCAATGCGTATGCCATGCGTGTTATACTTTTAAATGAAACATTCAAATCGAAATTAAATAAACAAATTCAACAATTAGAATTCGAAATCAATGAACTACGAAAACAACAGAATCAGGTCGAAGATAATTATGAAAATATTCTCAAATTATATTCAACATTTCAATTAACGAATGAATCACGTTTTCAAACGATGATACCATTCGAATTACAACAATTACGAACAGCTAATAAAAATCTCAAACAAGATCTAGAAAATCTTCTTCAGAAAAAATTAGATTTCAATATTCTCGAACAGATTAACAAGAAAATCACGAGCAAACAGTAATCCACGTTCTGTTAGCCATAATAAAACTGCGATATCTCTGCAAAGGAAATGGTTATAAAAAAAAAAGAAGATCAAAAAACCGTCGTCTTTATGGTTCATTTATGATTCTAATGTCGTTCTCGTTCTAATAAATTTCAAAACAGATCAATATATCGAAAGATTTCTTTCGATGAGAAAAATGAATATATTTATTTTCGACTCAATCATGACAAGTCATTCAAGCATTAGATTTGTGATATATATGTGTGTGCGTATGTATGCTTTTAAAGAAGAAAAACAGAAATCTAATCAAATCAATTGATGATCGACCGTGCGAAAGGAGGAGCGTAATCATCGGACTAGAAAATCATTACAAATTCAAACGTTTCGTTTTCGTTTTGAGAAAAAAAAACGGAGAACGAGGGAGAGAGAGAGAGAATTCAATTGATTTTTTTTCAATCTATCTTTATATACATATAAATATCAATCGATTAAACCGACAAACCGAAAGAATTTATCATTTCAATTCTTATCAATGCAAATATTGATTTGAACCAATGAGAATGAATTCTTATCTCGTAGGTACTTGAAAAACAAAATGATTAATTAAACATGCATAGCGAAGAAGAAGAAGAATATGAAGAATATCTTCATTTTTTGTTTTTAAGAAAAATATGTATATCTAATATAAATTTTACGGTGACGATGAATGAGTTATACATAGGTGACATCGTATGCAAATTACCTTCCTCCACTTGACTATTTTGAACAATAGAAAAAGAAAATCATCATATGATTGACAGTTGATTTTTTAATTAATATATGTCTGAATATTGTAAGAAAACAGAGACAGAGAAAAAGAAAAAAAGAAAAACCCTGTACACAAAAAAAAGAAGAAGAAAAAGAAAAAAGAAGAAGACGAAGAAGAAAATGATAATATTTTCTTTTCTGTTGAGTATTATTAACCGTTATGGCCAAGGATTTCCTGACCATGCTGATGTTTGACCGTGTTGTTGTGGTCTTAGACAATTTTCATATGAACTATGAAATTGAGGATTAGACGTTGGATATTGATGATGATGATAACCGATGGAGGACATATAAACATTATATGCTAATGGATCGAATGTTGAGGAAGAATTTGCCGTTGAACTCGGTCCGGCTAGAGGTGGATCGTTTAACATAGTACCGTATGGTGAAGAAGATGTTGGAGATGATGTTGTTGCCGATGGTCCGTAGAGAGATTTACCATCTTGAACAAGTAATGGAACAGGTACGCGTCGAACAGGCTGTTGACTCGATGGAAGTGGCGGAGAATTATTTGGATCAAAACAAATATCTGGATAAGAGGAAGCTGATTTTGAAGAATTATCTTGTTTGGCACGTTTGAGTTTATATCGACTAATCAAAGAAGAAGAAGAAAATGTATAATGTTGCGATTGTTTTTCTTTTGTTGGATCAAAAATGCTTACTGATTTTGAAACCAAATTTTACATTGATTTGCAGTTAGACCGATGTGTTTAGCTAATAGTTCTCGTTCAGGTGCTGATAGATAATGTTGAGAATTGAAACGTTGTTCTAATGTGGCTATTTGCTGTTTAGTAAATAGAATTCGTCGTTTACGTTTTTTGCCGCTCGTTGGTATTTCATTTGGATTTGAAGATTTTTTTTTCGTCGTCGAATTCGACGGTATTGGCGACGACGTACGTATCGATGTTTGTTGTTCGTCATGATCGAGAAGTTTAGTTGATGATGATGATGTCGACGAGTTTTTTTCATCGTCAAGAGAACTATATAAAGGTTTTATTGGATTAATTGATGATGTCGATGGAACACAATGAACAGGACTATGATGTAATGACGTCGAATTGGAGATATAAGATTCGATTTTTTCACTTTTAAAATCGTTATTCAATGGCGAGAGAGAATTTCGGTAGGCTGCTGCAGCAGCTAACGACGAATAGGATGATGCCGGATGATGATGATGATGATGCCGATCATACGTTGTCGGATAGGAATGTGGATGATAGAGGCCAAAACTGTTCATTTCTAAACGATACCACATGTTTATGAATAAATTAAAATTTCTAAGACAATTATTTCTCTATTTTATTTTCAATGTTTTTTCTATTTTAAACGATTGACATCCGCCGGTAAGATCAAGCAATATCCGGCGAAACACAAAAAAAATTTTAATAAACCTCAAGAAAATATTTCTAATTGTTGATCAAACAATTCAATTGATCTTTTGTGTCTTTTTCTTCTTCGTTTTTTTACCTGAAAACGTGTCTGAACCCATCCACGATGGTGTTGGACCATAGAGTAGAGCATTGGGATACGAAGCTGCGGCGGCAGCAGCCGATGTACTTCCAACTAATTCGTGCTTGATTCCGTTCATAATTGGCAATTTCTAAATAAATCAAATGAATCATTTTGAGAAATGATCGTCAATTCCTTTGAGAACACAAAAACTCATTCAAACTATTTCGTTTTTTCAAATTCAATACCGTTATCAAGCATTTGCATTTCGATTAGTAATCTGCTCGTCATTGTTCGTAAGAATACAACAACTAGTACAAGAAAAAACGTGTATGTCCGTCTTTTTCTTGTTGTTGTTCTTTTTGACGTCTATCTTTTCTCCCATCTCTCTAGATTAGAAGATGCCGCACATGAGGGACCACTCCAACACAGGCTGGTTTTCAAGGATCGCTACTCGAATGGGCACTTGAAAAAAAAACACGGGGGAAGAGGAGAAGGAGAAAAAAAAACGAAGAAAAAAAAACGAGATGACGGTTGTTACGTACTCGTCAACGTACGAAGAGCCACTCGTTATGCTAAAGGAATAGCCAATCTCGAGTGCACACCGTTTGTGTGTTGTGCACACAAGTTGTTATTGTTGTGTATGCGCACCGTTTTTTTTCTTCTGCTTCTTCTTCTCTCTCTTTCTACGATTTTTTTTCTTCTTCTCTTGCTTATTTTCAGGTAGATAGCCTCCGGAGAACTTTATCTACTTGCTCAAATAAAAAACGCGAAAAGAGAAAAAGAAAGGAAAAAATAAATGTAGAGAACACACCGTCGCTGTGTAATCTGCACTTGAACAAGAATGAGAACGAGAGCGATGAGAAAGAAAGAAAGAGAGAGAGAGAGAAGAGAGGCCTGTCAAAATTGATTTCATCGGTCGTATCATATGCAAATAGTGGAGCACTTCTCGTTTTCTCTCTCATTTTTTTTCTTCTTTCTATGCGAAGTTTAATCACCGTACAATTGACTTTGTATTGATATTTATGAATTATTCCATTCATCATTCACGAAACTCGAGCATAAGCAGAAGAAGAAAAGAAAAGAAAAACGGTAGACAAACAAAAAAATCCGATTGGTGTAAAATTCGATTGACGAAAAGAACCAATAAGATGTGAAGACTCTTATTTAAACAAGAAGAATTTTACCTGTATTCTGATCTGACCATGGAAATGGAATAATAAAAATCAAACGGATCGGTTTAAGCAAAAAAAGAAAACGACGTTTCAATTAAATAATTAAGACAAGAGGAGACTAAAAACAAAATCCAACGAAGCTTAGATATATCTTCAATATATATCATCTTTAAATATTCTGTGAAGAGACCAAGTGTGACTAATTGTTAGGTGTAAGAATATATTTAACAAGTTAACACCTTGACTCGTGCTGCAATCGAATAATTCAACAACTCATCTCTTTCGCTCTCTCTCTCTTGTTCAAATTGATTGTCATTCAATGAATGAATAAAAGAAAGAAAAACTCTTTCAAAACAGAATCCTTTGAAAACTTATCCAATTTCAATAATCAAATTCCTACGACTACAGTATAAATATTGAAAGAAAAAACTGAAAAACATTCGATAAACACAATCGTAACTATCTCTTATCTACTTATATATTCTATATTCGATTAAATTGAAGCAAAAAAAAAGTTCATAATCTGACTAGTCAAGAACAAAACAACGAAACTCTTGACTTGGCGTACATACTTCAACGTGCAAGTTACATCAATCTTCTTTCGCAATGGGCATGTGTCTTGAATCGTCGACGATTTCTTTTTTCTAGCATTAATTCAAATTCTCTAGAATAAAACTTTGCTATAATCGAAAAAAAATGAGAGAAGAAGAAGAAGAAAAGAATTCCATCAATCCTACTCCTCCTTTTTCTTCTTCTTCTTCTTTTTTCTATATTCTGAAATTTAAAAAATGCACTTTCTTTTTTTGTTCATGACAAAATAAACAAGGACAGAACTTTTTTTAAACGTTCTCATCATTATCAACACTTATTTCACTCGTTTTTTCTCTAGGCAATTTGTTCGATGCATGTAGATAGTGAGCACTTAAGTTCTGAACAAGTACATGAAATGCTTAACTAGAGGCTCTTTTTTGTTTCTCTTTCTTTCGTTGTAACATCGAGCGCCTGTTCGAATTGCTTTTATTACAAATGTTGTTGTTGTTGATGCACACCATTTGAGTTACTTGTCAATTGAAGTATGTTAGTTTTTGAAATAGATTGAAAAGAAGAAGAAGAAGAAAAAAAAACGAGCGAAGTTCGTCAAAAAGATTTTCACGCCAATAGGATGACTTAAGAAAGCGGATGAATAATGAGAGAAATGTCGTTGCTTTCTTCTTCGAAGATCAGTGAACGAATTTAATTTCAATTTTTGATTCTCACTCGTTTTCTTCTTCTTGACTGATCCCTAAAGGGCTTCGGTTGATAAAGAATATTGATATGACAAAGAGAAGCATTTCGTTATTGTTTTCTTTTCATTTGATGACAATTGTCACCTATTGTAATTCCAATGTGAACGAGTCTTGTGCTTTATTCGAAAGCAAAGATTTTTGACAGGTGTTTTGAGATGAGTGTCAATGATAAGTATCAATAAAACTATTGACAAAAAGAAATACTTCAACAAACGGATGATTTATCTCGAATTTCACTGTTCGAATAAATACTCAGCAACAGACGAAGGAGAAAAAGAAACATGTTGAAATAGATGTCATATTCAGCGTAATCTATTTGCATAATTTATCAAAAATGACGACGAATTAATGCTTAATTCGAGAGGACGAAAAATGTTGTCTTGTGAGGTTTCGATTTTTTCATAATATTGAATCAAATCGATAAGAACCTCTTCAAATTTCGAGTATTCTATTCGATGTTTAACATGACTAAACTGGCATCATTCCGGAGACAATTTTCGACATGAAAAAAACAGAAACGAGAATAACTTTTTTTTTTCTACTATATTTTCAAACTGAATGGTTAATTGTAAGACTTCGTTTTCTTTTTTGTATTAATATTTAAAAAAAAAGTTGAAGGATGCTAATCAACTTTTCTTTTTGGTTAGAAACATCGAGATTGAAAATTCCAACAGTGTCAATAATCATTTTTTTTTTCGAAAATTTACTATCGTTCGGTTGACATTGAAATAATTTTTTTCCTTTCCTTCTGTCACAATCCGAATAAGAAAGAAGAAGAAAAAGAAAAGTTTTTTTTTTTTTTTTGAAAAAAAAAATTTCCATTGTCGTTAAGTGAAAGAAAAAGAATACCGATCGATGTTTGCCAACGAACGGAGAGAAAAATGGGCATCCGTTTTTTCTTCTTCTGATGTTTGTGACATGCGTACCACTGTTTGTGTATATTAATCGTTGTTAGCAACGACAGACGAGACGAGTATTTAACAAAATTCTAACCTTCATTCAATTCTAAGAATAGTTGACTTAATTTTATTGTTAGACGAATTAAATAGATCGAACGATGATCGTTCAATCGGTTCCAACGATATTAAAACAACGAAATCAAGTCAATCGAGAATGTCTCTATGCATGGTATCCTGAAGTTGTTCTGGAAACGAATGCAATCAGCGAACCACGAGATATCTATATTCACAAAGGAATCGATAAAGATCTTCTACGAGAAAGTTCCTCAATCAATCGATGTAAGCTAATTGTTTTTTATTTCGTAATTTTCAAAACTAACAAAAACAAAAATGAATTTTCAATTGTATGTATATGTTTTTCTTTTGAGTAGTCATCAATACTTATAGTGATGACGACAACAACAACAATAATAATAACGATAGTAATAATAATAATAATAATAGTGATATTTTACAACGTTATCAACAAAGTATAGCGCCAAGTGAACGAATCTATCAGTCAACTGGGACACTTGATGACGCATTGAAAACTCCTTGGGCTTTGCATTACGAAGTTGAACGACGAGCAGCGACACCCAATTTTCCATCCAATTCAGTTGATGGTAAGCCGAAAGAAAGCAAAATCCACAAGGTCTTTTGTGACTGAAAATGAATTGAGTTTATTCATTTGTCTTTTGACTATATTAGCCATGATAATCACAAAGGATTTGATAGACAAACAAAAGCAAAAGAATAAACTTAGCAATCAGTTAGGAAATGAATTTTGCTTGACAAGAGAACGAATATCTAATTCCTTTGACCTTGACAGACTTTAATTTATGATAGATTTCCTATTTCGAATATTAACATAGCTAATCAATGAAACGATTCATTTTCATTTTATATTTATTCAATTTCTATAAATAATATTCTTCCTTTCTTTTTTTCCTCAATCAAAGCGTCAACAACACACGAGAATTTACCTCGTCGACTCAAGAGTGCTCCACTCGTTCGTTCACATCCGGCAGCAGATGTTCTAACAATTCCTGAGCCGAGATTTGTTACTCCAATTATTCCTGTGTCAACAAATCAACAAGTTCAAATACCACCAACGACTAAATCGCGAGCTCGAGCATCATCAGCGAAAGCTCGTTTAAACACAACATTTCCTCTTGCTAATGAACTACCGAATTCAGAATTTCAACGTAATATTAAATCAGCACAATCAACACGATCGAAAGATGAAACGAATCCTACTATTCAACGTGAACAATCACCATTTGCCTATTCAAAATCAACGACACCTGTACAACGACGACAACTTCGTAGTGCCATCGAAATTTCTACTGTTCCACTCAATCCATTCTATGTTCATCGTCCAGGTGTGATTGCTGTTCGAAATACCGAGAAGAAATCCGTCATACAAGAAAGTTCAACAATGAGAAAATCTTCGAAACATCATCGATATCATCGTCATCATCGTCGTGAAAAACAAAGTGAACCTTTGATTGCGCTCACGCCAATTCCTCCAACACCGAAAATGCCTTTCGATCTTGATGGTATTCAACTAATATACGATCCAACATTGACAATCGATGATGCATCGTTAAATTTAACACAATATCTAATCGAAGGAAATCTCTATCTAATCAAAGATCAACGATATAATGTGATAGAAAATATTGACCCAACATTAATTGAAAAACATAATCAAACAATAACGTAACTAATATTTCAAAAAAACAATATTCATTCAATTGATTTTCTTGTTTAGTCTTCCTCAACGGCCAAAATATTATCAAACAATTCCTGTTGAGAAATTTCGAATACCTAAACCAGTTCCCGATTTGCATTACAATGCATCGGAAACGTATTTTTACAATACAATGCCTAAACGTGTACATCGTTATGTCATCGATCCAAATTTCATTTCAGAGAATTTGAATATCAATAAAATGTCTCTGGCAAAACGTCCATTGTCAAGCGCTACAACAGTCAATGAGTTTCGTCAACAAAAACCATCATCGCCAATGTTCCATGCTTAGAACGCAAAGTGATCATCGAACAGTTGAATTTTCTGCCTTTCTTTTGCTTTTTTTTTTCTTGTATAAAAATAATAACAATAAAGATTAGTTATTTTTCTCATTGACTTTAATATTTATTGTGGTCGAATGAATTTCTAAAATTGAAACAGTTACATAAAATCTCGTCAACAATACAGACAAATTTGTTTCCATCAAAGAAAAGAAATAGATAATTGAACCGAACAAAGAACTAGCTCGTTCATTTATTCATTCTTTCCTTCGTTTTTTTCCTCTGACGACAACAGTCATCATTATGTGTTCTACATCGAAACACTCAAGTAAATAATCAAAGAAGGAAAAGAAAAAGAAAGACTAGATCTATCGAACAGAAACAAGAGAAATGTCGATTGGAAAAAGAATATACATGTGTGTGTAGTAAAATTGACTACGGTGTTCTGGTTCATTTCTGCGCCTACTTATTTAGAACTCGATGTAAGACAAAGTTTTATCCATATATAACTCAATAAAAGCTCGTAGACAAGTAAAAGAAGGGCAAACAAGAATCATTTTGACATCATGAGGTTATGCACATTAGGAAGATTGTTAGTTCACAAAAAAATTATGGAAATTAATTTGTTTCTGTTAAGCAGACGCCTAGACAAAACCACTGTGTCCTAATAAAAGTTCAGAATAAAATTAACATTACGAACTAAATGTATCAATAGAGAGATAGTTATAAGTATGTGTATTATTACTTTTTTTTATTTTCTAGATTGAGAATACTGTGCCTTTTTATTCATCAACGGAAATTTGAGTATTCGACAGTTTTATTGTCATTATTAGAAATATAATATGGAGAACATATTGTACTCAATTATTTGATTTCCAATACAAAGATAACGATGGCAAACAAATGATTGTGTTTTTGTTATTTGTTTCACATGTGCTCTCAATTAATCAAAATTTCGACGATCACTCAAAGAAAAACCAAACTTAATTGTTAAGTAAGACTACATAGTGTTTTTCAACTCACCTTTTCTCTTCGATTCTTTCCTTTCATCGATTGATTAACGAACAGTGAATCCTTTTCTCCTATGTGTCTACATTCAACTAAGTATGTTTATGCTGATGTCGGAAATACAATATGTCTTGTTGTCATCAGATGTTTTTCCTTGTTGTTTCAAATAACATTCTCAGATTCTGTGGGCGTAAGATATTTATTCGAAAAAAACGAAGAAAATCCAATCAGGATGAAATTCTACGCAAAAGGGATTGCATAAATCTCAAATCAGATGAGCAAATTTAATTTTTTACTCGAATCGAATCGTTTAATATCAAATAGTATTTATTATCTAATTAAGAAAAAAAAATAGTCAATTCCCTATTTTGCGTGTTATCCAAGCGCAAAAAGAAATTCTTCATTTCTAAGTTTGCTTTTCATCGACTTTTTTTCCCCTTCTGTTCTTTATCATCATCATCTCCTTATTTTTCTTCTTGTTCTTGTTCTTCTTCTTCGAAAGATTACATAGTACCGACAACGCATTCGCCTATTCATCCTTAACTAACATCAGTATCAAAATGTTGTTACTCGCTCATCTTCATACTGTAGTGATCATGTAAATGAGGAGAAGAAGAAGGAGAAGAAAAAGCACATCGAGATAACATTGTATTTGTAGTTTAGAACGAGTTCTTTCGAATGCAAATGTATCTTCGAGAACTACAAGTAATTATATTATCTACTTATTCGTTTTCTTTTTGTTTCTCTTCCTTTCAAGATAAAAATACTCATGTAGTTACAGTCAAAAGCGAAGAGATCTCGACGTAGACAAGACGAGATCAGTTGATTTTGATCTGTAATCGAACTGTGTAAGTACGTAAGTTGAAAAAACAATTGAGATTTATTTTGTCATTTGCTGTCGCTTTCGGAGAACAGCATTAAAATATCAGTTGATGATTATGTTTGTTGATAATAGATTATTGAGTGTTGACAAATAAACATCCATCAAAAATCGATACTCTATTTGTCATATATTTCATCAATGTCGTTTCTCTTCTTCTTCGTTTTTTGTTTTGTTTTTCATGTCGAAAGCAAAACCAAAATTTGATTATCCATTAACTCTCTGTCGATAGTCAGATATGGTATGCGCATGCTTGAAATGATGTATGGATGCATTACGGTTAGAAATCTATCTTGGCTCATTAGAAAACATAATTTTTGCGAATAATTGTCCTTCTGCTTGATTAAATATAGAGAAGAAAAGAAAAAAAAAGAGATGTTTCCTTGCGTTTTCAGTGCGTGCACTAATTTACTTTCAAAGATTGATTCAGATATTGACTATTGTAAGAATTATTGAATAATAACATAGCACAGGTAGAATCATGAATCAGATGAAAGTTATTATAGTTATCAGAACTATTAATTATATTTATTTCATAGCGAGACGCAAAGAAAGAAAAGAAAAGTTGTTCGTTTTTTTTTGTTTCAAATCTGTCGATTGATTGTTAATATTGAATGAAAAAGCAAGTACTTTTATTAGAAAATATATCGATCAGACTACGAGCAAGAAAAAGGAAAAAAAATTGCGGTACGATCGGCCTATAATTTCCTGAAGAATGATAAGTAACGTTTTCTAAGAATTTTATATGAGTGAAATGTCAAATTTTTCTTATTCATTTTCTTCTTTCATCATTATTTTTATCTTGACGTGCTAAGTTGATCTGATTTCGTTCTAATACTAGTTGTTAACAACGTCCAACAGCTTTTGAAAATCGAATCATATACATGAGGCGCTAAATGACGTGCTCTCATCTTTTGTTTCTTTCCTTTTCTTTTTCTTTTTCTTTTTCTTTTTCTTGTCTTAACATCCTACATTCTCTGTTCGATATAAGTTTAATAGTAGATGGCATGCCTATGTACTCGTGCATGCATTGACAATAATCTATATACTTGAGAGGATAGAGAAGATAGATGAAAGAGAAAAACTAGAAGAATCGTTGAGTACCAGAAACTCATCATCACACACTATGAGAGAAGTATCTATCAAATGCGCTACGAAAATGTCATTGAGATATAAAGTTGCATGTTTTTTTTCTCTTCTCATTTTCTCGATTTCTTTCTAATGACATATCAATGTAGTATTATTTGAATAAAATATTAATAGACATTACATTTAGATGAAAAAAAAGATTTCTCAAAAAAAAAACAAAAACTGAACTGTATGTAAAACGAATTGATTTTCTCTTGAGATATAGAATATTGTATATCAAGCATAGATAAGGATATGAGACAATGAAACAGTCGAAGGAAATCGTCTAAATAAAGAGTACAAAAGAAGAGATCGAACGCGAGAATAAAAATTGCGAAACTGAATTTATTTTCCATATCTCAATGGGAATGTAATAGAAAGAAAAATGTGAAACAGCTAATTGTGATTAGTTACCAAGCAAATCCCAAGAGATTTTCTTGAAAATTTTTCCGGCAATTCGTTTTTTTTTGTCTTCATCTTTTCTTTTCACTTGATCATTCTCATTCAATTTCTACGAAATTTCTTTCGCGCTCTTATAGTTGAAATGAATAGACTTTGTATCAATTTCATTAATGATTCGAACAAATGTTTCCCATCTGTTAGCATCAACTTCCTTTTTTTTCTTCTGCTGTATTGTAATTCCAAAAAAAAACGTGTCAAAATAAGAACCATTACATCTGTTGCTCGACAATCTTGTCACTTTTGTTTAGTTGGATATTGATGGAAGACTATATATTCACGAGCGAACGAGTCAACCAAGCAGCTAAAAAACAACAGGAATGATCGTGCAAATGCGTTTTTCTCTCTCTTGAGATCTATTCGAAGAAATAAACTAGAAAACATTGACATAGATTTCAGGAAATTAGTATCGATCTATCATTAGTCGACGAGCAAATTATTGTTTCTTTTTTTCTCTATTTTAGACAAAAGATACGTGAAGAGAAAAAAAAATTTTTTTTTTTCATTAATTCAATCAAAAAACAAAAGAAAATACACACTATGAATAGAAAAAAAATCCGTCGAACAACGAAATGACTTCAACACTAATTGATTCGAAAATTTTCATTGTTAAACGATCGATACAGGAACATAATAATTTTGCTTCTCAATTGAATAAATTTACTGAAATCTTCTATCTATGGTCCAGCATTATTCTTGTTATTGTTGGTACGAATGAATAGTTTCTGTTCAAAATATCTTTAAAAACTATTTTTCTGTTCTAGGTATGATTGGCTCGTTATTATCAATAAAAGTCTTTTCATCAACAAAAATTCGACGAAATTCATCGAATGAATATCTCATAACTAGTAAACAAATTGTTTTTTTTTCGTGAAATAAATTTTACTGATTGATTCTTTTCTAAAAAAAAATTTTAGTGAGTTTTGTTGTTGCACTTCTATTATTTAATCATTTCATCGACGAAGTTCTTCGATCGATTGTTGACCAACTACGAACTGATTTACCAATAAATCTTGTTGATATTTCTCCTTCACTTTGTAAATGTGAGTTATTTCGTTTCTTTTTTAAATTTTTTTTAGCCATCCGTTTGACCTTATTAAGTGGCTCGACATGAAGTTCTGCTCTTTAGCATTTATAAAACAAGATAAAAAATAGAAATTCTTAATTAGTTCATTAGAAAAAACATCATGATACTTTAATCAGTAGGCAATATGTTCTTTTCGAGAATTCTTGTTAACCTTGAATCGATATTAGTGGCTAATTTCTCTCATCAATAATGACATTTTCATAATGATTAAGAGATAATATCGAGTTTATTCGTCCGTTAAAAGAAATTGACTCTTAGATTTCATCTAAACATTTCCTTGTAAAACTATCTTCTCATCTAGACTTTCTCTTGCCAATGGAATGTAATTCAATGATAGATTTATATGATTTCTCTTTGACTTGTTTTTCAGTTGCAACCTATTTACGTCATTCATTACGTTTTGCAGCACATTGGATCGTTGTTGCATTTACTCTTGAACGTCTCATTGTCGTCTATTTTCCATTACAAACATCGGTTCTATGTAATCCACGTAGTGCACGACGTATATGTTTGTTTATTTTAATAATTTCATTTTTGTTGCCAATCTATTCGATATTTATGTCGGATGTTATCATCAATGATCATGAATTCAAAGGTGAATGTGATATAATGGATAAATATCGAAAGCAATATTTTTATCTGACGATTATCTACGGAAATTTAACATTAACATTTCCTATCGTTATTGTTTGTATTGTTAATATCTTAATTGTTCGACAATTATTACGTGCTGGACGTTTAAGACAAAAACAACAGCAACAACAGCAGCAATTAACTCAAACGAAAAAAGTCGATAGTGCAAATAATGAATATGTAAATATGTTAGTTAAAAATCAATTAGAAAATGACAAAGTAACATGGATGCTTGTTGTTATTTCGGTTACGTTTGGCATATTGAATTTGCCGTATTTTATACTTTGGATAATCGCATCGATAATGCGTGTTCAGAATCGAAAAGTTTCGCCTTATCTCGAAGCAGGAAAAAAATTAGCGAATATTCTCTATTTATTAAACTATAGTCTGTATTTTTTCCTTTATGTTATTTCTCGGCGAACATTTCGTAAAGTTTTAATTGAAAAAATGCGTTGGCGTTGCAATTGGTTCGAACAGTGGCGTTTGAATGAACTACGTTTAGATGCTGCCTTACGTTCACAACAAATGACTAAACAAATAATCGATGAAAATCCGAATGGAAATATGAGTCTAATGAATCGAACGTCAGTAACAGATCTACCGATTGGTTCGACACGTCGTTTTACTCCCTCAATCCCATTGAATAATAATAATAATAATGCATCAGATCATTTGATTACAATGAAAAAAGTCAATGGAATCTATCCGTATGATTGTGGAAGTACAGTTTAAAAGAAGAACGAATAAAATACTATGTTTGTCTTTTGTTTTTCTTATGTGATGATGAATGTTTTCTCCTTCCGGTGTGTGTTGTATTGATCTCAATGTGCTCCCATATTTTGGCTTCTACTACTACTACTACTACTATTATTTTTTCTTCTTTTTTTCTAAAAAAATCTATTGATTAAATAAATCCGATATGAAATCAGATCAATGTCAACTATGATCAAACGAAAAGATCTGTCAGCGAAGAGTATTAAAGCGCGATTGTTTGTTTTTATTTTGTTCAATTTTGCAAATGAACGATTTTCTCGATTTTGATACGAATAATCATGAGTCATAAATCGATTAATGAATATTCGCTTACAACGAAAACAATGACAAGTAGTATCATGACTATTGATAAAATTTCTCGAACATCGTCGAATGATTCAAATCGAAATCTGTAAAAGTCAATATTCATTTTTCATAGCATTATTTTTGTTCGATAGACTTGCGTTCAATCAAACGAATGTATTTCATTTTAAGAGTCATTCATCGGATGAATCACTTTTTACGTCTGATCAATTATTTCAAACATCAAATCACGAAGGTTTTTTTCTTCATAAATCAAATCTCCTCTCGCCGACATCTAATCAATCGATTCCAAATCGAACTATATCCTGTAAAATATTCATGAACTCTTCTTTGACAATTAATAAAACTAGAAAATTCATATTTTTAGTAACAAAAATGATTAGCGAAATACCGATTAATCCAACATCAACTCATCAAATTGATATTCCAACGCAAATAAAAAATCATCAAGACATTCAGCCTGTTCATAATCAAATTTGAGTCTCTTTTCGTAGACTCTATTCGATTTTCATTCTAGATGTTTAATGAATCGTTATGGAAAACAAAATTATCACTCAAAACTCTGCTTTCAATGGCGAATCGAGACGATGCACAAGCGAAAAAGAATCCGAAACCAATTGATTATCATTTATTTTTAAGTAATAAATTGAAAAATAATTCCATTCTACAATATCAAGATTATATCGACTCGAAATTTCAAGCAAATTCTCACCAAACAATTGTCGAACAAGACTACGAAGAAAATCGAGTGAGTAAATAAACGAATGGCAATATCGTATCTTGTTGTTTTTCTTTTCTCTTCATTGTAGAAATTACACAAACGTGTCTTAGATACGATGAGCATACGTAAAACAGACGAACCATTGATAACAAGCAAAACTCGAAAATCACGTCAACGAAAATATATTTCGTTATCGAACGATTCGTCGAAACCATTTCTTTTAACTTATCGTGCTGTGCCTATTTCGGCCATAAATAGAACGTGATAATGATACATCCGTTTGCATTTATGGTATTGTTTTTTTTCTTGATCAACAATGAGTAGTAATACATCGAATCAAATTGAAGATAAAATCAATTTACTTGCAGAAAACTATCATGCTACAACCGATTGTGTTCATCATCTTCAGCAGACATGTGCAAATTTATTATTAGATTATACGAAACACTATCAATTAGATGTTCTCAATCGTCGTGATCAAATCGAAAATCAAATTGAAAACTTTCGTTCTTAATTTAAAAAAAAACTAGATTGTTTTTGCTTTCGTTTTTCTTAATAATAAATACATAACAAGAAAGAAAAAAAAAGTCTAATCATATGATCCTTCTTGTTCAATAATTGACACGTTTTTATCAAGCAAAGTGTTCTTCATCTCCAACAGGTATGCGAGTCATTTGGGAACAAAAAATAATGATCCGTTATCATCGTTGAAAATGACAAAATAGACACAGCAGGTTGTCGAGAGAAAAAGACGATCATCTCTCGTCTTAACGCAATCAACTAATCTTACATACATATACACGTACACAACACGCTTTTTCCTCCTTCTTGACAAGAAAATATTGAAGTCCCTTTGGGCCATATACTTGTCTGTATGATGATCATTGATTGTCATTTAGTTTTAAAAAAAGCTATACGGTTACAGTTCGTTAGCTCGACGGTGTTGTTGTGTATACACTAATTAGTATCGAAAAAATGCGAATAGATAAAATTAATTTGACGTTTAGAATGCACAAAGCAGGATTTTTCTAACCTATACATTTAATGATAGCGGCAAGTATGTTTACACGAAGACATCGATCAGCAAATATACATGCAGGTGACACGATTAAATGATTAAATATTCTTTTATGAAGGCAATGAAAACGAAACAGAGAGGGTAAGGTAAGGAAGCATTCGTCGCTTCTTCGTTTTTTTTTCTTCTTCTTGATGATGATAAATATCGCGCCGTTAGTAAGTTAAAACTGCCTCTCCTTGTATTCAATCATTAGTCAAATAGTTGACATTTGCATCGAACCGTATTCGAATATCTTTTCAATATCGTAAGTAGATTATATAAACAACTCGATTTTGATTATTGACGTCTTCAATGTTAAAATTCTCTTCACACATTAAAATGTCGCATCATTTTTTTCGGACAAAATCTCTCTCTCTTTTTTTTTGATAAGTAATAACGAAATTGAATACACACACACACATAGAATAAGTCTATTGAGAGCAAAATATCCTTTTCTTCTTTCAAACAACTTCGATAAGTTAATGTTATCTTCAAAATCAATCGAAAAATATTTTCAAAAAATCCATTTTTAACTTCAAAAAGATCAACTATTTATGTGTACACCATTCTTAGACAGATAACTTGATTGGTTCATTAGCCATAGAAGACAGAGAGAGAGAGAGACAGAACGAGAATGAGAGAAATAGAGAGAGAGACAGGAGGAAAAGAGAAGAAGGAAAAGTGAAAATTGAATAAGTCAAATCAGTATTTGATTTCATCATGTTTACAAACGATGAAAATTTCAATTATCCAAGGTAGAATCTTTTCATTACCAACATTTATTTATTTTATCTGTTTTTTTTTGACATAAACAAATAAATCTTCTTTCTATATTTTATAGCATTATGGAACAACCGCTTGATTTAAGTTCAACAACAAATCCATGCAAAAGGCACAAGACATTTACAATCGATTATTTAACTTCAGATATTCCATTTCAATCACGATCAAAACCGAGTTTTTATTCTTCATTAAATCCACCCTTACATCCATTAGAAAATCAACATAATTATCCGATTCAAACACCGTTTATCTGTAGTCCACCAATACCTGTACGGGTTTTCTTTGCAAATCTTTTTTTATTTATTTATTTATTTATTTTCTAGAATCCAAATTTCGAACTTGTTAACGGTGGTCATGGAGTGAAAAATCCTCTTTTCGATTGTGCTACTGAAGTCCTTCAAATAAAATACGGTAAAACTATTTTCGAATCAATTCGAAAATATTCGTTAATCATTTCTAATGCGTCTATCTAGCGAATGCAATCAATCATGGTGAAGATTTTATCTGTGGTCTATGCCAAAAAACTTTCAAACTTCAACGATTACTCAATCGTCATTTGAAAAATCATAGTCAACTCAAACGGTATCTATGTACATTCTGCGGCAAAGGTTTTAATGATACATTCGATTTAAAACGACACACACGAACTCATACAGGTAGAGAGAAAACAAAAGAAGCCATGAGAACGTTTATTTTAAAATAAAACCCAATTTTTTTTTGTCGTGCAAAAGGTGTTCGACCGTTTAAATGTTCTCAATGTGATAAAGCTTTTACTCAACGATGTAGTCTCGAATCTCATCAACGAAAAGTTCACGGCGTCAGTCAAAAATATGCTTACAAAAGTCGTCGAAATAAATTATATGTTTGCGAAGATTGTGGACATACATCGACGGATCCAAGCGATCATTACGAACATATCAAACATTTACATCCTTATTCACCGTTGATACATCGATTTTATGATAAAAGACAATTTAAATTCGATTCGAATTCATCGACATCGTCATCGAATAAGACAATGATCGATTCGGATTAATATACATATTAGTTTCGTTCAATTATTCGATATTTCTTCCCTGTGAAAAGAGAAAAAGACTTTCGAATGTTTCCTGTATTTTTTTTCGCTTCCTGTACTCATTTAAACTTAGTGACATCTGTCAATTTTCGAAAGAGGCTTTTGTTTTCGATTGAAATAAAATGTGAAAATAATCGTCAACTAATTTCTAGAAAAATCTTTATGAAATTTTCGTGAATAGAAAAAAACCGAAAGCAACTTTCGATTAGTAACTGATTGGTTTAATCTACTAAACCATTTATATTCTCTTGATTGATCATTCATCCTTTTCTGATGATTTGTGAGATAAAAAAGAACCGAAGAGAGGGAGAGAGAGAGGAAAAAAACCCTTCGAAAAAATATATTAATCATTATTGTAAATAAACATCGATTCGTAAACGACCATGGAAGGACATAAAATCAAAACAAAATCGAAATTTAAAGTTCGCCATCAAAAACATAAATTGTTTCGTGCCAATGAGCCGTTATTATCTGTGCTTATGTGGGGAGTTAATTTTACTGTAAGACGATTCAAATTTGATTGATCATTAAAATCGAAACATTGTTTAGATCAATGAATTGGAAAATGTGAATATTCCAGTTATGCTCTTGCCCGAACATTTCAAATCTTATGTCAAAATTCGAATTGATAATCAAAATTTTAATAAGTAAGAAAAACAAACAAACAAACGAACAGGAAATGACTGATCTATCTTGTTTTTTTCTCGTTCAGAGAAGTGATGCCAAGCCATTTTAAGATTAAAGAATATTGCCCACTTGTATTTCGTGCTTTTCGAGAATATTGGAAAGTTCATGACAGTAGTTTTCGTGTAAGAATTTGTGAAATTATTTTTTATATGTAATTACTTTTGTTGTTTTTCTTTTTGAAGGATTCATTAACTGAACCACCGATTCCAATGAACGAGACAACGAAATCGAATCTCCCACTCTATCTTTCAGCTGATCGACGTTTTGTTTTGAAATGTATTGCAAAAGAAGATGTCGAACAAATTCATAATATTCTACCTGAATATCATCGCGTAAGATCTTTCTTTCATCACATAGAAATATTCTTGTTTTGTTCAGTATATCGTTGAAACTCAAGGGGATACATTACTTCCACATTATTATGCGTTATATCGAATAACTGTTGACGATCGAGAAAACTACGTGCTGGTCATGAGAAATGTTCTATCGACAAAATTGAAAATACATTACAAATATGACGTCAAAGTAGAAATTTAGAAGACGAAAATGTTGAATTTTTGGTCTTTTTTTTTTCTCTTCTATAGGGATCAACTGTTGATCGTAGTGCGACTGATAAAGAAAAGTTAAATCCATGTCCGACATTGAAAGACAACGATTTTATCGAAGGCAAACGACGGATTGAACTAGGAAATGAACAGAAAAAACTGTTCATGGAACGACTCAAACGAGATGTTAATGTAAGATTTGAAAAGCACACGCTCACACACACAAATCGATTTTTTTTTCTACCAAAAATAGTTTTTGGTTAGTAAACATAAAATGGATTATTCATTACTGATTGGCATCCACGATCTCGATCAAGGTGGTGTTGGTAAACGAAGATTTTCATTGAGTTCAAGTTTGTCATGATGTTTTATTGTTAGAACGAGATCAAACGACAACACTCGGAGAAATGAATACGTCGGATTTGTCGGGCAACGACTCATCGGATGGATCTGGTAAAATTTTCTTTCCACAAAAAATATAATTTCTGTTTTTTTTATTTAGACAGTTTAACACAAATCGGAGATGATTATTCTTCTGATCAACCATTTATGCTTCGAAGTTCTGAAAGTAAAAAACAAAGACACATTTCAGAAATGCAGTTAACTGTTTGACGAAATGATTTCTTATTTTTGTTCAGGTTCAGGACGTCGAGAACTATACAGTCTTGGTGTGATTGATATTTTAACTTATTACGGAATGAAAAAGAAGAGTGCACATGTAGCTAAAACGAAATTATCCGGCTCGGATGCGGACGGTATTTCGACTGTTCGTCCTGAGATCTACGCTCGACGTTTCTTGGATTTCATCGATAAAAATTTTATTTAAATTTCATTCACCTCAAATAATATTTTCATTTTTCGAAAATGTCCTCGTTGTTTTTTCTCTTCTCGTTCTTTGTTTTTTTTATGTATTCGTACAGTGTTTATTTTCTGTGGATGTTTATGTATGAGATTTGTTCCGGTTTGGAAATTGATGGACATAAGTGTTTATTCTTGGCTGAGTTATTCTACCGGAGATTTATCGTTTAACAAGCATATATATACACACATATATGCTCTTAGTTTTCTAGTCATGAGACTCATTTGGCTGTTTTTTTCTCTGTTTGTCTGTATTCAGTATATATATATATATATTGATGTTTCATGTTATCTATAGATGCGCGTTGTTCACTTTATTGATAGTTTTTTTTCTCCTTACGACAAAAATGGCGCACACATTAACTAATGAAAAACAATACTTCTCTATGTAATCTCAATAATTCGGTTTTTTTTTCGAATAAAAAAACAACTAAATTAAAGCAAAAAGAAAATCTCAAGGGAAATTTCGAGAAAATTGATTGATTCTAATTGAAGACTAAAAAAAAGAAATAACAATAATTACATTTCGATCAGATTTATTGAGTATATCAAATAAAAAAAGAAAAAGAAGAAGTCTTATCATTAACAAATTAAACGAGAGACTCTTCTTTATTTTTAGCTTTCAGCTTAATTAGAGACAAGTCGTTATTCTTCTGGAAAAGAACATGAGTTCAAAGTCATCAATGATCTAGAAATGCTAATTTTCTCCTGATTAATTAATGCAGGATTATTGAAAACGAGACAAGCAAACGACTTTTTTTGATAATGTTATGTCGATCAATCCTCATTACGTGCTAGAGAATACATAAATAACAAATCGAGACTGAAAACAAAGGTGGGATTGAGAGTACTTGCAAATTGATTTGCGAAAAAAGAAACTCTGCCGTAGAATGTAATCAAATTTGCAATTGCGTGCACTTTAGCTGATTGGTTGTGTTAAATGCCAAGATTTTATTGAATTTAAGTGTGTCGAAATAAATATTTCAATATTAATATTGATCATAAAACAAAATCTGATTCGATTAGGAGTAATAAAAAGAGACACGTCTGTATCAGATTTATTTGGAATGGGTTCCTTATTTTTAAAATATAAGAAAAATATAAATTTTAATCACATGAACTAATTTCAAATCAAAAACATCATCAAGAGGCATTGCTTTTTTTCTTGTTCTTAGTTACTTAAAAAATGTAAAATTAAAAATTTTTCTTCTTATGTTTCTGCGCATCAGTCGTCGATACTGTTCTGTTTACTTTGCGCTGATTGACGACATTGGTCTGTTTTCTTTCTTTTTATTTAAACAAGGACATAAACATAAACAACGCACATTTGTACAGTCAAAAAACGACTTTTTTCTCGTCAAAAAAAGAGCCATCTGCAGACAAATGTATTCACCTGATTCATTTGTTGTTTTTTTTTAGATCGTTGAATTCGTCAATACGATGACAAAAATTCAAATGATTTCTTATTTAGTATTATTTTGTCTTCAGTTGGTAAAATTCATCGAATCTTATTCATTGTGTATCAATTAATAGGAATTATTTTTAGACTTTAATTGCAACGGAGATCACATGGGAAAACTGTGATAAGAGTTCCGAAGACATTAAACTACTCAATCTGACAGTAAAACCATATCCAATTGTGGTGCCAGGCTCACTTTCAATAGAAATAGCGATTCGCAATAGTCAAGAAATAACCAGTCCATTGAAGGTTAGCTTTATAGTTTTATACATTAACTCACTATTCGATTGAAATTTAGGCTTCTCTGACATTGCAGAAGAAGATTTTATTTGGCCATGTATCGGTTCCATGTGTTAGTGGCATCGGTTCATGTAAATACGAAGATTTATGTACTATGTGTCCGCAATGTGGTTGTCCATTAAAAGCGGTAAGAATCAACAATCAAATTTAGAAATAAAAATTCTTCTTTTTTCTAGGGCGATCATATAATCAATCTACCAATTACGATTGATATTGGTTCGTGGGCACTTCTTGGTAATTATCAAGCCACTGTGAATATTGAAACCGGTTCGGGACAAAAAGGCTGTGTTCAAGTGAATAATGTACATATTCAATCGAATCAATGAATTTTTAAATGAAAATCAAGCTTTAAGAAAGATACTTTGATTTTACTTTATTTATTTATTTAATATTTTTTTTTGAAGAAATTCAAAATAAATGAACCAGTGAGGAATTACTGATGAGTGTATTTTTTCCAATCGATATTCTCCTAGGAGTCTGTGAGATGATAATGTAGGCGATTCTATCATTTATTTCGAGAGTCTATTGAGAATATATCCTACACATCATAATGACATTCATGAATTTCGTTCACGTATTTAAATAATTCACCAAATAAGAAATAAACTCAATCGTTCATTTTGATCTTCTCATATCGATCATGTTTCAACGAAGTCTTTTGGTCATTCTAATCGTTTCTATGCTATTTATTGTTCATGTTCAAATGTATAGAATTCATACGAGCAATGATTATTCGGATGAATCTCAGCGTTATCAACGTGGTTTCGGTAATCGACGTTCTTTAACTCCTCGTCAACGAATTTATTATCCAAAAGAGATATTCTCGCCCTATGCTAATCAAGACAATATTCGTGCGGATAAAAATTTATTTTCAAATCCTTATGAAATGTTTGAATGAAAAACTGATGGTATTCGAGAGAACAACGAAGAAATTATTTATCGGTTACGAAAAAAAAAGTCATGTAGACATATTTATATTGATTTCATGATTGAATAAAATGAACTTTAGCATTTTCCACATAAATGATGACATTCAAAGGCAAATGTTTCACTTTCTTGACATAACGGTTGATTTTCAATACTACATGTTTCAGAATCAACATCAGGTTTAGCACAATCAACTAAAATAAAATCGAGAGAAAATGTCGTTGAAAGTAAAATCAATATTCATCGTACTATTTTCACATTCTCGACCATAGGTATTTTCTAAACAATAGCAGAAACAACCGTCTTCAGTTTCAGGTATACCGCCATTTTGACAGTTAAGCATGCATAATGCACTTGTTGTTGTGGTAATCATTTCTAAACGAAAGATATGATTTTTGACATAATGAAAACAATGTTAAAATTCAATACAAACCAGTTGTAGAAGTAGATACTGTACTAATAGTAGTGGTTGTTACTAAAGTAATAGAATAGAAGTTATATTTATCGAACGAAAATTTATCATATACTTGGAGGACTTAATACTGATTCGACACCATATCCGTTACATTTGTCACCTGCACAGAAATATGTTTCCATGCCATTATAGATGCCAACTGTATTGTGTGCACCACAATTCCACCAACAGCAACGTCGTTCGATTTTCGCTATTTAACCATTTTATTTTCAAAATAATCTAACCTAGTTTCATAAAAGAAATTACTTTGATCATTAGGATTTCGATAGACCATGCAACTTGGACAGTTGTTTGCTGTAGCTGATCCTTCTTTACCACAACCCTCTCCTGAACATTCGTAGCATTGCGAAGAAGTTGGAAGACTTGATGTAGAAGCTGTTGTGGTTGTTGTTATCGTTGTTGTTATCATTGTTGTTCTTGTGGTCGTTGGCAATGTCGCTGTTACAGTTGTTGATGGTGGTTGTGTGGTTGTTGTTGTAACTGATGTTTAGAAAAAATAAAATAAACAAACTAATTGATTATTTTATGATTACTCGGGGGACTCAATGCTGATTCAACACCATATCCATTACATTTATCCGTAGCACAAAAGTATGTTTCGATTCCTTCGTAGATACGAACGGTGTTCGTTGGTTCGCAATTCCACCAACAGCAACGTCGTTCAATTTTTGCTAATTAAAGTATCGAATAATAAATATAATATGATCGAATAAAATGACTTACTTTGATCAGTTGGATTTCGATAAACCATACAACTTGGACAATTGTTTGATGTACCTGATCCTTCTTTACCACATTCAGGTCCGGAACATTCATAGCATTGAATAGGTCGTTTTGGAGTTACAACTGTAGTGGTAACTGTTGTAACTGTTATAACTGTTGCAGTTGTTGTGCTCACTGTTGATTGAGTGGTAGTAGTGACTGGAAAAACGAGATTGTTTTAGCTACGATGTAGATTTATGATTACCTGGAGGGCTCAATGCTGATTCCGCACCATATCCATTACATTTATCAGTATCACAAAAATATGTTTCGATTCCTTCATACATACGTACGGTGTTTGTTGGTTCGCAATTCCACCAGCAACAACGTCGTTCAATTTTTGCTAATCAAAGTACCAAATAATAAATATAATACGATCGAACAAAATGATTTACTTTGATCAGTGGGATTTCGATAGATCATACAACTTGGACAATTGTTTGATGTACCTGATCCTTCTTTACCACAACCTTCTCCTGAACATTCATAGCATTGAATGGGTCGTTTTTGAGTTATAACTGTAGTTGTAATTGTTGCAAATGTCGCAGTTGTTGTGCTCACTGTTGATTGAGTTGTAGTAATGACTTGAAAAACGAGATTGTTTTAGCTATCATATAGATTTATGATTACCTGGAGGACTCAAGACGGATTCTACACCATATCCATTACATTTATCTCCAGTACAAAAATATGTTTCTACACCTTCATATGTGCCAACAGTATTGTTTGCACCACAATTCCACCAGCAGCAACGTCGTTCAATTTTTGCTATTGAAACATTTGTATTTTTCAAAATAATCTAACCTAGTTCCATAAAAGAAATTACTTTGATCACTAGGATTTCGATAGACCATACAACTTGGACAGTTGGTCGATATACCTGATCCTTCTTTACCACATTCAGGTCCGGAACATTCATAACATTGAAATATTGTTTTTTCAACAGATACAGTAGTAGTAGGAATAGTTGTAGTAGTCGCCAGAGTTGTAAGATCTTGATAGAAACTAATGAGAATAAGATCTTTCAAGTTTCATCCTCACAAATACATACCAGTAGCGCTTAATAGAATATCATTTTCTGGGCCATTACATTTATCTGTCGAATTACAGAAATATGTTGGTCGTCCATTAAATTCCGATACTGTCTGATCGGCTCCACAATTCCACCAACAACATCGTCGTTCAAATTTTGCTATTTACGTAAAAATAAATTTCATAAGAAAACACTAAAGTTCATATCAGCGTCTACAAACTTGGATCACTATCACTACGATAAATCATACACGATGGACAAGTTTGTACCATCGATGTGCAATCTTGATCACTCGCATTTGCACATTCGTAACATTGTAAACTTTCACAAGGATTTGCAAGTAAAGCAAAGACTAACGCAATGAGAAAAGACGAAACGCCTAACATTATAAACCTGCTTCAATATTGAAACAGTTTGATTATAAATTGATCGATTTTTATGAATATGATGGACTAATCTCCACCTACGATTTTATTTTATAGAAAATATATTCGAAAAGAGAAGAAAAAAAAAAGAAGAATCATCTATTGACAAATAACTTAAAATATTTCCGAATGATTATCGTCTTCATTTTCACTTTTTTCTTCTTCTACAGGCAACAATGTACTCGGTGCGAGTACGTATGTTGTTTGTTCGGATTCAGTTATGATTTCTTCGGGTTTCAATTGATCGTCATTTTCTAATCGACGTTTTTTCATTTTTCCCGTTCGACTATCGGCATGCCATAATTCTGGCGACCAAACCTCCGGTATATCTCGATCATTATTATCGGCTACATCTTGAATATAATTCGAAAAAGCTGTATTCAATTGATTTTCACTTTCAGCTGGTGTTGGTGTCGATGGCTGAAAAAGAAAAGATCGAATTTCATTTTAAGCTTTTCAAAAAAAAACAAAAGAAAACAATTTTGATTTTATCTTTTTCTTTACTTGATCCATCATTGGTGCAATCAGTCGTTCCATAGCAGCTGTTAAACGTAGATCTCGTTCGAGATTAGTGATTTTCTCCCAGATTGTTGTTTTTGTATTTAATTTTCGAACTTCATTTCGAATTTCTTGAACAATGGGAACATCTTGACTTAAGTTACACTGATAGGCTTCTAACGCTTCTTTCAACGATCTAATCAAATTAAGAACGAATTTATGTTTGCGAAATGAAACTAGATTTTTACTGAATAACAATCGGTTCTTTTTCGATTAAATGTCGACTTTGTAATGTATCAATAATTTCTTCATTGGCTTTTTCTAATAGAACAAGAGCACTAGGCGCTGCTGCTCGTACTAATGGACTTTTATCGTATCGAACACTCCACAAAAGAACTTGTCGACATTTATCATTTGTCATTCCGTAGATACCCAAAGCTAAAATATAGTGAATCAATGCCAAACAACATTATCGTTCTATTATCTTCTACCTTCAATAGCTGAATATCGAACTTTTTCAATCGGATCAAATTCAATACATTCAATCAAGAGATTTCGAATAGTTTCATCTCGTAATTGTAATTTATATGTTGTACGACAGGCATGATCACGTACGCTGACATGTTCGTCTTTGAAACATTTTAAAAACGGTTGAATCAATTTAGCAGTTAGAACACCTAGGAATTATTTTCGATTTTCAGAGAGTAAAATAAAGAAGGAACAAACATACCAAGATAACCAATTAATTTCAATGCTTCAACTCGATCTTGCCAATGTGCACTTTGTAAACGTAGAACAACTTCTTCGTGAACAGCTTGACCACACCCACATTTACCTAAAGCTTGGCCAGCTACACGTCGAACACTACTATTCAAATCTTGCCACATGAGATGAATTAATTTTTGTGTTATATCCTAAATTCAGGGTGTTGATCGAAAATGATCGATTGAAGTTTCGTTTACTTTATTCGGTCGAGATTTGAGCAATGGAAAAAGTTTACAAGCAACGATACGATCATTAGCATCCGCAGAATTCAAATATTCACCAGTTAGACAATGTACAAGACCCTTAAATCAAAGTAAATAAATCCATGTCGTTCGAATTCAACGAATCATTTTTTCTTTTCCGTATTCATACCGTTCGTTGACTTGCTTTAGCTAATGAAAGTATCAATTGTTCACGTGTTAATTCATCATCAGCATTGAAATAATTCTTCAATAATTCATTTAATATATCCGATGTTGTTAGATTCACACTGGCTAAACATAAGGCGGCTGTTAGTCGATCATCAGGATTGCCGTGTATGATGCACGTGCGAAGGATTTCTTCAACCTGAAAAATAAATTGAACTATAGAATCAAAGAGAAACTCGAATCGATATGAATACTTGAGGAGAAAAACGATTTAATGTCACAAGTGCGATGCCAGCAGCCGAACGTATGCGTTCTAATGGATCTTCGAGAAGAGATTCGATCGATTGAAGTAATTTTTCCGGAAGAAGATGAACTTTTAAACCAAGATCTGAAGAAAATAAAGTCAAATAAAAAGTTTTTTTTTATTGATTATAGGATACCGATTTCTTTTTGAGTAAGATATTGAGCAGCACGACTACAAATTACAATCGCTGTGAAACGAACATGTGGATGAATATCGTGCAAATCTTGATATAATTCTTCGATATCAGCATCATACCATTGACTTCCAACTTGCCATTTACGTCTCCATTCTTTGATTTTCAACAAAAAATATTTATTTCTATAGTAAACAAACAAACAAACCTTCAATAATTCGACTGATAGTTGTATTCGTTTTTAATAGATGAGTTAAACGAGAATCGGGTGTGACTGGTAAAAGCCAAGCCAGAGCCAAATCAGCAACATCAGGTGGTCGTGGTGGATTCTAAATAATTTTTTATCACGATATTAATTCGTAAATATTTGATCAGTCAAATGAAGTGTAACACAATCAATGACAAACAAAAAAACCTGATCAAAAAAAGCTTGAATTGCTGCTGCTCTGTTGATTGAACGTTCAGACATAGGCCTTTGCAGGTGCGGATTCTAAAAAGCAGTGCAGAAAAACAATGTGATACTTTTGTGCCCGAAAAATTGATTTGAATTTGTTCGATTGCTGACAAACAGATGCAATAGATCAAGTGATAAAAACAATACCGTTTCTTTGATTTCTGGTAGAGCTTTCCATCGACGAAAACCTCGTGAAGGTTTCGGTCGATCAAATGCAGCAGTGGAATCGATTTGTTGAGCTAGAAGAAAAACAAAACAACTTCAGTCAAAACAAGAAAATAAAACCAATTTTCGAACTAGTATCAATTGAATCTGGATGTGGAGGAAGTTGTTTTTGAAGAACTTTAGTAAATTGAAGTCGATCCGTAAGAACGATTGTACCCGGTTCAGTTGTTGGTTGATGAACATTATGTCCTAAATAATAAATTGAATTCTTTTGTGTTTGATTGATGAAGAGAACATATTATTTACCAAGCAGCATTGCTTGTTCGTACGGATGTTCTGTTCGATAGACTGTACTCAAGATTTTATCGGACATGACATCATAGAATGTTGTTTCACGACGTATCAACGAATTTCCAGCGACGATTTGTTGAGGTGCACGAAAATGAGCCGCTTCTAATTGTTTGTTCGATTCATAGTCAAGGTCAATTGTTTCAAATTACCTGCTTCTTTTTTCTCTTCTTTTGCACGTCGTCGTAAACCTCTTGGTAATCGATACAGTGGAACATTTCGTTTAGGCATATCAGTCTCTTTTTCTTGTATTTGTTTCGTTAGTCTAAAGAAAAAAAAATCATTCGAAATTTTTCAACAGAAGAAAAGAAAACGATTGACTAACCGTTTGATATCTTCTTCTTCTTTCATTTTCTCTTCATCATCAGTTCGTGGAATCTGAAAACAAACGTGATTGTCTTCTTATAATCAAAATTATTTCCTTTTACCAATTCGATTTCTTGTGGATTAGGTAATTTCGTTATATTATATGTTTTCTTCAAATATTCGATCAATCGACCTCGTCGTTCATCTTGTTTTTTAAAATTTTTAACAATCGATTTTTTAATATCATACGTATTTCAACTTACCATCGTGAACATGTTTCAGAATAATAAATTTTGCCGTATTTTCATCCATATGTTCAAACATATATTTGTCCCAATTTCTTTCCATTTGTGCAAAATCTTTTTCAGCTTCGATTCGTGCTTGTTTCTCAATTGAATCATGGCCTCGTCTCAAACCACTCGTTGTTTCTTCGGATGATTCCGTTCGATTTGTTAACAAACCTTGATCGTCTTCAAATTTCTCTTTCGTTCGATTATTCTCCTCATTATAATCGTTCACTTCTGTCATGTAAAAAAGTGATTTTCTCGGTCGAAATTTAACCGGCTCGACAGCAATCGGCTTTTGTACTAACATTCGACGTGCATGTTCCCATCGTGCTTGTGGCAAAGTCAAAGGCACTAATGGTTCTAATCGATGTGGTGGTCGTGGTGAACTTGCTGTTTCACGACTCGGAACGTACAATGATCGACCATTGTAATTACTGAATGGAATCGATGATGGACAAAGTTTTTCGACGACATTCGATTCGAATGTTAGACCTGTGCTAACAAACGAAAGAAGTTCGGCTTCAACTGGTTTCTTATCGTTTAGAAAAGGATTTGCTTTAATGAGTTTCTAAATAAAACAAAATTAAATATTCAAAAACTGACAAGCGATTTTGTTTTTTTTCTTCTTATTAATATTACATCGGGAAGAGGAATATTCGGCAACGATTTCAGTTTAGTTGTAGCTGTTGTCATTTTTTATTATTTATAAATGTCTTCATAAAAGATTCATAGACTTTAATTGATTTCATTTTTATTCATGTTACCTTAGTCGATCCTCTAATGTGCGACTCTCAATGGTATTCATTGGTTGATTTACACCAATATGATGATGATGGGGTATGAGGAAAGGAAAAAATGACATCATTCCTACATGACGTTACTCAATCGTATTTAAACACCGGTTAACTGGGTTACAGTGGAGAAAAAATATCAGACAAAGTAAATTATTCAATGGATACCACAAATGATTGCCCCTTCTTCGAGATTCAATCTATTCATGTTTCATATGAAGTATAGGATCTAATTGATCAAAAGAAAGCAACATATCATTTATTATTTATTTTCTTAGGAACAACGATGGTTACATAAACAAAGAGGCTCAGATAAACTCGATGAAATCGTCAATAAACTAGTTGAATTTCACAATAAAATACCGAATCATCAGTATTGTTAGTATGTATTAACAAATTCGAACCATTGAACATCGTGAATTTTTATTTAGTATCATCTATTACAGCAACATTATCAACTTCCACAATGATACCGTCAGTTTCCTTAAAAAGTTCACATTATTTATATTACGTACGTTTGAAAATATATTAGTAGATATCGAATGTTTGAATTTGTTTAGCCGAGTGCTGTAAATG
>Ga0209915_1000970_pt1 | contig 49082 bp, 52 predicted proteins | sample ThiBiot_750_plan_FD_183952 | JGI IMG/M metagenome (GOLD analysis project Ga0209915, IMG submission 183952) | Wastewater bioreactor microbial communities from Cape Town, South Africa - Thiocy_cont_750_plan (SPAdes) | ecosystem: Engineered > Bioreactor > Thiocyanate-remediating > Anaerobic-Aerobic... | reverse complement strand
GTTGCTTTTTTTGTTGGCGTTTTGGTTGCTTTTGTTGTTTTTGTAACAGTAGTAGTAGTTGTTGTTGTGGATTCCGCTGTAGAATCGAATGTATTCGTTGTCATTAGTGGTGTATCACCGCTCGTTGTTAACTATAAAAATAATAAAAAATTAATGTTTGGATTGCATACTTGATAGAATCTCAAATATATTCTCAATCACCATGAATATGCAATGGATATCTTTCCTTACTCAAAAATTTGTTTCGTGTATTTTCACTACAAGATGCAATTTTTATATACACACCATTGTCGTTGATTGGTTTTTTAAGCAAGATTCCATAATTTCTATAATGCGATAAAGAGAATTGTTTGATGTTGGTAAAAGCATGTAGCGTGATCGAATTTGTTTGTTGCGATCGCAGATTACAAAGATAACAAAATTTTTAGGATAAAATCTATATTGCCATGTTGTAAGCTCAGATGGCAGTAACGCAGGCGGTGGCAAGTACATGATGAGAAATACTGACAGTTCAGGGCCATTAATTTTAGTTAATCTATTTATGTCGCGAAATTGGATCCATGAATCATTTTTTTCAACTTTTACTTCAAAAATGGAATGAGTGTGATTTTTCGGCACGTGTTTAAAGAAAGTTGATAAAGAGAAAATAGTTTTATTATTGTAAAGGAATGACCGAAATATAACTTCATCTTGAAATGTTAGTCTTGAGCAGTCAATAGTCATTGAACAATTTGTCGTGATGTAAACATTAGGATTTAGTATTTCGCACGACATGCATTCTATGAGAATACTATCTCCGGCTATAGTATAGTTAAGTTCACCATTTAGCATACAATTGTTTGAATTATCATGTATGCGTTTGTCGTTATCAATTGTTCGAGAAAAATTTAAACAATATTCTGGTGACGAATTGTTGACGAGTAATTGTCCGAATGTTATTGAAAAAACAATTTGTATAAAACAGATTAAAAAAATCATTCAAAAACAAATGAACTATTGGTATGTAACCATGATAACAAGAAGAATTATTTGTTTTCAAGAAATTCAATAATTTTATTGAGATGTTTCGAATATATCTTAAAAAGCATACACCTATCCACACAACTACGAAAACAAGCAAGTCACTGTACGAGATTAATTAGATGTACTATTTTCTTATGATTGATGTGCTGAATTGCTTCGATTGCCCGCTTTCAAAATAAATGGTGCCTGTTGATGATTATCAGTTTTCGACTTTCGTCCATCATCTTGAGTGAGATTCGTTGTTGATAATGCCATTGATTTTCTCATTTCTCTTGTTTTATGTTTGTAAAAATACAATTCTTTTTCCAATTGTTTAATTTGTTCGGATGATTGTTGAATTTGTTTGAGAAGTAATTGTTTTTCTTCTTCATAGGTTTGTTCAACTGTAATCAAACGACGATCATGATCAATAGTTAATGTTTGTAAACGTAATTGTAATTCACTAATAATTTCGTTTTGTTCATTAAGTTGAGACTAAATTCAGAAATTTTAATAAAACAAACAGATAAATCGATTTTCTTACTTGTAATTCATCGAAATGAGATTGATTTTTCTGATCTTTTTCTTTCAAATCAATGACTTTTTCGAATAGATTTCGACATAATTCTTTCGATTCATTTTCATTCAATTGATTGATTTTAAATAATGGTGACTCGATCTGACTTGCTCGTATCGATTGTTGTTGAATATCATGTTCTTTTCTCGAAATGAGATTATTTTGATAATCAATAGCTAAATTCATTGCTTCGATAGCTTCATCGACTTCGATTAAACGTCGTTGTTCTGTCGACGAAAGAGTTTTCTTTTGATTTTCTAATCGTTCTTTATGTTTGATTAATTCATCTCGATTTTCGAGATTCGTTTTTTCTTGAACAAGAAATTCACGTTTTCGAATAAGTTCTTCTCGTTTCGTGATATCTTCTTTCAAATTCTCCAATTCTTTTCGTTCAGCAATTAATTTCTCCATTTCAAACTCGAAATTAACAGTCGGTGTTGATGCTCCACGTAATTTTCGTTGTGCTGCAGCTAAACCTTCGGTTTTTAGTTTTAAAATCTTCTGTTGTTGTTCGTATTGAACGGTTAATTCTCGAATACGTTGTTGTTCACGTATGAGTTCTTGTTCGGTTTTCACTTTCAATTCAGTTTCTTCTCGAATACGTTTCTGTGCTGTTTCATATTGTTGTTTCATTCGAAATAAAGTCGATTGAAGATCAGCAATTCTAAATACAAATTTAGTTTTTCAAAAAAAAACTCGAATTTTTTCGATATTTATCTACCGTTTTTCACTATTGCCATTGAGATTGATGATTAATTCTCGATATTGTTTAGTTTTTTGTTGAAGTAAATCGAGACGTGCTTTAGCTAGTTCAGATTTTTGACGATATTCACTATCAGAAAGAAATGTTTTTTTTCTTTTTCGTCTTTTCATTTCAAATTACTTTTCTAATTTCGATTTTTCATTTGCGTTTTTCGCTGATAATTGTTGAATATTTTTTTGTAAATCGTGATATTCATGTTTGACCTTTTCCATTTCCTTTGAAAGAAAAAGATACGATTGTCGATTGATTTCGTTTGTAATTTACTCGTTCGAATGATTTGATTTGTTTTTGATATTCTTCTTTTGTTTCTTTCAAATCTTTCGTCGATGCATAAACTGTTTGAATTAATTTTTCTTTTAATCTAATCAACATACGAACATTCGATTGATTTTGAATTCGACGAAAGAAAACTTACTGAATGTTCGTACTCAAATCTTGTGCTGTGCTTTCAGCTTCTCGAACTTTTCGTGTTGCTTCATCGATTAATTTTTGTTTATTTAATGTCGATTCAGTGAGATTCTGAATGATTTCATCTTGTGGAAGAATACTTGGAATAGCTCGATGTTTACGAACACGATACGTTCCTTGACGAACGAACTTGCTTTCAGTTAATGTATCGTCTTGGTCGAGTTCTTCGATTTCTTCTTGAGAATGAGCCAATGCTAATGATCGACCGTGAAATTGTTCGACAACGTAGGTCATGTTGAAAACTGCAGGACTTGAATGAATATTTCGTGGTTGAATTGATTGATCCTTGAAAAACAATCGTTCGATGAACGAGTTTTAAGAATAATTTGAGTTTACTTTTCGGTTATGAGAGCTGAGAAATGGTGCTGATCGAACTCGATCGTAGATCGAATGATTAATAGGCTGAATATCGGGTGTATGATGATGACTAAGATGATCTAATTCGATATGAATTCGTTTCAATTCTTCATCCTTGTTGTTTGTAAATAAAAATGAATGTCAATTGACTAAAAAAAGATTTTTTTGTTGTACTTTAGATTTTAATTCTTCTTGTAGTTTTTCCATCATCGTCTCGCGTTTGATACGCATTTGTGATTGAGATTTCAATTCATCCTGTGCCTAGAAAAGAAAATTCTCTCTGCGTCTCTCTCAAAATTATCGAATTCCTACTGAATGCAAAGCATTTTCGAGATTTGTCATTCGGCCAATGTAAATATCATTATAAAAATCATCGATATTCTCCTTTGAAAAGAAAAATCATAAGATTTGAAGAGAAAAAATCCAAATGAAATATTCATTACATTAGATACAGCTTCCATCCATGTTTGTATGACTTGTTTTTGTTCGTTATTTAAATCTGAACATTCGAATAGTTGTTGGAAATAAATATAAGCCGATTGAATTAAACGACGTGCACGATCATTTGTCATACTGAGATCAAAAGAATGAAATCGGTTTTATAGTTGATTTTCGAATTACTTTGAACGACGGATAGTAGCTGAATGACCGTTTCGAGATAACATTGAACGTTGACGTTCTATTTCTTCTCGAAGATGCTGAAGAGAGAAAATTTCGAATATTAAAAAGCAAAAGATTTACACGGAATTTACTGTGATTTCGCTTTGCATTTCAATAAAACGCTGTGCATTTGGATCGACATTTTGTATTGGTTTATTGCGAATTTGACTTGCCTAAAACGACCGAAATGAGATCAAATTCTACGTCGATAGTTTGCTCATTACTCGATGAGCATATTGAAGTGCATTTAGTGATTCATCGAGATCGGCAATACAAGGACTGACACCTAAATTAAATCAAAGATTTTCTTTTCCAAAGAAAAAAAATTTCGATTAATTACAAGTGATCATTAATGTTTTTGCATTTCCGCCTAGTGAATCTTTAAGTAAACGAGTGATTTTTGAATCACGATAGGGTATGTGACCACCGGCACGTTTCTTTGGATCGGACAGAGCGCTGACAACATTGCCGAGTGCGAGTAAACCTGAATTAATTCGAATCGATTCTTGAAATCGTTCGCCGGTATTATGTGTTCGAGCAACTCGTTCCGAACCGGCTAAATCAACAAAATGCAGCTTAGCTGACAAATAATTTTCTAGAACAAAAAAAAAGCAAAATTCGAAACAATTTCTCCTCGATCAAAATCATATTTAACCATCGAATTTCGATTGCATTGGCTTGACTAAGCCATCGTATGATGCTTGCACGATTACTGAGTTCGAAGTCTTTCGACGTTGTTCTACAAAGTAACAATCAGTATTCGATTTCGAAGTCGAACAATTTATGCTCGTCAAACCGATGTATAAAGTAAATATTGCATGAGATCGAGATGATTCGTCATTCATCTGCGTTGCACCTGTATGTCGGCCAGTTGAACCTTTTTTTAGCAAATTAACAACGTCGTCAATTGAATGACACGTATGTTCACTTGCGCCAATCACCACTAGACATTCAATTATTCTCAAAACTCTTTTTTTTTCTTCGTTATCTTAAAAATCCTACCCGTGTTTCCTGCTGCATCATCTCGAATATCGAGTGCTTTGTCATGAATATCCAATAGATCAATAATATCATCTTTATAGATTTCCAAATATGATGCAGAGATATTCACACGGCAATCAGTTCGATTCTAGTTTCGATAAAAACTAAGGATTTTTAACTCTAAATTCAAAAGAAACAATCTACTTGAATCGTATTGAAGATTGTCTGCACAGCTCGTGGAACAATTCCGTATTCTTTCTCTCCAATCGATAGAATGTTTCCACCTGTCATGGTGAACGTTTTTCCTGAACCCTAATTGATCAAAATCCGTTTAATAAAATTCAAATCAATCATCATATTAACTTACTGTTTGTCCGTATGCAAAGATCGTGACATTGTATCCATCGAAAACATTGTTCAGCATGGGTTCAATGCACGTTTCGAAGAGTTCGTCCTACGAAAATAATTTCGAACTTGTCTTCTATCGAGAGTGAATCTTACCTGTTGAGTTTTAGGACCGAAAACAAAATCATATTTGAATGTTTTGCGATCGCCAAGAATAATTTGATTCGTTTGCGGATGAATAGCAACGCAACTTTTCTGTTCATGACTTTTTTCTCGTTGTAAAAATGGTCGAACCTAATTGAAACCGAACAAATATTTCAATCTACACTCTCAATTGCTTTCGATACATACACGAACGGCTACTTTCACTCGAAAATCCGTTTCTTGATTTACCATTTTCTGTTATCTAAAAAAAATCATGCAATCGATTGAAAAGTTAAAGGTGTAAGACAAAAAAAAGAGCACGCCATGTTTATTTTTAAAAAAAAGTCCTTTTATTGTCCACTTTCGTATTTTTGTAGTTTTTCTTTCAATGCTTCATTTTCTCGTTCTAATTCTTCATTTTTTTCTCGCATAACTTGTAATTCGTTTTTAATTGATTCGATTTCAGCTGAATCAGGTCCACTAGCGCCCATAAAACGACGAACAAATTCAGCAGCATTATTCGGCTTTTCAGCTTCTTCATACAGAGCAACTAAAGCTCCTAGATAAAAACAATCGAAAAACAGTGAAAAACAACGATTGTGAATTCAGTCTACGAACGTGTGATCGCATCGACGACACCACCTTTTTCCAAATAACGACGAAATTCTTCGCGTTTTGATTCATTTCCACGATAGGCTTGCGACATGATTCAAAAAGAATAATATAGTCGAATGTCTAATGTTTGATACATAGACATTGCGTTTGTTCGTTGCCTAGCAACGACTCCACTGTACTGACGTTATCACATCTATGCATTTTGTTTAGCGTTCAACGTGAATAAATAGAGAAAACGAAAATATGAAAATAAAATAATCTTTTGAAAAAATTAAGAGATTTATTTTCGATAAATAAGTAATTAAAACGAGGATGAATGTTATTCATAAATGAAGTCAATCCGAAGTTTACCAAAACGATCTAAACAGTCGATTCGATTCATTTTCTCATGAAAATGCTTACTGTTGAGGGTTAACTAGAAAACGACTTTTTGTTTTATTTTCTATCGATATTCTAGATTTAATCACCATCATGCGTCAAATTAAAGCTCGTGAACAACTTGCCATACCTGATGATGGTAAATAAGCGACGAAAAAAACTAAATAGATGTCGATTTTGAGTTGTTTATTATTGTTTGTTTTTCTCTTTTAGTTAAAGTCAGCGTTAAAAGTCGTGTTGTTCAAGTAACTGGTAAACGTGGCAAACTTGTCCGAAACTTTCGTCATGCTCGTGTCGACATTTCAATGCCAAAAAAAAATTTAATTGTCGTCGAAAAATGGTTCGGAACAAACAAAGAAAATGCCGTCGTCCGTACGATCTGTTCACATATCAACAACATGATCAAAGGTGTTACCAAGGTATGTTACTCTTCAAAAACAATTCGATTGATTGAATATGTCAATGAATTTATATTCTAGGGTTATTGCTACAAAATGCGTTCAGTCTATGCTCACTTTCCCATCAATACCGTTGTTGCAGATAACGGTCAATCCGTTGAAGTTCGTAACTTTTTAGGTGAAAAATTCGTTCGTCGAGTTCGTATGCAACCAGGCGTGAAAGTGGCAGCTGGTGTCAAGGATGAACTCGTTTTAGAAGGCAATGACATCGAACTTGTCTCACGATCAGGTACTGAAAAAAACACATCGCCTTGTCTTGTGTTTTTCATCGATTGTTTGTTTCATTTTAGCCGCACTCATTCAAATGTCAACAACAGTCAAGAATAAAGATATTCGTAAATTTCTTGATGGTATCTACGTCAGTGAAAAAATCACTGTTAATGAAGCTTAAACAAATTCGTGTACTTGTTTTCCTCGAAAAGTTCACATTGTTTTTGTTTGTTTCTTGATTACAACAATAAAATAAAAATCTAAAAGAACGAACGAGAAGAATAAAACTTAGACAAAAAACATCTTCTTTCTTCTTTTGCTTCAGACAAATGAGAGACTAAAACTATAAAAATATAAAAAAGAAGAAGAACCATGAACGATCCTTCGCCAGATCTAATAAAAAATGTCGATATTCATGTACAGTTAAATGAAAAACAACTTTCATACGACCAACTTTTTCAACGTATCGATAAAAATAATGACGGAAAAATTGATTTTAACGAATTAGTTGATTTATTAGAAAAAATCGATGGAGAATCATCGAGAAAAAAGCACCGTGTACAAATAGCACGTGTAAGTTTTCAACGAAGTAATATTTTCGTAGAAAGTTTTTTTCCCCTCTTCTTTCGTTATCATAGGATATTATCAGACAAGGCAGTGGATCCGAAGGTTCGAGTCTTTCATTTGAACAATTTATTGATTACATTTCGAAACAAGAGAAACAATTAAGTCTCGTCTTTCGAAATGTCGATGCCGGTCATCAAGGTAGAGGAAAAGAATTTCGAAATAACAAGAGAAAATACAAACACAAATTTGAATTCAAGGCAAATTCGATGCAGAAGATTTGGTTTTCTATTTTAAAAAACTTGGTATTAATCTGGACGTAAGCGAAGCAAAGAAATTAATTGAAAAGTAAAATGAACATCTTTTCAATTGAATTGAATTTATTTGAAAAATAACTTAGAATGGACCAAGATCATTCATTAGAAATCTCATTCGATGAATGGCGATCCTTTTTCATGTACAATCCAGTCGTCTTGGAAAGTGTCATCAATGATCCACATGAAATGCTTCGATATTGGCGTAGTGCTTCAGTAGGCCATTGAAAATATGTTTTCTAAACAAACCAATTCATCGAATTGTGTGACTAGTTTTTAGATTTAGGTGATTCTCCGTTTGTGACGCATGAAGATACGTCAACTGAACAGCAGGAATGGTGGCAAACTCTTATTGCTGGCGGTGTAGCTGGTGCAGTATCTCGAACAGCAACGGCTCCATTCGATCGATTGAAAATCATCATGCAGGTAGAAAATGATTTTAGCAAATGAATTGAAATTAAATCCATCGAATTTCTATAGTATTTAGGCTCAAGACATCATCTATCGGTGATCAATGGTTATCGATATTTGATCAATGAAGGTGGTGTAAAAAGTTTATGGCGTGGCAATGGAATTAATGTTTTAAAGATCATTCCTGAAACTGCATTTCGTTTTGCATTTTATGAAGAAGTATGAGCAAATGAGAAAAAAAAAGAATATTCAATCTCGATTTGTTTTAGTCGAAAAAATTTTTAAAACGAATTCAAAATAAAGATTTAAATGCAGAAACCACAGTTTTCGAACGATTTTCAGCTGGAGCAATAGCCGGTTTTATCTCTCAAACGGCCGTCTATCCGTTAGATGTAATTCGAGCATATTCTTTAAATCATATACAATCGTTTTTTTATTTGATTGAAAAACTAGGTTTTAAAAGTTCGATTATGTCTACGACGAACTGGTGAATATTCTCATTGGAGCACAATGATCAAACGAATATATCAAGTCGAAGGTCCCAAAGCATTTTGGCGTGGTTATGTTCTCAATCAAATCGGTATTGTACCCTATGCTGGATTTGATTTAGCTTGTTATGAAGTAAGAAAATATGATCTTGTTCACCGTTAATCAATTTCCTATGATTAGAGTCTCAAACGTTTATATATAACGACACATAATAATCAACAACCTCCGATATATATTGTTCTCGGTTGTGGTGCAATTTCATCATTTACTGGTCAATTAGTTACTTATCCAATTGCATTGGTACGTACACGTCGTCAAGGTCAAATCGTACCTTTGCCAAATCAAGATCAGAGTAAAGCACATCCGCTTCTATCGGCTACACAAATGTTCAAAGAAATTTGGAAAAAAGAAGGATTAATTGGCTTCTATCGTGGTCTCGTGCCGAATATGTTGAAAGTTATTCCATCTGTTTCGATATCTTATTTAGTTTACGAAAATGTTTTAAAATCAATTTCATAAAAATTACTTTTACAAGTCAAAAATAAATCTAATCATGAATCTAACATTTTGTTTCTTTGGTTTTTTATTGTATCAGCAATTTTCTGTTCTTTATCATTTATCTCTCGCTAAAAATGTAACATTGATGCATGACTAATAAATTATCTTCTCATTGAATATAAATTGATTTAATGATATTTATCGAAAGATTATGACAGATTTAGTAGTATTCGTAGGATACTGATCGAATTCAGTATGATTGTTAGATGCTTACGGCCATACCACGTTGAATACACCAGTTCTCGTCCGATCACTGAAGTTAAGCAACGTCGGGCTCGGTTAGTACTTGGATGGGTGACCGCCTGGGAATACCGAGTGTCGTAAGCTTTTTTTTATTGATTTTTTTTTCGATTTCTAACAAAAAAAAGTCGTTTTTTTAGTTATTTTAAAAATATTATATGTAAGATTAAAAAGCAGGATCAGTAAATGTATCCGTAAATCGAGGTGAAAATAGTTTCGAAAAATCTGTCGGTTTGCTATTCAATTCGTACTTGCGTTTTCTTGGATAATAGAAAAAAAAGTAAAATAAGCATGCAATGATTGTAGTACATATCAAAATAAGTAGCAAGATAATGAATATATACAGAAGAATATAATTCGGTGAATTTGACGATTGGTATTTCGCTGTTGAAGAATGTGATACATTTCGAGTCATAATTGATGAAAGCATGAAAGTCGTTTGTGAACCAATTCGTGTTAGATTATTGTTTGTTGTTGTCATTGCCGAAGAAAATTTTGGTTCACTATCAAATATCTCGGCCTCAATCGTAGCTAATATGCTCGTTTCAGATACAAGAGTTGATCGTTGTACCGGTGTTTTAACTGTTGGCATTTTGTGTGCTATAATTGTTCGCGTAATAAATGGAAGTGATGAAACCAGAGATACGGATGTACTTGACAATGATGCAGTAGTTACTTCAGATGTAGAAAGGTTTTCAACTGATGTTTCAATTGTGGTTGTTGTGGTTGTAGTAGTCGTAGTAGTAGTTGTTGTTGTAGTTTTCGTAGTTGTAGTTGTTGTAGTAGTTGCTATTGTTGTAGTTTTTGTGGTTGTAGTAGTGGTAGTAGTAGTAGTAGTTGTTGTTGTAGTTTTCGTAGTTGTATTTGTTGTAGTAGTTGTTATTGTTGTAGTTGTTGTGGTTGTAGTAGTGGTAGTAGTAGTAGTAGTAGTTGTTGTTGTTGTAGTTGTTGTGGTTGTAGTAGTGGTAGTAGTAGTTGTTGTTGTTGTAGTTTTTGTGGTTGTAGTAGTAGTAGTAGTAGTAGCAGTTGTTGTTGTTGTGGTTGTAGCAGTAGTAGTTGTTGTTGTAGTTGTAGTTGTTGTTGTTGTAGTTTTTGTGGTTGTAGTAGTGGTAGTAGTTGGTGTTGTAGTAGTTGATGTAGTTGTTGCTGTTGTTTTTGTAGTAGTAGTAGTAGTAGCTGTTGTTGTGGTTGTTGTAGTAGTTGTAGTTGTTGTAGTAGTTGTTATTGTTGTAGTTTTTGTGGTTGTAGTAGTGGTAGTAGTAGTAGTTGTTGTTGTAGTTGTAGTTGTTGTTGTTGTAGTTTTTGTGGTTGTAGTAGTGGTAGTTGTAGTTGTTGTTGTAGTTGTAGTTGTTGTTGTTGTAGTTTTTGTGGTTGTAGTAGTGGTAGTAGTAGTAGCAGTTGTTGTTGTTGTGGTTGTAGTAGTGGTAGTAGTAGTAGCAGTTGTTGTTGTTGTGGTTGTAGTAGTGGTAGTAGTAGTAGCAGTTGTTGTTGTTGTGGTTGTAGCAGTAGTAGTTGGTGTTGTAGTAGTTGATGTAGTTGTTGCTGTTGTTTTTGTAGTAGTTGTTGTGGTTGTAGCAGTAGTAGTAGTAGTAGTAGCTGTTGTTGTTGTTGTTGTAGTTTTTTTCGTGGTTGCAGTTGTTGTAGTAGTTGTACTTGTTTTTGTTGTAGTTGCACTTGAAGTCGTCGTCTTAGTGGTTGTAGTAACTGTTGTTGTTGTACTGGTTTTGGTTGTAGTTGTTGTTGTAGTTTTTGTGGTTGTAGTAGTAGTTGATGTAGTCGTTGCTGTTGTTGTTGTAGTTGCAGTTGTTTTTGTTTTTGTAGTAGTTTTTGTTGTTGCAGTAGTAGCTTTTGTTTTTTTAGTAGTAGTTTTTGGTTTTTTCGTAGTAGCCTTTGTTTTTTTAGTAGTTTTTGTGGTTGTAATTACAGTTGATGGGGTTGTAGTAGTAGTAGCTGTTGTTGTTGTTATCTTCTGTGGAATGTGTTGCATTTCATGTATTGATTTCGTAGCTGCTTGTGTAGTCTTGAATGTTGGTCTTTTCTAGCGTATAAAATTTCAATCATCAGTTTCATTGCCCAATACGTACATTTATTTTATCAATAACAGACATCAGCGAATTATCAGTAAAATAGAACTTAGGAGAACTTACTGATGTAGTGGATTGAATAGGTGTGCAGGAATTTGTGCGTTGTTGGCTTATTTTATTCGAGTTGTCTTTAGTAAATTCATATTTGGCTTCGGATGGAAATGTCATTTGTTTACATTTAATAATGATAATAAGTGCATGAATGTTGAGAGAATCAATTTTGTCCTTGATATCTACATGTGCTACACCAGCGCTTGTAGAGTTGTCAAATGTGAGTGTTACTACAGTACGAGGAGCGGGGATGTCAATTGTACCATGGATGTATTGAGGAGTAATATTTACGAAGAAATAATGTCCAATATTAATGTTTATATCAACACCATGATTGAATTTGTTATGAATTATATTTGCTAGTGTTCGACGATTAATAGGCGTCGAGAATAAGTTTTCAAACGTTGCAAGATTTTTAAAATTTAAATTTAAACATTCGTACTTTGGTTTACAGTCAGATTGAAATTGATAGCTGGTAGTTGTAATATTACATGTTATACATTCAAAATCTCGATCGTGTTTTGTAATACTGCAATATCTGTGTTCAAATGTTGTATTCGATTGTATGTCATACGTCGATAAACTGAAATCGAAACATATAGGTGGAACATATTTAATTGATTGTATAGCATTAATTGATATGATGAAAGTTGTAAACAAAAAATAAATCATTCATAAAATCAAATAAAAAAGAAAATAATAGCGAATAGAAGAAATTCTTTGTAACTAAGCTATTATTTCATAGAAATCAAATGAAAAAATTCTGATTGTTATAAAGATCTTTGAATGAATGATTACACAACACAATCGGAATGTTTCGATATCAAACATTTCTCACATTCCATGGACTATTAGATTGTTTTTTAAGAAACCAAAGATTCATTTTTGTAACTAGTGGAAAAAAATTCTCGGCTTTTTTTTTGTTCTCTTTTTTTTCATAAAAGTTGGTTTTTGTTTTCTGTGGAATACATGAGCAAAAAAAAACGAACGAGTTACACAACAACAGAACGAATAACACGTAGTTCTTTTTCGATCAATTGAATTGATCTATTTGTTTGAGTCAGCCGATTTAGCTTTAGGATTTTTGAGAACAAGTATAACACTATCACCACGTAAGAACATTTTCGATATGTAACGATCTTTATTCACCGGTTTAGCAACGATTGTTTTCGCATCGGCACCACCAGCGGCTGCCGCTGCTGCAGCTTTAGCTTTGCTTGATTTCGGTGTTTCTTGCCATAATTCAGTAACATCTTCTAAAACCATATTACAATGTCGATCAAAAGCTTTAACACGTGCTAATAATTTTCGATTATTTCGACAAGCAATCAACACTTGTGTATTATTTTTCACAGCATCAGTTAATAATGATAATGGGCCCGTACGAAATTCTTCTTCTTCCCGTTGTTTAAGTTCTTCGGGTGTCATCTCTTGTTTAGGTTTATTGATAAGACTGCTTGACATGATGATGATGATGAGTGATTTCTCCTTCTGTATATAAAAAAAACAACAAATGTTCGATGAAATAATGCAAATGATGATTTTTCTTATTCTTCTCGGTTAACAATGTAATGAACCAAGAACTAATAAGATTGGTAAAATCATCTTTAACCATTAGTATGTTTCGGATGTCGCTACTAGTATAACCAATCACAGAAAAACAAATATTAATCGCTTGAGTTAGATTAGTTATTGTTTATTTTAGTCACTCGATAAAATGCCAACTATGCGTGGAGACGCGATGCGAGGTTTAGCTGTTTTCATATCAGATATTCGAAATTGTAAGATAATATTTATATTCACTATTTATAAACTCGTTTTGTTGTTGTTTTTTTCAATTAGGCAAAAGTCGTGAAGCTGAATTACGACGTATCAATAAAGAATTAACTAATATTCGACAACGATTTCGAAGTAGAATCATCGAATAGAAATTTATTCGTTTTCATTTTCCTCAATTGAAATTAATTCTAGGCGATAAAACACTCGATGGATATCAAAAGAAAAAATACGTATGCAAATTATTATTCATTTTTCTACTTGGTCATGATATCGATTTCGGTTACATGGAAGCCGTTAATTTACTAAGTTCAAATAAATATACGGAAAAACAAATCGTTCGTATTCGAAAACGTTTCTCAGCTCAATATGAATCATTTTCTTGTTCGTCATTTAGGGTTATTTATTTATTTCTGTTATCATGAATTCGAGTACAGAAATGAAACAATTAATCATTCAAAATATTCGAAATGACATTCAAAGTCGTAATCCGATATTTATTAATCTAGCTCTTCAATGTGTAGCTAATATTGGCGATAGGGAAATGGCAACAGCTTTTAGTAATGAAATACCGAGATTATTGATATCAGGGTTTGTGAAATACGAATTCAATGAAAACGAACTTGTTGCTGTTTTTTTGTTGTTGTATATAGAGATACAATCGATCCGGTTAAACAATCGGCTGCACTTTGCCTATTGAGACTTCATCGAACAAGTCCCGACGCTTTGCAATTAAATACCGAATGGACGGCTCGAATTATTCATTTACTCAATGATCAACATTTAGTACGAACAAATTATTCAATTCGAAATTTTCATGTTTCTTCTTTCTTGTAGGGTGTAGCGACAGCAGCTGTTAGTTTAATCGATGCTCTTGTCAAACGCAATCCGGACGAATATAAAGGTTGTATTAATCTGGCTGTTTCACGTCTCAGCAGAGTAGGTTTCACTTTTTTTTTGTGTATTAATTCGAAGAAAATAATCTCGTTCGTCTAGATTGTCACGTCGTCATATACGGACTTCCAAGATTATACGTATTATTTCGTTCCAGCACCGTGGTTGTGCGTGAAATTATTACGTTTATTGCAAAATTATCCACCGCCGGATGATCCATCGGTTCGAAGTCGTTTGAACGAATGTCTCGATACGATTTTAAACAAAGCTCAAGAACCATTGAAATCGAAAAAAGTTCAACATTCAAATGCTCGAAATGCCGTTCTATTCGAAGCAATTAATTTAATTATTCACATGGATTGTGAATCAAGTTTACTAGTTCGAGCTTGCAATCAACTTGGTCAATTTCTTCAAAATCGTGAGACAAATCTTCGATATTTAGCATTGGAAAGCATGTGTCTCTTGGCTGCATCGGAATTTTCTCATGATGCCGTTAAAAAACATCAAGAAACAGTCATTAATGCATTAAAAGTATTGATTTGAGATGAGGAGCAAATAAAAAAAAGCGCGATTTCGGTTTTTTTTAGAGTGAACGTGATGTTAGCGTTCGACAACGAGCAGTTGATTTACTTTATGCAATGTGTGATCGTTCGAATGCCGAAGACATTGTTCAAGAAATGTTGACCTACTTAGAAACGGCTGATTACACAATTCGAGAGGAAATGGTCTTGAAAATAGCTATTCTAAGCGAGAAATATGCAGTTGATTATAAATGGTATTTGGATGTTATGTTGAAATTAATTCGTATTGCCGGAGATTTTGTTTCTGAAGAAGTAAAACGAAAGAAAAAAGAAGAGTCGATTGACTGTTGTTCATCGTGTCGTGTTTGTAGGTTTGGTATCGGGTTATACAGGTTGTTGTCAATCGAAGTGACGTTCAAAGTTATGCGGCTAAGATCGCGTTTGAAGCTTTACAAGCACCTGCTTGCCATGAAAATATGATTAAAGTCGCAGGTTATATTCTCGGTGAATACGGCAATCTGATCGCTCTCGACCCACGATCAACGTACGATTGAATATTTTCTCATTTTTTGTTTTTTACTTTTTCGTTTTCATTTAGACCAATGATTCAATTTGATTTACTTCATTCGAAATACCATCTTTGTTCGCCAACAACACGTTCATTATTATTATCAACCTACATGAAATTCATCAATCTTTTTCCGGAAATCAAATCGCATATTCAAGAAGTAAATCATCAATCGACAAAAAGTAGCAAATTGTTTTTTTTTCTTCTTTCGTTTAGATTCTTCGTCATGATTCGAATTATCGTAGTTCGGATGTCGAAATTCAACAACGTGCAACGGAATATCTTCGTTTAAGCGAAGTTTGCAGTTCGACTGTTCTAGCAACTGTTCTCGAAATTATGCCACCGTATCCGGAAAAACAATCGCCATTACTTGTTCGTCTCAAACAAAAGAAAACTGTCACCGAAGCAGAACCAACCACCGAACAACAACAACAACCATCGAATTCAACCGACGAACCAACAACATCTAAACTCGCTGTTAATGTTCCAGCACAAGACACACAAAATGGACTTTTAGTTTCATTAGATACCAATGAATCCAACGGATATTATGATACAACTGTACCAGCACAAACAACAACAACAACAACAACAACAACATCATCACTTGCATCAACAAAGAAATTTCTCTTTAAAAATAGTGATATTATTTTCGAAAATGATTTAATACAAATTGGTGTCAAATCAGAAATGAAAAAAAATCTTTTAAATATTGAATTTTATTATGGAAATAAAACAAGTTCGAATATTTCGAATCTATCGGCCATTTTAAATCTTCCAGGAGAACTGCAATCAGGTACACGAATAAAAACAATGGTTTTTCAGTTGAAAAAAAACTTTGATTTAACACTTAGAATTACGAGTCAATTTGGAAACAATCATTTCGTCGATTGAGCCGCGAGCACAAATTAAACAAACAGGAACCATTGAATGTCTACGAGAGTTCACTGAATATCCAAACATGATCGTGACATTTTAGTAAGGTTTTGTTTTTTGAACAAAACAAAAAACTATCGTTCATTGGAATTTAGTTATAATAATATTCCGCAACGATTTGATTTTCAATTTCCATTGTATTTGAATAAATTCTTGGAAAGAGCCGAGATGGATTCGAATAATTTCTTTCTCCGTTGGAGAAATCTTGATAAGTAGGAATAAAATCAAACATCCGTCCCATCAAATCATCTATTTCCTTTCTTCAATAGACCAGCTCAAGAATGTCAAAAAATCTTTCCAGCTAAATATCCAATGATTAACGAAGATTGTCGTCAAAAAGTAAACATCAATTCATTGATTGACTGATTTCAAAAGAGCTATTTTTGTCTTAGATCGAAGGTTTCGGTTGGAGTTGTCTAGCCAATATCGATGTCAATGCCGATAATTTCTGTGGTGCTGGAATTATTCATACATCTTCCGTTCAAATCGGTTGTCTCTATCGTCTCGAACCGAATAAACAAGCTAAAGTACGAACAACTCAACGTTTTTCATTCATTGAACTTTTCTCTCTCATTCGCTCTAGATGTATCGCTTGACAATCCGTGCGAGTAAAGAAGGCATTGCTAGTCGTCTTATTCAATTACTCGAAGATCAATTTTAATATTCATTCGCCATGCATTTAAAATCAATATAGACGCACACATTCCTCTCTTTTTGTCTTTTTTCTTTTCTTTAATTTAAATTTGATCTGAGGCGCAAATCAAAAAAAGAAAACATTTTTCGTGCAATACAACACAAACAAACAAACAAACAAAACAAAAACATTAATTTTTCTTCCGTTTCAATATCAAACCGGTCATTTTTATTGCGCAATATCAGAATCAAACAAATTTTAAATAATCATTTATTCTTTTCGTTTTTGTCGGCATCTGAATGTTGTCTTTGTTTGTAAGAAAATTCAATGTTAGGAAAAAAACTAACCCCTTTTTTTTCTTCTTGTGTGTTTAGAGTTTGAATGTCACCTACTGTGATTTTGCCACTTGTTTTTTGACTTGTTCCTCGTCTATTTCTTTCATATTCACTTATTCTATTTCTATCAATATATTCTTAAATTACGTAAATATATATATATATATATAAAATAATAAAAATCAATTTTATGTCACACCAAACTCGTGAAATTCGCAAAGCATTGATAATTGAGTGTGAAAAATAATCCACTGACCTCGAACAAACAATACACACTAAGCTCAAAATGAATTCTTGTTGCATGTTAATCATACTCTTTAAATGGTCATTTTTTTTTTGTTAAACATCATAACCCCTCGATCTACGTCTAACAAGTTGACCGTATGCATTCGTTTCGATGTTAAGCTTGCTTTCGGACGATGACCGAAACGATTACAAAAAAAAAGAACATACCAATAGAAAAGAAGGGAAAAGAGAGAGAAACGTAGACGATAACGTACACTGATTGAATTTAATAACGGTAAACGAACTTTGTTTTTAGAACAATCTACCTTATGAATATGAGTATTCGTTTACAAAGAAATGAAATTTGATCATTTTGATTAATTAAACCAAACAAGAAGTGATTTTTGTGTTTTTTTGTTCGAGTAATTTCCTCAATGTCAATATTGATATTGTTTTCTTAAAGTGTTAGAATACATTTGAATAACGAATCCAACAAAAGTAGATATCAAAGCAGTTCTATTCTCTTTTCTTCACTTCTCTCTCTTCCTCTCTTCTCTTTCTCTCATTCTTGACCTTACACTTCTCACAAATGATATACATTCATTTGCTTATTGTTTCACCATGAATGTAAATATATTCATTGTTATCCTTCAAATCACGAGCATTTCATCCTATACATTTAATTCAACAATAAATAATCTACTCTATGTTGCCAATACTTCGACACTCTACGCTATATCATCGTCACATTTACATCAATTACATTGGTCAACATCGAATCAAACTTTACTAGTACTTCATCGTCGTGTACAATTACATTCAATACTCGATCGAACTGAACATGGCGTTAGTGTATTTCTCTATGATTCAATAAGAAATTTACTAATTCTATGTTCACGTTCAATACTCGGCCGTTGTATATTCTACGATGCAAACGATATCAGTCATATCTATTTACTTGATTCATCTCTCGAAACAAATTATCTCGGTTGTGTCGAAGGTTGTTATACATTCTTATCGTCGAATGTACTTCGTTCAGCGTTAATCGGTAATCGTCGTGAACGAAATGGAAATATTCTTAATTCACAAATTGAATTCAATAAAGATCGTTTTCATTTCAATATTAAATATCAATTTCAATCGAGTGATAATGCACTAGTTACATCTTTAACATTTCTCTCCGATGAATCGACAAACAATGAATATATCTACGGGTTTGATTATCAAGATTATACATATTATGTTTTGAAATCATCGAGATTAGCTCGTTTATGTCAAGCATCAATTGCCATGCGAATGAGCTACGAAGAAATTCCACTGATAAGCTGTAAGACAAATTCAACAATGATAACAAATGTTTATCATTCGTTTGAACAAAATACGGATTTATTATATGTTGTTTACGAACGAACGATTTGTGTTTATACGATGAATGAAATTCAACGAGCATTTAAAGCATCGAAAGTACAATGTCATGCAGGTGTTGGTTATCGTCTTGGATTTGTGATGGATAGTGAAGTCTTGCAACCGAAATGTGAAAAAGTTGTCGAACAGAATGTAATCGGACAAAACGAATGTACATGGCAACCGTATCGAACGAATACGTATATGAATGGAACGGTTGGTGCGATTGGAGATAAGATCTATGAGAATTCGGATAGAATTGAATTTCTATTTGCTCAAAGACATTTAATCATCATTGGTACAAGTCAAAAAGATGTTCTGAAGGTAGAATTCAAAGGAGAAATATACGAATTTTGTTTTTCTTTTTCGATCGATAGTTTGTTCGGTCTAATCATTCAACTATGCATCTTCTTCACAAAGCTATCTACCCGAACGAATCATTGAATCATCAATATGTAATCGATTATGAATATCAAACATTGATATTCTCTGTTGGCACACAGGTATCCGATTTCCTTTCATTTTTGTTTTTTTGCTTTCATCAATCAAATTCAAATTTAGCTACATCGTTATGCGTATAACTCGTGTTCACTCTATGATACATGCCAAAGTTGTATTGGTAGTCGACGGTACGATACAAATCCTTGCAGTTGGTCGAGCGGAAAATGTTCGTTCTCGACTAATCCATCGGTCAATGATCGAGGTTGTCCACCACTAATCGAACAAGTATTGATCGAGTTCTTTGATGTTGTTTTAATTGAAAATGAATTTTCGTCATAGATCGAACCGATGAGTGCAAGTGTTAATGCTGAAAGAGTTTTACTAACAATAACTGGCTCATTTGAAACAATTGACAAAAATTTAGTACAAGTGGCAATTAAATTTTCTCGATTGAGTTCACATGAATTCAATTGTAGTATTGAAACAATACAAAATAATACGTTAACTTGCTATCTACCAATTCCCAAACAAGCTAGTGAAGGAATAATTACAATCGATATTCAATCTAAGAGAATTTTATCTCTCGGAGACACAGATATTTCAGGAAGATTTGAATATCCGGACAAATTTCGTATTTATGTAAGTTTATTCATTGAAAAAAACGCAAACACACAAGAGATTGATGTTTGTAATTAGATTCCAAAGCCCATTTTAATACCAGCTTTTGGTCCGGCATTCGGTGGAACGAGAATTCGAATTACGAATTTAGATTTTAATTTCTATTCAACGGTGAAAATCTTTCTTGGAAAGAACGAATGTTCTCTATCTCGGTATGATTATTCGACGGATGAAATCGAATGTATCAATCGGGCTTGTGCGAGCGATAATGAACGATTGGAATTGAGTGTTTATGTGAATGAAAAACCGTGGAAATTGGAGAAAACATTTTTTCAATGTCGAGCTAATCCGATTGTTTTCGATTGGACACCGAAAAAAGCAATTCTAAGGTAATTTCAACTTTATCAAACGATGATAAAGTCGAATTTTGCTTTTTTTTTGTAGCGGTGGAATCGAATTAGTTGTTACTGGACAAAATTTTGATGTTATTCAAAATCCTCTAATGAAATCAGTTTATAATACATCGGTATATGAATTTATTTCTGTGAGTAGAAAATACTGTAGATTCGAAAATCGAAATCATCCTCAATGTGATTTAGACATGCGAAGTTCATTCGACATCACAAATGATCTGTTTATCACCATTGATCAATAAAGATCTACAATTAAATCCAATCTTTCAGTTGAATGTCTCATTCATGATGGATAATATGAAAATCATACCAGATAGAAGCAATTTAACAATTGTCGATGATCCTGTCTATTATTCATTTGAAAATTCAATTCAAAAAATGAATTCGAATTATATCATTCAAATCGAAGTAAAATTCACATTCTTTGATAAACAAAATTCGTTTATAATTAATTTTCATTTCAGGGTTCGAATCTCAATTCAACACATTCAATCGATCAAATCGATATTCGAATTGATAATATGAGTAACGTTTGCACACCATTCAATTTCACTGAAACAAATCTCTCGTGTTTACTATCGAAATCGTTCGTACAAAATCTTAGCAATACTCAACCGAACATCGAAGTATGTCGAATATAACTTAATTAACATACGTATAAAATCATATTTTCGCTTCGATCGTAGATTTTCGTTGGAACAAATTTAACATTTGCTCTCGGACGAATTGATTTTCAAAATGAAACTCCGGTTTTACCATTAGCACGTCAATTCAATTCATGGACAACAATCATTCTCATCGTTCTCTCATCGTTAATACTTGTTACTCTTTTATTCTCGCTTGTTATTCTAACTCGACGTCGTTTCTATCAAGCATCAGCTAGTTTTCATAAAGAAACCAAACCACCTGAATCCTATCAATCGATTTGGTCACAATTAGGCAAAACCCGACAGATCGATCGAAAGAAACTTGTTCTTCACGAAAAAATCGGTCAGGGTTGCTTCGGTGATGTTTATCGTGGCGAACTGAAACAAAACGATCAGAAAACGCTCGAAGTCGCTGTCAAAATCCTTCGTGATCAAAATGTTTCATCGATGAATGATTTTCTCTACGAAGCCAATCGTATGAAGGACTTTTCTCATGCAAATATTCTCTCATTAATCGGTGTCACATGGGATCCTGTGAAAAAGGCAATGGTCATTTTACCGTACATGAAAAATGGCGATCTACGAAGTTTTATTTCGAATGAAGTCAATCGACCGACTGTACGACAGTTGATCACATGGGCGATTCAAATCGCCGATGGCATGGAATATCTCGCATCATTGAAATTCGTTCATCGAGATTTAGCAACGAGAAATTGTATGTTGGATGAGCAATTGATCTGTCGAATATCGGACTTTGGATTGAGTCGAGATGTTGTCGATCGAGATTATTATGTTGTACAAACGACAACGAAAGATAAGGACGGAAAATTAATTCAAATGACACCGAGACGATTGCCTATTCGATGGCTAAGTCCAGAATCCATCGAATCATCAAAATATACAATTCAATCAGATGTGTGGTCATTTGGTGTTCTTCTTTGGGAACTCATGAGTCGTGGTAAAACACCATATCCCGGCATTGATAATGCCGATGTTTATACACATATTAAACATGGCTATCGTCTTCAACAACCAACCTATTGTCCGCCATTATTATTCAAATCTGCTATGTTTGTCTGTTGGCATGTCGATCCTAATCAACGTCCAACATTTACACAATTAGCTCATGATATTCGATATATACTTCATCAATTAGAATTAGAACAACAACGAAAACTATCATCATCGATCGATGATGATGATACCACGATTATACAACGATATCCAATGGATAAAAAAATCAAACGTCTATCATCGAGTACAATCTCATCGGCGAGTAGCATCGGTGGACAATATATAACGACACCTCATCGACAATCGGAAAATATTCAATTGTTATACGATCAACGAAACAATGATGACGATGATGCGTATGCAGTTGCTATTCATGTCAATGAAGATATGTTTAGTACAACTCGTTTATTACCGGAATATACAGAAACAAGTATCGCCGAAGATGTATGAACTTTGATGATCGATTATTTATAATCTTGTATAGTTTTGTCTTTCTTTTGTGATATAATTATGGCGTTTTTTTTTAAAGGAATTTTCGAGTTCGAAATAAAGGCTTGTGTTTCTATTGCAATCTTTGGCTTTTTATTGTTGAATTACGTATATGAAATAGTTTATTCATTGAAAAGAAAAATTATCGAACAATTCTCCGTTGAGATTCGAGTAGTTTTTCACGTTCTTCAACCATAGTCATTGTCTAGACAAGAAAAAGAAAATATTAACAAACTCTATGCAAATTGTTAATTACCCAATTAAAAAATGCTGCTAAACCAACCGATATTTCATTGACACGAAGAAGATCATACTTTCTTAATATATCTTTAGCTTCACGTGCTTTATCAACGGGTATACTGAGTGGATTGAGTTCATAGCATCGACGTCGAATACTTTCTTTACCAAAACGACCCAATAGATTCTGAATTTGTATCCAATCCTATGGAAATCATGGACGTGAATGAAATTTTTTTGTATTTGAAATTCGATTACTTGTATTTCTCTATCGGAATGACCAAGAAGTAAGAATGTTGCACGCATAACAATCAAGACTTCTTCTGGTGGTTTGGTGTAACTATGTAATTCAGCAATAGTCGATTGATTTAAACGAAGAACTTTAATTCTAAAATTTCAAAAATTAGATTTCGAATTCAAAATAAGGGAGTTTCTATCGAATGGTGTGTCTCATGCAGATTAAAGCTCAACTACCTTTCCCAAGAAATAATCGAAAATCTAAAGAAGGATGTAGCAAAGCGAGCGTATCGATGCTAGCTGAACATTACCTCATATGTTCAATTTTCATTAGACGATTTAATAATTCGAGTGCTCGTTCACATTCGTATTTTAATTGTTGAACATAGTTATGATCTTTCACTTGTTGAATCGCCTCTTCCAAAGCAGGAATAGTTCGTTCTTCGATAGCTCCCAATAGATCTTAATTATCGAAAATATAGCGAAGTCATTTGTACGAATATTAGAGATTTTACCTCGACGAATTTTCTCATAATTAACAATGTAGGGCGGTGGTGATTCAGGTGTTGGATTAGGATCTTGTTCGATTGGTGGAGTAGGAGGCTTATCTGGTGGTGGTGATGATGGAACTTGATCAAGAGGCGGTTCAGGTGAAATATGCTGAGAAAGAGGAGGTGGTGATGTTGGCGGTAATGAAGGAACAGGCGATGTTGGAATTGGTATGACTGTTTCGTTCACTGGTAGTGGTGGTGATGGTGCTGCTGCCACAACAACTGGTGATGAAGGTGGAGATCGTAGTATTGGTGATGCATGTCGACTAGATAATTGAGCTTGTTGTATAATGACTGATTTCGAACGAGTAATATCATCCGGAAGTGGCTCAATACGTTCTTTAAGTAGATCTTCCACTAGAACAAAGTCAAAACTAAATAAAGAACAAAAAAAACCAACGGTATAGTATCTATGGTTCTACGAACATAAAAAATAGATCAATGTCATCAAGGCTAGAAACGAGATAACAATGAGAAGAGCAGCTAGTATTTGACCTTGATTGTCTATAACAAGAAGAAACAAACGTAACAACATGTTTTTTGTTTTCATGTGTATATTCTTACTTTTCGATTGAATTATACAACAAGTTATAATTGCAATTAGAAATGCTAGTTCAATCAGAATGATAGCGATGATTGAAGCTAAATGTGATCGTCGAAGAAGTTTTTCTAAAAGAACGCACACACAATGTTCAATCGTTTGTTTACAAATTCGAAAACCTTTTCGAGTAACATAAACAAACGCAGCAATCGATGTAATGACAAGTAAAACGGCTAGTGAAGCCAAAACAATGATAACGATGGATAAACGTCGATTGTAACCAGCGTTATTCAATGATGGTATTATCAAATTGTCAAACATTATTGAATTGTTCACACTGAATACAATCAAGAGAGAGAGAGAGAGAAAGGGAACGCAATCAGAAGTTCTTCTTTTACTTTGTTTGCTTTTATTTTAGAAGAATGAAATATGAATAAAGAGAAAGCGGAGAATGAAAAACGGCATTGTAGTCTAGTTGTAATTAGAATATGAGAGATCTATTGATAGGTATGAGGAAAAAGAAATTTTCGTCGTCTTAGAAACTTTACCATCCTTTCATTATTCGAAGGAAAAAAATACATATAACTTTAGTTAGTCAAATAATTGCAATCCACACACGTGTTGAGTGGATCAAGGTTATTATTTCACATTGATTGTTTTAAAAAGCCATAGAATTAAATCAATCGCTTAAGGATTGCTCTTCTTTTTCGACGAAACAATCGAAAAAAAAAACTTTTTTTATTGTTCAAGGAGAAAGTGATAATTTTATTTCAAATGAGAAAAAGAAAGCGAATTGCGCACGAATAAAACTACAAACTGACATTCGGTTGTGTACCTGTCCATTTCGCTAAAAATTTCAAACAATCCTGTAATGTTTCACGACGAATTGATTTAGCCGAGAGAACAAATTTATTCCAATCTTCTTTGTTTGCCATAAGATTATATCGTTCGAATATAACTGGATCGCTAAGAATCGGATAGCCAGTACAAACACACGGCGGTGAACGTTCATTCGTTTCAGGATTCAATAGAGAAAATTCAATACAATTACGTTCATCACGACGAAGTGCAGGTTTAACCGCTTGTTTCATTGAAAGTGTGAGAACATGTTCTTTGATTTTTTCATGTTGTTCAGCCGATAACGATGGTTCTTTGGGCAGATCGACTTCATAGGGTATATCTGTTTCGACAAAATCCGATGTGGCTAACATTTCCGGATTTTGTTCTTCAATTGCATCGACAACATCCAAATAACGATTGAGAAACATCATTGACATTTCGTTCCAGCCAACTTTTCGACACATAATACCAGCTTCGTAAAAAGCTCGATCCATAGGCAAAATATCCGAATGACGAAGTAGAGAAATCGAAAGTTTAGCTGTGATTATATCGAGTTGTTCATGTTCCGAACATGCACAACGTAGTGCATTCATATGAGCAATCCTAAGAACAACAGATTTCGATAGAATTTCATCATAGAAAAAGTCCTTCGTTCTTACCAAAGAAGAATTTCGAATGTTGGCCGTTGTTTTTCGATTTCTTTTTGAATTTCTCCACCTGATGCACCTGCAGATGAGTTCATATTCTCAAAAACATCGAGTAAAACATCACGAACATCAGCCCATTTCGGATAGTTTTCATGTCTCAACGAGTCAATTCTCAACATACGATAGAATAAAGCTTTGTAAATCTTCAAATTCTGTGGTATAGCAATGGCTCCATAGCGTTTGTAAACATTAGCAATTAATTCTGGTCGATTCGATTGAATCATTTGTGCGGCATATTTCGCTAGATAATTATGTAAAACAAGTGGCCCATGTTTTTGTGCTTCAGTAAAACATTCTTCCCATTGATTTCGTTCGACGAAAAGGTCGAGCGCACCTGCAGCATCGACATCTTTCAAACGATTGGGATCTTTGACATCTTCTTTCAAATGTTTCTTGTATTGATCATCGACACGTTTGGCTAATTGTGGATCGACTTCCATAGCTAATTTCTTCGCTTTTTCCCATTGTCGACCGGCCATGAACGCTTCGACAGCTTCACGATGTAAATCAACTGAAAGATACTGCTCAGCCGCTTGATTCGGTTGGCCAAGTTGAACAAGACGTGGACCAATTGTTCGTATGACATGTTGAGCTTTGCTTTCGGACAGAAATTTTCGTGCTATATCACTTGCTTTCAAGTAAGCTTTAACCAAAGTGTCTTTCGGAATGTCTTGCTGCGGCATGAGACGTAAATATAAATCGACAGCACGTTGATATTCGCCTTGAGCTTCGAATCGAGATGCTTGTTCGAGAACACCATCGTTATTGTACGATGTTGTTGGTCGACCGCCAGCAAGTGCGCCCGCTACAGGCTCGTGCATACCGCCGCCGCCGCCACGACGAGCAAGTTCATCACGTAATTCATCGAGTTTATTCGGCATGTATTCTTGACAGACACGTAGTGCGTCCGGATATAAACCTGAAATAATAGAAATTCAACTGAATATTCATTCAATGAATATGGTTTACCATTGTCTTTGTAGAGTTTAACGGCGAGATCAGGTCGTTGGGCTTGAAGAAGAAAACTTTCGGCTTTTTGAAAATCGTTGTTATCAAATGCTTGTTTAGCTTGTCCGATCAAAACATCATTCAATAGAGCCTTATCATTTGCTTGTGCAATTCTTTGTGCTAAATAAATGAATCTCAATTTCAATTCTCCTTTTGTTTGCTTCTTTTTATTACCTCGATCCCAATCTTTAATTTGCACATACATCAAAACAGCATCTCTCGGTCGTTTAGCTTTCAAAAATTCTGCTTCAGCATCGGCATATCGACGTTCATCTTCGAGATGAAGTGCATATTTATAATGTACTTCGGGTAAACGATCTTTCAAAAGCAATCGAGCGATGTCAAATGCAAATTCGTAGGCATGTTGTTCACAAGCAAGTTCAAGTGCTTGTTCAGCATGTCCAAGTTTATTCAAAAGTTTAACACCTGCATCACCACCTAATTTCTTCGCCCAGAAGAACGCAACTTGCTGAGCTGGTACCGGACCGCCATGTTGTCGAGCGATACCTATTCGAAAGCGCAAATTTTCAGTTCAGAAACGAAGAAAAAAAAAGCTTTTTTATTCGATATTTACGATAAGCATCATCCCAATTGTCTAACAAACGGTACATATTCGCTGCTGATTTCCAATCTCCAGCTTGTACGTAATGCATTTCAGCTTCTTTGTAACGTTTTTCTTGTTCGAGTTCTTTAGCAATTGTAATTTGAGTTTCTTTCAATTTATCGGGATAGTATTGTCGAACGAGACGAATGAGAGCATCGAAATTTTTCGTTCGTTTATACATTAGAATTGCCGCTGCTGTATCATTAATTGTAATATATAGTTTTTCAGCTTCCTTATAACGACCTTTGGCTTCTAATTCTTTGGCTTGATTAGAATATAATTTCGTGACTTCATCCTTGTTCATATATTGCTTAGCAAGACCTGAGAAAAGAATATTGATTCGTCAAATCGTAAATTCTTTATTTCTTACGGAATGCTTGATCCCATTTCGCAGCTCGATTGTACATTTCGACGCATTCGCCTGGACATTGTGCTTGTAAATAACAACGTTCAGCTTTTTCGTATTCTTGTATTTGTGCGAAATGACTTGCTAAAAATACCAAAAAAACATTTTCCAATAAATAATTCTCAAAAACAGAAAAAAAAGGAAAAGATACCAAGTTGTTTATAACATTTTGCAATCTCGGGATCGTTTTCATCTCGTTGTTGTTCGAGAATTTCCAGTGCTCGTGACCATTGTCGACCTTGAATAGCAGCTTGAACCGCTTTCATATTCTCTCCTGCTTCAATAAAATGTGTGACAGCTTCTAAATACTGCATTTGCTCAGCCATATGATCACCCCTAGAAATTCACACAAAAGTTCTTTTGTACGAAAACAATAATATCTTCTCATCTACCATTTGCTTTCCAAGCTAACGACATCGCCTGGTGCCGTTTTTCGAGCCAATTTAACTGCCTTTCGAAAGCATTTACCAGCTTCATAACATTTTAAAGCTTTTGGAAATTCTTGTACATGTTCGTAGAGATCACCAGCTAGTTCGTACATATTCGATTTCACTAAACTAACGGCGACACGTGTTACCAGATCACCATCACGCATTAATTGACCATTCTGCATGAGAATTTGTGCCGATTTCGATGGCAGATTTGCTTGCATATACAACGAAATAGCTTCTTCATCTTCGTGCTGTTTCAATTTCCAATCGGCAGCTCGTGCAATTTGTTTCGTATCGATTAACCATTTGTAATAAGTCGATCGAAGTTCATCAGCTTGATGATGTCGTTTACGATCGGCAACAGTAATGGCTTCGTCCCAATGATGCATTGTTCGATACATATCAATTGCTTTATCGACATCGCCATTTTCTAAATAAATCGATTCGGCTGTTTTCAATTGCCGTTCGAAAATGGCCAATTTAGCTCGAACTTCATAATGTTCGTAGGAACCTTTCTTCTCTCGTGCTAATTGATTGATCGAATGAAGAAAACGAGCTTTAGCCATTTGTCTCGTCGCTGTATAGGCTTGTTCAGCAACGATATATTGCTGTTTTTCATAAGCCAAACGAGCGAGTGTTTCCCAAAGAGCATTCGATGTTTCATCTGTCGAACTACACGCATCTAAATATGCAACAGCACGACGATAATCTTCATCGTTGATAGCTGTATTAAATTCGATTTTATTCGAATCAAGTTCAATCGATAATTGAACACCATTGTCATTCAATTTGACGTAGGTTCGATTCGTTGATGGATCTTTGCTGATTTCAGTGACATCGCCTTTTATTGGTTTGATATCACACGATTCAGGATGTTCGATATTGTACCAAACCGAAAGATTGTCTTGTGATTGAGCGACAACAACATCACTATCTTGAATCCTAACAAAAAATCCAAAATCGAAAAAATTCATTTTCATAGGATTCGTTGATTTATTTACCATTGTGCATAAATACAAAATGAGAGTATGCATGTTTTCAATCGTGATTGAAGATTATATCTAAATCAAACAAAAATTTTAATCGATTTTTTTCTATTAAAAGAAACTAAAACATACAGATATAATTTCAAATTTTTATCTCGGAATAAAATATATCGACTTGTTTCATTCAAAGCTAACCAATTAATATTAGCATCATGATTAATCTGATCGATAACAGCTGCTCCACTTGTCGACATTAGATCAACAATAGCAATTGTTCGACTATCGAGTAGATAGGCCATTTTTTTATTTCCTTGTAAATTTCGTTCGTCAACTCGAACACTGATCAAATTAGGACTAAGAAATTCAGTTCGAACTGTACATAGAATATTATCTCCATGTCTTCCGCTTGGCGTATATTCAATTAATGTTAATTCTCCATTTGCAAAGATCATGCAAACATTTTCATTATCAAATGAAAATTTCTCGTCGCCAGCCGATTGCCAATGAACTTCACATCGACGTTTTTCATCTTCTAAATCGACGATAATAAGCGTATGAGTTGTATAACCGACAGCATATCGATCACGACCCATAATCTTAACGTCGACGATTTCAAAGCCATTTCGAGAAAGTAAATCCATACGTTTGCCCGTTGTTTTATTTTCAATTAAAACTTGAGATAATGACACGAAATTAATCGCGTATTTGCCTTTCATACTCGATTTTTTCAATGAACAATTGAATATAAATGTTCCGCCTGTTAAATTCGAAACTGCAAAACGTGCACCATCTAAAGACAAAAAAGAAGAGTTAACTTAAACAATTCGTTTTCGAAACCTGAACGCCAAGCCATAGCCGTGACCGTATACATATTTCGAATGTCTTTCGTTGGTGCTTCGTCGAACATGCCCTTTCTCGGTTGATAAGAAAACAATCGTATATGATCATACGAACCAAAAACGCATTCCTGTCCAGTTGGATTACAGATACCCACGCTAAATTCTCGTTCATCCGTTTCTCGACTATAATCAAATTGCTGTAGAATCTTTCCATCTTTGCTATAAACGACAATTCGTCGATCACAACCACCAACTAATATTCCATGTGCACTCCAAACAAGTGCACACGGCGGACACGAATGTCGTACGACTAAACCTGCCTTGTCCCCTGTACCTTCATCTTCGATTATATATCGACAGATACTTCCATCGGCATGTCCCGAAAGAATAGCTTTTCGTGTGACATTCGCTGCCAATGAAACCGTATATTGTTCTGCTGTATACAATGTATGAGATTTATTTTTCTTCACATTGCCCGAACGGATCTTTCCGTCGGCTAAACCGAATATAATCTGTCCATCGGGCAGCCAAATTAACGATGTAACATGAGCGGATTGTACGAATTTAGCAACAATCGATTTCTTTTCATTCCAATCCGTGCCTAATTTATATACAAAAACGATGTTATCCGACTGTGCTACAGCTAATTGTGTGCTATCCGGAGCGAAATCCATGGCAGTAACAACGTACGATTGTCGGCCATACTTCGAATCGATTGGCTTCGTTGCAAATCGATCACGTAATTCGCCCATTTCGTCATAGAGTTGAACGACACGATCGACACATATGGCTAATTTTTGACCGTTCGGTGAAAAACAAATGGCTGAAATTTGTGCTTCACCATTAACAGGATCGGAGATTTGCTTGAGAAACTTAACTTGCATTTTTTTAAAATCTACAAAAAACCTACGACAATGAACAAGAAGAAGAAAAAGAAAAGAAAAAGAATTCTGTTTCCTCCGGTTGTCAAGCAACATGTTCATGCCGATTTCTATTCGTTCTCTTTCAGCCATCTATAAAACTACTCGAATAAATAAATAAATAAATATATCAAAAACGAATCCGTTGATATTTAAGACAACAAAAGAAGTTTATTCTACACCTAACACCATCTCTTATGTCTAACAGATTCATGATTGCTTCCGTTGCCATGTAATCAGCTCTAAGAAAGCAATCTTATCCTATTCGTTGTTATCTATCCATTAAATAACCTCGGATGAATCACAACGAATCATATTTATTTGGTTGGTCGTAGACATGTTTTCCTTGTTCTTTCTTTATTCTCTTTTCTCTCTCGTTTTTTTTTCTCAGAGAAAACACACATTCCATACGATTCCTTCTTCACTGAATGTAAATAAATATTTCATCATTAGAAAAACAACAAACGAAACATAAATCCAACTTGTTGTTTTTCTTTTCCAAATGCAACGCGTATGTTTTTGTAAAACAGTTTCATTATTTAATCATGTTCTTCAACCAAGTCAAGCATTAGCACTCTTCTATCAATCGTTGTTATTCTCATTGAAAAATTTAGCATTAATCAAATGGATTAGTTTTCATGTCGATATACCGACTGGTTTGCAATTATTAATGATTGATATTAATGGCAATGTGACTATCGATGACGAATTACTTTATAAGCAACTATCGAATATTAAACGTAGGAGATTCGAATTTGTGTCTTTGTTTTTTGTTAATTTATTTGTTTGTTGATTAGGCGATGTTGAACAACAGTCTGATACGACGACAGTAAGATATTGAATTCGAGCTATGAAATGACATAGGATGGTTGTTTAGATTTTAAAATGGATTAGTCGAATTGTCCTACGATTGGCAAGTGATTGTTCAGTTTCGTCGAAAACTGATCGTTCACTTGATTTCGAAGCATTCAATGAATTTCTCAAGCAATTTCATAGTTTGTTTTTTTATTTTCGAATTCAATCTCATTTTGTTTTTTTTTCTCATTAGTTACATCAACGGACGATCGTTCGACATTATCCGATGATGATGAAGGAATCAGTCAAGACGATCTCGACAACGAAGATATCAGTCGAAAAGCCATTCATCGAGCTTTACTCGTAAATCATCTATTTCGAAATTCGAACGATTTGTTTTTTTTGTAATTCTCTTTCGTTCTATAGAAATGTATTGATTATACAACATGTTATTCACCGAATGATTCATCGAATTCATCCGAAAAACAGAGCAATGAAATTCAAGATTTCGAAAACAATTCCATCGCTTTATACAATCAACAAATCATACAGATTCTTTGTAGTGATACATTAGAATTAGAAATCGAATTAGCTCGAGATTTTGTAAGTTCAAAAGAAAAAAGAAGATCAATGTCATGTCAGCACGTCTGTTTGTCTGTCTTCAGCGTCAATCATCGTTTGAATCGTGCGTACCTCCGCCGGTCTCGCTTCTTCCTCATGATCAAACGTTCTATTCAATTTGGTCGACATTATGGCGTGATGTCACGCAAGAATATCTTCAATTCAACGGGCAAAATCGTCTTCGAAAGATCTCCTTGGATAATACGCAATATTTAAACGATTCGATCAATGAAAATCGTCGATGGTCGACAAGAGAAAACGATCGTATTCTCGATGAAATAGCTCAACGACAGCAAAATCTAAGAAAAACGAATCCATCCAGTCGAACACATTCGACCGATAAACTTTGTTTACACGATCGGTTAATGTACGAAATCAAACAGAAACGAATCCTACGACCGATTCCAAATCGAAATACGAGTTTCGATTCGACGAGAAAACGCATACGTCCAGTGAAAGTGAGTTGTTCTCGCGGAAAACGAATTTCAACAAGGCAAATTTGTCGAAATCTAGGAATTAATCGAAAGTGACCTTAGTTCCGATGATGAAGAACGAGATGAATACGGTCGAAAACGTGTCGCCGTCATCGATTGCCTTCTCGAATCATCTCCATCGTCGCCCGAAGACACCAGTGACAGTAAGAATTCTTGTCTCATTCGAATTTCTCTTTCATGTTTTTTTTCTCCAGGTGAAACAACAATCGGAAGCAAACATGTAAGTGAACAACACGTCGACGATTATGTCGATCTTACACTCGACGCCTTATCCATTCCTAATCCATCGAGTAAACCGACTAATTCCATTCGCATGGAATTCGTTGAATTAAATTATATATCGATGGATGATATTCTTCGGGTTTGTTTAGCTGTCATTATTGTTTAGTTCGATGTGTTGTTATTGCTTTCGTATTCTTGAGAGACACACACGCGCATGAGGGGTATGTTGTGCTGTTGCTAATTCCACCGACATAAACGAACGATAGACTGACAAAAAAACGTTTCTTCGTTCTTTTCTCGTGCCGTTGCATTGCTACTGCTAGTTTTTTTTAATGTCTATTTATTTGTCACGAAGTTGATTCGTCATGCAATTGCAGGAACGTGTTCATCAGGTAGATGAAAAACAATAACGAATCAATCGTGCTTGCATTTATGATTAGATAAACGAGATGAATATCATGTTTATTGTTTTTCTCTTGTTGTTTAGTTAATAAAAGACAGTTCAAGTACGTTATCGTTGACATTTGATGAATTTTGTCATATTCGAAATGTAATTACGCGAGCGGAATTAGAAACATTATTATTCGACGAGAAATTATATAGTGAAGTTGCACAAGGAAAAGTAAATTTAAAAAACAACAACAACAACAAAAACTCATTTTTATTCTTATTATTTAGTTATGTTTTACTTGTCGAAAAGTATACTTCAATTTATTAACATTTACATTTGGCATCCAATGTAATGTTTGTAAACAAAAGATCTGTCGAAATTGTGTGACACGAGTTGGTTGATTTAGCGAGTTTTTCGTTGTTTTGTTCAAATGATTTTCGGATTTTCAGATCGCTCTGCCGAAAGATAAATTCAATGACATTCCTATTCATACATTCACACCGTTGACCTCATCGAAAAACGAACGATCGTTTTCATTAGATAATCAGTAAAACATCGAAATTTCATCGTATTGATTTTCTTTTGCTGATTTCTTAGATCTCCGGCTACGCCGATGATGGCCGATGTTTTAACTGATTTTCTTTCGGACGAAACCGAATCTCGTCGTAGTTCGATACCAGCTAATATCAACAATTCGAAAGCACGCGCAGAACTAATCGATATATGTACCGATTGTTTTTTTCTTCTTCAACAAATCCGTCGAAAAACTCGGCAATATCATATCAATCGTTCGTTGCAATCGTCGTCACGTTCGACATCAAATTTTAACCTCTCGACTTCATCATCATCGACATCACTTGCCGCACTACTTGCTCAAACAAAAACCACGAATCAAGAATCAACAACTATCGTCGATCCACTACAAACATTGACAACTATCGGCGCAACTGGTGGCTCGAAAAAAGTCAGTCTATCGAGACGAAATCTTTTTCTTCAACTTCAACCAGCTTATGATGTGAAATTCAATAATATGAAACCTGGTGAATAGATATAAATGTATTTCCTTACGTTCCGGTTTTAAAAGTCAAATTGGATTGTGATAGACCAAGAGAAATGAGAAATATTTTTCATCTATTTTATTTCTTTGGAAAAATTTATCGATGTTAACTAGTCTTTATTATATTTTTTCTTTTCTTCTTCTTTTTTTTTGTCAGTTGTTCGTTACTACATGTGTAATATTAAACAAAACAATATGTTGACTATCTTATCTCATTTTTCTTCTTCTTTTTTTTTCTTTGGAGTATGTAAATAAAAAATGTGTGTGAATGTTAACTCGAATGAAATATATACGTATATATATTTAAAAAAAAAACAAAATTGAAAGTATTTACGTATATGTATATGTATTCGATATTTATTTAATTAATTAATTAATTCTTTTTTTCTTTTCCAACTTTGTCCATAGATTATTGATACATATAATTCTACATAAACTGGTGAAAAAGATTCTTAATCGAACTTCAACATCTATCTATTCTTGAGGTATGTGTCGTTTTTTCTTTCTTTCGAATAGAGAAATGACTAATTCACCTGAAAGAAAAGGAAGAAAACACGAGTCATCGAGTCGAGTTTGTTTTCTTTTCCCCGTCACTATTATATATATAAACCAACGCAAAACCATTGATCATGTCACAGATTTTTTTTCCTTCGACGACGCGAAGTTATGCAAGTTTTTCACTAATCATTGCATACTTTGAAATAATATCCTCTTGTATACAAAAGAAAAACGCCAGAATATATATATATATACATCTTATCTTTTTCTATTTAGTAAAGTGATGTGAGTATTGATGGTAACAGCTGTGATAAAAAAAACAGAAAAAGTCATATCAATTGACGATCGTTAGTTTTCATTTTCGAAAATTCAACTGAATCAGATAGACATAGATGTATATTCCCATTTCGAATCTATTGGGTAAATACATTTTGTACAATGAGGAAGGAAGAAGAGACTTGTTGTATTGTATTGTTTCTTCTTTTCATTCTCTTCGTGTGTTCGTTCGAGTTTATTTCTTCTTTCTCTCTCTCTGTTTCTTTCTTTCTTCGTCATTCTCATTTTTTTTCTCGTCTTTTTCTTTTTTTTTACTGCAATTTCGGTGTCAGTAGCGTCGACGACAAATAACAATAATAACAAATTCTAAGAGAAAGAAAAACATACGATTCTATTCTATTCTATTCTAACCTTCAGCTTCATCATGTTCTTGTGATCTATTTTTTCCTATTAGATTCAAGTGCTTTCATCTCATTTTTCTAGTAAGTCAAAATGAGATTATTTATTATTAATCTAACATATGCGCATATATTTGAAATAGAATAATAAAATTTATTTTTCATTGTTTTTTCTTCTAATCGAATTAATCGATGTCAAAGAACAGAGAAACAAAGAACATTTGTCAACTATTGAAATCATTTCTCAATACACCTCGAGACTTGTTCATTCCCGTTCTCTCTCTCTCGTTTTTTTTTCATGTAATTGCCTGCATACTTCATTTCCTTTTTAGTTAAACGTATTGTACGAACGGAAGTCGACGACTGTTCGTTCATTGCATCGACCGATTTGTCTGTTCATCTTTCTCTTCCTCCGTTTTTTTCTTTTCTTTTCATTCTTCATCAAATTCACTATTCGCATTCTTTCCTTCTTCTCCTTCTTCTTCTTGTATATTGCTAATCTTGCGTGCACGCACATAGCGCCGACGTTGTTGATGGTCGTCATTGACTGGTTAGGCTGATGGTGATGAGTACATATCGTGTGACGACAAACAGACCGCGATCTCCTCTCCCTTTTTTTTGTTTCATTCGGTCGGTTTATTTCTTCTCCTGCATCTTCGTTATATCGGTCTACTCAACAATGTATACGTGTGTGTGCGCTTGATTTAGTTTGAGAACACAATGCAAAAGGAAAAGAGCGAAAGAGAGAGAAGGAGATCGATGTGTTTTTGTCTATTATAGATTAAACAGGAGAAAAGCTTACTACGACTTCGACACGTTTATTCATTTATAGTTGTGTACAAGTTATATTTTGAATCGATCATAATACAAAAAAGAAATGTCAACTATTGTTGCTCATCAGGTAATAAAAACACAACATCAAAATTCTTCTCATATTTCTTTCTTAAACTGACATATGTCAAAGAACGAACATAGTCGTTCCCTTTTGTTTGTTTTCATCTTATTCATGATTTCAAATTCGATAAAAATAAAAGAGAAATATCATTGGATACTTTTTCTATTGTGTTTATCGAACATGATGATATTAGAACTCCGCCTACTATTGTTCGAGAAAGATAATTAAATCCTATTCAATCGAACAACGAAAGAAAAACGTCACAGTTGGACATTTGTTTAATGTGTATTTTGGTTTCAGAAATCATTGAATGTATGTTTGCCAGATGATTGAGAGAGAGAGAGAAAGAGAGATCTGCTGCCGATGAACAATATGTTTAGAGATAACTGTCAGCGATTTGATAGATGAACCGATTGGTCATTAATCAAAAAATCGGAAAGATAGACGGGCTGTTTTTTCTTCTCATTGATTTCGAATTTCTGGAATTGATTATCTTTCTCATTTGTGTGTATGTATGCTTTCCAATTGTTTTAAGATGAAAAAGAATTTTCTTTTCTATTTTTGATAAGAAACTTCGAAAGGAAAACAAACCAACCAACAAAAACAATAGAAACTAATGACTGTTACAAATTCCGTTGATGAGTCATATTTTTTATCTGATAGGATCATTTTTCTCTCTCCATATGTGACCTTTGAGTGTGTGTGTGCGTGTATATATATATATGACAGAGAAAGAAAAATAATGACGCATTATTGGGAAAAAAAAGACGCGAAAACATGGTTAAACGTGACGAGCAGGTAGAGAGAACGGCAAATTGAAGATCCTTTCGTTAAGAAATTGAATTGGGAATTGTAATTTAAAAACATTTTTCTTTTCTAGCCATCTCAAACACCTCCCTTACATCAATTATATATTGATCCTCATCAACAACAGCCAACAATGTCGTTAGCAGCTGGACGAGAAGCCTATCTTCGATTAGCCAATCATTCGATGGAAAATTCGAATCGAATTGCGCCGAATTTGAATATTCGTTCGCCCAAAGCCTACGGTGGTTATATTGTAAGTTGTTTGAAATATATTTATTTTTATCGTCAAGGAAATTGAATCTTCACTAAAAGCATTGTCTAGCTGAACGAATACTAATAGTTATGTTACTTATTTCTGTCGATCGTTTGTAAGAAGAAAGAAAAATTTTTCTTTCTTTTGTTCGGATGCCGACGATCTCGAAATGTTATTGTTCGATTAGAAGATGATTAGAAAAAGCGCCTCTATCATTATCCTGCTCGAGGAATCGTTACAATTTCATTTATTTCTCATTTTCTTTCAGATACGATAGTCATTAACATATTCCGATTGATATTCTTTCCAAAAAAGTCTTAGTCAAAGAAAGAAAAAATGCTAAAGTTGAGTTTTTCTTTTGCGTATTGTCTCGATTATAAATGGGTCAATCCATTTGTAACCTTGAAAGAGAATAATTATCCTCTAGTAAATGTCTCATTACGAGAGAATGAAGCGACGAACTCCCAATGTGTGTGTATATATTTGTGCATCTTTATCTTCTAAATGAAAAAGAAAACGAGCCAAGATGTAGCAGGTTAAGTTGCATATACAAATAGACACACACACACACACACATAGATCGTTACAATGATATGTCGTTTATAAGATAGAAAGAGCGAGAGATCAGATTTCAGGTTAAACTCGAGTGATAAGATGAACTGTTCGTTTACTTGATGGATTCATTCATCAACAATAATATACATATACATGTGTATATATGTATGTATGCATGTTTGTGCGTGATAAAATCCTATTATTCAGCAGCAGTAACTTCATCGAAAACGATTAACCTGATATGTAGCTTATGACGTCGCTGTACATGCAAACTGTCATCATTAGTTTTTTTTTCTTTCTCTCTTTTCGTATTTCTTTTGCTTCTAAGTGTAATGTCAGAAGAAAATCGATGTTCTTTGTCGTTCGTTTTTTTTTCTCTGTATACCCATAGGAAATTGTATATATTAAATATTTGACGCCAATTAAGAACGATGAGATGCAAAGAAGGAAACTTTGAAGTTGTTCAATGAGAATTGATTAGACTCTTTTGTTTATAACTGATTCACTGGTCGTTCATTTCCAATCAGACAGACATCGACAGTAAAATGCGTCTGACGACGAACGGAGAAGAAGAAAAAAAAAGAATGGTATCAATGTAAATGATTTGTTTAGTGGTACTAGAGAGAAGAAGTAGGAAAAAAAAGAAAAAAAATGACGCTGATGCTTGTAAACGATTATGATTAATTCGGAGGCCACCTCCGGCTTCCTCTCTTTCTTTCCTCGTCGTTCAGCGATTTTCAATAGGGCGAACTCGATTCATATGTAAATATGAGAGGAGAACGAGCCGAGGTTTGTATAAGCATTTATTTTATAGTGTAAAAAGAAGACGCATAAAAAATCATGAGTCCTACACTCGAACATTTATACCAGAGTAGAAAGAAACAGAGAACGAAGGAGGGGGGAGAGAGAGAGAGAAAACGAAGAAAAAAGACAGTCAATAGCATTCGATTTCTTTTTTTTTATTTCTAATCGATGATTATATATAGTTTTTTTGGCTGTTATTAATACGCCTGTGTGTTTGCAACGTCATGATAGAGTCAATATTTCGGAATTCTGATGCGTTTTTTTGTCTTGATAGTAGAGATAGAGTCTTTCATGGTCGAAAGACAGTCTGAGTGATTGATCGAATGATCTCTGCCAAAGAAACGAATAAACTTTCTTTTTTTTCTCTTCAGTGACTAACACTGATAATACACTAGTAGAAACGATATGTCATGGTACCATGTCTCTTTCTTTTTCTCTTTCTCTCGCTCTTTCTCGTTCGTTCTCTCTTGTACACGCGCATGTATTTGTGTATGTAATAGAACCCATCTTGTATATGTACATTCCTCTTTTTGCCAGTTGTCGATTGTCGTTCTTTAGCAAAGCAAATATTTAGGGCGAGACTCGTTTCTACAATATTCGCTTAGCTATTATTCATTCATTTTTTCTCCCCTCTCTTTCTCTCTCTCTCTCTGTGCGCTCGCATCGTGCCATTCGCGCAAAGGGGCTTATTATATTGATGAGTTTTTACTATGATTATATTTGGCTGCTATGCATTTTCTTCTTCTTCTTCTTCTTCTTTATTCTCAATATTTTATAACTCTTGCTATATAGGAGAAAGAAAAGGAACAACGGAACGGCAACATAGATCGAACGACCGAACGCACGAATATAAAGAATGCTACTCTATAATCAGTCAAAAACTCTCCACACCTCTAATGTGCCTTTTTCACGTCACACTCATGATCTATAGAGACATATTTCTATTCTTTTCTTTTCATTTAATCACACACACACATACAAACTTTTCTCGTGTTTTTTCCTTCGTATTTAACTGAATTTCGATACGATCCATTAGTTTTACTGTAGACTATAGATATCTAAAGCATATATATTTGCTTGTTTTGTCGATACTGTTATTATTATTATTATTATTATTTCACTCGCATCTATAATGGAAGGCGATGTTGTCTTGCTTGGATTAATGGACTGGAATACAGCCGCATCGACGGCAACACAGTTTATCCCATTGCCAACGACAACTGAAGTGTGCTATGAATTGTTGACAGGAGGGGTTCGTATTCTATCGAATAAATAATCGTAATTACGAGTTGATAACCGAGAAAACAAACATAATAAACCTGATCAATATGATATTCTATCGAAAGAACAGAAAATATCGATTGACTTTTGATTATATTCGTTTTTGTTTTCTTTAGCCACAAACACAATCAGTAGTCAATGGACATGAACAAGGTCGAACGACTTATTTTCCTAGTTATCAAACACCAATCGATCAAGTCCATTCACAAAGTTTTAGTGATACAAATTTGTATATAAAAAGTTTACCACCTGAATTTTCTGATAAAGATCTTGCTGCACTTGTCGAAGGGTAAGTGAGAGAGAGAGATAACGTGATAATCCAATTGATTTAGTAAATTAAATTGTCGTTTTCCTCTTTCTTTTTTTCTATTTCCGATTAATCCAGTTGCGGGAGAATTAAATCTATGAAAGCAATCATTGATAAACAAACAAATAAATGTAAAGGTTTCGGTTTTATTGATTTTGAAACGCATGAAGATGCACGAAAAGCAATAGAAGAATTACAAAAGAAGGGCTACACAGCTCAATTAGCTAAAGTAAAATGCCGAAATATTCCTATTTTTCATCGTATAAATTTGCTCTTGGTTTTTGTTTCCAGTCATCTCAACAACAAGAACAAGATGAAACGAATTTATATTTTGCTAATTTGGATCCGAGTATGACTGAACAAGATCTACGACAAGCACTTGGTCAATATGGCACGGTTATTAGTGTAAGAATTTTACGTGATCAAGAGAAACGTTCACGTGGAGTAGGTTTTGCACGAATGAATGAAAAAAATCAATGTCAAACAGTTATTGATGAATTCCATAATAAAACCTTTCCAAGTTTGTTCTTTCGATTGGCCTATCGAATCGTATTCACCAGGAGGCTCATGTTTGTATTTAGATTTCGGTAGTAAAGTCGTTCAAGTTAAATTTGCTGATGCTAGTAAAAACAAAAAATTATACAAAGGTGGATTAGATGTATGTTGATAGAGCAAAAGAAAATCGACGATTAACGAGACTGAATTCGATATATTTTTTTTTCTTCTTCTAAGGACTTGAGAAGTGGACCTCCATTGTACACGCCAATGGATCAAACAGGATCTTATCAACATCAAACTGTTCTCTATCCATCATGGACACACATGGCTCCACAACAAGTTCCAGTTCCACCACAACAGGGTCCACCACATCAACTCTACGGACAAGCAGCAGCTCAGTTACGACCAGCATTAGCAGGATTTAATCATCAGATTCCGCCCTACATGCAATCATCACATGATACAGGTGCCGCATTCGTTGTACCATTACCTGTTCAACAATTACCACTTGCAAATGGTCATCCTGGATCGTATTGTGTTGTCAATCCAGCACTTTTTATGCCGCAAGGTCAACCACAAGTACAACCTCAACATGATCAATAGATTTGTATGTTCAACGAGACTAACTTTCATTCTTTTCGGAACACAAAGAAAAACATCACACTCTTGATATGACTTCTCCATTGGAACAGCTGAATCTTTGGTTTGTTTTGCCTTTTTCTCTCTCTCTGTCTCTATCTCTTTCTTTTTTTCTCTTCTGTCTTCAACTTCTTCTTCGCGATCTTCTGGCTTACATGAGAGAATTTTTGTGGATTTTTTGTTCATTGTTCGGCCACCATTTTCTCTCACTTCGTCTCGAGTGCCATTTTTGATGTGAGTGAGTGAGTGAGTGTGTGAGTGTGTGTGTGCATGATCGTCGCTCTTCTCTTCTTCATTTTTTTTTGGCTGTTGTTGTCATCATCTGTTTCTTTTTGTTAGCCGTGCTAGGCAGACAGTTGCCTTGTCTCTTTGTACGTATATGTTGAGATCTTCATTTCTTAAGAAACAAAAAAACATACGGCTCTATTTTTTCTGTTCGTTGGCTTTCTTTTGTTTTCCTCTTTCTCTTTCTCTCTCTCTTTTTTGCACATTGATAAAGACTGCGATGAAATGATTTTTTTTTGAGTAAGACATATACACAAAGAGACGAAATAAAACAAACAATTTGTATGAGAAAAGACCAAACAAAACAAATCTCATTCTCTTTTCTTGTGCAATCAACAAAAAAAAGAAGAATATATTAATCAATGAGATATTTTCAGCACGTCAGATCATCTTTTCTATTTTCACAAAGGAAATAAATGAAAACTCTTTCGAGAGAACATATTATAATGATAATTAGTTGCATGTTGAATTATTTCAAATTATAAAAATTATTACTTTCAAGGACAAAAAAAAAGCCTCGTTTCTTCTATTTTTAAATATGAAAAGAACTTTGAAGTTTAACATCTGCGTTGTTTGCCGATGTTGACACCCAAACTGAATAATCACCTGGTGCAACGGACCATGTTTGATTGAAAACATTCCAATATGAAATATCTTTTTGTGTGAGAACAAGTGTTACTTGTTTTGATTCACCAGCATTTAAATAAACTCGTTCGAAACCTCGTAAGATTTTCGGTGGTTCTTGTGCTGCAACAGGAAAACCAACATATAATTGTGGTACTTCGGAACCAAATACTTTTCCTGTATTAGCGAGCGTGAATGTTACTTCATAGACAGGTTCGTAAAGTTTCAAACTGCCAAATTTCGAGTATGTTCGTTGTCGTTTTTGTACATATTGAGATGATGCAACGCTTTTACGATTGGTAATTTTAGTAATATCAAGTTGACTAAAAGAAAATGTTGTATATGATAGACCATATCCAAAAGAGAATCGTGGTGTAATGCCGTTTTTATCAAAATGACGATAATCTAAGAATATACCTTCACTATAAGTACTATTCATTGTTGGACTAATATCTGTGCCATAATCGGCATCGTTTTTAGCCAATGTGAAAACGAGTTTACCACCTGGATTGTAATCACCGAAAAGAACATCAACAAGAGCTGGACCATATTCAGTACCAGGCATACCTGTCCAAACAACACCGACGACATTAGGTAGATCGATCCATGCTTCAAGATTGAGTTGTGATACACTATTGACAATAACAATTGTTTTCGGACAATTGGCAGCAACCGTTTGAACAAGTTTATTACCATCGTCCATAGGATCGAGATTAGCTCGATCACTACCTTCCGATGAAAAAGCACTAATGAAAACGAGACATCGAGCATTATTAAATCCACGAGATTTGAATGTATTATTGATTAAACCGTAGTCATTTTGATTGGTAACATAACGAATTTGAAGACCAGCATCACGACCTTTAGCCATGAGTGAAGTCAATGGATCGATACCGTAAGTTGGCTCGACAAAACCAGAACCACCACCTTGATACAATGCACCGCCATGTCCACCCCAACCACCATTGTCTAAACCACAATCTGATTGTCCGGCTGGTTCTCCATAGATATAGAAGTAATTATCAGTTGTTACATTAAATGGTAAAGCATTATTAGTATTCTTGAGAAGAATCATACCAGCAGCACTGATTTCACGATTGATCTTATGATTATCACCAATTGCATTACGATCAAGATTCAATGTTGGATAATTTTGATCTTGCCCAAGAAGATAATATGGAGCCATAATACGAGTAATCATATCGTCGATTCTTGACTGTGGAATAGTTCCATTTTGAACGAATGGAACTAATGCGTCACCCATAAATGAATCGCCAGGCATATCGATATCTAAACCACCTAAAACTGAAGGCACGCCACTTTTGGTTGCACCCCAATCCGACATAACATTACCAGGATATTCAAGTTCACCTTTGAGTAAACCATTTAATGTTTTATCATTTTGACAAGCAGGTGTACCATTGACTTGATTGTATGAACACATAACTGAACCAACACCAGCAGCAACACTCGATGCAAATGGCCACAAATAGATTTCGTGCATTGTTCTATCATCGAGATAAGCTGAATAAGCCATGACATCAGATACACGATTTGTTTCTTGTTCATTACAAATATAATGCTTAGCCGTAGCAACAACATTTTGATCTTGAACACCTTGCACATAAGCAAAAGCATTTTCACCAGAAAGATATGGATCCGAACCGAATCCTTCCCAATTTCGACCATGTCGAGCATTTCGATCGATATTCATCATTGGACCTAGAGCAAAATGAACACCTTTACCTTGAAATTCTTTGCCAATACCAACACCACGTCGATAGAACAAATCTCGATCCCATGATGCAGCTATATGAATACCAGCAGCAAAAGCTGTCGAATACAGGACACCATCGCCAACACCTGACGGAGAATCTTGAAAGCATAAACCACTGAAGTTGAGACGTTGCAACGAAGGAACATTACCAACGCAAGCACCACCAACACCTGCTGTCATATGACATTTTTCTTGTAAACTTAATTGTGCTGTAAATGCTTTTGCCAATGCAATTGCTTGATCCCATGTTCGTGTGGTTTTGTAGTTGCTTTGAACAGCAGTGCTGTATGCAACGTAAATCACGAGAAAAAGTGTTAGTCTACGAAACATTATCTTCGAAGAAATACAAGAGAGGTATGTGCGACCAAGAAAACTTAAATAGCTTGTTTGTCAAAGGCCTGCGTTTTTCTTATCTTTGCAGATTTTATTGATAACAAAGTGCATGTTACGAACTTAGAGTTTTATCTATGACAAGAACTTCGCAGTTTCACATCTGCATTATATATTAATACTGCATAATCACCTGCTGCTAAGTAAACTCGTTCGAAACTTTTTTTTGTCTCTATTGTGCATGTTTTATCAGTAGTCTTTATTTCTTGTTCTTTCAAATAGCGGATGATTTGACAATGATACAAAACACTATTATTCCATGGGAGCAACTTTATCATATTTTTCTTGGACTTCGATATTGACCGCTTCAATAAATGCATCTCGATTTACTCCATCAATTTTAGTTGCACCCTTGTATAATTTAATAGACCACTCGAAATATTGATTAGCATCTGGTAGATTGCATGTATCATCTTGTCCCTTTGTTATATAATATGCTGCAATATCACATAAGATACTTACAAAAACACCTCGATCATCATCGTAAACTTGAATATCTTTTTCATATAAGTCGGTCCATTTTTTATGATATTCTCGATCACCACAAAATACGTAAATTTTACCGCTTAGTTGTTGGTGCACACGAGGAACAATCGAAGGACCCTTTCGACCTGAGGTAATTAAAAATGGTTGTTGTTTGTTCGCAAAACACTCGTTTATGAACTTAATGCAGTCATGTTCATTAGCAAACATGTGTAACGGATCTTTAATCAAACGATTACGAGTATCTATATCCATTCCTGTACCGGCATCTTGAATGACTTGATCAAGCAGCTCTGCTGATGGTGATCGAACAAACAAATTTACATTGGCGTTGTCCTCAAGTGTTTGCTTTGTTGATTCATTATTTCCTGGAACAGCCATATGTTCATCTAACCATATAATAACATGATCAGCTTTTACTAGACACTCGTCTGGTGTCGCCATGAATAAAGTAGTATTTTTATTGCTTTGCTATGCGGCCTTCACTCTTGAATAAGAAACCGAGAAAATGGTTTCAATATCTTCATATAACTGTCACCATAAAAAGTATTTTGAGACATTCAGAAGAAATAAGCAATAAACACTTTCTCCTGCTTTCTACGTTGTGTGATGAAATCGATTAATTTTCACACAATAGATTTCGGCGAAAAATGAAATGAAAATGTATTTGATCAGGAAATATGATTGTCAAATGTGAAAAGAATCTTGAAGCGTAATATTTGCATTATTTTTGAGGTTGTCACATTACCCGGACATTGACCAGGAATACCTGCTGTCATACTACATTTCTCTTCGAGTGTTGACTGATTTGTAAATTCTCTAGCTAAAGCAAGCTGTCTTGACTTAACTGTACTTCTGTTTATAGTTTATTTCTAATTAGAAAAAAAGGAAGATTTATTCATGAAAAGAGCTTTGAAGTTTAACATCTGCATTGTTTGCTGATGTTGATATTCGTACTGTATAATCACCAGATGCAACAGCCCATTTTTGATTCGCTGTATTCCAATAGGATATATCCTTCTGTGTGAGTACTAATGTCACTTGTTTTGATTCACCTGCTCCTAAGTAAACTCGTTCGAAACCTCGTAAAACTTTTGGTGGTTCTTGTGCTTCAGCAGGAAAACTAAGATACAATTGTGGTACTTCAGAACCAGCAACTTTACCCGTGTTAGTTACTGTAAATGTCACACCATACACAGGTTCATAGAGTCCTGTTGTTCCAAAATTCGAATATGATCGAGTACGACGTGCCCAATATTGTAATGCAATCGGATCGTTTTTGTTGTTGATTTTCGAGATATCAAGTTTAGAAAACGAGAATGTCGTGTACGATAAACCGTATCCAAAATAATATCTTGGTGTGATGCTATTTTGATCAAAATGACGATAATCCAAAAAGACGCCTTCACTATAGGTACTGGTCATGGTTGGACTAATATCTGTACCAAAGTCTGCATCATTTTTAGCCAATGTAAACACAAGTTTGCCACCTGGATTATAATCACCGAAAAGAATATCGACGAGTGCTGGACCGTATTCAGTACCAGGCATACCTGTCCAAATGACACCAACAACATTGGGAAGATCGATCCAAGCTTCAAGATTCAATTGTGAGACGCTATTGACAATGACAACTGTATTGGTACAATGGGAAGCAACGGTTTGTACGAGTTGATTAGCATTTTCCGACGGTTGAAGATCGCTTCGATCATAACCTTCGGATGAAAAAGCAGTAATAAAGACAAGACATTTAGCAGTATTAAAACCACGCATATTGAAGGAACCATTGATAGCACCATAATCAGTATGACTGAGTACATATCGAATTTGAAGATGAGCTTCTCGAGTTTTTTCCATGAGAGAAGTTAATGGATCGATACCATAGGTTGGATCAACAAAACCTGAACCACCACCTTGATATAATGCACCTGGATGTCCATTCCAACCGCCTGAACCTAATCCATCATCAGATTGACCACCTGATCCATAAATAAAGTAATTTTTATCTTTGGTTACATTGAATGGTAAGACATTGTTTGTATTCTTCAACAGAATCATGCCTGCGGCTGCTACTTGTCGATTAATTTTATAATTATCACCAACTGCATCACGATCTAAATCAAGAGACGGATAACTTTGATCTTGTTCCAATAGGTAATACGGAGTCAGAACACGAGTAACCATATCATCAATTCTTGTCTCAGTTATTGCACCACTTTTAACAGCTTGAACAAGTGAACTACCCATAAGACCATCGCCACCAGGCATTTCAATATCTAAACCACCGAGAGCTGATGGTACACCGGATTTTGTTGCACCCCAATCAGACATGATATTTCCGTGATATTCAAGTTCACCTTTCAATAATTGATTTTGTGTTCGATCATTTTGACAAGCTGGTGTACCATTGACTTGATTGTACGAACACATAAATGAACCAACACCAGCAGCAACACTCGATGCAAATGGCCATAAATAAATTTCATGTATGGTCTTATCATCAAGATTAGCCGAATAAGCGACATTTACATTTGGATTTGGTTTATTTTTTCGAGCTAAGAATCCAGGATTTCGATTAGTTTCTTGTTCATTACAAATATAATGTTTAGCTGTACCAACGACACCTTGATCTTGTAAACCTTGAATATAACCAAAAGCGTTTTCACCGGAAAGATATGGATCCGAACCGAATCCTTCCCAATTTCGACCGTGTCGAGCATTTCGATCAATATTCATCATTGGACCTAAAGCAAAATGAACACCTTTACCACGAAATTCTTTACCAATAGCAGCACCACGTTGATAGAATAAATCTCGATCCCATGTAGCAGCAATCTGAATACCAGCTGCAAATGCAGTTGATTGTAAGACACCATCGCCAACACCCGATGGTGAATCTTGAAAACACATTCCATTAAAGCTAAGACGTTGAACTGATAATACATTTCCAGCGCATGGACCACCGATACCTGCTGTCATACTACATTTTTCGTCCAACGTTAAATTACCAACAAAGGACTTGGCCATAGCGATAGCTTGATCCCATGTTCGACCTTTCACTGGAGTATCTTCTGCATTATGTTTAAAATTAATCACAGACGAAACTGTTATACTGAAACAAGCTGATATAACAACAAGAAAAAAACCACCACGAATCATTTTTATAATGATATTTCATACTCTTCACTATGCAGGTATATTTATATAGAAGAAGGAGTGCAGAGATAACGAACCAAAGGATTGTTTTATTTGATAATGGTCGAGATGAATATTGATACAAGTGCTTCTCTAGTGTTAGTCCTTCTAGAACTTTGTTTTATCAACATGAATAGTGTAAAAGCAGAAAAAAATGTTGATTCAATATATTCTTTATCTTTCTTCATTTTCAACCTGCTGAAACATTGAGTGGCAAATACAAATAAAAAAGCTGTTTATGATTCTTCAGCAGATTACCCTATTCAATGGCATGGTTGTTGTGGCTGTATATCTGCTAATTCTTCGTTCACAACATTAATAAAATCAGTTCTATCGATACCGTCAATCAGAGCGGCACTTCTGAATAATCGGACTGACCATTTCAAATATTGAGCGGCAGCTGTTGGGCCATCTTGTCGATTCTGGCCTTTTGTTAAGTAATGAATTGCAATATCACTTATGACCTTTCCAAAAACACCTTGATCATCATCATAAATTTCGATATCATTATCATATGGCCGTGCCCATTGTTCATGCCATTGTCGGTTACCACAAAATACATAAATAGAACGGGATAATATATTGTGTACTTGAGGAACAATTAAACGACCTTTTTGACCTGATGTAATTAAGAACACTTTTTTTC
>Ga0209915_1000957_pt1 | contig 49415 bp, 42 predicted proteins | sample ThiBiot_750_plan_FD_183952 | JGI IMG/M metagenome (GOLD analysis project Ga0209915, IMG submission 183952) | Wastewater bioreactor microbial communities from Cape Town, South Africa - Thiocy_cont_750_plan (SPAdes) | ecosystem: Engineered > Bioreactor > Thiocyanate-remediating > Anaerobic-Aerobic... | reverse complement strand
CCGCAAAGCAAGAGGCGCGCCAGCCGGGCAAGCTCTGCAAATGTGGTGGACATCACGCCAATTACTTGAGAAAGTTCCTGTAGACCGTTGCCATTGCGTTAATTTTTAGATTTAATGCCACTGCGCATCCCGCCAGAACTCTGGTCAGGGCGTCAGCGGCAAGGGGGACACACCGTGGGGCTCTTTACACCGAAGAAGCCGGCGCTGATCGGCGTCGACATCAGTTCGACCGCCGTCAAGCTGCTGCAGCTGAGTCAGGCGGGCGGGCGCTATCGCGTGGAGCACTACGCGGTGGAGCCGCTCCCGCCCAATGCGGTGGTCGAGAAGAACATCGTCGAGGTGGAAGCGGTGGGCGATGCGATCCGCCGCGCCTTGGCCCGCTCGGGTTCCAAGCTCAAACACGCGGCCGCCGCGGTGGCCGGGTCGGCGGTGATCACCCGGATCATCCCGATGGCCAGCGAGCTTTCCGATGATGATCTGGAAGGCCAGATCCAGGTCGAGGCCAATCAATACATCCCGTACCCGATCGACGAGGTCAGCCTCGATTTCGAGGTGATCGGCCCGGTACGCGACAATCCGGACATGAACAACGTGCTGCTGGCGGCCTCGCGCACCGAGAACGTCGACATGCGGGTGGCAGCGCTGGACCTGGGCGGCCTCACCGCCGGCGTCATCGACGTGGAGGCCTTCGCGATGGAGAACGCCTTCGCGATGGTTGCCGACCAGCTCAATGTCGGCCGCGATGCCCTTGTGGCGGTGGTCGACATCGGCGCCACCATGACCACGCTGTCGGTGCTGCGCAACCAGCGCACCATCTATTCGCGCGAACAGGTGTTCGGCGGCAAGCAGCTGACCGACGAGATCATGCGCCGCTTCGGGCTCTCCTACGAGGAGGCCGGCCGCGCCAAGCGCAAGGGCGGCTTGCCGGAGTCCTACGAGACCGAGGCGCTGGAGCCGTTCAAGGAGTCGCTGATCCAGCAGATCAGCCGCCTGCTGCAGTTCTTCTTCGCCGGCAGCGAATACAGCAAGGTCGACCAGGTGGTGCTGGCCGGCGGTTGTGCCTCGATCGAGGGACTGGGCCCGATGCTGGAAGAGCAACTCGGCGTGCCTTGTGTGGTCGCCAACCCGCTGGCACGCATGTCGCTGTCGCCGCGGGTGCAGGCCCAGGCGCTGGCGCAGGATGCCCCGGCCCTGATGATCGCGGTCGGCCTCGCCTTGAGGAGCTTCGACTGATGGCACACGTCAACCTACTTCCGTGGCGCGCGGAGCGGCGCAAGCAGCGCGAACGCGAGTTCTACATGCAGCTGGCCGCCGCCTTCGTGGCCGCCGTGCTGCTGCTGCTGCTGTGGATTTTCTGGATGGACCAGCGCATCGACAACCAGAATGACCGCAACGCCTACCTGCAGACCGAAATCAAGCAGCTGGACGTGCGCATCGCCAAGATCAAGGATCTGGAAAAAGTGCGCGAGCACCTGCTGGCACGCAAGCAGATCATCGAGCAGTTGCAGGCCGACCGCTCGCAGATGGTGCACCTGTTCGACGAACTGGTGAAGACCATCCCGACCAGTGCGCGGCTGACCGCGCTCAAGCAGACGGGCCAGTCGATGTCGCTCGACGGCGTGGCGCAATCCAACGCCAGCGTCGCCGAATACATGCGCAACATCGAGACCTCGCCGTGGATGGGCCATGCGGACCTGCGCAAGACCGAAAACACCCATGATGCGACCCGCATGCCCTATCAATTCGGCCTCAACGTGACGTTGAGCCGGCCCAAGACCGACGAGGTCGACCCGACCAAAGCGCAGGTGGAGCCGGCGGCTTCCACGGCCAAGCCGGCCGTGCCCGCGGCGCTCGGTGCGGCCGCGACGGCGCTGACCGCAACGCCGGCCGAAGCGACCTCCGCCCATGCCAGATCGACGCCGGAAGCCACGCCCACACCTGCCGCCGCTGCCAAGGGAGGGGCCGGATCATGAGTTTCTTCAGCGATCTGCAAAACCTCGACAAGAACAACGTCGGCGGCTGGCCGCAGTCGGTCAAGATCTTCTTCACCGCGCTGGTGCTCGCGGTGGTGCTGCTGGTGGGCTGGTACTTCATCGTCAGCGACCAGCAGGACAGTCTCAATACGCTGGCCACCAAGGAGAACAGCCTCAAGCAGGAGTTCTCCACCAAGCAGGCCAAGTCGGTCAACCTCGAAGCGCTGGAACAGCAGCTCAACGAGATGCAGGACATGCTGCGCCAGTTGCTGCGCCAGCTGCCCAGCAAGACCGAAATGCCCGAGTTGCTGATCGACATCTCGCAGACCGCCCAGGCCGCGGGGCTGGAGAGCGACCTGTTCGTGCCTGGCGCGGAAACGCCCAAGGACTTCTACGCGGAGCGGCCGATCGCCCTGAAGTTCACCGGCACCTACCATCAGTTCGGCACCTTCATCAGCGGCGTGGCTTCGCTGCCGCGGGTGGTCATCCTCACCATGCACGACGTCTCGCTGACGCCGAAGACGGCGACCAAGGCGGGCACGGCCGGCACCGGACAGCTGGTGCTGGAGGGCACGGTCAAGACCTACCGCTATCTCGATGACGACGAAAGCGCTGCCGCGGCAAACAAGGCGGGGGCGAAGAAATGATAAACCAGTCGATTGCCCGCAAGTCCGCCCTCGTGACGCGGCTGCTGATGGTCCTGCTGGCCGCGCTGGTTCTGGCCGGCTGCACCCGCGGCATGTCCGACCTGCGCGCCTGGGTTGCGCAGGAGAAGGCCAAGAAGGGCGCGCCGATTCCGCCGTTGCCCGTGATCAAGACCTTCGAGACGTTCAAGTACGAAGACCAGGACAAGCGCGATCCGTTCAGCCCGAGCACAAGCGAACTGCAGAACGACAACGCCACCAGCGGGCCGCGGCCGGATGCCAACCGGGCCAAGGAACCGCTGGAGATGTTTGCCCTCGACAGCCTCAAGATGGTCGGCACGGTCGGTGTCGGGTCGAAGATGGAGGTCCTGATCAAGGACCCGGGTGGTGTCATCCATCGCGTCCATGTGGGGGAGTACATGGGCCAGAACTACGGACACATCACCGCCATCAGCGAAGACCATGTCGATCTGGTCGAGTTGGTATCCAACGGCAATGGTGGCTGGATGGAACGTCCCGCCAGCGTCGCACTCGGCGAGCAATAGGTACACAGGGGCAGATGCAATGACCAACCAATTCCAATCCGTGCGGGGCCGAGTCATGCGCCATGCGAGCCGTTACTTCCTGATGGGCCTGCTGATCGTCGGTGCCACCTGGGCCAGCGCCGCCATCGCGGCCACCACCACGCTGAAGAACATCAGCTACGACGCCTTGCCCGGCGGCAGCGTCCAGCTGCACCTGAACTTCGGCGACGGCCCGGTACCGGAGCCGAAGATATTCACCACCGACAATCCGCCGCGCATCGCGGTCGACCTTCCCGATACCACCAACGCCGCCGGTCGGCACATGGATATCGGCAAGGGTTCGACCTCCGGCGTCTCGGCAGTGTCCGCCGGCGGCCGCACCCGCGTGGTGGTCGAGCTGATGCGCACGTCGAGCTACCGCGCCAGCGTCGATGGCAACAGTCTGGTGCTGACGATCAACAACGGCACCGCCGACCAGTCGGTCACCACCGCCGCCACGATCGATCCGACCAAGCGACTGCCGTCGTCCTCCGATGGCCCGGCGATCTCCAATATCGACTTCCGTCGCGGCCCGAACGGCGAAGGCCGCGTGCTGGTCAGCTTCAGCGGCAGCGGCGCCCAGCCGGAAATGACCCATCAGGGCGACAAGGTGGTGGTCACCATCGATCACGCCAACCTGCCGGCCAACCTCGCGCAGCGCCTGGACACGCTGGACTTCGCCACCCCGGTGCAGTCCATCACCAGCCGCGTCGGCAACGGTGGCGGCGCGCGTATCGAGATCGACACCAAGGGTACGGTCGAGACTTCGGCCTACCAGACCCCCGACCAGTACGTGGTCGAGGTGGCGCCGAAGAAGGCCGCCGCCAAGGATGAGCGCCTGGCCAAGCTGGACACCCAGCCCAGCTACAACGGCAAGCGCGTCACCTTCAACTTCCAGGACATCCCGGTGCGCTCGGCGCTGCAGCTGATCGCCGACATCTCCGGACTCAACCTGGTTGCCTCCGACAGCGTCGGCGGCAGCGTCACCCTGCGCCTGGTCAACGTGCCGTGGGATCAGGCGCTGGACGTGATCCTGCGTGCCAAGAGCCTCGACAAGCGCCGCAACGGCAACGTCATCTGGGTCGCGCCGCAGGCCGAGCTGGCCAAGTACGAGCAGGACCTGGCCGATGCCAAGCTGAAGGCGCAGGACACCGCCGAACTGGTCACCGACTACGTGCCGATCAGCTACGGCAAGGCTGCCGACATTGCCAAGCTGCTGACCACCGGCAGCATGCAGGGCGGCGGTGGCGGCGGCTCCAACACCCAGCGCGGCTTCCTCTCGCCGCGCGGCAGTGTCTCGTTCGACCAGCGCACCAACACCTTGCTGATCAACGACACCCCGGAGAAGATAAAGCAACTGCGCGACCTGATCGCCGTGCTCGACAAGCCGGTGCAGCAGGTGCTGATCGAATCGCGCATCGTGGTGGCCACCGACGACTTCACCCGCGAGCTGGGCGTGAAGTGGGGCGTGTCTGGCCGGCAGGTCAACAACAACAACATCGTCACCACCGCACCGGGCGGCAGTGACGCGTTGAAGTACGGCGTCGACACGCACAACAACATCGTCAACTACAACAACGCGGTCACCGACTGGGTGGCCAACGGCAGCCAGGGCGCGCCGCCGCATCCGGGCGCGGTGACCTTGCCGGGCGGCTTCAACGTGAACATGCCGGTGAACGGCGGCAGCACGCTGGGCTTCGCGATCCTCGGCGCCAACTACGCGATCGACCTGGAACTTTCCGCGGCGCAGTCCGAAGGCCGTGGCGAGGTGATCTCCAGCCCACGCGTGATCACCGCCAACCAGCAGGAAGCGGTGATCCGCCAGGGCCAGGAAGTCGGCTACGTCACCTACCAGAACCAGGGCGCCGGCACCGGCGGCGCGCCGACCGCGTCGGTGCAGTTCAAGGACGCCGTGCTGGAGCTGAAGGTGACCCCGACGATCACCGCCGACAACCGCGTCTACCTGGCGATCAACGTGAAGAAGGATGCGCTGGCCGGCTTCCTCAACACGCCGAACGGCCAGGTGCCGCAGATCGACACGCGCGAGGTCAACACCTCGGCGCTGGTCGACAACGGCCAGACGGTCGTGCTGGGCGGCATCTACGAGGTCAACAAGAGCAACACCGTGTCCAAGGTGCCCGGGCTGGGCGACATCCCCGGTCTCGGCGCGCTGTTCCGCAACACCAAGCGCAGCACCACCAAGGCGGAACTGCTGATCTTCGTCACGCCGCGCATTCTCAGCGACACCTTGCAGTAAGCCGCGTCGCGGCAGCGGAAAAAAAGGGCGGCTTCGGCCGCCCTTTTTCGTGCGCGCCGGCTGCCGGCACCCGTCCCATTAAACTTCCCGCGCCGATGATGGTCTGAAACACGCCGGCGCATCCGCTGCCAGGGATGCCGCAGGCCTTGCCTCGTAACCGGAACTGCTCATGGACATGCCCGAAAACCCTCCTCTCAGCGCGCTGCAGCAATCGTTCGCACGCCTGCGCGAGGAACTGGTGGATTGCATCATCGGCCAGCCGAAACTCATCGACTGCCTGCTGGTGGCGCTGCTGGCCGATGGCCACCTGCTGGTAGAAGGCGCGCCCGGCCTGGCCAAGACCACCGCGGTCAAGGCGCTGGCGGCGCGGATCGAGGCGGACTTCCACCGCGTGCAGTTCACCCCCGACCTGCTGCCCGCCGACCTCACCGGTACCGATGTGTTCCGCCCGCAGTCGGGCAGTTTCGAGTTCGAGCGCGGCCCGCTGTTCCACAACATCATCCTGGCCGACGAGATCAACCGCGCGCCGGCCAAGGTGCAGTCGGCCCTGCTCGAGGCGATGGCCGAGCAGCAGATCACCGTGGGCCGCAGCACCTGGCAACTGCCCGAGTTGTTCATGGTGATGGCCACGCAAAACCCGATCGAGCAGGAGGGCACCTTCAGCCTGCCGGAGGCCCAGCTCGACCGCTTCCTGATGCACGTGACGATCGGCTATCCCGATGCCGCCGCGGAGCTGGCGATCCTCAAGCTGGCGCGCGAGCAGGCCAGAGGGCGCGCCCATCCGGCGGCGCCGCCGCGCGCGCTGCTGAGCCAGCGCGAGGTATTCGCCGCGCGCGATGCGGCGATGGCCGTGCACATGGCGAGCGCCCTGGAGGAATATCTGGCGCAGCTGGTGCTGGCCACGCGCGATGCCGGCCGCTACGGCGCCGAGTTGAAGCGCTGGATCGCCTGGGGCGGCAGCCCGCGTGCCACCATCGCGCTGGATCGCTGTTCGCGGGCGCAGGCATGGCTGGCCGGCCGTGCCTACGTGTTGCCGGAGGACGTGCATGCGATCGTGCATGAAGTGCTGCGCCATCGCGTGCTGCTCAGCTACGAAGCGCAGGCCGAAGGCGTCACCCCGGATCAGGTGGTGGCACGCCTGCTGGACCTCGTGCCGCTGCCGTGAATGTCCTGACGTCGCAGATCGCGGATGGCAACGGCATCAACGAGGTGTCGCTGGCCGAGCTGATCGCGTTGCGTGCGCGGGTCGGCTCGGCGCGCATGGCGCCGCTGAGCACGCGCGCCGCCCGCCATGGCCAGCAGTCCAGCCGCCTGTACGGTCGCGGCATGGATTACGCCGAGTCGCGCGTCTACCAGGCCGGCGACGATGTGCGCCGACTCGACTGGCGACTCACCGCACGCAGCGGCAAGCTGCACACGAAGCTGTTCCAGGAGGATCGAGAAGGCTGTCTGCTGATCCTGCTCGATACCCATGCCAGCATGCATTTCGGCACGCGGGTGCGTTTCAAGTCGGTGCAGGCGGCCCGCGCGGCGGCACTGGCCGCGTGGTTTGCCACCCGTGCCGGCGAGCGCGTGGCGATGCTTGGCTTCGGCGGCGTCGACCAGTGGTTGGCGCCGCAAGCCGGCGCGCATGGTGCACTCGCCGTATGCGGTGCGCTGGCGCGATGGCACGCGGCGGATCGCGCCGATCAACAACAGCCGCTCTCCGATGCGCTGGCACGCGCGGCACACGTGGCGCGGAGTGCGAGCCGCGTCCTGCTGCTCAGCGACGGCTTCAGTTGTGACGCCGCCGCGCGCCAGCGACTGATGGAACTGACGCGGCACGCGGGCGTGGCCGTGCTGGTCACGGCGGACGCGCTGGAACTGGAGCTGGCGCCGCCGGGACGCTACCCGCTGGAGCATGCAGGCGAGCGTCGCGAGGTGCGGTTGCAGTCGGCGCGTCAGCGTGCGGATTTTCACCAGACACTGGGCGCCGGTGCCCGACGACTGAGTGATCTGGCCGGTTCGCTGGGGCTGCGCCACGCGAGCATCGACACCGTGGCCGATCCGCTCGGTGCAGTGACGGACCTGATCGGTCGCAAGAGATCGCCGCGATGACCGCGGCGACGCCGCTGACGGCCAGTGCGCCGGGGCCGGTACTGCGTGACATCCATCTGCCGGCCGAACCCTCGTGGTGGCCGCCGGCGCCCGGCTGGTGGCTGCTTGCCGTGCTTGCGCTGCTGGCGCTCGCGGGCCTCGTCTGGGTCTGGCGACGTCGTCGCCGTGCCCGGCAACGGCAGCGACACATCCTCGGCGAGCTGGATCGGCTCGTGTTGCGGCGTCGCGAGGACGGCGATCGCGCGGCCCTGCTCGGCGGCCTGCATCAGCTCCTGCGGCGCGTCGCCCGCGAACAGGACGCCGCCGCGGCACATCTGCGCGGCGATGCCTGGCGGCAAGTCCTGGCGCGGGTGCCGGTGGACTCGCTCACCCTGGACAGCCTGCATCGCCTGGACCAGGCCATCTACCAGCCTGCGGGCGGTGGCGACGACAGCGAGCTCGTCGACGCCGCGCGCCGATGGCTGCGTTTGGCCGTAAAGCCGTCCGCATGGAAGGTGTCGGCGGCTTCGCCGGAGCGCGCCGATGCCTGAGTTCGCCTGGCCCTGGGTCGTGCTGCTGTTGCCGCTGCCGTGGCTGCTGCGGCGTGGGTGGCGTGCCGCCGCGCCGGGCGTGGCGCTGCACCTGCCGCAACCCGGGGTGGATCTCGGCACGGTGGCCGACCGTCGCGGTCGCGGCGTGGCGCGGTGGTTGCTCGCGCTGGCCTGGCTGTGCCTGCTCGCCGCCGCCGCGCGACCGCAGTGGCTGGGTCCGCCGCAGGCGCAGCAGCGCAGCGGGCGGGCGATGATGATGGCGGTGGATCTTTCCGGCAGCATGCGCACGCCGGACATGCAGCTGGCCGGCCAGCCGGTCAGCCGCTTCGGTGCGGTAGAAGCGATCGCCAGCGACTTCATCAGCCGCCGTCGCGGCGACGAGATGGGCCTGATCCTGTTCGGCAGCCAGGCCTATCTGGTGACGCCGCTGACCTACGACTTGTCGGCCGTGCGCGCGCAACTGCAGACATCGGCGGTGGGCCTGGCCGGCGACCAGACCGCGATCGGGGACGCCATCGCCGTGGCGGTGAAGCGCCTGGCAGGCCTGCCCGAAGCGGCCCGCGTGCTGGTGCTGCTCACCGATGGCGTGAACAACGCCGGCAGCATCGCCCCGCGTGAGGCCGCACGCGCCGCCAAGGCCGCGGGGGTGCGCATCTATGCCATCGGCATCGGCGCCACGGCCATGCAGGTGCCGGGCTTCTTCGGCCTGCAGATGGTCAATCCCTCGGCCGACCTCGATGCGGACATGCTCAAGGCAATCACCAGTGAAACTGGCGGCCGGTTCTTCCGCGCTACCGACAGCGGCGAGCTGGCCGACGCCTACCGCACCATCAACGCACTGGAACCGATGCCGCGGCAGGGACCGAGCCTGCGGCCGCGCCACGAATTGTTCCGCTGGCCGCTGCTGGCCGCGCTGGGGTTGCTGCTGCTGGCGATCGTGCCCAGTCGGCTGCGCACGCGGGAGCAGCCGGCATGAGCGAGGTATTGCAACAGTTCCATTTCCTGCGCCCTTGGTGGTTGCTGGCGCTCGCCGGCCTGCCGCTGCTGGCGCTGCCCCGCTGGCGACGCGACGGCAGCCAGCTGGCCTTGTCGCGACTGGTCGATCCGGCCGTTCTGCCGTGGCTCGTGCGCGGGCAGCCGCGTCACCGCCACCTGCCGCTGTGGCTGTTCGCGTTGGCATGGCTGTTGGCCACGCTGGCGCTGGCCGGGCCGAGCTGGAACCGGGTCGAGCAGCCGCTGTATGCCAACCGGCCGGCGCAGGTGCTGGCCCTCTCGCTGTCGCGGCACATGCTGGCGCGCGACGTGGCGCCGAGCCGGCTCGATCGCGTGCGGCTCAAGGCGCACGAACTGCTGGCCGCCAATCGCGCCGGCTTGAACGCGCTGATCGGTTACGCCGGCGAGGCCTTCGTCGTCGCGCCATTGACTTCCGACGCGCACAGCCTCGACGACCTGCTCGACGCGATGGCGCCCGACACCATGCCGGTGGACGGCAACGACGCGGCCGCGGCGATCGACCGGGGCGTGCGCCTGATCCAGGAGGCAAACGCCGAGGGCGGCACGCTGATGCTGATCACCGACCAGGCCGATGCTGCAGCCGACGCGGCCGCGCGCAAGGCGCTCGCAGCCGGCGTGCACGTTTCGGTACTCGGCGTGGGCACCGTCCATGGCGGGCCGGTTCCCTTGCCCGAGGGCGGTTTCCTGCACGATGCGCAGGGTCGGATGGTGCTGGCCGCCCGCGACGATGCCGCGCTCGACGCGCTGGCGCGCGCAGGCGGCGGCGTCCATGTGGCGATGAGCGCCGGCCAGGACGACGTCGATGCTCTCCACGCGCAACTGCGCAGCAGCGGCACCGCGCAGGCGAGCGGCCAGCGCGGCGCGCAGTGGCAGGATCGCGGTCCATGGCTGCTGTTGCCCTTGCTGCTGGTGGTCGCCACCGCGTTTCGCCGCGGCTGGGTGATGCTCCTGCTGCTGGCCAGCCTGCCGCTGCTGCCGCGCCCGGCACAGGCTGCCACCTGGCAGGACTTGTGGCAGCGTCCCGACCAGCAGGCCGCACAGGCGCTGCGCAATGGCCATCCCGCCCAGGCGCAGCGACTCGCCCGCGATCCCGCCTGGCGCGGCGTGGCGGCCTATCGTGCCGGCGACTATGCCGCCGCGGCAGACGCGTTGCATCGGGCCCCCGGCAGCGACGCCGCTTACAACCGCGGCAATGCGCTGGCCAAAGCGCAGCAGTATCGCCAGGCGATCGAGGCCTACGATGAAGCGCTGAAACTCGACCCGGGCAACGCCGATGCCAAAGCCAACCGGCAGGCCGTGGAAGAGTGGCTGAAACGACAGTCGAAGCAGCAAAAATCCTCGCCGGACGGTGCGGGCCAGAACAAGTCCGATCAGAACAAGTCGGGCCAGGAAAAATCAGGTCAGGAGAAATCGGGTCAGGAGAAATCGGGTCAGGAGAAATCGGGTCAGAACAAATCGGGCGAGGACAAATCCGGCAAGAGCCAGCCGTCTTCCAACGCGGGCGAGCAGGACAAGTCGTCGAGCGATGCGCAGCAACCCGGCGAAGCCGGCACTCACGACCGGCCGGCACCGCAAAGCGCACAGCAACGCGCGGAGCAGCAGGCGCAAACCGAGCAGGCGCAGCGCGCGCTGAAGCAGCAGATGGACCAGGCGCTGGCCAACGGCCAGTCCGAGGGCGCGAAGCAGCCGGCCACGCACCAGCTCGGCACGTTGAGCCGGGACGACCCGCAGTCGAAGCTGCCGGCGGACCTGCGTCATGCGCTGCAGCGGGTGCAGGACGATCCCGGCGGCCTGTTGCGGCGCAAGTTCGAACTGGAATATCGCGAGCGCCACGGCGGCGCACAGGAGGACGGCCAGCCATGAGTCACGCACGCATCATCGTCTTGTGCCTGTTCGCGCTGTTGCTGGTGCCGGCCGCGCACGCGGCGCAGGTCAGCGCCACGCTGGATCGCGATCACGTGCAACTGGGCGACACGGTCACGCTCAACATCCGCGTCGAGGGCGCCACCGCTTCGGTCGGCATGCCCGACCTGCAGGCGCTGCAGCAGGATTTCAGCATCCTCGGCACCTCGCAGAACAGCAGCCTGTCGGTCGACAACGGCAAGGCGACCTCCAGCCTCACCTTCGGCATCGCGCTGCGGCCTCTTCATGCCGGCAGCTTGCAGATCCCGTCGCTGCAGGTCGCCGGCGAACGCACGGCGCCGCTGTCGCTGCAGGTCGACGCGCAGGGCTCCGTGGGGAGTGCGGCACCGGATCGCGACGTGTTCATGGAGGCGACGGCGGAGCCGCAGCGCGGCTATGTCGGCGAGCAATTCAGTTACGTGGTGAAGCTGTTCTACGCGGGAAACCTGAGCGGCGGCTCGATCGACGTGCCCGATGTCCGCGGCGCGGCGCTGCAACCGCTGGGCAAGGACATCGGCTACGACACCCAGCGTGGCGGCCGCAGCTACCACGTGCTGGAACGGCGCTACGCGCTGATCCCGCAGCAGGCTGGCCGCCTGGAAATCCCGGCAGCGAGTTTCCAGGGCAGTGCGGTCGACCCCTATGATCCCGGCAGCTTCTTCGGCGCCACCAACAACGTCTCGGCCAGCGCCGCGTCGGTGGCGATCGAGGTGCAGGCGGCGCCCGCCCATTGGGGCAACAAGGCGTGGTTGCCGGCGCGGGCGCTGAGCCTGACCATCGACGGCTGGCCGGACGCGCAGCAGCAGGTGCGGGTGGGGCAGCCGCTCAACCTCACCATGACCTTGCGCGCCACCGGCTTGTCCGACGACGCGCTGCCTAGCCTGAGCCTGCCGCCGCTGGACGGCGCCACGGTCTATCCCGACAAGCCGCTCAGCCGCAACCACGTCGCCGGCCAGTGGACGGTCGGCGAACGCGAGCAGGCATTCGCCATCGTGCCCGAGCGCGCCGGCACGCTGACGATCCCGGCCACCACGGTCACCTGGTGGAACGTGCTCACCGACCAGCAGGAAGTGGCGCAGATTCCGGCGCACCGCATCGAGGTGCTGCCGGCGATCGGCGGCGGCACGACATCGCCTGCCAACGCGGCACCGGCGGCGGTGACCGCGCCCGGCGCCAGCACGACCGCACCGGCGCCCGCCGGTGCCGTGCCGTGGCGCTGGATCGCCCTGGCCAGCCTCGCGCTGTGGCTGTTCAGCGTGCTGGTGTGGTGGTGGCAGCGCCGGCGTCCCGCCGTGCCGGCGGCTGCCCCGGCGCCTGCGGCCGCGGCGGACAGCGCGCGAAAGGCACGGCAGGAGTTCATGAACGCCGCGCGCGGCCCCGACGCCGCACGGCAGCTGCACTGCCTGCTCGCCTGGGCGCGCGTCGAGCGGCCGCACATCCAGCATCCGGGCGAGCTGTCCGCTGCATTGGACGATGCCGCGCAGCGCACGGTGATCGACGACTTGCAGCGCCGCCGCTACGCCGCCGGCCCGGCCGCGGGCGACGTGGCTGGCACGGCAGCGGCGGAGGCATTCAAGCGCGGCTTCGCCTGGCGCAGGGCCGGCGCGGGCGACGACGCGGACGGGGCACTGCCGCCGCTCTATCCGTTCAAGCTGCGTTGAAGGGCGCGCCGCCGTTGCGTGCCGCTTCCCATGCGTGGCGAAACACCTCGCCCACGCTGTCGCTGAAGCAGCACACGGTGATGCCGACGCCGTCGTCGCGAGCAAGCTCGTCGCGCAGCGCGGCCAGCGCCACCGCCGCGGCTCGCGCCACCGGATAGCCGTACACGCCGCAGCTGATCGCCGGGAACGCGATCGTGCGCAAGCCGTACTCGCGCAGCAGCCGCATCGCGTTGGCGTGGCAGCTTGCCAGCAATCGCGCCTCGCCCTGCGTGCCGCCCTGCCACACCGGACCGACGGTGTGGATCACGTATGCCGACGGCAACGCGAAGCCCGGCGTGATGCGCGCCTCGCCGGTCGGGCAGCGCATGCCCGGGCGCACGGGCGGAATCTGCCGGCAAGCCTGCAGCAGGGCAGGGCCTGCCGCGCGGTGGATCGCGCCGTCGACGCCGCCGCCGCCGAGCAGGCTGGCGTTGGCGGCGTTGACGATGGCATCCATGCGAAGCGTGGTGATGTCGGCGGTGACGATGTCCAGGGGCATGGCTTTGCGGGTGGCGGGCGGCTTATGCTGCCCTCAGGTTTCGGGCGGCCGGGGGGCGGCGCATCATGGCGAAAACGGAAGACCTTTCCTTCGGCTATCTGCTCAACGACGTGACCTTGCTGTTTCGCAAGCATTTCGATCGGCGCGCAGTGAAATTCGGGCTGACCCGCGTGCAGTGGCGCGCCACCAAGATGTTGTACCACCGCGAAGGCCTGCGCCAGACCGAGCTGGCCGAATCGCTGGAGATGGAGCCGATCGCGGTAGGCCGGGTGATCGATCGGCTGCAGGCCGCCGGCTTCGTCGAGCGACGCGCCGATCCGCGCGATCGCCGGGCCTGGCGACTCTACGTCACCGAGCGCGCGCGAGTCGTCGTCGGCGACATGGAACTGATCGCGCGCGACCTGCGCAAGGATGCCACCGCGGGTATCGAGTACACCGAACTCGAACACGCGCTGGGCGTGCTCAACCGGATCAAGGAAAACCTGCAGGCGCTGGATGCGGTCGAAAACCCGGGCGCCATCGACTGATCCGCGCGATGTCATGTGCCATCGGTCCTGCACAGGTGGTGGGCGTGCGGGCGCAGAATGGACTGTCACCGGCACCGGGTTGGCCGCTGGCCGTCACGTGCCGGGCAGGAACATTGAATGTCGTGGTCATGCCGCCGCGCCCATGCGCCGGTTGACCCGGCGTGGCCGGAGCGAGCATGCCGCAGAAAAACTCCAGGAAACTGCTGCTGACGGCAGTCGTGCTGCTGCTCGTCGGTTTCGGAGCGCAGCAGTTCTGGCGCGGGCGTGCTGACGCGGCGAGCGCGCAGGCGACTCCACCCGCCCAGGTCGTGCCGGTCAGGGTCGCCACGGCGCAGCGTGGCGACATCGATCTTTCGTTGAAGGTGATCGGCAGCGCGCAGGCGTGGTCCACGGTGACCGTGCAGTCGCGCGTCAGCGGCCAGTTGCAGGCCTTGTCGTTCAAGCCCGGCGGCCATGTCGCCAGCGGCGACACCCTCATCCGCCTCGACCCCAGCCTGCTGCAGTCGCAGCTGGACGAGGCGCAGGGCAACCTGGCCCGCGACCAGGCGCAGTACGCCAATGCGCAGGCTCTGCTCAGGCGCTACGGCCCGCTGCTGAAAGACGGCTATGTGGCCAAATCCGCCTACGACGCCGCCAAGGCCAACGCCGGCCTGTATGCCGCCGCGATGAAGGCCGATCAGGCGGCGGTGGAACTGGCGCGCACCCAGCTGGGCTATGCCACGATCCGCGCGCCGTTCGACGGCATCGCCGGTGCGCCGCTGGTGTATCCCGGCGCGCAGGTCAGCGCCAACAGCACCGATCTGGTGGTGCTCAACCAGGTGCAGCCGATCCACATCCGTTTCGCCGTGCCCGAGGCCGAACTGGCCGGGCTCAAGGCCGCGCATGCGCGCGGCGCGGTGCCGGTGAGCGTGCGCCTGCCGGGCAAGGCGGCACCGATGCAGGCCACGCTGGATTTCATCGACAACGCGGTGGACGCCAGCACTGGCACGATCCAGCTCAAGGCACGGTACGCCAACCTGCACGACGAGCTCACGCCCGGCCAGTTCGTCGAGGTTACCCTGCCCACCGCGCGGCTGACCCGGGTGGTGACGATACCCGCGGTGGCGCTGCAGAACTCGCCGCGCGGCAGCTTCGTGTTCGTGGTCGATGCGGACGGCGTGGTGCACCAGCGGATGGTCACGGTGGGCAGCGGCGCTGGCGATCGCGTGGTGGTCGGCAAGGGCCTGGACGGCGGCGAGCGCGTGGTTACCGATGGCCAGCTGCTGCTGGTCGACGGCGCGCGCGTGCGCGTGCTGGCCGGCGGTTGAGCGGGCCATGAACCTGCCCGCCTTGTGCATCCGCCGGCCGGTGATGACCGTGCTGCTGATGGTCGCCCTGGTGGTGTTCGGCGTGGCGGCTTACCCCAAGCTGCCGGTGAACGAACTGCCGAACGTGGATTTCCCGACGATCTCGGTCAGCGCCAAGCTGCCCGGCGCCTCGCCGGAGACGATGGCCACCGCGGTGGCCACGCCGCTGGAGAACGAGTTCTCCACCATCGCCGGCATCTCCACGATGACCTCCACCAGCGCCTTGGGCTCGACCTCGATCACGCTGACTTTCGGCCTGGACCGCAACATCGACGCGGCCGCGCAGGACGTGCAGGCGGCAATCTCGGCAGCACAGCGGCAGCTGCCCACGACCATGCCGACCCCACCCACCTTCCGCAAGGTGAACCCGGCGGACAAGGCGATCCTGTACCTCACCCTGAGCTCGGACACCTTGCCGCTGTCGACGGTGAACGAGTACGGCGAGACCCAGCTGGCGCAGCGCCTGTCGATGGTCGACGGCGTGGCCCAGGTGAACGTGTTCGGCTCGCAGAAGTACGCGGTGCGGATCAGCGTGGACCCGAACAAGCTGGCCGCCAACGGCATCGGCATCGACACGCTGCAGCAGGCCATCGCCGACGCCAACGTCAACCTCGCCACCGGCTCGCTCAACGGCAGCCGGCAATTGCTGCAGGTCAGCTCGGACGGCCAGCTGCAGCGCGCCGCGCCGTACAACGACGTCGTGGTGGCCTATCGCAACGGCGCGCCGATCCGGCTGTCCGCGCTGGGCCACGCCAGCGACGGCGTGCAGAACGACCAGGTCGCCAGCTGGTTCGACGGCAAGCGCGCGATCGTGCTGGCGATCGACCGCCAGCCCGGCTCCAACACGGTGGCCACGGTGGACCGCATCCGCGCGGTGCTGCCGCAGTTCCAGGCCAGCCTGCCGCCGTCGGTCAAGCTCGGCGTGCTCTACGACCGCTCCGAGTCGATCCGTCATTCGGTCGACGACGTGCAGTACACCCTGCTGCTGGCCGGCGTGCTGGTGATCCTGGTGATCTACCTGTTCCTCGGCAACGCCTCGGCCACGCTGATCCCGGCGCTGGCGCTGCCGGTCTCGGTGATCGGCACCTTCGGCGTGATGTACGCGCTGGGTTACAGCCTGGACAACCTCTCGCTGCTGGCGCTGACCCTGGTGGTCGGCTTCGTGGTGGACGACGCGATCGTGATGCTGGAGAACATCGTGCGCCACGTCGAGCAGGGCATGGAGCCGTACGAGGCGTCGCTGAAAGGTGCCGCGGAGATCGGCTTCACCATCTTCTCGATGACGATCTCGCTGGTGGCGGTGTTCCTGCCGGTGATGTTCATGGGCGGCATCGTGGGGCGGCTGTTCCACGAGTTCGCGGTGACCATCAGCACCGCGATCCTGATCTCCGGCTTCGTCTCGATCACGCTGACGCCGATGCTGTGCAGCCGCTTCGTCAGGCATGGCGGGCACGCGGAGAAGTCACGCGTGGTGCGCTGGTTCGACCAGGGCTTCAACCACGTGCGCGACGGCTACAACCGTTCGCTGGCGTGGTCGGTGCAGCGCCCGCGCGTGGTGCTCGGCGTGTTCTTCGCCAGCCTGCTGGCCACCGCAGCGCTGTTCGTGCTGGTCGACAAGGACTTCATCCCCGCCGGCGACACCGGCCAGCTGATCGTCAACGTCGAAGGGCCCGACGACATCTCGATCACCGCGATGAAGGCGCGCCAGCAGGAGCTGGCCGCGATCGTGGCGAAGGATCCGAACATCGACAGCTTCATGTCGTCGGTGGGCAGCGGCGGCTCGCGCACCACCACCAACAACGGCACCATGTTCCTGCGCCTGAAACCCGCGTCCGAGCGCGAGCTCGATCCCGCGCAGATCATCCAGGAACTGCGGCGGAAATTCGCCCGCATTCCCGGCATCCGCGCCTACATCCAGAACCCGCCGGCAATCCAGGTCGGCGGCCGGCAGTCCAAGGCGCAGTACCAGTACACCTTGCAGTCGGTCGACCTGGATGCGCTGTACGCGGCGTCCGGCAAGGTGGAGCGCGCATTCGGCGCCTTGCCCGGTTTCCAGGACGTCACCAGCGACCTGGACCTCAACGGCCCGGCGATCGCGGTGCAGGTCGATCGCGCCCGGCTGGCGCCGCTGGGCCTCACCATGCGCCAGGTGCAGAAGGCGCTGGGTGCGGCGTTCGGCGCCAACCAGGTCTCCACCATCTACGGCTCGGCCACGCAGTACTGGGTGATCCTGCAGGTCGCCTACGCGCTGCAGGATGATCCGGCGGTGTTGTCGCAGCTGTACGTCACCTCCGGCAGCGGCGCGCTGGTGCCGCTCAGCGCGGTGGCCAGCTTCCAGCGCACGGCGCGCCCGCTCACGGTCAACCACCAGGGCCAGCTGCCCGCGGTGACGATCTCCTTCAACCTGGCGCCCGGGGTCAGCCTGAGCCAGGCGGTGAGCCGCATCGACGGCGCGATGGCGCAGTTGCACCTGCCGGCGACGATCACCGGCAGCGTGCAGGGCACCGCGCAGGCGTTCCAGGATTCGATGCAGGGCATGGGCCTGCTGCTGGTGCTGGCGGTGTTCGTGATCTACCTGGTGCTGGGCATCTTGTACGAGAGCTTCATCCACCCGCTGACGATCCTGTCCGGCCTGCCGGCCGCCGGCGTCGGTGCGCTGCTGACGCTGATGATCTTCCGCGCGCCGCTGGACCTGTTCTCCTTCGTCGGCATCGTGATGCTGATCGGCATCGTCAAGAAGAACGCGATCATGCTGATCGACTTCGCGCTGGAGCGGCAGCGCGTCGAGGGCATGGCGCCGATGCAGGCGATCGTCGAGGCCTGCCACGTGCGCTTCCGCCCGATCATGATGACCACCATGGCGGCATTCGCCGGCACCTTGCCGATCGCGCTGGGCATCGGCGCTGGCGCCTCCGCGCGACGCCCGCTGGGCCTGGCCGTGGTCGGCGGCCTGCTGGTGTCGCAGGTGCTCACGCTGTACCTGACGCCGGTGATCTACCTGTACATGGATCGCCTGCAGCAGCGCTTCGGGCGAAAGCGCAAGGCGCCGCAACTGGCTGCCGACTGAGGAACGGTCTCCCCCCGCCGTTGCGGCGGGGGAACCAGGCATCATTCGCCGGTGCCGTCCTCGGCGAACGCACCCGGCGCCGAACCGAAGTCGCCATCGGCCTGGGCGGCCATGTAGACCCACGCCGCGTAGACCGCCACGTTCTGCGCCAGGTCGGCCGGGTCGATCTTGTCCAGCGTGTCGTTGGCGGTGTGGTGCCAGTCGAAGTAGTGCGTGCCGTCCTGGGTCAGGCTCAGCGCGGCCATGCCGCGGGCGTGCATCTGCGACAGGTCCGAGCCGCCGCCGCCGGGGCGGCTGGCGTCGTAGGCCACGCCCAGCGGCGCCAGCACGCTGGCGATCTGTGCGATCGCGCCGCGCGCCTCGGGTTTCACGCTGGCGCTCATGCGCCAGATCCGGCCAGCGCCGAAATCCGAATCGGTACCGAGCTGGAACTTCGCCACCTCGCCGGCATGCTTCTGCGCATAGGCGCGCGAGCCCCACAGGCCCATTTCCTCGTTGGCGAAGGCGATCACGCGGATGGTGCGGTCGGGGCGCTGCGGCAGGTCGCGGATCAGCTTGGCCGCGGCCATGGTGATCGCGATGCCGGCGCCGTCGTCGATCGCGCCGGTGCCCGGGTCCCACGAATCGAGATGGCCGCCGATGGCCACTACCTGGTCCGGATGCTTGCGACCGGTGATCTCGCCGATCACGTTGGCGCCGGTGTATTCGCCGACGATGCCGCAATCCAGATCCATCCGCACCGTCACCGGCTTGCCGTAGGCGAGCACGCGATCGAGCTGGTCGGCATCGGGGTTGGACAGCGCGGCGGCGGGAATCGCCCGGGCTTTCGGGTCGCGGAAGCCGGTGACGCCGGTGTGTGCGATGCGCTGGTGCTCATCCGTACCGGCCGAGCGCAGCAGGTAGCCGGCGGCGCCCTTGGCCGCGGCGATCACCGCGCCAGTGGTGCGCACGGCCGAGCCCATGCCGTAGTCGTGGCCATCCTTCTGGCGATGCATGCGGTAGTCGACGTAGACGATGCGGTCCTTCACGCTGGCCGGGTCGGCCGCCTTGAGCGCGTCAAGGCTGTCGAACTTCACCACCTGCGCGGTGAGTCCGCCCGCAGGCGTGGCAGGCGAATAGCCCAGTGCGGTGAGCACCAGCGGCTGCGGAAACGGGGCCACGATGGCACCGCTCTCGCTGCGGCGCTGCCACAGCGGAAACGTCACCGGCTCGCTGTAGACCTTGTCGAAGCCCAGCTCCCTGAACTTCGCCAGCGCCCATTGGCGCGCGCGCAAGTCGGCTCCGCTGCCGGCCAGGCGCGGCCCCACCTCGGTGGTGAGCGAGGTCACCACGGCCATGGCGGTGCCGTCGTGCAGCGCCTGGTCGCGCAACTGTTCGGCCGTCTTTACGGCCGTGGCGGGAATCGTGGTGGCGGCGCTGGCGATGCCGCCGGCCAGCAGCAGGCCGGCAGCGAGCAAAGTGAGGGGGAGACGGCGCATCGGGGCACTCCGCGGAGGAAACCCCGATTATGGCGTGGCGGCCGGGTCGTGCTTAGGCCAGAAGTCATGGGCGGCGGCAGCGACCAGGGCCGCTACCGCCGGCGGGTCACGGCTGTCTGTTCTTCAGCAGGTCGCGAATCTCGGTGAGCAGGGCGACGTCGGCCGGCGGCGCGGCGGGCGCCTCCTCCTGCTTCCTCTGCATGCGGTTCATCGCCTTGATCACCATGAAGATCGCGAACGCGATGATGATGAAAGTGATGATGGTGTTGATGAAGCTGCCGTAGCTGATCGCCACCTCGGCAATCTTGTGTGCCGGATCGCTGTCGTCGGCCGGCTTGATCACCCACTTCAGTTTGGAGAAGTCGATGCCGCCGGTGATCCAGCCGATCGGCGGCATGATCACGTCGCTGACCAGCGAGCTGACGATCTTGCCGAACGCACCGCCGATGACGATACCGACGGCCATGTCCATGACGTTGCCGCGCATCGCGAACGCCTTGAATTCCTGCAGCATGCTCATGCGTTTTCTCCCCGGGTCTGCCAGATGGCAGGAGGACTCTAGCGCAGCATGGGGGGCGCGGGACAGGTGACGAAACGCGGTGTCAGACGATCTGCCCCGCCAGCTCGGCGACGCCAGCCAGCTCGGCGTGGAACCGGTCGCCACGCTGCAATGCCGCCACGCCCGCGGGGGTGCCGGTAAAGATCAGGTCGCCTGGCTTCAGCTCGAACAGCCGCGACAGCGCGGCGATGATGTGCGGCACGTCGTGGATCATGTCGCCCAGCCCGGCCTGCTGGCGCAGTTTGCCATTGACGTGCAGGCGCAGCACGGTGTCCGCGCCGACGTGCGCTTGCGCCGCCGGGCGCAGCGCGGAAACCGGCGCGGAGTGGTCGAACGCCTTGGCCACGTCCCATGGATGGCCCTTCGCCTTGGCCTGCGCCTGCAGATCGCGGCGGGTCAGGTCCAGCCCCACGCCGTAGCCCCAGACCAGCGCGGCGGCGGCGGCCGGATCGAGGTCGTGCCCGCCGGCGCCCAGCGCCACCACCATCTCCACTTCGTGGTGCAGGTCGGCGGTCGCCGTGGGGTAGGGCACGTCGGCGCCGTCGCTGACCACCGCGTCGGCCGGCTTGCAGAAAAACATCGGCGCGGCCTTGTCCACCGTGGCGCCCATCTCGCGCGCATGCTCGGCGTAGTTGCGGCCGATGCAGAACACCCGGCGGATCGGGAAACGCCGGTCGGAACCGATGATCGGCAGGCTGGGGATGGCAGGCGCGGCGAGGACGTAGTTCATGGCCGCAAGCGTAGCAAAGCCGGGGTCTGGCTGGAGCAGCGCCAGAGGTCGGAGGTGGCGTGTCGATCCGGCGCGCCGCCGTTCGTCATGTACGGGGCGACGAGGGCCGATGGATGACATCTGTCACCGGCGAGGGTTGATGCGCTGCTCTGGCAGCGTGCCGGCAGCGCGTCCATGATGGTCCATGCCGGGAACATGGCCGTCTGGACAGGAGTGGATGTGGACAACGCCGAACTGTTGAAGGAACTGCGCATCGAGCGCCACCAGCGCGAAGACCAGGGACGCAATCCGGGGCGCTGGCTGTGGATCGGCGGCGCCGCGGTGGTGGTGCTGTTGCTGCTCGGTGGCGCTGCGCGGTTGTTCTTCGGCCATCGCGCGGTGCTCGTGCAGACCGCCATCGCCGTGGCGCCCAGCGCCGGCGGCGAGGCCGGCGCGGTGCTGCAGGCCACCGGTTACGTCACCGCGCGGCGCCAGGCGACAGTGTCGGCGCAGATCACCGGCACGCTGACCGCGGTGCTGATCGAGGAAGGCGACCGGGTGAGCAAGGGCCAGGTGCTGGCCAGGCTGGACGACAGCGCGTGGAAGGCCGCTCTGCAGGCGGCACACGCGCAGGCCGCGGCCGCCCACGCGCTGGTGGCGCAATACAAGGTGCAGCTGGCGCAAAACGAGCGTGATGCCGCGCGCGAACAGCAGCTCGCCGCACAGGGCCTGGTGCCGAAACAGACGGCCGAGCAGGCGCGCACCCGGCTCGACAGCGCGCGCGCCCAGCTGGCCGCGCAGCAGAAGCAGGCGACCGCGGCCGATGCGCAGGCAGCGCAGGCCCAGGTCAATTTCGACTACACCGTGGTGCGCGCACCGTTCGGCGGCGTCGTCACCACCAAGGACGCGCAGGTCGGCGAGATCATCTCGCCGCTGTCCGCCGGCGGCGGCTTCACCCGCACCGGCGTGGGCACGATCGTGGATATGGACTCGCTGGAAGTGGACGTTGACGTCAACGAGGCGTACATCGGGCGCGTGCAGCCGGACATGCCCGCCGAGGCGGTGCTCGATGCCTATCCGGACTGGAAGATTCCCGCCCATGTCATCGCCATCGTGCCCACCGCCGACCGCGGCAAAGCCACCGTCAAGGTGAGGGTGGCGCTGGAGAAGAAGGACGCGCGGATCGTGCCGGACATGGGCGTGCGGGTGTCGTTCCTGGAACAGAAGCCGGCGACCGCGGGCAAGGTGCCGCCGCAAGGCGTGCTGGTGCCGCCCACCGCGATCGCGCAACGCGACGGCCACAGCGTGGTGTTCGTGCTCGACGGCGATCGCGTGCGCCAGCGCAAGGTGGCGCCCGCCACGCAGACTTATGGCGACCTGCGCCTGTTGCCGGCAGCGGTGCAGCCGGGAGAAACCGTGGTGGTGTCGCCACCGGCCGAATTGCATGACGGTTCGGACGTCCAGATCAAGAAACCGTAGTCGTTCCACCTCCTGCGGAAAATCCAATGTTCATCGGAGAATTGCCATGGGCACGCTGATCGAGATCCGGGACCTTGCCAAGACCTACGAACGCGGCAAGCAGAGAGTCGAAGTACTGCACCACGTCAACCTGGACATCGCCGAGGGCGATTTCCTGGCGTTGATGGGGCCGTCCGGTTCGGGCAAGACCACCTTGCTGAACCTGATCGGCGGACTCGACGCGCCGAGCGCCGGCAGCATCAGCGTGGGCGGCCAGCGCATCGACCAGCTCGGCGCCGGCGCGCTGGCCAGGTGGCGTGCGTCCAACGTCGGCTTCATCTTCCAGTTCTACAACCTGATGCCGATGCTGTCGGCGCAGCGCAACGTGGAACTGCCGCTGTTGCTGACCAAGTTGTCGGCAGCACAGCGCAAGAAGAACGCCGCCATCGCCTTGCAGCTGGTCGGCCTGGCCGACCGCGGCAGCCACAAGCCGGGCGAACTCTCCGGGGGCCAGCAGCAGCGCGTGGCGATCGCCCGCGCGATCGTCTCCGACCCGGAACTACTGGTTTGCGACGAGCCCACCGGCGACCTCGATCGCCAGTCCGCCGAGGACGTGCTCGGCCTGCTGCAGCAGCTCAACCGCGAACACGGCAAGACCATCGTGATGGTCACGCACGATCCCAAGGCGGCCGAATACGCCAGCCATACCCTGCATCTGGACAAGGGCACCCTCGTCGAACAAGTCACGGCATGAGGACGGCGCCATGAAATACCTCCACCTGATCTGGGCCGCGCTGTTCCGGCGCAAGACCCGCACCATTCTCACCCTGGTCTCGATCGTCGCGGCATTCCTGCTGTTCGGCATGCTCGACGGCGTGCGCACCAGCTTCGCCAACGCCGGCAAGAGCGCGGTTGGCGCCGAACGCCTGCAGACCGGCTCGAAGCTGTCGTTCATCCAGCCCTTGCCGTCGGCGCTCGAGGCGAAGATCGCGACCGTGCCCGGCGTGAAGGCCGTGGCCTTCGCCAACTGGTTCGGCGGCGCCTACCAGGATCCGCGCAACCAGATCTTTACCTTCGCGGTCAGTCCGAACTACGTCGACATGTACCCGGAAATCGTCATCGCGCCGGAGGAACGCAAGGCCTTCGACGCCACCCGCACCGGCGTGCTGGTCGGCGACGTGCTGGCGAAGAAGTACCACTGGAAGGTCGGCGACAAGATTCCGCTGATGTCGAACATCTTCCCCAACCGCGACGGCAGCAAGACCTGGACCTTCGACATCGCCGGCATCATGCACGCGAAGGATCCCGACCACGGCGAGTTCCTGCAGGGCGGCATCCTGATGCACTGGAAATACTTCGACGAGTCCAATCCCTACAACCAGGGGGCGGTGGGCTGGTACGTCAGCCGCGTCGCCGATCCTGCCCAGGCCGACCGGGTGGTGCAGGCGATCGACGCGCTGTCGGCCAATTCCGACCACGAGACCAAGACGCAGACCGAACAGGCCGCGATGGCGTCGTGGATCAAGCAGATGGCGAACGTCGGCCTGATCGTGTTCTCGATCATGGGCGCGGTGTTCTTCACGCTGCTGTTCCTCACCGGCAACACGATGGCGCAGGCGGTGCGCGAGCGCACCTCGGAGCTGGCGGTGATGAAGACCATCGGCTTCTCCAGCACCAGCGTGCTGCTGATCGTGCTGGCCGAGTCGGTGCTGCTGGTGTTGCTCGGCGGCGTGCTGGGACTCGGGCTGGCGGCGGTGCTGGGGCCGGTCGTCAGCGCCGGCAGCGGCGGCGTGATCAACATGCCGCCGGTGCACGCGGGCAGCTGGCTGCTGGGCGTGGGCCTGATGCTCGCCATCGGCCTGCTGGTGGGGGTGCTGCCCGCGCTGCGGGCGATGCGCCTGAACATCGTCGATGCGCTGGCCGGCCGCTGAAGGAGCATTCGCCATGAACAAATTGAAATCGTTTCTGCGCAGCTTCAGCCTTTGTCTGATCGTCGTCGCCGGCATCGTTGCCTGGACCGCGCTGCCGTGGCCGGTACTGCTGGCGCTGGCCGTGCTGTTCGCGCTGTGGATGCTGCTGGCGCGCAGCGGCCGGCAGGCGGGTTCGGTCACTCGGGTCGGCGTCAGCACCCTGCCGCAGCGCCTCGGCGCTTCGTCGGTGGTGGTCATCGGCATCGCCGGCGTGGTCGCGGTGCTGGTGTCGATGCTGGCGATGGGCGCCGGCTACCAGCAGACACTGGGCCGTAGCGGCAGCGCCGACACCGCCATCGTGCTGCGCGGCGGTTCGGCGTCGGAAGTATCCTCGGTACTCGACAATGCGAGCACCACGGTGATCGCGCAGGCGCCGGGCATCGCTCGCGACGCCGCGGGCAAGCCGATCGCCTCGCCGGAACTGGTGGTGGCGGCGAACCTGCCGCTCAACGACGGCAGCGGCGACGAGGGCAGCGTGCAGATGCGCGGCGTCGGCGAGCAGGCCTGGACGCTGCGTCCGGAAGTGAAGATCGTCTCCGGGCGCAAATTCAAGCCTGGCCTGCGCGAACTGGTGGTGGGCAAGGGGGCGCAACGCCAGTTCGCCGGGCTGGCGCCGGGCCGCGAGATCAAGCTGGGCAGCCAGGTGTGGACCGTGGCTGGTGTGTTCGAGTCGGGCAACGCGATGGACTCGGAACTGTGGGGCGACTCCAACGTGGTCGCCGATACCTACCGCCGCGGCAGCAGCCGCACGTCGGTGTTCGTGCGCCTGACCAGTCCTGCGGCCTACGACGCGTTCAAGGCCGCGCTGGCCGCCGACCCGCGCCTGCAGGTGGACACCAGCACCACGCTGGATTACTTCCGCAAGCAGTCCGAAGGCGTCACCAAGGCGATCACCATCATCGGCATCGTGGTCGGCGTGATCATGGCCATCGGCGCGGTGTTCGGCGCGCTCAACACCATGTTCGCCACCGTCGCCACGCGTGCCCGCGAGATCGCCACGTTGCGCGCGATCGGCTTCCGCGGCCTGCCGGTGGTGGTGGCGGTGATGCTGGAAACGATGCTGCTGGCCCTGCTCGGCGGCCTCGTCGGCGGAGCGCTGGCCTGGCTGGTGTTCAACGGCTACAGCGCCTCGACCCTGGCCCAAGGCACGGTGGGCACACTCAGCTTCAAGCTGGCGGTGACCCCCGCGCTGCTGTGGACCGGCCTGAAGTGGGCGCTGGCGATCGGCTTCATCGGCGGTCTGTTCCCCGCCGTGCGTGCCGCGCGCCTGCCGGTCACTACCGCGCTGCGCGAACTCTAGGAGTCGGAAGTGAGTGGAGGGGAGTGAGAAGTGAGAGAGAGCATGAGCGCCCACGATCGGCGCGGTGCGCGTTCTCTCACTTCTCACTCCTCTCCACTCACTCCCCACTCTACGGCATGACCGGCGGCACGTAGCTCAGCGTCATGCCCAGCAGCCACAGCATGCCCAGCACCAGCGGCACGTGCACCACCAGTTGCACGAAGGTGTAGCCGACCACGTCGCGCGCCTTCAACCCCAGCACGCCGAGCAGCGGCAGCATCCAGAACGGGTTGATCAGGTTCGGCAGCGCCTCGGCGGCGTTGTACACCTGCACCGCCCAGCCCAGGTGCACGTGCAGGTCGTTCGCCGCCTGCATCACGTACGGCGCCTCGACCAGCCACTTGCCGCCGCCGGAGGGCACGAAGAAGCCGAGGATCGCCGAGTACGCGCCCATCACCGCGGGGAAACTTTCCTGACCGGCGATGTGCACGAACAGGTTCGACAACCGGTGTGCCAGCGTGGAACCGTCGGCGCCGGGCACGTGGGTGAGCAGGGCGGCAATGCCGCCGTACAGCGGAAACTGGATCAGCACGCCGGCGGTGCTCGGCACGGCGCGATGCACCGCGTCGAGGAAGCTGCGCGGGCGCCAGTGCAGCAGGATGCCGAGCGTGAGGAACAGGAAGTTGTAGGTGTTGAGATTGGCGATCGCGGTCACCGCCGGCTTGGTGGCGAACTCGTAGCCCAGCCAGCCCAACCCCAGCAGGCCGATCGCCAGCGCCAGCAGCGGGCTGTATTCCAGCCACTCGCCCGGGCGCGTGCGCGGCGGCAACGCGGGCGTGGAGCTTTCGCCGATGTCGAAATCCTTCGAGGTGCGCGCGTTGGCATCCGATGGCGCGGTGAACCAGCACACCAGCAGCGACACCACGATCAGCACCGCGGTCAGCACGATCGACTGCCACAGGAAAATGGTCTGGCTGAAGGGCAGCACGCCGGTGATCGCCAGCAGGCCCGGCGGCATGCTGGCCGGGTTCGCCTGCAGCTGCGCCGCCGACGAGGACAGGCCCATCGCCCAGATCGCGCCCAGGCCGAGATACGCCGCCGCGCCCGCGGCGCGGTAATCCATGCGCAGGTCGCTGCGGCGCGCCAACGCGCGCACCAGCAACCCGCCGAACACCAGCGAGAAGCCCCACGACAGCAGCGAGGCCAGCATGCTGACCAGCGCGATGTACACCACCGCGCCGCGGCCCGTGCGCGGCGCGCGCGCCAGCACGTCGATGAAGCGCGCCACCACCGGCGCGGTGGCCAGCACGTAGCCGCCGATCACCACGAACGCCATCTGCATGGTGAACGGGATCAGGCTCCAGAAACCGTCGCCGAACGCGGTGACTGTCGCCGTCGGCGTGGCGCCGAAGGCGAATGCCGCCAGCGCCACCACCAGCACGCCCAGCGCGGCGAACACCCACGCATCCGGAAACCAGCGCTCCGCCCATGCCGCGCTGCGCAGGGCCGCGCGTGCCATCCAGCCATCCTGCGATGCGTTCATGCCGTTCTCCGCCTTGATCGCGCCATCCTCGCGCCGGGATGGCCCGGTGGGCAAGTCAACCATGGTCGGATACGCAATGCCCACCTGATGCGCCGGCACCTCGATCGCAACAGGCAGCGAGGGCAGCGATATCGAAGTACTATCGCTGCGAGTGACCGATGCGAAGGGGATGGCATGCGTCGCGGAAGACGGTGGTTGTGGTTGTTGGCGACGTTGAGCTTGAGCGGATGTACCACGTTCGTGGCACGGCAGATCGAGCGGCCAGGGCATGCCGGTGGCTCGTTTCGTTCGCTCGACGAGATGTTGCTGAAGATGGGGTTTGCTCGCGACACTGCGGAGCTTCCTGATGGTGTGAGCATGGCGTACTGGATCGCGCCACCCCGGGCCTATCAGATCAAGCAGAATTTCCAGAGCCAGCCGAACGGCAAGCGGGGCAACAGTTTCTCGTTCACCATGAGCTTCGGCGATGGACCGCTCAAACCGAGTCCGATCGCCATCAAGGGCAGCGTCGTGCTGCTGCATCCATGGAGCATGAGCGGCACCGCCATGATGCCATGGGGGCTGTACTTCGCCGCGGCGGGCTACAAGGTGGTGATGCCGGACCTGCGCAGCCAGGGTGATTCCTCGCGGGCTCCGGTGGGCTACGGGCCAAGAGAGGCAGGCGACATCGCCGAGTTGGTGCGCGACCTGCAGGCGAAGCATCGCCTGCCGGGGCCGTTGTATCTTCTGGGCGCTTCCTATGGCGCCACGGTGGCGCTGTTCGCCGCGCCGCAACTGCCCGGCCTGCGCGGTGTGATGGCGCTGGAGCCGTATGCGAATGCCGCTGACGTCATTCGTCGTGCACCGGGCAGCGGCCTGTTTGGATACAAGTGGCTGGTGCGCTGGATCACTCCGGGCGAGATCAACGCGGCAATCGCTCGAGCGAGCCGGAAGCTGGACGTCGATCTGGAGCACGTCAATCCTGCCGATGCGCTGGCCCGGACTTCAAACTGCACGCTGATCCTGCGCGGCAATCGTGACGTGCTGGTTTCCGGTGAGGCACTGACGGCGCTGAGTCGTCGTTCTTCACGGGCGAGCTATGTGGAGGTCCCGGGCGAAGGGCATCTTACCCTGCCGCTGCGTGCCGGCCGGCTGGTCCCTCCGCTGCTCGCGTGGATGCAGGCGCTGCCGGATGCAGGTGGTCCATGTCCGGCATTCTCGCTGCCACCGCAAGCGGTTTCCCCGCAAACCTCAGTGAGCGCGCCCGCCGAAGTTGAGCCGCGGTGATGAAGGTCCGCTGTTGCCGCGCGCTCGGCCCAGCGTGATCACCGCCACGCCGGTCAGGATGATTGCCATGCCGACGAGCTCGAACGACCCGACGTGCTCGCCGGCCAGCAGCACGCCGAACAGCACCGCCACCGGCGGGTTGACGTAGGCGTAGCTGGTGGCGAGCGCCGGGCGCGCATGCTTGAGCACGTACAGGTAGGCGCTGAACGCGACGATCGAACCGAACACCGCCAGATAGATCAGCGCCAGCGTGGCGCGGGCAGTCGGATGCGCGGGCAGGTGCTCGCCGCTGGCGAAGCCCACGACGAGCAAGGCAAGGCTGGCGCACAGCATCTGCGCGGCGGTGTTCATCGGGCCGGGCGGCATCGTCTGGCGGCGGCTCCACGCCGAGCCGAACGCCCATGCCGCGGCGGCCAGCAGCAGGGCGGCCGCGCCGAGCGACGAACCGGCCAGGCTGCTGCCCAGGTTGAGCACGATCACGCCGGCGAAGCCGATCGCCAGGCCGATCGACTCGCGCCGGTGCGGCCACTCGCCGTACATGCCGGCGAACAGCGCGGCGAACAGCGGCATGCTGGCCACCGCCACCGCGGCGACGCCCGAGCTCACCCGTTCTTCGGCGAAGCACACCAGGCCGTTGCCCATGCCGAGCAGGAGCAGGCCGGTGATCGCCGCGTTGCGCCATTGCAAGGGTGTCGGCGGCGCCATCCCGCGCCAGCGCAGGAAGCCGTACAGCGCGATGCCGGCACCGAGGAAACGCACGCCGGCGAGCAGGAACGGCGGGTAGCTTTCCAGCGCGAAACGGATGCCCAGATAGGTCGAACCCCAGATCACGTAAAGCGCGAACAACCCCAGCGGAATCAGGAAACGGGGATCAGTCAAGGGGCGCGGCGCTTGGGCCGCGACGGAGGCGGGAATCTCGGGCATGGGGAATGATCGCAGAGGGAGCCGCATTATCTCCGCGCAAGCTGCAGGAGCGCACCCTGTGCGCGATGCTCTCCGTCACGTGACGGAAGGCATCGCGCACAGGGCGCGCTCCTGCAGATCGGTGCTAGGTTCAGTGGGTGACGGGGCGGCCCTGGTGGATCACCCGGAACTCGCCTTCCAGTACCGCCGGCTGGGGTTTGCCCGCACCTCGGTCCGGCTCGGTCGCCGGCGCCTGTCCCAGCTTCCACTGGCGAATCGCCAGCACGATCGCGCCGCCGACCAGCAGCACGCCCGACACCACCAGGCCGAATACCAGCAGCACGCCGATCACGGCCAGTCCCAGCAGCAGCGACAGGAAGCGCGCCAGCGGGTGACGGGGACGGCGTCCCAAGGGGAATCCCTTGGCTCGCATGGAATGCAGGTAGAGACGCATGTGTTAAAAACTCGTGTGTTAAAATCAACGACTTACGCTACCACGATGGGGCCTCGCGAACCGTGAGGCAAGTGCCGATGGATACAGTGAAGCAGACCGGATCGTCGCATCCGCAGGCCGTATGCCCGCTGGAGCAGGTGCCCGATGGTGGCGCCACCGCGGTGGATGCGATGCTGGCCGACGGCGAGGAGAGCCTGATCCTGTTGCGCCGGGGCGGGCAGATCAACGGCTATCTCAACATCTGCCCGCACGCCGGCAACCGGCTCGACTACGCGCCGGGCAAGTTCCTGCTGAAGAACGACAGCCTGATCTGCGCGGTGCACGGCGCGGTGTTCAACCAGGCCGATGGTCTGTGCACCGGCGGTCCCTGCCGCGGACAGTCGCTGCGCGGCGTGCCGCTGCGGGTGGTCGACGGTGTCGTCTGCCTCGATCCCGCCGCGCTGGCCTGAGACCTTATCGCCCCGCCTCTCTAGCGGAACAGCAGGTTCACCGCGATCAGGGTCACCACCAGCACGATCAGGGTCAGCGGCAGGCCGACGCGCAGGAAATCCTTGCCCTTGTAGCCGCCCGGGCCGGTGACCATCATCAGCGCGGGGTGGCCGGAGCTGAGCAGGAAGGTGTTGGACGAGGACACCGCGATGATCAGCGCGTAGGCGGACGGATTGCCGCCGGTGGCCACCGCCACGCTGATCGCGATCGGCACCATCATCACCGTGGCGCCCACGTTGGACATCACCTGCGAGAACAGCAGGGTCAGCACCGCCAGGCAAAGTTGCAGCACCCACGGCGAGGCGCCGCCCAGATGCTCCAGCACCACCTGCGCCAGCCACGCGGCGGTGCCCGTGGCATCCATCGACCAGCCCAGCGGGATCAGGCAGGCGGTGACGAAGATGGTCTTCCAGTTGATCGCCTTGTATGCCTCGTCCATGTTGAGAACGCCGGACAGCAGCATGCCGATCGCGCCGGTCATCATCGCGATCGACAGGTCGAGGTTGGTGAACAGCGCCAGGCACTTGGCCAGCAGGAAGAAACCCACCGCCTGCCAGATCTTGCCCGGGCGCTGCTCCTCCTTGGGGATGTCGGTGACCACCACCAGGTCCTTGTCCTCGGCCGCCAACGCCAGGTCGCGCCAGTGGCTGTGCAGCACCACGGTGTCGCCGGCGCGCAGGCTGACCCCGCGCACGTCGTCGCGGAACACCTGGTCGCCGCGGTTCACCGCCAGCACGGAGATGCCGAAGCGCTTGCGCAGGCGCAGTTCCGCCACCGTGTGCTTGATGAAGCGCGACACCGGCGGGATCACCACCTCGGAAATGCCCGCGCGGGTGGGGTTGAACAGCTCGCCCAGCTGGCGCATGCGGGTGGACAGCCGGCACAGCTGGTTGTTGGCGAACTGGTTGAGCTGCTCGCGCGGGCCGAGCACGCCGAGCACGGAGCCGACCCAGATCACGTGATCGGCCGGGGGCGCCATGCGTGCCTCGTTGCCGCTCTTGATCGCCAGGATCAGCGGCGCCTGGTGCAGCGATTCGGCCTCGCCGATGCTCATGCCCACCAGCGGGCTTTCCGCGGTGACGGTGAGCTCGGCGGTCTCGCCGCCAATGCCGTAGGTCTCGGCGAAGTAGCTTTCGGTGCGCCCGGGGGTCACCTTCAGGCGCTCGTCTTCGTGGCCGGGCAACAGCTTGCGTCCGAAGAAATAGAAGTAGGCCACGCCCACCGCGGCCAGCACCAGGCCTATCGGCGTGACGCTGAACAGGCCGAACTTCGGGATCGTGTGCGCGCCGGCCGGCAGGTTGAGGTTGGCGCTTGCGATCAGGTCGTTCAGCACGATCAGTGGCGAGTTCGCGATCAGCGTGGTGTTGGTCGCGGTGAGGATGCAGAACGCCATCGGCAGCAGCAGCCGCGACAGCGGCACGCCGGTGCGCGCCGCCAGCCGGCTCGACACCGGGATCATCAGTGCGGCCAGCGCCTGGCTCGGGATCACCGCGCTGAACAAGCTGGCGACCAGGTTGATGACCACGCCCAGGCGCGATTCCGCGCCGCGCGCCATGCGCATCACGAAGTTGGCGGTGAGGTTGAGCACGCCGGCGCGGTCCAGCCCCTCGCCCATGATCATGATCGCGATAATCGCAATGACGGCGTTGCCGGCGAAGCCGTCGAACACGCGGTCGGCCGGCAGCAGCCCGATCAGGCCGATGGCCACCACCACCAGCAGGGCCACCATGTCGGCGCGGATCCACTCCAGCACCAGCATCAGCATGGTGAAGCCCACCAGCCCGAGCACCAGGATCATTTCGGGGGTGAGCGAGAGTGCCACTAGCCGACGTCCCGGTGGGGGGATCGACGATGCTGGATCCAGTTGTGCAGTGGAGGCCTCACGCTGCTGCCGACGTGTCCCTGTGTGGAGGGCAGTATAAGCGCGCCCGTACGTGCGCTGGTGAACCGCGCGGTGCTAGCTGCGCCGGTAGAGCAGGTCGCGTACCCCATGCCCCAGCCTCAGCCCGCGCCGCTCGAAGTGGGTCTCGATGCGCCAGTCGGGTTTGTCGGCACAGGCACCGGGCGCCACCGCGTTGCGCCATTGCGGCGCCGCTTCCATCACCTCCAGCATGTGCTCGGCGTAGGGCTGCCAGTCGGTGGCCAGGTGCAGCAGGCCGCCGGGAATCATGCGCGAGGCGAGCAGGGCGACGAACTCCGGCTGGATCAAGCGGCGCTTGTGGTGACGCTTCTTGTGCCACGGATCGGGAAACCAGATGCGCACCTCGGCCAATGTCGCGGGGGCGATCTCGTGCTCCAGCACCTCGACCGCGTCGTGCTTGTAGATGCGCACGTTGCCGGTGTCGCGCGCGGCCAGGGCATTCATCAGGCGACCGACGCCGGGGCCGTGCACTTCCACGCCAAGGTAGTCGCGCCCAGGGTCGTGCTCGCTGGCCCAGGCCAGCGCCTCGCCGTTGCCGAAGCCGATCTCCAGCACGCGTGGCGCGCTGCGGCCGAAGCTGGCGTCGAGGTCGCGCGGCGTGCCGACGTAGTCCAGGCCGTAGCGCGACCACAGCGTGTCGAACGCCCGCTGCTGCGCCGGGGTCATGCGCCCCTCGCGCAGCACGAAGCTGCGGATGCGGCGCAGGTGCGCCGGCAGGTTGTCGGTGTCGCCAGCAGTCATGCAAGGGTCCAGGGCGAGCAGGTGGCCGACGCACGAGGTCGCCGGCAGGAGCGGGCGAAGGCGCGCCCGTCGTGGGCGGCAGACTTTAACAGGTCGGCGCGGGCGGGCTCTCCATCGCCCGTCGTGGCCGTCATCGGGTCAGCTCAGCGCTCGTGATCCTTGCGGGGGTCGGCTTGCCGCAAGCGTTGCGCGTCGGCGCGCGCCGGCGGCGGCGCCTCGCGCCGCGGCAGCGGCGTGTAGCGCGGTGTCGGTGCGGACGGCGGCGCCTGTCGCTGCATCGGCTGCGGCCGTGGTGGCTCGCGCGTGAACGCGGGGCGGGCGGTCTCGCGCGGTGGCTCGCGATTGAAGGTCGGGCGGGCAATCTCGCGCGGTTGTTCGCGATTGAAGGTCGGGCGGGCGACTTCGCGCGGTTGCTCGCGCTGGAAGTTGGGGCGGCTCATCTGCGCACGCTCGACGCGCGGCTCGGCTCGCACGCGCGGCGGGTTGTCCACCGACTCCGGCATGCGGGCGCGGCGTTCCGGCATGGCCTGCCCGTCGGCATCGGCGCGGCGGATCGGCGCCACCCGCGGCAGCGAGGGTTCGCTGCGCGCGGCCGGGCTGATGTAGCTGACCCCGGGTCGCGGCATCACCGCCGATTCATCGCGCCGACGCTCCTGCGGGTGGGCGTAGCGTGCCGAGCGCAGTTCCTCGCGCGGCATCGGCGTGGTGCGGTTCACGCGCTCGGGTACCGGCAGCGTGGCGGCGTCGTCAGCGCGGCGCGCCGGCAGCCGGGGCCGATCGGCAGCCGCCGTCGCGGACATCTCGGCGCGGCGGGGATTCAGCACGCGCACATTCGATATCGGTCGCGGTTGCACTCGCCCGTCGCCTGGCCGGTGGGCGAGCTCGGCGGCCACCATGGGCGGCGCGCGGCGGGCGACCACCTCGCGCTGGAAGCCGCCAGTGGGCAGCTGGCGCACGTGCCCGCTGCGCTGGTCGATCGCGTTGCGCGGCAGCGGGCGGATCATGTCCACGCCGCGCGGGGCGACCCGGGTCGACGCCAGCCGGGCCGGATCGAGCTTGACCTGGTGGCGCTGCACGCCGGCGCCGGCGGCAAACTCGCGTGCCGACATCGCGGTAATGCCTCGCGGCGCGTAGCGGTTGGCGTAGTGCTCGTCGAATGGCCGGTTGTTGCGGTAGCGGTCGTAATGGCTGGCGACGCGATCGTCGACGATCACGCGGGTGATGTGCCGGGTCACCCGGATGTTGGTGATGTTGACCTGGCGGTAGTAGTCGCGGTTGCAGCGGTACCACGGGTTGTAGACCTCGCCCGGGCCGAGCGGAAACCAGCCGACCGGGCCGCTGCCGATGCCCACCGAAAACCCGCCGCCGCCGACGAAGGCGACCAGCGCCGGCGCGTAGATCGGCCGCGCGTAACGCGGCCCGGGGATCCAGCCCCAGCCGCGATGCGTGTGCGCCCAGCGGCCGTAATGGTACGGCGCGTAACCCCACGGCATGGCGTCGATCCAGGTCCAGCCCCACGGCGCGATGTAGGTCCAGTGGCCATCGCGGTATGGGGCCCAGCCGACGGCGACGTTGCTGGGGTACCACACCGCGCCGTAGTCGCTGTCGTCCTGCCATTCGCCGTACTGGTCCAGGTCCTGGTAGCCGACCACGTCGGGCGAGACGTACTCGCCGCTGCGCGATTGCGCGTAGCGTTGGTCGCGCTGGTCCACCCAGGCGTCGAAATCGTCGCCGCCGTCGATGTCGCTGATCGCGATGGCGGCCAGATCGGAGTCGACGAAGCGGTAGCTGCGCCCGGCGAACACGTCGCGCTGCGCGTTGTTTTCGCCGTACACGGTGGCCTTGCCGTCGAACACGGTGACGCGGGTGGCGCCGCGGTCGATGTCCACGCGCACGCGGCCGGGTTGGTCGATCACCAGTGCCACCGTGGGTGTGTCGATCTCGTAGCTCTGGCCCTGCTCCAACCGGTGCACGCTGAGGCTCAGCGTGCCCTGGGTCAGCTCGATCTGGGCCAGTTGCTCGTCCAGGTCGAGCAGACCCATGTCGGTGCGCTGGTCGAGTCGCAGGGTGGCGCCGCCCAGTTCCAGTTCGGCGCGTGCGTCGTCGCCGCTGGAGAGCTTGTCGCCGGTGGTCAGCGGACGGTTGACGCTGGCATCGCTCCAGTCGCGGGCACCGGACGGCAGCAGCCCGAGGTCGCCGCTGGACCACGACAGCCGCGCCACCCGGCTCGGCGGCGCGTAGCCGTCGTCGCCAGCGCCCGCCTGCGCGTGGGCGGCGCCGATGCCGGCCAGCAGCAGGGCGAGCGCGAGCAACACGGCATGTCTCGAAGGTGAAGCGAACAGCATGGCCAAGATCCGCATGACGATCTCCCCTGTGAACGGTTGGCGCCGGTGCCCGATGCGGGGGCGCAGCGGCGGTCGCGTGTGGATTATGGGCATGGACAACGTTAGGCCAACCTTAGACGCCGACGCGGCGCCCGCTGCCGGTTCAGCCACTGGCCATTCGCGGTTAAGCCGCCGTTGGGCCGCAGCGGCAGTTCCAAAGCGCGCGCCGCACGGGTTACCATGCGCGGACCCGTCGGCGGGTGTAGCTCAATGGTAGAGCTGTAGCTTCCCAAGCTACTGACGAGGGTTCGATTCCCTTCACCCGCTCCATTTCCCGATCCCGCGATTTCCGAACTGTCTCGAACCATGGCGGATCCGATCGGTGCACGGCTGATGATCCTGGGTTGGCGCGAGCGGCTCGCCCTGCCGGCGTTGGGCATCGCGCGGCTCAAGGCCAAGCTCGATACCGGGGCGCGCAGCAGCTCGTTGCATGTCGACACGCTGGAAACCTTCCGACGCGACGGCGAGGTGTGGCTGCGCTTCTCGCTGCATCCCGGGCGACGTACGCCGGTGGTGCACGCCGAGGCCCGCGCGCTGGACCGGCGCATGGTCACCGACACTGGCGGGCGCCGCTCCGAGCGCTGGTTCATCCGCAGCGAGGTGGAACTGGCGGGGACGCGCTTCAGCGTCGACATCAACCTCACCGATCGCCGGCATATGCTGTTTCCGCTGTTGCTCGGGCGCACCGCGCTGGCCGGGCGTTTCGTCGTCGACCCCTCGCTTTCCTATACCCAATCCTCGCCGTGGCCGACCGCCGCCACGGGCGTCGCGAGCTCTGCATGAAGATCGCCATCCTGTCGCGCAATACCCGCCTGTATTCGACCAAGCGCCTGGTCGAGGCGGCCCGCGAGCGCGGCCACGTGGTGCGCGTGCTGGACCCGCTGCGCTGCTACGTACGCATCGCGCCCGGCGCGGTGGCGATCCGCTACAACGGCAAGCCGCTGCGCGACATCGACGCGGTGATCCCGCGCATCGGCACCTCCACCACGTTCTACGGCACCGCGGTGCTGCGCCAGCTGGAGATGATGGGCGTGTACACGCCCAACCCGTCCGACGCCGTGCTGCGCGCGCGCGACAAGCTGCGCTGCCTGCAGATCCTCGCCGCGCAGGGCATCGACATGCCGGTCACCGTATTCGGCGACAACCCGGACGACAGCGCCGATGTGCTGGCCCTGCTCGGCGAGCCGCCGCACGTGATCAAGCTCAACGAGGGCAGCCAGGGCACCGGCGTGGTGCTGGCGGAGAAGCGCAGCGGTTCGCAAAGCGTGATCGAGGCGTTCCGTGGCCTGTACGCGAACTTCCTGGTGCAGGAGTTCATTGCCGAGGCGAACGGCAGCGACATCCGCTGCTTCGTGGTCGGCCGGAAAGTGGTCGCCGCGATGCAGCGCGAGGCCAGTCCGGGCGATTTCCGCGCGAACCTGCACCGCGGCGGCAGTGCGGTGGTGGCGAACCTGAGCGCGGAGGAGAAGCGCCTCGCGGTCAAGGCCGCCGCCGCGCTGGGCCTGGGCATCGCCGGCGTCGACCTGCTGCGCTCCCGGCGCGGCCCGCTGCTGCTGGAGGTCAACGCCTCGCCCGGGCTGGAGGGCATCGAGGCGGCTTCCGGCGTCGACGTGGCGGGCGCGATCGTGGGTCATCTCGAACGGCATGTGACCCGACGCGGGGGTTAACCGGCATCTAACCTGCGAGCCGCTATAAGGTTCGCGTTGTCTGTCGGCGGGTGAGCCCGTGACGGACGGCAGGTGATGGTAGCGGGGCAGTTGTTTGGGCCCAGGTGGGCGACGCCGAGTCGTGCATCTGGGCCTTTTTCTTGGAGAACCCGGGAAGAAAGCCACTTCCTGTGGTTTTCTTCCATCGCAAGTCCGGTACACGCCCGGACTTGCTCACGCGAACCAGGCACGGTGTGCCCGTCCGCGTCCGGCCATCCATGGCCGGGCTGAGAGGTTGGAAAATCACTACCTCTCAGCGCGCCGCGTTCACGCAAGCTTGTTAAGCTGGCAATCCCCACCGGCCCGGCGCCGGTTGTGCAGGAGTGGCACATGCGCGTATTGGTGATCGAAGACAACAGCGACATCGCGACCAACATCGGCGATTACCTGGAGGACCGCGGCAACGTGGTCGACTTCGCCGGCGACGGCGTCACCGGCCTGCACCTGGCGGTGGTGCACGATTTCGACGTCATCGTGCTGGATCTCACGCTGCCCGGCATGGATGGGCTGGAAGTGGCGCGCAAGCTGCGTCACGAGGCGCACAAGCAGACGCCGATCCTGATGCTCACCGCGCGCGATGCGCTGGAGCAGAAGCTGACCGGCTTCGAATCCGGTGCCGACGACTACATGACCAAGCCGTTCGCGCTGCAGGAACTCGCCGCCCGGCTGGAGGTGCTCTCGCGCCGCGGCAAGGGCCCGCAGAGCCGCGTGCTGAAGGTGGCCGATCTCACCTTCAACCTCGACACGCTCACCGTGAACCGCGAGGGCAAGTCGATCCAGCTCAACCCGATCGGGCTGAAGCTGCTGCAGGCGCTGATGGAAGCCAGCCCGTCGGTGGTGACCCGGCAGGATCTGGAGCAGCGCGTGTGGGGCGAGGAGCTGCCCGATTCCGATTCGCTGCGCGTGCACATCCACGGCCTGCGCGCGGCGATCGACAAGCCGTTCGGCAAGCCGCTGATCCACACGCGGCACGGCATTGGCTACCGCATGGTCGAGCCGGATGCAGTCCAGGCGTAAGCTTCGTTACCGCCTGATCGTCTCCTTCGCGCTGTTCGGCTTCGGCCTCAGCGCGTTGTTTGCCGTGGCCTCGCTGTACGTGCGCGCCAAGGTGGAAGACCAACTGGTGGTGTCGGCGCTGCAGCACGACGTGGACCAGGCGGTCGACAAGGTGATCGCCCATCCGGACCAGCCCGCCAGCTCGGAACTGATCGACGCGTGGATGTGGAGCGACCGCACCATCTACAAGGCGCCGCTGGATTGGCAGAGCCTTTCCACCGGCGTCTACGACATGAACGACGTGGACGAGCAGGGGCGCCCGCGCCACTACAAGCTGGCGGTGCGGCGCAAGGACGGCATCATCGGTTTCGTGCGCTACGACGTGAGTCGCGAGGAGTTGGGCAAGCGACAACTCATCACCGCGCTGGTGCTGGTGGTGTTCCTGTTCAGCGTGCTCTCGCTGGCGATCGGCGTGTGGCTGTCGCGCAAGGTGCTCAAGCCGGTCAGCGAGCTGGCCAACCGCCTGCGCGATTTCCGCAAGGCGGGCAAGGCCGAGCCGCTGGCGCCGCATTTCGCCGACGACGAGGTGGGCGAGCTGGCGCATGCGCTGGACGAGTATTCGGCGCGGCTCACCGCGATGGTCGAGCGCGACCGCGAATTCAATTCCGACGTCAGCCATGAGCTGCGCACGCCGCTGGCGGTGATCGCCAGCACCACCGAACTGCTGCAGGGTTCGCCCGACCTCACGCCCAAGCTGGCCGAACGCCTCAAGCGCATCGAACGCGCCTCGCGCCAGGCCACCGAGCTGATCGAGGCGCTGCTGCTGCTCTCGCGGGCGGAGAGGCGCGGGCCCACGCGCGGCGAGACCACCGAGGTGGGCAAGGTCGCCACCGACGTGATCGAGAGCCAGCGCCCGCAGATGCGCGGCAAGCCGCTGACCATCGACCTGGAGGTGCGCAGCGCGGTCAGCGTCAACGCGCCGGCCTCGGTGCTGGCGGTGGCGCTGACCAACCTGATCGGCAATGCGATCAAGTACACGCTGGAGGGCAGCGTGCAGGTGGTGGTGGGCGACGGCGGCGTCGAGGTGATCGACACCGGCCCCGGGATCAAACCGGAGGAAGCCGAACGATTGTTCCAGCGCGGCGTGCGCGGCGAGGGCGCCGGCGGCAGCGGCGCGGGCCTGGGCCTGGCGATCGTGCGGCGCCTGTGCGAGCTGTACGGCTGGGACGTGGCGATGCGCCCGCGCACCGACACCAACGGCGCGATCGCCAGCATCACGTTCTCCTAGCCGAAGTCCGCGATTCCCTTACCGCGAATCAGGTCGCCGCCGTATCGAACAGGTCCGTCTGGGCCTGGTAACTGTCGCGGTCGACGAAACCGGCGAGCCCCACGCCGACCAGCCGGTAGCGCGTGGTGGCCGGGCGTTCCACGCGCTCGCGCAAGGTGCAGGCGATCTCGCCCAGCTCACGCGCCGAACGCGGCCGCTGCGGCGGCGTGAGGCTGCGGGTCAGGGTGCGGAAGTCGGCCGTCTTCAGCTTCAGCACCACGGTGCGCGCGACGCGTTCGCGCTCGCGCTGGTAGCCGCTCCAGGCCTTGTCGGCCAGGCGGTGGATGTGCGGTTCCAGCTCGTCCAGCGGCAGGTCGTGCTCGAACGTGTCCTCGGCGGAAATCTGCAAGGTGGGTCGCTCCGGCTGCACCGGATGCTCGTCGATGCCGTGGGCCAGCTCGTGCAGGCGCCGGCCCCAGCGGCCGAAGCGCTGCTCCAGGTCGACGGCGGCGCGGTCGCGCAGCTCGCCCACGGTGGCAATGCCCAGGGCGGCGAGCTTGCCTTCCATCACCTTGCCCACGCCGGGCAGGCGGCCTACCGGCAGTGGCGTGAGGAAGGCGAGCACCTGGTGCGGGCGGATCACCCACAGGCCATCGGGCTTGTTCCAGTCCGAGGCGATCTTGGCCAGGAACTTGTTCGGCGCCACGCCGGCGGAGGCGGTGAGCGCGGTCTCCGCGCGGATCGCCGCGCGGATCGCCTCGGCGGTGGCGGTGGCCGAGGGCAGGGCGGTTTTCGTGGCGGTGACGTCGAGGTAGGCCTCGTCCAGCGACAGCGGCTCGATCAGGTCGGTGTGGCGGGCGAAGATCTCGCGGATCTGCCGCGACACCGCCTTGTAGCGCGCGAAGTCCGGCGGCACGAACACCAGCTGCGGGCACAGCCGCTCGGCGCTGACCGCGGGCATCGCCGAACGCACGCCGAACACGCGCGCCTCGTAGCTGGCCGCGCACACCACCGAGCGCGCGCCGCGCCAGGCCACCGCCACCGGCTTGCCGCGCAGCGCGGGGTCGTCGCGCTGCTCCACCGAGGCGTAGAACGCGTCCATGTCGATGTGCAGGATTTTCCGCGGTGCGGACATCTGGGGGTCGCGGCCTGGCGTGCTGGGGACCTCGGCATTGTACGCAGCCCCGCCCGGCGTTCAGCGCCAGAACGGAATCACGTACTCGTCGATCGGGTCGCGTTCCGGCTTGCGGCCGGGCGCGGGTGGCGCGTTGGCCACCCGCAGTTCGTGGCGGCCGGGCGCGAGCGGGCGCACGTCGATCATCGCCACCAGCGCCGGCCGTCGTGCCCGCGCGTCGCTGCCGGTTTCGTAGCGCAGGCCGGCCACGGGCTTGCCATCCAAGGTCACCGCGTGCAGCTTGGCCAGGCAGTCGAGCGTGTGTTCGGCGCGGGAGCGCGCTTGGGTCATGTCGAGCGCCGCCGCGCACTGCCGGCGCAGTGCCGCCGCATCGCGGCCGGGCCGGTAGGGCACGATCAACCGGAGATAGGGCGAGTCGATGACGGCGCTCTGGATGTAGGGCACGGCAGGGTCGCGGATCAGGTCGCGCTGGTCGTCGTAGTAGGCGGCATTGATGGCACGACTGCTGTTGGCGAGATACGGGAAGGTCGCGTATTCGCCCAATCGGTAGGGAGAGTCCGAAGGCAGCAGGGTCAGCGCCCCGAAGATCGCCGTGGGCGCGACGATCAGCCAGACGAGCAGCACGAAGCGGACTTCGCCGATGCGGCTGGAGACCAGCAACCAGACGTACTGGGTGCGGCCGACGCCGATTCGCGCGTAGAACCGCAAGGTCGCCCCCAGAACGCGCCGCCGCCGGCCTGTCGGCGCCAGCCGGCTGCCGAACCAGCGATCGATCAGGTGCGCCACCAGGAACGGAAGCATCACCGCGGCAAAGACGGGGAGCACGAAGTCGAACAGGTCGACGCGGAGGTCGAACACCCGCTGCAGCGTTCCGGTGACGCCGAACACGACGCTGGCGACGAGACAGATCACCAGCAGCAGGATGCCCAGCATCACGCCCAGCGCGAATACCACGGTGGCGCGATTGTCCGCGCGCTCGATGCCGATGCCGGCCGGCGCCAGACGCTGCTGTTCCAGCGCGCGTCGCACCGGGCCCATGCGCAGGCGCTCCCAGCGCACGCCTTCGGGGAACACCGAATGCAGGCCGACCAGGGCGATCCAGTGCGCGCGAAGGATGAGGTGCAGGGTGAAGGTGATCGCCAGGATCAGTGCCGCCGATTTCAGGTAGACGAACACGGTGATGAGCGCCGCCACCGTGGCCTCGTTGAAACGCGGAACCAGCGCATACATGCGATCGTCCAGCCAGCCCGGCAGCTGCAGCATGGCGAACACCGCCACGCCGGAGATCAGCAGCTCGACCTCCCAAGTCGGCGTGGTGTGACGGGGCAGCGCATCGGCGTCTTGCACGGGTTCGGTGGGCAGATCGTTGACAGTCATGCAGGAAGGTTTCCGGTCGTTGGTCTCAGTCGCCTGGCGAGAAGAGCGCGGCGCGCCGCAGCGCGGGATGGTTGGCCAGCAGGCGCGCGAAGCGCTCGGCCGCATGCGGTTGCGCGGCGAGGAACAGCGACGGTTCGATCAGCTCCAGTTCCATCAGCAGGAAGCGCCCGTCGCTGACCACGCCATCCACCCGCGCGTACGCCGGCACGTCGTGGCCCGCGGCGGCGACCGCGGCCAGGGCGTGCTCGGCGGCGGCGCGCGTGGCGGCATCCGGCGTGGCCGCTTCGCTGCGTCCGCCGTGCTCGTCCTGCACGCGGTAGTCGCCCGCGGCGGGGCGCTTGATGACGGCGTGGCTGTACTCGCCGCCGAAATACAGCAGCGACCATTCGCCGGCGCTGGCGATGCCGGGAAGGTACGGCTGCACCAGATACTCCATCGCCGCCGGCAGCTGCGCCACCGCCCCGGCGAACGCACTGTCACCGACTTCGCCGCGCAGCGTCTGCCATGCACCGCCGCTGATCGTCGGCTTGACTACCACCGTGGCACCCGGCATCGACGCCAGCACCGGCGCCAGTTCGCTGGCGTGCGCCAGCCGGCTTGGAATGATGGCCACGTCCAGGCGCGCGAGTTCGAACAGGTAGCGCTTGTCGCTGTTCCAGCGCAGCAGGCGGCTGTCGTTGAGGGTGGCGACGCCGAGCCGGTCGAGCCGGTCCAGCCATTGCCCGAACGCCGCGTGGTGCCGGTGGTAATCCCAGATCGTGCGGACCAGCACCAGGTCGAACGCCGACCAGTCGACCTGCGCGTCGTTCCACACGCACACCGTCGGCGGCAGGCCAAGTTGCGCCAGCGTGGCAGCGAGATGCGCGTCGTCCGGGTCGATCCAGGCGCGCGCGGCACAGGTGGCGAGGGCGAGTCGGGCGGGGCGATCGGGCAACGGCATCGGTGCAATCTAGCAGCGCCGGCCGACGCTGCGCGCGGTCCCCTGCCAGACGGTACTGGTGAAAGCGTCCCCGACAATGGCAAGGTAGCCGGCGTGCTGACCGAACCTGCCAATGCCTACGCCCGCCGCCTGAACACCTGGGACGCCGCGATGATCGTCATCGGCGGCGTGATCGGTGCGGGCATCTTCCTCACTCCGTCGACGGTGGCGCGGCATACGTCGTCGGGCGCCGAACTGCTGATCCTGTGGGCGATCGGCGGCGGACTCACCCTGGCCGGCGTGCTGTGCTACGCCGAGCTCGGTGCGCGCCGGCCGCAGGCCGGCGGCATCTACGTCTATCTGCGCGAGGCGTTCGGCCTGATGCCGGCGTTCCTGTTCGGCTGGACCATGGCGCTGATCAATTACCCCGGCAGCGTGGCGGCAGTGGCGACGATGTTCGCCGAATACCTGTGCAGCGCGCTAGGGCTGGCCGGGCCGGCGTTCGTGAAGCCGGTGGCGGTGGGCGCGATCGTGTTCATCGTGGGCATCAACCTGTTCGGTATCCGCGCCGGCGCGTGGCTGCAGAACGTGTTCACCGTGCTCAAGCTGCTGGCGATTGCATTGCTGGTGATCACCGGCCTGGTGCTGGCGCATGAACATCTGGGCGTGGCGCTGATCGGCCGGCCGGCCACGCCGGCTTCGCCGTGGGCGTTCGCCGGTGCGTTGCTGCCGGTGCTGTTTTCCTACGGCGGGTTCCACTACCTCAACGACCTGGCCGGCGAAGTGCGCAATCCGCAGCGCACGCTGCCGCGCGCGCTGGGCATGGGCATGACCGGCGTGGTGATCTGCTACCTGCTGGCCAATTACGCCTATCTCTCGGGCCTGGGGCACGCCGGCCTCGCCGCCAGCGACGCGCCGGCGGCAGACCTGTTGCGCCGCCTGTTCGGCGAGCACGGCGCCACCGTGATCGCGGTCGGCATCGCCTGTTCCACCTTCGGCTACTGTGCGATCGCGGTGGCCGGCGGCGCGCGCGTGTTGCAGACGATGGGCGCCGACGGGGTGTTCTTTCGCGCCGCCGGGCGGGTCGATCCGCGCACCCGCGCGCCGCAGGTGGCGCTGGCCGTGCTCGGGGCGTGGGCAGTGGTGCTGGCGCTGTCCGGCACCTTCGGCCAGCTGCTCAACTACACCACCGTCGGCGAGTGGCTGGGCCACGTGTTCGGCATCGGCACGCTGTTCTGGTACCGCAAGCATTTCATCGACGAGCCGGCGCCGTACCGGGTGCCGTTCTACCCGTTGCTGCCGCTGATCTTCGTCATCACCGTGTTCGGCGTGATCGTGGCCAGCGCGATCCACGCTCCGCGCGACGCCGGCATGAGCCTGGTCATCATCGCGCTGGGCGTGCCGGTGTATTACGGCTGGCGGCGCTGGGTGCGCCGGCATCCGCTGACGTAGGCTGGCGGCGGGTTGCTGCCGGCGGGGGCCATCGTCGATGAATGCGCGTGCGTGGGTTGCCTGCCTCGGTCTGTCCTTGCTGGCCGTCGGTCACGCTGCCGGCGCGGACGCGGCACGCCGCGAGGTGGTCGGCACCATCCAGTTGGAACAGGTGCGGCGGGTGGGCGGCATCGAGCACGCTGCCGACGGCGTGGCGCAGCGCCGCTACACCTTTGCGCCGGCCGCGCGGCCGGCGATCGTGCTCGTGCCGCGCGGCGGGACATGGGACTGGTCGGGCCAGGGCGAGCTGCTTCTGCGCGTGCAGAACGCGATGCCGTGGGCCGTCACCCTCGATGTCGAGATCGACAGCGCCGACGGTCGCCTGCAGGCACGCGTGGGCTTGCCGCCGGGGCCGGCGCAGACGCTGGTGGTGCCGCTGCGCGCCAGCTCGCCGCGCGCACAGGGCATGCAGGTCGGTCCGCCGATGCCGTTCGATGATGACGGTCACGGGGTGTTGCTGGCGACCACCGTGCGTGGCGCGCTGGACCGGCACCACGTGCACGCCATCCGCCTCGGCATCCCCTCCCCGCAAGCGGAACAGACACTGCTGCTCGGCGGCGTCAGCACGCGGTCGGGTGAGCCGACCGTGCACGCGGCCTACGCCGGCATCGTCGATCGTTACGGGCAATCCACCCGCGCGCAGTGGCCGGAGAAGATCGGCTCCGATGCCGCGTTGCGCGCGGCGGTGCACGCGGATGCGGGCAGCGCGGCCCCGGCCGCCGATGCCTACGGTGGACAGGCAGGCCCGGCGCTGGATCGCACCGGCTGGTTCCACGTGCAAAAGCAGGGTGGCCGCTGGTGGCTGGTGACGCCCCACGGCCACGCGTTCTTCTCGCTGGGCGTCAACGCGGTCAACGCCGGCGGCGGGCGCAGCTACGTCGAGGGTCGCGAGTTCATGTTCGCCGACCTGCCGCCCGATCGCGGCGACTGGGCGGCCTTCTACGGACATGGCGACAGCCGGCGCCCGGGCCAGCGCGCCAGCCAGAGCATCGAATTCAACCATGGACGTTGGTTCGATTTCTACGCAGCCAATCTCCACCGGATCGACGGCAGCGGCTGGCGGGCCGCCTGGCGCAAACGCACGCTGGATCGGTTGCAGGCCTGGGGCTTCAACACCCTCGGCAACTGGAGCGACGCGGCGCTGGGGCGCGCGCACCGCCTGCCGTACACGCGCTCGATCAACATCGCCGGCGACTATGCCAGCGTCGCCAGCGGCTACGACTACTGGGGCCGCATGCCCGATCCGTTCGACCCTCGCTTCGCCGCCGCCACCGAGGCGGCGGTGGCGAAGGCCAGCGCGGGCGTGGCCGACGATCCGTGGCTGCTCGGCTACTTCGCCGACAACGAACTGGCCTGGGCCGGCGAGGGGCCGCAGGGACGCTGGGGATTGGCCTTGGGCACACTCGCCGGCGACGCGCACAGCCCGTCCAAGCGGGCCTTCATCGCGATGCTGCGCCAGCAGTACGCGACGCCACAGGCGCTGGGTGAAGCCTGGGGCATCGCGCTGCACTCATGGGATGCGCTGCAGGCTAGCGATTACGTGGCACCCGCGCCGAACGAGGCGCATCCCGCGATCGCCCGCGACTACAGCCACTGGCTGCGCCGCTACGCCGACACCTATTTCCGCACCGTGGCCGCGGCGATCCGTCGTCACGATCCGCATCACCTGTTCCTGGGCGGACGTTTCGCGGTGTACACGCCCGAGGCGGTCGCCGCCTGCGCGCATTATTGCGACGTGGTCAGCTTCAACGCCTATGCCGACCTGCCGCAGCATCACGTCGACATGGCGCTGATGCAGACGCTGGATCGCCCGGTGCTGCTCAGCGAATTCCACTTCGGCTCGGACGACCGTGGTCCGCTCGGTGCGGGCGTGGTACCGGTGGCCGACGAGGCTGCACGCGGCGCGGCCTACGCGCGCTATCTCGCCGCCGCCACGACGAACCCGCTGGTGGTCGGCGCGCACTGGTTCGAGTACGCCGATCAGCCGCTCACCGGCCGCCTGCTCGACGGCGAGAACAGCCACATCGGCCTGGTCGGCATCACCGACATTCCGTTCGGCAGCTTCGTGCAGGCGGTGCGTGCAGCCAACCGGAGCGCGGCGTCCCCGTCGCGGGACGTCCCGAACGTGCGCTGAATCGCGGCGGGCGCGCGATCGGCTATGCTGGGGAACCACGCAGCCGGCACTGTGGTCGGCTGAACTCGTGACCTCAATTCATCCGGAATCGCCACCATGAACCTGCCTCGTTTCACGCTTGCTGCCGCGCTCGCCCTCGCCACCGGCTTGTCCGTCGTTCCCGTCCAGGGCGCGCACGCCCAGAGCGCGCCAGCCGCCGACGAGCTCGGCGGCAATGCGGTGGCCGGCGTGTGCATGCTCTCGCGCGAGGCCGTGTTCGCCCAGTCCAAGGTCGGCAAGGCCGCCAGCGAGCGGCTGGGCCAGTTGGCCGAGCAGGCGAACACCCAGCTGTCGAACCAGCGCAAGCCGCTGGATACGGACATCCAGGCCTTCCAGCAGAAGGCCGCCTCGCTCACCGAAGACCAGCGCAAGCAGCAGGGCGCGGCGCTGCAGCAGCGCATGCAGACCTTCCAGTCGCAGGCCAGCGAGCAGAACGAACGCATCCAGCTCACCCGCGCCAAGGTGATGCAGCGGATCGGCCAGGAAGCGCAGCCGGTGGTTGCCGCCAGCTACAAGAAGCACCAGTGCGGCCTGTTGCTCAACCGCGACGCGGTGCTCGGCGGCAACACCAGCAACGACCTGACCAGCGACGTCGTGCAGGGCCTGGACGCCAAGCTCACCACGATCAGCTTCAACCTCGAACCGCTGCCGGCCAAGGGCGCCGCGAACGGCGGCGCGAAGTAAGCGCCCCCGGGTCATCGGGACCGGCGGCGGGGCCGCCGGCTTCCCGTCGTCCACGCATGGAACCACGATGAACCAGTCCAGCTTTCCCCCCGTCGGCGCGGCGCTCCAGCCCTGGGGCGAAGCCGAGCGCGAGGCATGGCGCGCGCGCCAGCGCGTGCAGCGCAGCTACGCGGATGAGGTGTTGCGCCGGATCGACGCATTGCGCGCCCACTGGTCGGTGGCGTCGTACGGTGAGCTGGTCTACCCCGACGCGCGCCATCCGCTGGTCGCCCTGCGCAGTGCATCCTGGCGCGACGAGCTGCCGGTGATGCTGGTCACCGGCGGCGTGCACGGCTACGAAACCAGCGGCGTGCACGGTGCGCTGCAATTCGCCGAGCAGCACGCGGCCGACGTCGCCAGCCGGGCCAACCTGCTGGTGGTGCCGTGCGTGAGCCCGTGGGGCTACGAACGCATCCAGCGCTGGAATGCCGCCGCGCTGGACCCCAACCGCTCGTTCCATGCGCACAGCCCGGCGCAGGAATCGGCCGCGCTGATGGCGCTGGTGGCGCCGCTGCGCGAGCGCGTGCTGATGCACATCGACCTGCACGAAACCACCGACAGCGACGAGGCCGAGTTTCGCCCGGCCCTGGCCGCCCGCGACGGCAAGCCGTACGAACCCGGCACGATTCCCGACGGCTTCTACCTGTGCGCCGACAGCGCACAGCCGCAGCCCGCGTTCCAGCAGGCGATCATTGCCGCGGTGACCCGGGTCACCCACATCGCGCCGGCCGACCCCGACGGCACCATCATCGGCTCGCCGGTGGTGGCGCATGGCGTGATCGAATACGACTATGGCCGGCTCGGCCTGTGCGCCGGCATCACCGCTGCGCCGTACAAGACCACCACCGAGGTCTACCCCGACAGCCCGCGCGCTACCTCCGCGCAGTGCAATGACGCCCAGGTGGCAGCGGTGGTGGCGGCGATCGACTTTGCGCTGGCGCACCCGGCGGGCTGACGCGGGCGGTCCGGCATGGCCAGGCGCCGGGGCTGTGCTAGCATCGGCCGCTGAAGGGGAGTAGCTCCCGATCGCTGTCGCCGTCATGACGGGCCTTGCGCCCCGGTGCAGCAGCAAATGGCCCCGCCGTTTGCGAGCAAGACCTTCGCCGTCCCACGGCGAAGGTGCGTCCAGCAAAGATGCCTTTCCGCCGTGGCCCCAGAGCCTCACCGGAGCATCAGCCTGCCCTCTTGGCGTCCAGAACTCATCGTGAAGCGCGCTTGCGCGGCTTCGTCGTTTCCGCTGGCCTGGGTGCTTCCCGGCCGGCGCCCCTTCGCGCCCTACCCCCGAGGAACCCCCCCATGTTGTGCCCCTCCTGCAAAGACGTGAACCTGTCGATGACCGATCGCCAGGGCATCGAGATCGACTATTGCCCCAGCTGCCGCGGCATCTGGCTCGACCGCGGCGAGCTCGACCGGCTGATCGAGCGCGCCGAACGGACCGCCCCGGCGCCCGCACACAAATCCGACTACCCGCCGCCGCCGCGCGGCCACCATCGCGACGATCACGCGCATCATGGCCATCGTCCGAGGCACCGCAAGTCGCTGCTGGGCGAGCTGTTTGACTTCTGAGCAGCCGGCTCCAGGCCACCACCTGCCGTCGCGTCGCCCGCGGCGCGGCGGCATGCCACCTTTGCGCATCCGATAGAGACCACCCATGGAACAACTGGCCAACCCGGAAATCTGGATCGCCCTCGCCACGCTGACCGCGCTCGAGCTGGTGCTGGGCATCGACAACATCATTTTCATCTCGATCCTGGCGGGCAAGCTGCCGCCGGAACGGCGCGACAAGGCGCGGCGCCTTGGCATCATGCTGGCGGCCGTGTCGCGGCTGGGCCTGTTGCTGGCGATCGCCTGGATCGTCGGACTCACCGCCCCGCTGTTCGAGCTGTTCGGCCACGCCTTCTCGTGGCGCGACCTGATCCTGATCGGCGGCGGATTGTTCCTGATCGGCAAGGCCACCCACGAGATCCACCAGAAACTGGAGGGCGCCACCGAGCACGTCGGCACAAGCGGTGCGGCCATGGCGACGGCCACCTTCGGCGGGGTGATCATGCAGATCATGCTGCTGGACATCGTGTTCTCGCTGGACTCGATCATCACCGCGGTGGGCATGGTTGATCAACGCTGGGTGATGGTCACCGCCATCCTCGCCTCGATCGTGTTCATGCTGATGTTTGCCAGGCCGCTGGGCGAGTTCGTCGAGCGTCACCCCACAGTCAAGGTGCTGGCGCTGAGCTTCCTGATCATGATCGGCCTGGTGCTGATGGCGGACGGCTTCGGCCAGCACATCCCGAAGGGCTACGTGTACGCGGCGATGGCGTTCTCGGTGTTCGTGGAGCTGATCAACCTGGCGATCCG
>Ga0209915_1000950_pt1 | contig 49932 bp, 55 predicted proteins | sample ThiBiot_750_plan_FD_183952 | JGI IMG/M metagenome (GOLD analysis project Ga0209915, IMG submission 183952) | Wastewater bioreactor microbial communities from Cape Town, South Africa - Thiocy_cont_750_plan (SPAdes) | ecosystem: Engineered > Bioreactor > Thiocyanate-remediating > Anaerobic-Aerobic... | reverse complement strand
AATGAATTCGGTGAAAGTATTTGGTCAGTTACATTAGATCCAGTTTCACAGGAAGGACCCTACGATGTTCATGTGACACAACCATCACCAAGTGGAAACATCACAATTACATTACATGATGTTTTATTCGGTGATGTTTGGATCTGTTCAGGTCAATCCAATATGCAATTCACTGTTGATATGATGTTCAATGGAACTCAAGAAATTGCAAATGCAGGAAATTTTCCCAAAATTCGATTATTTACAGTTTCACTTATTCCATCAGCTGCACCACTCGAAGAACTTCTCGGCATTAGTTTGAACTGGTCAGTTGCATCACCACAAAGCGTTGGTGGACCAAGTTGGGATTATATGTCAGCAACATGTTGGTGTTTCGGTCGTATGGTTCACCAAGCACTTGGTGGTCGACCAATGGGTCTCGTTGCTACAAGTTGGGGAGGTACTCCAGTTGAAGATTGGATGCCACCTGAAGCTTTACATCAATGTAACGATACATCGTAAGTCTTTGATTTGAAGAAATGTTCTAATAACTGATTACTTTTGTTTTGTAATTTGAAGAAGTGTAAGTTATGCTCCACGAAAATACGAAGAAACTGGAGTTTCAGTTCCACTTAATCATTCGAATTTGTATAATGCGATGATCTATCCATTCACACGAATGGTTGTCTATGGCGCAATTTGGTATCAAGGTGAAGCTAATGCTGGAAATCCATCGTATGCTTGTAAATTCGCCAAAATGATTGAATCGTGGCGACAAGTTTGGAATCAACGAACAAACGGTCTAACAGATACACAATTTCCATTTGGTTTCGTTCAAGTACGAAATACAAAGAATATCTGACGATATAATTGTGATTTCCTTTATTTCAGTTATCAACATGGACAAATGACACGACTCATATCGGTGGATTTCCAATGCTTCGATGGCAACAAACATTCAATGTTGGATATGTTCCAAATAATGTCGTTCCAAAAGTATTTATGGCCGTTGCTCTTGATCTTCGTGATGATGCCAATGGAATTCATCCTCGAACAAAACTTGACGTTGGCTATCGACTTTCTCGTTCGGGTCTTGCTGTTGCTTACAATCAACAAGTTGAATATCTAGGACCACTTGTTCAAAATGTTGCCTATACATCTGGTGCAGCTACAGTTACTCTTACTTATGGTTCAGTTACCAGTCTCGATGTCCGAAACAACAATGGTTTCGAAGTACGATAATCAATTCTTGCATTGCGAAAATATAAATAAGATTTTTGTTGTTGTTGTTGTTCTAGGTTTGTTGTGATGCTTCTCAATGTGGTGATCAAGTTCCATGGATAGCATCATCTATTTCAAGTCACAGTGGTTTATCGGTAACTTTACAAGTTCCAAGTCAATGTGTTGGCAAACAATTAGTTGCTCTTCGATATCTATGGCGTGAAACACCCTGTGAACTCAAACAAGCTGCTATTTATAGTGGCACTGATGCCAATTTACCATCACCACCATACATTAAAATGTTTTAAAAATGTATGTCAGTGAAATAAATGAATTGATTTTCAATAAATTTCTTTGAATAAACATTTCTTTGAGGATGAAAGACTTGATTTGTTTATCATGAAATTCTTGTTGAATAGATATTATCATCGCAATGAAAAATATTTTCTTTTGCTGACATTTGTTTTGTTTTCAAGGCCGGAAACATTCTTCTATGGTTATTCATCTAATTACTTTTGTCAATGACATATGCTTATCTATGTTGATGGATATTTTGAGAGAGAGAGAGAGAAAAAGAGAAAGAGCGAAATAGTATAATATATAAATCGTCTGCATTTTCTGAGACAAGAAGGTCAAAAATGAAATTCGCTGTATTATTAATCGTCTTCGTTGCAATTCTATTTGTTTCAACAGCCAATGGTTTCTTATTTTCGAAAGGACCAAAATGTGCAGTTGCAGTATTCAAAGGTGGAAAAGAATTCAGTGGCGAAAAAATCATGGCAAATAAATCGTTTGTTCCTTATTTAAAAACAATCGGAGCAGTTGCTAAAGGTTGCAAAGTCAAAGTCCACGTCGTTGATTCGTATAAACAATTGAAAAGTCCAACTGAATTTGTTCTCTCAACTCAATTACCATTAGCTCTCGGTCGTGGCATTCAATTCGATTTACAAGACTCAACTGGTGGAACTCTTTGCAATAAATTATGTATGCTCTCTCATTCACATAAGACACTTCCTGCAGCCAAATGTTTTCTCGATGGTGTTCAAAATAAAGGAATTAAATTTACAGCACCAAATACTTTAGATGATGGTTCAGTTGCCAAATTATCAGTCACTGAAGCTAACAAACTCAAAGTTGACGTACAAACTTTATGTGCACCAAAACAAAAAGCGGTCAAAGCACCCAAAGTTAAAACTATTTAAATCAATTATCATAGACAAACAAAGAACCCTCATTTCATTTCATTTATTCGATTTTTTAATGACTAAATAAAATAAAATACGTAGTTAGTTAGTTAGTTTGAATGATTGAAATTTGATTGGTTGATATTTTAACCATTGACATAATTCTCTTCTTCTTCCCCCACCATTGCTATTCGCAATGAGTCTCTTCTTGTTTTTTTCCCTTTCTCTTTACAGTCGACATACAAAATTCTAGTTTTACCCAAAAAACATCAACGTTCCTATTTCATTTTTAGAAAATTCGATTTCTTTATATATTTTACTCGAAAGATAAAAGTCCAATAGACAATTGAACACATGGCCACAGCTAGGCCCACTTATTTTTGTCACAAATGTCAAACACATATCGGTCATATCCTTTCTCAGGATTACGAATGTCCTCAATGTCACGATAGTTTCATTGAAGAAGTCTCACCAAGTCAAACAACTCAACCTCAATCGAATCCAAGACGAGCCGGTGGAGCGTTTCAATTCCACGGTAGTTCACCGTATGGTAATACAACCATATATTTTGGCGGTGGACCATCAACAAACAATGTGAATGATGGTAGTGGAAATCTTGAAATGGGACATTTTCTTGAAAATGTTTTAACACAACTTGCTACTGGATTAAATAGTGGAATTGGAGCAGGTTTTCCTTGGTAAGTCGTTCGATGTCTTTGTGGAGAAATTGTTTGTTTATTTGATTGTTCATTTTTGAAGGATAATGCACAATGCAGGACTTGGACAGAATATTGACGCAAATAATTTAGATGCTTTTCTTACTCAGGTTGAGATTTTGATTCATAACTAACTAAACAACTAATTTGTGTTTTTCTTTTTCAAGTTTCTAAATCAAATGGGAGAAAACAGTGGTCCAGCACCTGCACCCGAAAATCGCATCAATTCAATTCCGACTGTCAAAGTAACTGCCGATCAAGCTCGTAAGTCGATCGATCTCAAACAACAACAACAATAAATTCGATTGTTTAGGTGATAATTTGCAGTGTGCTATCTGTATGGATGATTTCAAAGAAAACGATGATGCAAAACGACTTCCTTGTTCTCATCATTTTCATGAGGAATGCATCAAACGTTGGCTTCGACTCGTAAAATAGAAAACGATCATGATCATCTCAATGATTGTGTTTTATTTTTAGCATGGAACATGTCCGACATGTCGTGTGCCATTAGACGGAGAAAATACGACGAATCAAGACTTTTTCAATCGAAATACAACTCAACAATCATCAAATGATAATAATCGTCGAAATGACCGCGGCAATAACGGTTCATCGGCGTCCAATGGAGGATTTGAAATGTTAGAATTCGATTAAATTTAAAAAAACAAACAAACAATTCTATGTGATTATTTATGTACAAATAACAAAACAAAATGGTTTCTTGTTTTCCCTCTTCTTGTCTCGATTTCTGTCGGAAATAAATGAGTACACTTTCGCACATCTAATTCAGATTCTCAGATCTCAATTTGTCTTACATAGAGAGAGAGAAAGAACAAAGTATTTTTTGTTTATTGTTTGATGTTATTCGATAAATTCAAAACAAACAACAAATTCTTTCTTTTTTTTTCTTTCTTCTTATTTTGTTGACTAAAGAAACCCAAACGAATTGCATTTTTAAACGAGCACTTCAGGAAATTCGAAATGAACATCTTTGCCAGTGAGTTTCTTGTAAACACTTTGAAAGACGGGCACCTTGTTTTCGACGAGTGTCTGTTGATTTTTATCGAGATGAACCTTGAAAAGACGTGATCCATCTAATTTTATTCGAATACGTTTACCAGTGATTTCAGCTGGATAAACGAGATCATGAAGAATTGCATCATGAACAGCGGTTAATGTTCGACTAGAAATTTAAAAAAATCAAAAAGTAAATGTTGAAAATCAAAAGATCATCGAACGAACTTTCTTGGTCGTTTTTGTTTCGATTGTGTTTTCGATTTTCGAGTTGGTTTTGGTAAAATTCGACGCTAAAAGAAGAAAAGAAAAAAACGTTCGACAAATTGAAGAATAAAATATCGAATTGTTACTTGTCCGAGAAGAACGACAGTTTGGTTGTATTTCTTTTCGAGTTCAGAAACAAGTAATGAATGAACTCGTTGAAAGTTTTTCACTTTTGGTACTGGAATATAAAGAATTAAAGCAGATCGACCATCTCCTAATTCGACTTTCTTTGCTCCAGTGATGTAAAGTTCACGTAATTGACCTTTAAATTGAGCATTGCCTTCGAGTTCACTAAGTTGCTTTGCAAAAGAAAACGAATTTCAAAACGAAATCGGTTTCGTTCGATGAAATTTACTTGTGAAACTTCGAGTTCGAATGCAGTTGGCGGTTCACTGCCGCTTTTCACGATCTTTGTACCAGTGCTCATTGTGTTGATTTTCAATGAATAGACGTTTTTCGTTTTCTGAAAAACAAAAGCAAAAAACCGAGATTTTCTGTCGAGAATTTGTCTGATTGATGTAAAAAAGTAACTGATGTGAATCCTCTATATAGTTCCAGAGATTACCAACATGGATTTGTGCGATGATTTATGAATTTCTGTTTTTTTTTCAACGAGATTTTTCATTGATTTAGTAAAAATAAATTCATTCGAAAGTAATTAATTGCTTTTTATCGAGAAAATCTCTCCGAAAGAAAAGCAACCAATGAAAACAATGGGCCAATCCTTTTTTTTCTCCAAGCAAGAAAACAGCTGTTTAATACGGATTTCTTCTGTTTAAATCTCGAATATTCATTCATTCATCATCTGTTGATTGACAAAATCGCCTATAGACAAAAAAAACGAGACGTTTGACTAAACGAAAAAGAAGAAAAACGACAAGAACAATATGCGAGATATAGTTTTGTTCATGTCATCTGATTTTTAGTCGAGCTCTTTATCAGAAAACAAAGTACATCGAACAAGGTCAAGCGAGATGTATTCATTGTCGAACAAAGCCGAAATACGAGAACAAAACCAATTCGGCGAGGGTTTCATCGTATCGATCGATCTTCTAGAAGAATAACAAAACACATAGATAGACATAGAGACGCATACGTGGATCTACATATATAGATGTATATATATCGAGAGAGATATCGACATATGTTAGCAATCAGTTTTATATCGATTTTATTGACGATCGGTACGTACGTAGACGAACAGCTCGTGTTTTCTTTTTTTTGATTCGAAATGTGTGCAGATGGCGGTAGGTGAAGACCGTTCGAATGACGTCAGAGACCTCCGTTGAATAAACAGAAACAAAATGGTTTCTTACTGGATAACCTCATTCGATAACGAAATTTTGTCTTTTCTTTTATTGACTTGTTTTTCTCTTCCATTTATGATGTCAAAAATATTGAGAACGACACATTTTTCTTCTCTCTCTCTCTCGTCTACTCTTTTTTCTTCTTAAAGAGAAAAGAAAACCAAGTAGGTGGAGATTGAATAGATTTGCTTTTCTCTCTCAAGAGAATCAACGAACATTTATTATTAATATTTATTTTTCTTCTAGAACAAAAAAAAAGGAGAAAAAGAACGCGGCCATTTCTTTTGATAACACCATGTTGGTATAATTTAATATTTCTCTTGTTTTTTCTTTTATTACCTAAAAAAGAAGACGAAGAAGTATCGAGACAAGCAACTCTACGAAGCTAGATCGAACTATCTTTGATTCATTCCGAAGAACACACATTGTTGAAATATTCTATCATGTCGACTTGGTCGTATTATTCATTCGGATCGTGTCTCAACAATGACCATTTGATTTCTTACTAAAAGTTCACCTCGCTTTTTTTGTTCAACCGACTCAATTCCTCAGCAAAAAATCTCCTCGAAACAAACGCAAACATGGTTGTCGTCGTTTTGGCTCTTCGAACCTCTGGCTTAACTCTCCAATCGTTAAGCACATCGTTAGAACGTTTATGTGCAAAAGAAGATCGAACATGGAAAGAACGAATATTCAATCAAACGAAATTGGTAAGATTTCATAACATAAACGCACAAAAGAGACAGATAATAGAATAACCTAGTTGTTATGCGTTGGAGATAAATAACAGACGATAAAACAAAAACCTTAACTTGATTCGAAAATATTTTTGTGTTTTTTTTTTCTACTTTGACCTTTGTTTTTCTGCGGACATTGAGATAAAAAAAGTATTTCTCAAGCCTTGATTTTTGTGTTCGTAGGAAGAAGTGAATAGTTCTCAACGAAACAATGCATCGATTTGGCTTCGAAAAGTCGCGGCATCGATGCATTTCGGCATTGATACTTACGCATCGAGTGTCGAACTACTCGATCGATTTTTATCAACACTTAAAGTAAAATCTTTTTGATTTTTCTCGAGTAAAAAAACATTTTGTTTTGCGAATAAAATAGGTTCGACCGAAGTTTTTGGAATGTTTGGCCGTTGGTTGTTTGTATATCGCTGCAAAATGCAAAGAAGAAGACGATCAAATAGCGATAACACCGGAATTTGTGATCGATTGTAATGCGAATTGTTCAGCAAACGAACTCCTTCGAATGGAACGGTTGATTTTGGAGAAATTCGATTGGTTTGTCGATTTTGTTACTCCAGTCGATTTCCTACAAATTGTAAATTTTTTGTCTTTTCATCGTCAAAAAGCGAAGTTTAAATTGAATTTTTAGTATTTCGCCATTTTAACAGTTAAAATCGAGAATACCGATGATCAAGTTCTACTCGATCGATACATTGATTTAGAATCGAAATTAGCCTCGTGTTTACAACATCATCGTTTATCGTTATTCCGACCTCGAGTTCTCGCTTTGGCTTTGATTAGTCTCGAATTCGAGAAGGAACAAGTTCAACAAATTCAAATGGAAACCGATTGGCTTCCTTTGATTAGTTATTTGCAGCAATTAGCTAAAGTTCGATATTCATTTTTCATGAAAATCGATAAACGCATTTTTTGTCGTTTAGGTCGAAAGCGATGCGTTAGTCTCTTGTCGAGATTTGATTGTTCGTTCGATTCCATCTTATAATGTCGTTCGATTGGAATCATCGGACTTGCGATTTATCTCTCATTCGATAAAACCTTTGATTGATTTAGCCGATGATCGTCCAACGTACGCCGACATTGTCTGCGGTCGCACTTTTCCTCTTGTCCAATAAGTTTGTGTAAAAAATTTGTTTATTTCTTTTTTTTTGTGCTAAACCAAGAGAACAAAAGAAAAAAAAAAGAACAGAAAAAGAACATTTTTTTTTTCGGATTTTTTTTTGTTTGTTTGTTTGTCTGTCTGATATTCGATGAAAACAAGAAAGAAACCACAATCATCTATTCTCAATTCGAATTCGAACTTCAAAGAAAACCGAGAATGGATTCGATTTATTTTGTTTATTTTTGTTTCAGTTCATTTTCTGTACAAAGTAGAGCGAGAAAAAAAAAGTCCACATATTCAAACTTGTAAATAGAGAAGATCTCATCTCGAAACACTATTATCTTTCTCTTGTTTTTCGTTTCTTTTCTTTTTTTGTAATATTTATCTTCTTTTCTTTTTTCTTTATGATTTTCGTTCCTTTTTCTTTTCGAAAGTGCGTTAGAGAGCTTTGTTTTTTTTGTAAATAATTTAGACGAAAAAAAACGAAGCTAAACTATCAAATATATATTTTTGTATATTTACATGTACATAGACAAACAACAGACGTACAAGGTTATTTTTGTGTCTATCAGATCACGAGTGAAAATAGAAATGCGCAAAAACAAAAATATATGTCAACAGAATTTGCGTAGAACAGAAAGAAACGCATCCAGTAGTTATGTATGGTGCATTTATCTTCTTTAAAATGTTCTTAACAAATAAAAGAAAAGATAATTTATATCTTTGAAATAGAAATAAAAACCAATTTTAAACAAAAGTTTAAAAAAAACGAAAAAGAAAAGAATGGGTGTTGACCAAATCACTAGTTTTTTTATTTTACTTTTTGTCATTCAATGTAAGTTTAGTAGTTCTTGTGAATAAAAAATCCAATTCCTAATACTACATAGGCCATGGTGTACCTCGTTTTGCTAACTATTTGCAAGATCATATGGTTTTACAACGAGCTCCACAACGAGCGATCGTGTGGGGTTATGGTGATCCGAGTACAGTCACAAGTCTCATTTTAAATGATAGAATCTATACAACTATTAGTGAAACGTCAACGAATGCACAAAATGAAAGTATTTGGTCGGTAACATTAGATCCGGTTTCCGATGAAGGACCTTTTGATATTCATGTTTCGCAACCATTGAAAAATGGAACACTGGTAACGATTACGTTACATGATGTTTTATTTGGTGATGTTTGGATTTGTTCAGGTCAATCGAATATGGAATTGACTGTGAGTCTTATTCATAATGCATCAATTGAAATTGCCAATGCAGGAAATTTTCCTAAAATTCGAATATTTACCGCGTCACTTCTTTCATCGGATGTTCCACTTGAAGAATTGAAAGGTATCGAGTTGAATTGGTCAGTAGCATCGCCAAAGTCAGTCGGTGGTCCTGATTGGAAATACATGTCTGCCGTTTGTTGGTTATACGGTCGAATGATTCATCAAGCTTTAGGCGAACGACCAATGGGTCTAGTTGCAAGTAGTTACGGTGGAACTCTCATCGAACTTTGGATGCCACCAAAAGCATTACAAGAATGTAACACAACCATGTTAGTTACACATTCTTTCATTTTTAGAAATATTTTCGATTGTTTTGAATAGTTGTCAAAGTGTAACGATTGAACCGTATAACGAACGATCTGTTCAAGCAGTTATGAATCATTCGAGTTTATTCAATGCAATGATGCATCCATTTACACGAATGGTTATCTATGGCGCTGTTTGGTACCAAGGTGAAGCCAATCGTGATTATAATACAGATAAATATGCGTGTTCATTGGCGAAATTAATTGAAAATTGGAGACAAATTTGGAATGAACGTACAAATGGTTCGACAAATATTCAATTTCCATTTGGTGTTGTTCAAGTAAATATTTCTCACAGATTTTCTTTCAATTTTCGTTTCTTAGTTATCAACATTTTCGCCAAAGAGCGATTATATCGGTGCGTATCCAAGAATTCGTTGGCATCAAACATTTGATGTTGGTCATTTACCAAATGATGTTGTTCCCAATGTATTTGGTGTGACAACATGTGATCTACGTGATGATCCTAATGGGTAAACTTTCTATTTTATTTTCTTAGGAATATATTTTTTTTAAAATAGAGATCATCCTCGATATAAACATGATGTTGGCTATCGACTTTCTCGTGCTGGTCTTGCTGTTGCCTATGGACAAAAAGTTGAATTTCAAGGTCCAGTTGTCGATAAAATCGTTTATTCGAAAGGTGGTGAAACAATCGATATAAGTTATACATCTGTATCAGATATTGATCTTCGTAGTCAACATGGTTTTGAAGTTTGTTGTCAAGGAAGTCAATGTTTAAATGAAAGTATTTGGATTCCATCGACTATTTCAAAGAAAACTGGTTTAACTATAACCATTGCAGTGAATAGCACATGTGTTGGCAAAGAACTCTATGGTTTTCGATATCTTTGGAGAGAAACACCTTGCCCATTCAAACAAGCTGCTCTCTATAGTTCGACCGATGCTAATCTACCTGCTTTTCCATATATTAAAGTTTTTTAAACATTTTGATTACGTTTACTTTCGAATAAAGTACATTCGTTTTCTTTTATCATCGAAAATATTTATCTAAAATAAAAGATATCAGGTAAGAAAGCCGTTTAAACATTTTTAAATTTACGTTTTATTTGACCGAACATGATGTTTTATTTGGTGATGTTTGGTTATGTTCGGGTCAATCGAATATGCAATTAACAGTCAATATGATTTATAATGCTACAGAAGAAATTGCTAATGCAGGAAATTATCCTAAAATACGAGTTTTTACTGCTGCATTGATGGCATCATCAGTACCAATTGAAGAACTTCTTGGAATCGACTTAGATTGGTCAGTAGCATCTGCACATAGTATTGGTGGACCCGATTGGACTCATATGTCAGCTGTTTGTTGGTTATACGGTCGAATGATTCATCAAGCTTTGAATGCTCGACCGATTGGACTTATTGGTACGAGTTGGGGTGGAACAGTGATTGAATATTGGATGCCACCTAAAGCTTTAGAAGATTGTGATATTCCACCGAATATTTCCAATTACGCTCCATCGTATTCCGATTCTATTCAAGCACCAGTCTTGAATCATTCGAATTTATTTAATTCAATGATTCATCCATTTACACGTATGGTTTCGTACGGAAGTGCATGGTACCAAGGTGAAAATAACGTTGGTTACAATCGTGATAAACATGCATGTTCATTTTCTAAATTGATATTCTATTGGAGACAGATTTGGTTTAATCGTACAAATGGACTAACACATATTGAATTTCCATTTGGATTTGTTCAATTATGAACACATACAAACGATAGTAATTGGATTGGACGACTTCCATCTATTCGTTGGCATCAAACGTTTGATGTTGGTCATGTTCCAAACTATGTCGTTCTAAAAGTATTTATGGCTGTTGCGTGTGATCTTCGAGATGATCTCAATAGTATTCATCCACGATATAAACATGATGTTGGTTATCGACTTTCCCAGTCTGGACTCGCGATTGCTTATGGACAAAAAGTTGAATTTCAAGGTCCTCTAGTTGAGAAAATAACTCATTCAGATGATAGTAAACTCATCAATGTCACCTATACGAGTGTATCAAGTATTGATATTCGCAATCACTACGGTTTCGATGTATGCAGTCGCTTTTTTCTTTCGTTTTTCGAATATAAAAATCATTTTTTGTTTGAATTAGGTCTGTTGTTTGGGTAACAATTGTTTGAATGATACAGTTTGGGTGTCAGCCAATATAACCAATGTAAATGGATTAACAATAACTTTGACAGTATCAGATTCATGTATTGGCAAAGAACTTTATGGTATTCGTTATCTTTGGCGAGATACTCCGTGTCCATTCAAACAAGCAGCTGTTTATAGTGGAACTGATGCTAATTTACCGTCTCCTCCGTATTTTAAAGTCTTTTGAGATTAAATAAATGATTTTATTACTTTAAAAAAAACACAGATATGCAGTTTAGTTAGCAAAAGAAAAAATAAGAATTAGAGTTAAAATGAAGCATAGCTATTATATTCTAGTTTACGAAAAGAGAAATTAAGTATCAAGATGTGAGAAATGTTTATAATTCTTTCGATTTTAATGATTTCTTTCTTGGTTCTTTTGTTTTTTTCTGAGGTCTCTTTTTTGATCTCTGTTCTGAATCTTCACCTTTAAAAAAAACAAAATTAAAATTGAATATTTTTATCTGAGAAATCATTTACGTGCACGTTTGCCAACTTTCACCGGTCGATTAGCTAGAAAACAATAAATATTTTTTTCATTAAATTAAAAATAAATCAATCGAACTTTGTTCTGTAGGTTCTTCTTGTGGAACTTGAACATCATCGGCAACAACTGATAATGTTTCTTTAACAGGTTCGACAGATTCTTCTCCTTTTGGAGCAGCACTTTCCTCAACTGCTTCAACTTTCTCTTTAACAGTTTCTACTAATTCTGAAGGATCATTGTCTTTAACTTCTTCAACAACTTCCACCGCTTTTTGATCAATAGTTTCCTGAACTTCTTCAATTTTTTCTTTGACAGATTCCGCAGTATCAGTAACTACAGGTGCAGTTCCGTTAGAAGCTTCTTTGGCATTTTTATTTGCCGCCGATTTGGCTGCCGATGATGTTGAAACGAATAAGATCAAACAGATTATTGAAATGAGCACTTTATTCATTTGAAAACAAGTTATCGAATAATACAAAAAATAAATCTATGTAAAGAAAATAAACGAAAAAAAGTAATATTTTTGTCGAGTCATGTGCTTAAATCTATTAAAAGACATGTTATATCCTATGCGTACAGTTGCCTACGTACGTACGCCAACGACGGGCGAGCCGTTAGTTAGTATGGAAATGCTTCACCAATTATGTTATCTCATAAAGGAGAGGGCGCTTCAATTCAGTTATTATCATAATTTGTTTTTTATCCGAAATATATTTTTTTGCTTCTTTCGACATATTGTCAATCACAAACATTTCGAAAATCGTTCTATTCGAAATAAAATGACATTAACACTCGTTGCTAAGCAATAGATACAATAGACTCTTCCCGTTCTCTAACATTCTAGAAAATCTTCTTCAAGTTCATCATTATTAACCCTCAGTTCAACAGAACGTGTGAATGCGCATTTCCTTTTCTCTTCAGAAAAAAAATGTCTCATCGAACGTTAAAACTCGAGTTAATCGACGGAACAATCCAAGAAATTGAATTCGAACCTCCGATTGATCGTTATGATCTACTAAGAATTATCTATCACGATCTCAAATATGATCGAACTTACGATTGGAACACTTTTTATCAATCAACAGCATTCACTCGGACAGATAATGGAATTACAACTTTCTCGCCATTAAACTGTTCAGCAGATGATATTCTTTATACTTTAATTTTGCCAAATACTTCCAAAAGTAAATTCAATCGGATCTTTTTTCTTTTGAATATCTGATTATTTCTTCTTTTTAGGTCCATTCGAGAGATTCAAACGATGGTTATGGTCGAATTAACGTCACATTTGTATTGTTCTTTTTTTTTTACAAATTTGTAAATAAAATGAATTTAATTTATTGATAAAAGAACAAAAAAAAAGAAGAAAGAATTAATCGATCGATTCATTCGATTGAAGTTTATTTTGTTGGTAAAATTGATTCAATTTATTCAAAACAATTTTCATTTGATTGGCATGTTGATTCATTTCGTTGAAAATCTTGAAAAGCAAAACAAAAACTGATTTCGATTCGAGAAAAGTTTTCAATTCGAACTTGTCTTTCAAATAAAACTTCGTTGGTATCATTCGAATCAATTGCTAACAAACGAAAGAATTCTTCATTTGTAATTACAGATTTCAAATCAGTCTAAATTCAAACAAAGTTTTTCTCCAACAAAAACAAAATTCCATCGATTCAACTCGTTTACTGAATAAGTTTGACGTGTATTCCAATGATGAAAATGTTTTAATGTTTGTCCGTAAGATTTATTCAACGTTTCTTCAACAGTTTTATCACCTTGACTGAATTCTTGGAGGAAACAACAGAGAAATTCAAGATTTCTAAACGAAATACGTTGGTTTGTTTTTCTCTTGAGATCAATTCAAATTACCGTTTCAGAGAAATTAATGCATTCGTTGCACTTTCATCTTCGATCATTGAACACAGTCGAGAATATTTCTTCGGATTACTTTGCAATTTTCTTCGTAGGATCTATTTTAATCATCAATTATTCAATGAAAAAGCCAAAAGAGCGAACAATTTACATCGATATTTGCACTGGTATCTGATCGATATGAAATAAATGTTGTACTATTTAATTTGTCTATAGACGAGAAAGAACAATGTTTGAATTCGAAATTGAGTAAATTGATTTACCAATTAGAGTAAGATATTGTTCGCATGTAGAAAGAAAGGATTCAGTTGGAATTTCTTCGAATGATAAGGAACTTAACGTTGAAAATCTGAAAAACAACGAATTTAATTGATTGTTCGTTCGTTTGTTTTTCTTACGCTGGCTGAAGTTGAGAGAAAAAAGTTCGATAAACAATTTGTTTGGGTAAATTATCGAAATCATTCGATGATTTTCGTTGTGTTGTTAATTGTTCTCCATTATTCGAAGACATTGGCGATAGAAGAAGCAACGATGGTGTCGAACCACCTGTTGCCAATTGAATACATTCATCAAGTGTATGAATAAACGCATCGCAAGTCACGCTTAACATTGATGTTGTTTCGTCTAATTTCTGTTTTTTTTTCAAATACAAACGATTAGAATAATCAATTGAAAAGTTCTTTTTGTTTGTTTTTACTTGAACATCGGGTGTTGGTGTTTCATTGACAATTGATTTGACTGCATGAACACGTTGCATGAGAACTGTTTCGTAGAGGCGAAGTTCTTGAACTTTCAGTTTGATTTCTTGATCGATAACACTCAAACGATTGACTAAAGTCGAATTTCGAGATGCATCAATATTCTCTTTGGATAGATTATTCTCATTAGTCGATGATGATTTCGTTCCTCTTGATTTACATGAACCCAAAGCGACAAGCCAATGTTGTCGTTCAGGTTGAGATTTGGCTTTCAAACAGAAAAATTGTTCACCAGGAATAATCAAATCAAAACGAAGACAATCATGTGGATGTGCTAAATCAACAAACATTTCTCAATACATGAAATTCATCGCAATGGTTGTTTGGTTTTTACCTTTAACTTCACAAGCAAGAATTAAACATGATCCTTTACAACCTTCATGAATTAATTCTTTCGATTTGTAATATGAAAGAACACCAGTTTCACTCAATACAAAATAACGTGGTTGCCATCCTGCAATTCGAATAATGAACAGAGATTTAGATTTTCGAAAAGGAAAACAATTGTTCGATTTACCATTGTAATAGTTTGTCCATTTTAAAAGAGTCCCTTCCATCTAACAACCATTGACCTACAACAAGATTATTAAAAAACAAAAAGGATGTGACACGCCATATGGCAGTTATAAATGCTAAAATGAGTCATTGGAAGTATAATGTAGTTTGAGAAGAGAAAACCAATTATATTTTAAACTTATTTTATTAAGAAAATCTCGTTTTTTTTGTACAATTTTTATTAAAGAATGACATTCATGATTTGTTGTTTACAACTTTTGCGATCGATTTGACAAGGTCATTCACTACAATTCCTTCTTTAGAATCCAATGTCATGACAAGTAAAAAGCGTCCTCTATCATCTTCTTGAGACAGGAAAAATGTGTTCGTTCTATTCACTCTATGTTTTTATCTGAAATACATCGATGGTTTTCTTCCGATAGACTAATCACAAATGAAGAGCGGCATTTTTTTCTTTTTCGCATGTGAAATCAGGGATAAAAATTTAATCATCTCGCTTTTTCCTATATGTTCTAAAGAGAGACAACGACAAAAAAAAAGATTTATTTCAATCGACGTCGACGAAAAAATGAAAGTTGTGAATGATTTTCGATGTGATAATATTGAATTGTTTGATTATTGTTGGTTAGTTGTTGATGATTCGATGTTATTAAATAATATTTTTTCCAGATAGATTTCCAATTGAGTTTTTCATTTGCAAAAACTTGTTCGATCGATTTTTTCAATTGGAAAACTCGAGCATTCGAAGGCAAACAAATGTCAATCGTTGAATCATCAAAACGTCGAATTGAAATAAACAAATTTGATTGTTCTTGTAAATGATCAATTGAATTCGTTGAATTTCTTGATATTAAATCGAATAAACGTGAATAAACTTCTTGGCAAAATTCTTCATGAGACATAATTTCAAATTTTTATTTGGCTTCAGCTGAATCATAAGATATTTTATCGATGTGTTCTTGTAATTTCTCTTTGATCATAGGCACCGACGATGTTTGCACAAATAAATGTTGATCGTCGAGATTATTCAAAATAAATTTCTCTCCAAAGGCGAATGTCTCATCAAGATGAACCAGATATTGTTTTACAGCTGGATCACACTTTATCAATGAACCTTTTGCCACGTTAACCATTCGAACAATAAAATTAACAAATAACAACAATGTTTTTTTTTCTTTTTCAAATGAATACAAGTGTAAACCAATTGCATCAGAGTTTCTCTCTTCTGGCGGCATCTCTTTTTTTCTTAAAGAAAAAACTTGAGTTAATGCTACGGAACGAAATGTTGAGGATCTATCGGTCGAACAAGAAGGTTGCTGACTTTTCGTATAAAACGATTGAGCTTCATAAACAGATAAGTGATCGTTGAAAATAGGCTCATTTTCATTCATTGATAAATCACGAGAAAATATTCAAATGACAGAAAGTAATGAGAATGAAAATCTTGTTTGGTGATTTCACTTAATGAAACAATGATTTCAATAAATAATCGACGTGTTTCAGATGTTCCACCACACAAATAAAAAATTCGACGTTGTCGTCGAGAATGTTCATTATCATCATCTGAACAGCAATCATTTAGTCGTTTATAGGAAATACATTTCGATAATAGTGTTATTGGAAAGATACTGTATTCTATTAGGATTAATCGATCATTGATATCTAAGCATTCGAATGGTTCAATTCGACGAAAATAATTTATAAAACGAATAGCAATTTGTTGAACAAATTGTGGCCAAGTGATTAACGCTGATGTTTGATCAGTTACATCAACACAATTACAATTATCTTTTCCAATTTCAAATAACGATACGAATGAATGTTGAAGAGGTTCGATTGATAAATTATCTGGATTGCAATTTATTGTATTTCAATCAAATTCAACGAACATCATTTGATGAACAAGATGTAGCGACATTTATTTTGCGCTTCATTCGAATGTTTTTTTCTTCATCAGTTAAAATGGATTCTTTTTTCATTCCAACAGCGAAATATTTTTCTAATCGACATCGTGTAAAAACAACACAAAGATTTTCTTTGACTTGGATTCTAGTTGAAAGTTAACAAACTAGATTTTGATTGGCATTTCGACGAAAAAATATTTTACAAGATGCACATGAAAGAACATTATAGTTGTATCCGATTGCATGATCACCACAGATTGAACAGACATATTCATTGGATGTTTTCATTTATTTATTTGATTGCATTTGTTGATCATCGATATCTGCTGTCATTTGAAAGACTTTGTTTGCCATTATCCAAATCGACAATAAATGTAATTATCTTTATATTGATTAATATGAAATCAATGTACTTTTATTTCTCTCTTCATCTTTATTTCTTTCAAGAAACGAACGGATAAAATCCAAAAGAATAGATTTCTTCTTAGTTAATTCAATGGCATATCAACATGAGAGAGGATGACACTTCTTCGATTTTACCTTTCATTTGAGTACGAATTTTGTTTCATTATTTTCCTTCTTGAAAATCAAGTTAAAACATCACTAGCATGATTAAGACTACGTAGATACATTATTATAATGAATTATCTGATGACATATCCATTTTTATTCCAAGACCATTTCATTCAAAAGATGATAATAATGCAAATATTCTTTTTGAAAAGATTGAACATATGTGAATATTATCATCATATTGTGCACATCATATAAAAACATTTTCTCATTTCTTTAAATACAAAAAAAACTTGATCAAATAAAACTAAAATTATTTAACTGAAATATTTCCCTTCAGTTTCAATGATTCAATATCTCTTTGTTACGTGTATAATTATATACATATATAGCAGTCACACATACCCTGGACATTTGTTTAATCTGGTGATAATTACAGAACGAAAAGAAGAAAAAAAACGTCGTCCAGTCTTATTCAGTGATTTCTCCTTTCGAACATTTATAAATAGAATAGCAAAATAATAACACGAACCACTAGTCGTAAATTTTCGTTTAATTTCAGATGAATCCACATTTGAAAGCTTTACAAGATCTTGTCGATAATCTCGGAAATAATGTCGAAAATCAAGCTGAAGGAACAATGAGGCGTCGACAATGACCACATGCACATATCGTAAATGGTAGTTTTTCCGATCAAATGAATTTATTTGACCTCTAACAATATTTTCTTCATGGCTGTGAAATTTGTTCCTCATTTTCAATGTGTAAATGCATTTTTCAACCCCGTATTGTTGATGTTTGTATTAGTCTTTTCTCGAAGAATCTACTTACGTTTTCACTTAGGTATATGGCGAAGCAGTTGAAGTTCTTGTCGCTGCTACCGCTGTCGATGGTTCTTTCGATGATCAAAATGCTTGTTGATGTGACTAATACTCTGGTGACCTCATGACCTTGGTTTACTACATCGAGGCATCGGTCACGCTATTACGTATATATATAATGCTGTTACTGCTGTCGGTGGTTCTTTCAGTGATCATACAGGTGGTCAGAATTCCGCTGCTGTCGGCATCGGCACTCTTACTAGTGTTATAAGTGCCGTTAAGAATGCTGATCCTAGTGTAATGATCGACAACATATGTTCTATGGGAAAAAAAATAATACTAGGTGTAATGCTAGGCATACTAGCTTTTTTGAATCTGTGTGGATATTTTTTCATTGTACTTTGTTCTGTTATTTTGCTTCCCTTCGTGATGTTGAAGAAATTATGGGAATCAACTTTAAAAAAGTTTAATTACTTTGTTTTCTTCGTTAGAAAGAAAATAATCATCTTTTATTTCAACGAAAAAACATTTTTCTAATCCCCAAATTGTCGGATAAGATCTTTACATTATGTTTTGTTTAATATTCTTTTGAACATGACTCACTTCCTTTAATAGATAAAAAAAAATATCAAAAAACATAATTAACATTCAATTTTAATGAGAAGATGGTCGAAAAAAATACGAACGACGGAAAAATCACAGAAATATGACTCGTTCTATTATTAAGTACAAATATCAAGATATGACCATAGTGAAACGTGAGTCAATCGATCGATTACAATTTACAACAAGTGTAAGAAAACGAAAGACGTCATTAGAAACTGTTTAAAAAATCCAATCGGTAATATACGTAAATAAAAAAAGTTGTTATCAAATGATAATACATTTGATGATATTGTTATCGTTTGGTTGAATTCAATCTGTTATTGACGTTCATTACGTTATTCTGTCCTGGAAACAGCAAATATCATTTTCTCTTTTTTTTTCACTCGATGTTTTTCGCGTTCAAGATAGTATAAACTAGATTTTGTTTAGTTTTTTTATTATTATTAAAATAAACATTCAAAAAAGTTTCAAATAAGGTGGCGTAGGTAAATTAGCATCAGTTCCACTATAAACAGCTGCTTGTTTAAATGGACATGGACTTTCACGCCATAAATATCGAATACCATATAAAGGTCGTCCAACGCATTCATTAGGTACAGTTACTGTGATAGTTAAGTCGTTTTTCGAAGCAACAGTTGTTTCAATCCAAATTGTATCGTTTAAGCATTGGCTTCCTTGACAACAAACATCAAATCCTTTTGGATTTCGTAATTCAATGCTTGATACCGCTCTATAAGTGATGTTTACTGTTGAACCACCCGATACATAATCAACATTATCAACAATTGGACCTTGAAATTCGATTTGATGTCCATAGGCAATCGCTAGACCAGAACGAGAAAGTCGATAACCAACATCATGTTTATATCGAGGATGAACACTGAAAACGAAACAACAACTATAAATTGAATAAATTGTCTTTGATTTACCCATTGGGATCATCACGTAGATCACATGCAACAGCCATGAACAGTTTTGGTAGGATATCGTTTGGAACATGACCAACATCAAATGTTTGATGCCAACGAATCCATGGAAAACCACCGACAATTGAATTATTTCTCGTTTGTGTAGATAACTATTCAAATACAAATCATCATTCAAAGATATTATTTCAAAAACTAAAATCTACTTGTACAAAACCGAATGGAAATTCGAGATCAGTATTACTATTCGTACGATTATGCCAAATTTGTCTCCAATATTGAATTAATTTAGTAAATGTACAAACATATTTATCAGTATTATAGATTGCATTAGCTTCACCTTGATACCAAATTACGCCATAGATAACCATACGTGTAAATGGATAGATCATGGCATTGTATAAATTTGATGTATTTGGAGGTACCGGTTCAGATATCGAATCGTTTTCTTCTTGCCTTGACAATCAAATCAAATAGAAATGAAACGATAATGAACCAAACGATGATGACTTACGGTGGAATACCACAATCTTGTAATGCTTGTGGTGGTATCCAATGTTCAATTGCTGTTCCACCATAACTCGTAGCAACTAAACCAAGTGGACGATCACCAATTGCTTTTTGAATCATACGACCATAAAGCCAACAAACAGCAGACATATGTTGCCAATCTGGTCCACCAACACTTTCAGCCGATGCTACTGACCATTTCAATGTAATATTGAGTAATTCTTCGACAGGTTTTTTCGATGAAACAAGTGTAGCAGTAAACAATCGGATTTTAGGATATTTATCAGCATTGTTAATTTCTTCTGTTGCATTGAAAATCATACTAACTGTCATTTCCATATTCGATTGTCCTGAACAAATCCAAACGTCACCAAATAAAACATCATGTAATGTAATCGTCACATTTCCACTAGGTGATGGCTGTGTCACATGAATATCGAATGGTCCTTCCTGTGAAACAGGATCTAATGTAACTGACCAAATACTTTCACCTAACGCGTTTTCTATTTGAGAACTACTAGTAGTTGTATAAATTTTGTCTTCAATTCGAAGAATTGTTAATGTATTTGAATCACCAAAACCCCAAACGATAGCTCGTTGTGGAGCACGTTGAAGAACCATATGATCTTGCAGATAATTAGCAAAACGTAGTACTGCATTACCTTCAAATAAAATCAATAATCAATTTGTATATAGTTAATTCGTATCTTTATAAGACTTACAATGAATAATGCAACACAATAAGACTATGAAACTAACTTCAATTACATGCATTTTTTATTTAAAAGAAAAGGTCGTGCTTCATTTTGTTTTTAAATATGAGACAGATAAAAGAGATAATGAAGTACATCTATGAAAGAGAACTGTTGTGTAGAATCGACCCACAATGACCCTCATATCCGAACTTAGCTCAGTCGGTAGAGCGGTAGGCTGTAACGGAAAGAAAACCATAGAAACCTATAGGTCCCCAGTTCAAATCTGGGAGTTCGGATTTAACTCTTTTTTTTCTAAATTTCTCTTTATGTCAAACATCGAGCGATATCTACCGTGAACGTATTTCTAACGTTCAATCGGCGAACAAATAGAAACCACATAAATTGACCAGTGCCCATCGTTTTTTTTTTATTTGATAAATCGAAGAAAAAAAGACGATGAATGATTCTTCCGAAAGTTTTTCTTGTACAAAATTATCGACAAATCAACAAGAAGAAATTCCAATAAAAGATCATTTTGATTTCGAATCATCGATCGATTCTTATTCGACTTTATTCGATAAAAATAAACAAAATTTCACAGCAAGTTCAGAAATTTCGTTTGTCAATCTTGACGATCGAACTTTTACGAAACAAGTTTCAAAAACAATCATAAATGCATTCACAGGCAAACCAATTAGTCCCAATCCCTGGAGAAAATTATCCACGAAAAGTATTCAACAAGAAGCTCAACCTTATCCTATCGTACCGATTCAAATTCGTTCAGAAACGAATCAAATCACAACACGTCTTTCACCAAAGTATGACGACGTTTGTTTGTTTTTTCAAACGTGTAAATTCTGTTTGCTTTTTTATTCAGAGATTTGATTGAAAACGAGCAAGTTTTTGATCGAGATGAAATTTCGATTGAAGAGCGTAAATCCATCACACCAATTCAACGACGAAGGAAAAAACGAAATAGGTAATCGACGTATTTTTTTTCTGATTTAAAAATTGATTTGTAAACATTTGAATTTAAAGTTTAAAGGAATCGATTGAGAATAGTTCGACATCATCCGATGAAAAACCTCCAAAAGACAAATCGAATCGTTCAATTGTTAATGATCCATCTTGGTACAGATTGGCCGATGTTTATACATCCGAAGAATCCGATGAAAATAATCGTTTGTTTCAATTGAATTCGAGTCATACGTTCGTTTTGATTGGCAAACAAATTTTAAATTTGAGTTTGTTTTTCGATTTAGAATTCGAGTGAAAACAGAAAATTTCACATTTGATCAAACAACAACTTCAACTCCTCCTTCAACACCGAAGAAAGTGAATTTTAACTTTCTCGAATCTCTTTCCGAACGAATACCTTTCGATCACAAACATCCAGATGCTCAATCGTATGTCGATTGATTTCAATTTTGAACAAAAAATTGTTTTTTTGTTTCTTGAAGATATTTTCTCGAATCTGCTTTCAATTCGAAAGACAAACGTCAACAATTAGCAGATAAACTCTTTTCGATATTCAATGAGAATGTTTTTTCTTCTCAAGTAGAATTCTCGTCGAAATTCTTCTCGTAATTTCTCTCGATTTTTCGTATAGCTTTCCGATCGAGTCACTGTCGTTTGGAGTGGTCGTTTAAGCGCCACAGCAGGTCATTGTACAAGTCGAAAACATACTCGTACTGCTGTCATAACACTTTCACATAAAGTTTGTGATTCACCAGGTTCGTCGCCAATCTCCAGAGAAAACAAAACAAAAATACTTTGCTTTTTTTTTCTCGTTTTAGAACGATGTCGAGATACACTTTTACATGAAATGTGTCATGCCGCTGTGACATTAATCGATGAGGTTATGGAACAAGGTCACGGACCATTGTGGAAACAATGGACTAGCAAAGCTGAACAAGTCTATTCGTATCTTCCACCGATTTCTATTCGACATACATATGATGTCATTTATAAATTCACTTATCGTTGTGTTCAATGTCAATACGAGTTCGATATTCGAGTTGTTTTTTCGATTGAATTGTGACTTTTCTTTTTGTCCTTCTAGAGTTTATCGTCATTCGAAATCGTTAAATGTTGCGATTGATTTTTGTGGTCAATGTATGGGACAATTCGAACTGATTCTCAATCAGAACGAGAACAATTCAACAACTAAACAAGAAAAACAAACACCGAAACGACCTTTGAATAAATATAATTTATTTGTTAAAGAAAATTATCAAATTATAAAACAACTAAATCCTCATTTATCATCGCCACAAATTATGAAACAACTCAGCGAAGAATATAAAAAGAAAAATCGTATCGACCTTCCCGATTTCGATAAACTTAAATTGTAAATTCAACCATTTTTTTTTACTCTATCTTTGTTCATATGTACATTAGAGTATTCGCTTTTTTTTGTCAATTAATTATTTGAAAACAAAACACACAATCAAGAGAATAAATATTTTGTATGATGATTCGATTCATTTGAAAACAGTTTTATATCTTTCTTTTATTTTTAGTTAATAAGAATAAGAGAAGAAAAAAAAGACAAGTTGTTGACAATCTTTTGATATTCGAAGGTGCATCTTGATAAATAGTTTGTTTTTATCGCGTTTAAAAATATCTAAAATACTTTAATATAGGGTGGCGAAGGTAAATTAGCATCAGTTCCACTATAAACAGCTGCTTGTTTAAATAAACAAGGAGTATCACGCCATAAATAACGAACTCCATATAACTGTTTACTAACGCATGAACTGTTCACAGCTATCGTTATTGTTAAATCGTTTTTGTTAGTTACAGTAGATGGAATCCATGAATGATCATTGTCATTTGCACATTTACTTCCTTGACAACAAACTTCAAATCCATTTGAATTTCGTAGTTCAATACTTGATACCGCTCTATAGGTGATATTTATTGTTTGACCACCGGATGCATAAACAACATTGTCAACAAGTGGACCTTGAAATTCGACTTTTTGACCATAAGCAATCGCTAAACCAGAACGAGAAAGTCGATAACCAACATCATGTTTATATCGAGGATGAACACTGAAAACGAAACAACAACTATAGATTGAATGAATTTGTGTTTCGTCTACCCATTCGGATCATCTCGAAGATCTAATGCAACAGCCATGAACACATTTGGAACGACATTATTTGGAACATAACCAACATCAAATGTTTGATGCCAACGAATAATAGGTTTATAACCAACTAATTCACTTGTATTGGAATATGTTGATAACTATGAACACAAAAGCTCTCTCTCTCTCTCTTTCTCTTGAAATTCGTTCATTTCTATTCATATTTACTTGAACAAAACCAAAAGGAAAATCTATTCTAGTACTACCATTTGTTCTTTCGTTCCAAATTTGTCGCCAAGATTGAATCATTTTTGCAAAAGTACAAGCATATGTATCAGTTCCATTACCATGAGCATTGGCTTCACCTACGTATGCACAATTAACATTTAAAATATGAATTTGTATACTAGAATCGGATACTCATTACCTTGATACCAAATAGTTCCGTAGATAGTCATACGAGTAAATGGATACATCATTGCATTGAATAATTCAGAATTTTGAAATGATAAACCAATTGTAGACATTTCATTGTATGGTTCGATGTCTTTTCGATCCGTTCTATAGTAAATTAAGAAAAAAGATGAACAGATTTACGTGAAATATACGTATATGTCCAACGAACGTTGTAATATTGCATTCTGCTAATGCTTTCGGTGGCGTCCAAAGTTCAATCATTGTTCCACCCCAACTACTAGCAATTAGTCCAATAGGTCGTTCACCTAAAGCTTGATGAATCATTCGACCATATAACCAACAAACAGCTGACATATAGATCCAATCGGGTCCACCAATACTTGAGGGTGAAGCTACTGACCAATTCAAATCAATACCTTCAAGTTCTTCCAATGGTTTAGTTGATGTACGACGTGATGCAGTGAATACTCTTATTTTTGGAAAGTTAACAGCATTATGTATTTCCACTGATCCATTATAGATCATACCAACTGTTAGTTGCATATTTGATTGTCCCGAACAAAACCAAACATCACCAAATAAAACATCATGTAATGTAATCGTTACTAATGTTCCATTTTTCAATGGTTGTGAAACGTGAATATCAAAAGGTCCTTCACTTTCAACTGGATCTAATGTTACCGACCAAATACTTTCATTTTGTGCATTCTTTATTTCTGATTCACTGATTGTTGTGTAGGTTCGTCCATCAATGGTAAGTGTAGTCAATGTATTTGAATCACCAAAACCCCAAACAACGGCTCGTTGTGGTGCTCGTTGCAAGACCATATGATCTTGTAAATAATTAGCAAAACGAGGCATACCATGGCCTAAAAATGTTTTATTCAAAAGATCAATTGAGTAAAGAAAACTCACTTGGTACAACGAAAAGTAGAAAGAATAAATGCACGTACATTATCGTAACTATATTTTTTTTCTTTAATAGAGAAATCTTCTTTTCACTACAATTTATATATCTTTTAAAACAAAGATTAGACTGTTGACATTGTACCTGTTTATTTAGAAAAAGAAATTCAATATTAAAATTGTTTATAGTATGGTGGAGAAGGTAAGTTAGGATCAGCACCACTGTAGAGAGCCGCTTGTTTAAATGGACATGGAGTTTCTCTCCACAAGTAACGAATACCAAAAAGTTTCTTGTCAGAACATGAAGGTGGAATTGCAACTGCTACTGTCATATTAAAATGATCAACAATCTTCGTCTCTACCCATGCTGCATCATTGAAACATTCAGCTGCAACACAACAAATCTTAGAAAGGATAAAATATTTGATCAATGTCAAATGCATTTCAATGTCTAATCTTACTTCAAACCCATTTAAAGTACGCACTTCGATACTTTGAGCGCTTCCATAAGTGAGATTGACAGTTTTTGTATCCGGAGACAGTACAGGGTTTTGGTTTATAATGGGACCCATAAATTCAACGTCTGAGTGTCCATAGGCAATAGCACGAGCTGCTTGAGTTAAACGATAGCCAACATCATGTTTGAATCGTGGTTGTATACCATTTGGATCATCACGCAAATCACATGCAACAGCCATAAATACTTTGTAAAAGTCAGGATTAGGAACATAGCCATAATTAGATGTTTGATGCCAACGAATCCATGGAAAACCACCAATTTTATTACTATCACTTGTATACGTTGATAACTATTCGTTTGTATGAAATCGAATATACGTATTTTTGTCATCTTATCTGTAAGACTTACTTGTACAAAACCAATTGGAAATGTGGGATCTGTAAAGAAATTTGTATTTTGACTCCATATGCTTCGCCAAGAGACAATCAACTGGGTAAATGTACACGTGTAGTTGTCTCTATTATAATCGGCATTAGATTCTCCTTGATACCAAATGACGCCATAAATAACCATATGTGTAAATGGATAGACCATCGAATTATACAGACTTGAATGACTAACAGTTGGTACTGCGCTCAGATTTTCTTTTGGAGTTCTAGAATACAAACAGAAATAAATGAATTCAAGCAAAGAATAATAAATTTGATTTACGTTGTTACACCACATTTTTCTAACGAGTCAGGAGGTAACCAATATTCGATTGCTGTTCCACCCCAGCTACTAGCAATGAGTCCTATTGGTCGTTCGTTCAATGCTTGATGAATCATACGACCAAAAAGCCAACAAACGGCTGACATATGACTCCAATCAGGTGCACCGATAATATCTGGTTTTGCTGCTGACCAATTTAAATCAATACCAAGAAGTTCATCGACAGGTTGATTCGATGGCACAAGAGCCGTAGTAAAAAGTCGAATCTTTGGAAATTTACCAGCATTGGCTATCTCTTCTGAGCCATTATAAATCATCTTTACAGTTAATTGCATGTTTGATTGTCCTGAACAAAACCAAACATCACCAAATAGAACTTTATGTAATGTAATTGTTACATTTCCACTATGTGATGGTTGTGTCACATCAATATTGTATTCTATTTCATCAGAAACAGGATCTAATGTAACTGACCATGTACCTTCACCAACTGAATTAACCGATTCTGCTCTCCTAACGGTTGTATAATTGATGCCATTCATAGTAAGAGTTAGGAGTGCATCGGAATCACTGTAACCCCAAACGATAGCTCGTTGTGGAGCACGTTGAAGAACCATATTATCTTGAAAATAATTAGCAAACCGCGGTAGACCATTACCGAATCCAATAATCAAAAGAAATTGCACGACAAAGAGAAACTGATTCATTTTCATATAAAATTTTTCGAAGTGCTAAACTAGACAAACCATCCGATGAAAGAAAACGTGTGCATATATACATTGTTTATCTTTTTCATTTTGAGATAAAGACCAAAGCAAAAGAACTTTGATATCTTTTGTCATGACAAATATCTATAGTTAATAGTAGGTATTATTCATTGTTTTTACTCTATTTGATTGTCAATTCAAATGCGTATAAAACACATTTTTCTTTCCGTTGCAATTTTTTTTTCATTTCCTTTTTTACATTTGAATAATATATGACAACGATATGTCTTTGTTTTTTCTTTGAATAAACATAATTATTATTGAATGAGAATTGAATTCAGTCAATCCTTCTTTCTATTCCATTTTTTACTGGAAAGCTGAATAATCGGATATATGCGCATTGAAAACATAGACGTGATTATTTGACAACAAATATTTATCTACGGTAGTCTATTCTAAGGTCGCATTTTATTGTCAAATCAAAATGTATTCCGTGAGAAAATAAAACTCTTTCTTAGTAAACTAATTCAATGACGCCTTTAAATTACTGAAGCAAATTTTATTGCAATATACCACGTAGAAATATCAAAAACGATAGCATACGTAGAAAAAAACTAGTAGTCTAATATTCAATGAAAATTCACAGATTATTAATTCGAGTTGAATAATTGAAAAGAAAATGTGCAAGTCGTTCGTCATTTATCCATTTTTCTCGATCGATAAATTCTTTTTTCGATAAACGTTTATCACCATTTTTATCCAATTTCTTAAGAATATATTTAACTTGAGCGTCCGTCGAATATATTCCACGTCTTTCAGTTTCCGGTAGACCAGCTAAATCATAGATCGATTCAATCATTGGTTTCAATTCATGTTTTTCCAAATATCTACGCAAATAAATCGATTCATTTGAAGAATTGACAAGTTTTAGAAAAACATACCCATTATGATTTCGATCGAACATATCGAAAATGAGTCCAAAAAATAGCCTGTCATCATCATTGGGTTCATCACTATCCATCAAATCTAATTTATGACTGAGCATAATAAATTCAGCAAAGTCAATCGAACCATTATGATCTTGATCTCTAGATTTTCAAATATTCGAAATGAACAAAATAAGAAAATCGAGTTTGTTCAACTTACAGAATATCGAAAAGATGTGAAGCAAATTTGTCGACGTGTCCTTCGGGCCAAACTTCGTGTAAACTATCGTACAATTGTTGTCGAGAAATGATCCCATCGGGATATTGTTCGAGAAAAACCGAATGACGACAACGAATTTCGTGTTCAGTGAGATTTGTTTGTTGAGAAATATCATTGATTTGTTCAAATGTCAATTCCGTTGGTGAGTAATTTAGTTTTGACTTACGACTACCCATCATGGAAAGTAAATGAAATTAAAAGAAACAGAAAAAAAAACGACGAGAGAGAGAAAAAAAAGAAGAGGAAATGGTAGTTGCTCTTTCTAGGAGAGAATAACGCAATGCACGTCAATAGAAAGTTGACATACATACAGACATGAGATTGTTCCCGATTCAGAGAAGCATACTACATTTTAAATAATTAATATTATAATAATAGTAATGGAAAACTGTTTTTTAACAATTAAACAAACAACAGATTTAGAAAAATATAATTGACCCTGGTTCAGAAATAGAATTCATCCATCTTCATTAGAGTGAAAACTATAGGTTAACATTTAACAAAATCTATGTCAGAACATACGACATACATCAACAAATACTTTCATTAAAATTACGTCGAATTTACGGAGGAGCGCATAGCGATTGTTAAATCCAACGAAGTACAATTTCATGTAATAATTATGTTAATTATTCGTTGTTAAAATAAAACTAAAACAAGAACCATATTTTGTATCATTTCGACTGAAAGAATCACAGCCATTCAAATAAAAAGTCATGCAAAATGCGACAAAAGACTAATGCAAATCATATATCGAGATGTTTCAAAATGATTACTGTACTTTTTTAATTAATATCTATATACGTATGTATATAGATATGGAAAGTTGTTTTTACTGGAACGAGTTAGTTCAAAATGACGAAGTTGTGTGTCAGCAGTCGAATTCTTTGTTTAATTTTATCATTTATTGGACAAATATTTGGTAAGGAATTTTCATAATCGAAATGTGTGTTTTACGAAATATGATTTAGGAGTATCTTATAATCAACCAAAACTTTGTTCGAATGCAACTTGGAATGCAGCTGCAATAACATTTGCAGGTTCGAATATCATTGGTCCGAAACCTTTTGGCGTTTTTGTCAACAGACAAAACACTGTTTATGCAATCAACCGACAAAATTCTACACTTTTTGTTTGGTTTAATCAAACAACTATAGTGACAAAAAGTCTTCATGGATATGTTGGTGATATTGCATTGTATTCTCTCTTCGTGAATGAACAAAATGAAATATTTGTTGATAATGGCTATGCCTTTAACCAAGTAGAAAGATATACTTTAAATTCAACAAATTATACTGCAGTCATGCCAGTCTGTTTGACTTGTGATGGGATTTTTGTTGACATAAAGAATAATGTTTATTTAAATGGATTTCTCAATGATAAAACTAATCGATTAATCGGTTGGGTTAAAATCAAACAAAATAGAATCACAACTAAACTTTGTTCAGATCGAAAAATTATTCAAATTTGTTCGTCTAAAAATGAAGATCAAACTTCTTATTTTCTTGGTTGGACAAATCAAACGATCGATGAACAATTGAGTTCTTCAATTATGAATTCATTTCGATATTCAAATGGATATATTTACGATCTTCGAGGTTCTCTCAATTCGCTTCAAACCAATCTCTCTCTTCTTCATCAGTTTCAATGGATCGATCAACGAACCAAACAAATTCAAATTGAAATGACTTTATATAATCCAAATGTTGAATTATTTATTTCGATTCGGTTCATTTCACAGTTTCCGTCAACTGGCCAAATCTCTTCAAATCTTCGAATTCAACCGATTCAATTTTATCGTTCGTTTTTCTCTTTTTCTCTCTCGTTTCGAAATTCGTTTCTTTTGTTTTTTGTTTAGTTTTAGATTCGTTGTATCAATTTATTTGTTTAATCATTTATTTGATATTTATCATTTATTTGATGTTGAGACAAATCAAACCGATCGTCAAATTGAAATTGAACTATTTTCGTGAGATTTGGAATTTAGTTGAAATCAGTTTAATCTTGAGTTCTAGGTTGATTTTGATATTAAATATTTTTCTTTGGAAAGATTATCAATCGATAAGAAAACAATTTGCTCAAACAAATGGATTCATTCCGATTTATCTCGATTCGACAATCGAGCGAAATAATTTATTAAAATTTCTTCAGAGTTTTTGCTGTTTTTTTTGGAATTATTCAATTTATCAAACTTTGTCGTTTTAATCAACGTTTAAGATTATTTATTCGAACACTTGATTGTGCTGCTAAAGAATTTCTTTCGTTTTCAATTTTATTCTTTTTCATTTTCTTTGCATTTGTTATTTTATTTTATTTAATCTTCGTTTCAACGATTCCTTCGTGTTCAACTTTATTAAAAACAAGCGAAATGTTATTCGAAATTCTTTTATTGAAGTTGAATGGAACTGAATTCATTCGAGGTGATTCAATTCTTGGGCCTATTTGCTTTACTTTATTCGTTTTCGTCACTATTTTTATTCTTTTAAATATTTTTATTTCAATTTTAACGGACAATTTTCGTTTTGTATCAAAACAAACAGTTGACGAGCAACAAATATTTTCATTTATGAAACAACAAATCGATCGAGTAAGACGACTTTTCGTTTTTGTTAACAATGAAACCGACTGTTTTTTTTTAATATTTTTAGATTTATATTCAACAGAGAATTGACTTGCACTATTTAGAAAAACGAAGAGTCTAGTTTTCAATATTGAAAATCAGATGTGAAAGTCTCTCATCGTTTGTCCAATTTTGTCGATCGATAAATTCTTGTTTCGATAAACGTTTATCACCATTTTTATCCAACTTTTTAAGAATATATTTAACTTGAGCATGTGTAGAATATTTTCCATGTCGGGCATTTTCTGATAAACCAGCTAAATCATAAATCGATTCAATCATTGGTTTCAATTCATGTTTTTCCAAATATCTAAACAAATAAATCGGTTGATTTGAAGAATTAACAAGTCTTAGAAAAACCTACCCATTATGATTTCGATCGAACATATCGAAAATTAATTCAAAAAGAATTTTCTCATCGTCTGTTGATTGATCAGTATCGAGTAAACTGAGTTTATAAGTTAAGATAATAAATTCAACAAAGTCAACTGAACCACTATGATCTTGATCTCTATTTTCAAATATTCAAAATGAAAAAGAAACACGAAAATCTTGTTTATTAAACTTACAAAGTAGCGAAAAGATGTGAAGCAAATTTGTCAATCTGTCCTTCGGGCCAACCTTCGCATAAACCTTCATATAATTGTTGTCGAGAAATAAGTCCATCGGGATATTGTTCGAGAAAAACTGAATGACGTTGATGAATTTCGTGTTCAGTGAGATTAGTTCGTTGAGAAATCAATTCAATTTGTTTCGGCGTTAAGTCCTTTGTTGGACAATTGACTTTAGATTTGCGACTACCCATAAGAGAGAAATTGAAATTGAAATGCTATTGAATCAACGAACATAAGCGTGCATTTATAAAGTAAGACAACATCCTATTGACGTCAATAAAATATTGACAAAACGTGCATCTGTCAGGTTTATTTGGTATTCAACAGGAGGAAATTCTCGATGTCGCATTTATTAATGAAAACAAATCGCAGCTGATCATCGTTTCTCTCTCTCTCTCTCTTGATTTATTTCATATGTGACGTAGATTTACATTGACTAGTATAATGACAATCTGCATGCTTGGAAATGTTGTGTAGTTGTAATGGCACAATAGCATGATATTTATTAAATCAAATATTAGAACATTCAACAAAAGAGTTTGTTTTGTTGTAAAAAAAGTGCATTCGAGCAGATGTCACTACTTCAATTTGAAAAACATGAATTGATTCGTTCGATAGAGTCTCCCAATAAGAAAAATTGAGGAAAACGACCTTGTTTGCTCTAGTTCTCGGTAGGATTTGACAAATGACCTTCTCATCTATCTCGAACAGTTGAAAACAAGGCAAACAATGGCTTCAATACGAAAAGGCATGAGTCGTATTCTCGACGGTATACTTAAATATCGTCAAACATTACGACCGTCACTCTTAGAAGAATTTAAAAAAGTTGCACTTGGACCAAAAGTAATTAAAAAACTTTTTTCTAGGAAACGATAATGTTTTTTCTTCTCAGCCGGAAGGTCTTCTGTTAACATGTGTCGACAGTCGTGTCGTTGCTTCTCGTTTAACTCAAGCTGTGCCTGGACAACTGTTTATCGTTCGAAATCCCGGTAATTTAGTTCCGCCATATGATTATTTTAAAAATACGTCAACAATCGGCGGTGAAATAGCTGCATTAGAATTAGCTTGCTCAAGAAATAACGTTCCAGTTATCGCTGTGTTCGGTCATTCGGATTGTAAAGCAATGAATTTACTCTATCGAATTCGTAATGAAATCTCTAATCAAACGGACAGTCCGCTCGAACAATGGCTTCAAATTCATGCCAAAGGAACAATTGAACAATTTCGAAAACTTGAAGCATCGAATTATAAAGAGAAATTGATATTTTCTAGTGCTCAACATCATGAAGATGATTTCGAAGCTTATATCGATCCAAAAGATGAATTTAAACCCTCGGATAAACTATCTCAAGTGAATACTTTAGAACAATTAAAACATTTTCTTTCGTATCCATTTCTACGTGAACGTCTCAATCGTCATGAATTACAAGTTCACGCACTGTGGACAGATATTTACAAAGGCGAAGTATACATGTTCTCATTCAAAGAAAAAACTTTTATTAAGATTACCGACGAAAATTATAAACAATTGTCAATTGAATGTTCTTGATCATTTCTTTTTTTATTTTTCGAATATTAAAACGATAGTTGTAGACGAAAATGTTTTTGTATTTTCATGTCTTAGTCTATTGACCTTTAAAATAAGCTTGATTTAATCTTAACTGCGCATTTACCCTCGATAGTTCTTGAGGATTAACTATTCGATAATAAAGGAACATTTTTTTCTTCGCTCAAGTTTTATTATTTTCGTTGGTCTCTAAAAAACCAAAACAGAATAAGGTTTGTCAATGGACATCAGCGCATATTTACATTTTCTTTTTCGCATTGCTTGTAGAGCAAGGTCATTGAGTACAAAAATATATGACAACGTGGTTTGCTTTTGCTTGTAGATGCGTTCTTATTGAATGATTTAATTAGACAAAAAAGAAACTTATTGGACGCATTATGCTTAAACGCTATGATGCATTTGAGACGATTGATCCCAATATCAAAGACAAAAGTTTGTTTTCATTGAATTTGATTTTAAAAGAATTTGTTTACTTTTTTTTTCGTTGATAATCTAGTGTTTACGTTGTTATCGATCGATGAGATCATCTCGGATCGTTGTTTATTTCTTAATAATTTTAATAATTTTCTCGAGTGTCTACGCACATCGATTAAGTAAAAACAAACAATTGGACTTTGTTATTCGACCGAATGAACGTATCGATTGTTATCCCGACTCGATTTCCCCATTTTCAAATTACTCAAAAGAATCATGTTTAGCAAGAAACTGTTTATTCGATGATCAAGCCAATCGTGATGAAATTCAATGTTATCTTTCACCCAACTATGGTTACATTTTGCAAGATTCTCCAATTGAAATTGAAAATGGTTTACGATTGAAATTAAAACGTAACATTGAAGTGAACAGTATGTTCGAACAAGTGATTGAAAATGTTTTCTTGGATGTTCAGTATTATACAAATGAAATCATTCGTTTTAAATTCTATGATGCCGATCGACAACGATACGAAGTTCCAATAGAATTGAAATCTCCATTGGACAAAGTTTCTTCACAAAAATACGAATTTCTTTACTCGAAAAATTCATCTCGTGATAAATTATTTTCGTTTAAAATCAAACGTCGAAATACAAACGTTGTTCTATTCGACACGTCAATCGGCGGTTTAGTTTTGAACAATCAATTCCTCCAGATCGTCACTCGATTACAATCATCGAATGTCTACGGTTTCGGCGAAAACAATCACGATTCATTGAAACACAACGTTCAACAACGAAATTCCTGGGGGATTTTCAATCGAGATCAAGGCACTCATTGGGACGACAATGCTAATCATTACGGTTCGCATCCGTTTTATCTTGTCATGGAAGAGAACTCGAATGAACCGTCCGGTGAAATGCACGGTGTTCTTCTGTTGAATTCGAATGCAATGGATTATTCATTTGATTCTCATCCGTCGTTAACAATTCGAACGATTGGTGGAATTCTTGATTTTTTTGTTTTTCTTGGTCCGAAACCTGAACAAGTTATTGAACAGTATACGTGGTTAATTGGCCGATCAATGCTACCGCCGTATTGGTCACTTGGTTTTCAATTATCACGTTGGGAGTATTCGAATTTAACTCATATGAAAATGATCAATCAACGAAATCGTCAACTAGGAATTCCGTTAGATGTTCAACATGCAGATATCGATTACATGGACAAACAAAAAGATTTTACCGTCGATCAAGTTAATTATCGAGGTTTGAAAGAATATTTTCAAGAATTACATCAACAAGGTCTTCGAACGATTATTATTCTGGATCCGGGAATTGCGAACTCGGATTCGTATCAACCGTTGATCGATGGAAAAGAAAACGATGTTTTCATTAAATGGGACGATGGACAAAAGATAATTAAAGGCGTTTGTTGGCCAGGCGAAGTCTTATTTCCAGGTTTCAATTGAAAACAAATGTTTTGCTTTTTTTTATTTCTGTTTTTTGAATTTAGATTTTTTGACCAAACGAACAAAAGATTGGTGGACAAAATTAATAAAAAATTTCCACGAAAATCATCTCGAATTCGACGGACTTTGGATCGACATGAACGAACCCGCGTTATTCAATACCAACGAGCAAATTCCCTGGAATTGGAACTTAACTGGAAGTAATTACACATTAAAATGTCCGAATAATCAATGGGAAAATCCTCCGTATCGTACGAAATCCGTTTTTCGTTGGGATAAAAAGTTCAATCGAACATCTTCTCTGTCCGATCAAACATTGTGCATGTCGGCATTTCAAGGAGAATTCGATTCGAAAACAAATCGACCCAAATATCGTCACTACGACGTTCATAATTTGTACGGTTGGAGTCAAACAAAAGTCACGTTCGAAGCTATGCGACAAGTAACTGGAAAACGAGGTTTAGTTTTGCCTCGTTCGACGTTTGTCGGGTCGGGACAATGGGCTGGACATTGGCTGGGAGATAATGAAGCGTCTTGGAAAGAATTGAAACGATCGTTAATCGGAATTGTCGAATTCAATTGGTTTGGAATTCCGTTTATTGGCGCAGATATTTGCGGGTTCGATCGATCGCCATCCGAAGAATTATGCATTCGTTGGATGCAATTAGGCGCTTTTTATCCATTTTCACGAAATCACAACATATGGAAAACTGCAGATCAAGATCCAGCTGCTTGGTCACCATCAGCTATTTCAATTATGATTCAAACTCTCAAAATTCGTTATACACTTCTACCGTACTATTACACTTTATTCTATAAATCTCATACACAAGGTTCGACTGTTATTCGGCCACTTTTTCACGAATATCCAACCGATAGGAATACTCTGGATTTATTCTTACAGTTTCTTGTTGGTTCAAGTCTTATGATTGCACCAGTGACCGACAATGGAACGAATCATGTTCGAATTTATGTTCCATCGACAGATTGGTTCAATTTTTATACGGGAACGAGAATTCCCTATGAAAAACAATGGATTACTCTCGCTGCACCGTTGGATACAATTCCGATTTTATTACGAGGTGGATCAATTGTTCCAACACAAGAATTCGACAATAATACAAAATATTCGAGAGAAAAACCATTCGGATTGACCATTGTTTTGAATACTGAAGGAAATGCCGAAGGTGATCTGTTCTATGATGATGGAGAATCGATTGATACAGTTGAAAAGAATTTATTTTATTATGCCAAATTTTCTTGGTCGAATTCAGAACAACGTTTAACAATTAAAGTTATTGCGAATAATTACCAAGATATGTCAAAGAAAATCTTAGATTCATTAACTATCTATGGATTCGATGAGACTACTCAACTGAATTTCAATATTAATAGCAAACAAATTCAATCAACGATCAAAACAAATACAAAAATCATTCAAGTCAATGGTTTAGCTTTACCAATGGCAAAAGATTCGATTTTAACCTGGACCAAATCCGAAAATCGAGCACTTCAATCGTTGATTGCAGCCAGTCGTCGATATCGAGTTGATTGTCATCCCGATAACGATGGCACGAGTAATGCATGTTTCGCACGTGGATGTTCTTGGGATGTATCCGATAATAAAGATGCACCGTCTTGTTTTATTCCAAAAGACAAAGGTGGTTATGAACAGCAAGGTTTGCCTTCGAAAATCTCTGATTCAATCACACATTATTCATTGAAACGTTTGTCTACAAATGAATTTTCAATATTTCGAAATGATATCGATGAATTAAATGTCGAAGTTAGTCAATCAGGTTCCAATATGATTCGTTTGACGATTCGTGATGCAACGAAAAAACGCTATGAAGTTCCTGTGCCAATTCAATGGAAACCAAATCTTGCCGAAGACAACAAACTCAAATTCGAATTAACCAAAACCGAACAAAATCAGACCGGTTTTCGTATTAGACGAGCCGATACTCGAACAATTCTCTTCGACACAACGAACTTTGCTGAAGGTTTTATTTTCGATGATAAATATCTTCAATTGATAACAACAATTCCATCGAGAAATGTCTATGGTTTTGGTGAAAATATTCATCCGACATTTCAACATGTTCTCAATGGTTCATCGCGTTATGGAATCTTTGCACGTGACCAACCACCACAAGGACAAAACGAGAATCTCTATGGAACACATCCGTTTTACATGTCAATCGAAGACGATGGACAAACATTTGGTGTTCTCATATTTAATTCGAATGCACAAGATTATAAATTCGATGAATTCGAAAACAATCAAGCGATGTTAACCTATCGAACTATCGGAGGTATATTCGATATATTTCTATTTGCTGGACCAAAACCTGAAGATGTTATTCAACAATATCAAAGTGTGATCGGACATCCATATATGCCGCCGTATTGGGCGTTAGGTTTTCAACTTTGTCGATATGGTTACGACACTTTAGAGAATATGAAAGCGGCTATGCAAAGAACTTTAGATGCACAGATTCCTCTTGACATCATGTATGGTGATATTGATTATTTTCGAAAACAATTAGATTTTACTTGGGATCCAATTCGATTCAAAGGTTTACCTGAATATATTCGTTGGTTACATGAACAAGGAATGAAATTCATCACAATTCTCGATCCAGCTATTGACTCTGAAGAACCTGATTATGAAGTTTATCAACTCGGACAAAAAGATAACATTTGGATAAAATGGCCAGAGAATCGAAATATTCAATTCAATGAAACTAAAAATCGAAATATGATTGGTTATGTTTGGCCAATTGGCAAAACTGTTTTTCCCGATTATTTCTATCCGCCAGCTAAAGATTGGTGGAAAAATCAAATCTTAAAATATTATCAATCCATCGAATTCGACGGTCTATGGATCGATATGAATGAACCGGCCAATTTCGATACAAACAAAATTCAACCGTGGAATTGGCCACATTCTGAACCTTGGAATCTCCATTGTCCACTTGATGAACCGTTCGAATCTCCTCCGTATAAGACAGCGATTCACGGTGATCATCTATCCGATAAAACACTTTGTATGATTGGTGAACAAACCGATGGTCGAGGAAATCTATATAAACATTATGATGTTCATAATATCTACGGTTGGTCAGAAACACTGGCAACATTACCAGCTGCACGTGCTGTTGCAAACAAACGTTCGATTGTTATAAGTCGATCGACATTTCCAACATCGGGCGTCTATGCTGGCCATTGGCTAGGCGATAATTCAGCTGAATGGTCGCATATGAAACATAACATTATTGGAATGTTAGAATTTAATCTATTCGGCATTCCGTATGTTGGCGCAGATATTTGTGGTTTTATGGGAAATACAACTGAAGAACTGTGTCAACGTTGGATGCAATTAGGAGCATTTAATCCGTTCTTTCGTAATCATAATGGAATTCGATTTGTTGATCATGATCCAGGAAATTTCCCTGCAGATATTGTTGATTCAAATCGTCGTGTTGTTCAAACACGTTACCGATTGAATCCATATTTATATACTCTCTTTCATCGTGTTCATACTCAAGGTGGAACTATTGTTCGATCGATGGCACATCAATTTCCAACAGATCAATTAACTTGGTCTTTAGATGAACAATTTCTTTGGGGTTCGGATCTTTTAATTGCTCCTGTGATTTACGAAGGTCATCAAACGAAAACAGTCTATCTACCATCGACTGAACGATGGTTCGATTATTATACAGGTCAAGAAATAACCAATTCTGGTTTCGTGATTGAAGATGCGCCAAGAGATTATTTGCCGTTGTATTTACGTGGTGGATCGATTATTCCTCATCAACAATCAGCTATGAATACAGTTTTATCACGACAGAAACCTTTCTATTTATATGTTTCACTTGATAAACAACAACAAGCCAATGGTGATCTGTTTTGGGATGATGGAGAATCGATTGATACTTATCAATCAATGAATTTTAATTATTTTATTTTCAATTTTAATAAACAACAATTGACAATTGAACCGCAAACATTTAAATATTCACAAATGACAAATACATTGGAACGTATTTCGATATTTGGTCTGACAAAATCACCAACAAGAATTCTTTTGAATAATAACGAATTATCAACATCTCAATGGACATTTCATACGAACAAAAACGTTTTAAATTTAACAACATTAGACCTAGATCTGTCTCAACAACATTTATTTTCGTTTCAATAACTAATTTCTTTATTTATTTTTTCGTAGTTTTGAGTGCAATATCTTTTCATCTCTGTAACGGTGCTAATCTTTAACAAACAAAAGTTGCTATTAATAAAAATACCATTCCGTACTATTTCTTTTTCTTTTGTGAATATCATACAACATTTATATATATAAGAAAGACATGAATAAATATTATTATAAACGAAAGTTACGACACTATAACAATGATATATATTTTTATTGTTTCAACAGTTCAAATATCATCGAATGTATCTTAAAAAATGGGAGAGCAAACCTAATGTATTTCTATCTTCCCAATTGTATTGAAACCAATTTCTCACTCGATTTTGTACATTTTGTGATAATTCAAACTTTTTCAAATATTGCATTACTCGTTCAACTTTATTTTGATATTCTGCTCGTCGTTGACTCATCGATTGAAATACATCTCGTATTTGACCGTACGTAAACGATCGGATATGAGTGTATTCGGCCGGTTTTGTACCGTCACGGGGACCGGGTTGATCGCCCTGGGTAACACAACAGTTTTTGTATTTCTCTTTCTCTACATTTATCATGTAGGCTGTGGATCGCATTGTTCGTAATTGGTACAAGGAGAAGGTCATCAATAAAAAAGTAATTCCGTATAATGATCGAACAAAATCTATCAATGAAATGATTACACATTTGGAACAAGTAACTTTCTTTGCTTTTAATAAATACATACTATTTCATATTTGAAAGGACTGTGAATTGAAAAACGTATTGATCGATTAATTGGCAACGCAAACAAAGGAATCCTAACTAACGAATTCCTTTTTATTCCGTCAGGAGGATCCGACGACCTCACTTTCACCTGGGTAATTTCTTTATTTTTTTCGTAGTTTTAAGTGCAATATCTTTCTTTTTCACATTTACGACGGTGCTAATTCTCAATAAACATTCCCTATTACATTCATAGTTTTCATTTTATTTCTGTTAATAATAAAAAATATTCAACAAAAAAAGTGACTCATTGACTGATATAAGAAACGCATGAATAAAAGTAAACATTATCTTTGTTGTTATATAATTCAATTTTTCGTTGAGGTTTGCACTAATTGTTCAACAGCTGTTTTGGTACCACCAACATTAACAGTTGCACCTTCAACATGAGTCGATCCAGCTGCTGTAGCTTGAGTTGTAATAACAGTTGTTGCAGTTGATGTCAACAATCGACTTGCATCTTCAGCTCCCAAACTAGAATAGATCTCAAATCAAAATCTAATCATTTTCGGAATGAGAAAACCTACGCAGCAACTTTATCAGTGATGGCTTCAACTCGTGCATTCGCTTGTGCTTGAGCTTCACGAAGAACACCCATCTTCAATCGATTGGCTTCTTCATTCAAATCATCGATACGTTTTCGAGCTTCTTCAAGAATTAATTCTTGACGTAAATTTAAATCTTTTTCAAGTGTAGATAAATTCGTAGCTTTAACTATATCGAGTTCTTCGACATATTTTTGTAATTTCGATTTGTATTCTTCTTCGATTACAGCTGACCGAGCGTTAGCATCGGCTAAAAGTGTTTGTTGTTGAATTTGTGTGTCAGTAACGACTCGAGCAATAGAAGCTGCAACTTCTTCAGAAATTTGTTCAGTTCGGCGACGAGAATATTCATCAATTTGTTGATGAGTTGTGCCTTTTCAAGAAGAATAAATCGAAATTCAGTTTGTTACGTAAAATAAATATACCTAATCTGCCTAATAAAGCAGCCATTTTTTGTGTATTTTCCATGTTCACCGCTGATTGTGTTTCCATATTAACAACTGATCTGACAGCAACATTTTCAGCAACGGCTGTATGAGCAACGGCTGAACCAGTGGCAGCAGTAGCTTGTTGTCCAACGACTTTAGACATTTTGTGTTTGGATTAATTTATGTTAAAAATGAGAAAATGTAGTTATATGAATGAAGATACACAAGGATTCGGTGTCCATATATATAGTTGCTCATTCGTTTTTACTATAATAAATATACGTATATGAGTCAGTCAACTGCGTGCACTTTCTTATCAAGTTCCTTCTTTCATTTTTATTTGGACTTTTTTACTCACTATCTTTTTACTGTGTTTCTCGACGTTCTGCGCACGATGAAAGAAACGTGTTTGCATCCTCGATAAGGAAAAACAAAAAGTAAAAATATCATCAAATCCGTGTCTGACAGTTATGCAAACAAAGAAATTAGAAGAATAATTGAATTCAACTTTTTAACCCTTTTCCGTCGACTACTAGAAACAAAAGAACATACTGCCATGAAGGATGAAGCATCACGCTACTGATATTCCTCTGTCGTTTAGAAAAAAAAGAAATCTTTCAGAGATAACGTATGAAATTATCATTCAATATTTTATTTTTGATAAGAAAACGAACAAAAAAAATTCATCAAATTCAATGTTTTGTCATTGTTGTTGATGATGAAGATGACGCAGATTGTTCAACCGTTGTTTTGGTACCACCAACATTAACAGTTGCACCTTCAACATGAGTTGATCCAGCTGCTGTAGCTTGAGTTGTGATGACAGTTGTTGCAGTTGATGTCAACAATCGACTTGTATCTTCCGCTCCCAAACTAAAATAGATCTCAAATCAAAATCTGATCATTTTCGGAATGAGAAAACCTACGCAGCAACTTTATCAGTGATGGCTTCAACTCGTGCATTCGCTTGTGCTTGAGCTTCACGAAGAACGCCCATCTTCAATCGACTAGCTTCTTCATTCAAATCATCGATACGTCTTCGAGCTTCTTCGAGAATTAATTCTTGACGTAAATTTAAATCTTTTTCAAGTGTAGATAAATTCGTAGCTTTAACTATATCGAGTTCTTCGACATATTTTTGTAATTTCGATTTGTATTCTTCTTCAATTTCGGCTGAACGAACATTGGCATCAGCTAAAAGCACTCGTTGTTGTTCTTGTGTATCGACAACAACTCGAGCGATCGCAGCTGCAACTTCTTCAGAAATTTGTTCAGTTCGACGACGAGAATATTCATCAATTTGTTGATGAGTTGTGCCTTTTCAAGAAGAAAAACAGAAGAATAAATCGAAATTCAGCTTGTTCCAATAAACATACCTAATCGGCCTAATAAAGCAGCCATTTTCTGTGTATTTTCCATGTTTACTGTGGATTGTGTTTCAGTACTAACAATAGATCTGACGGCAACATTTTCAGCAACGGCTGTATGAGCAACGGCTGAACCAGTGGCAGCAGTAGCTTGTTGTCCAACGACTTCAGACATTTTGTGTTTGGATTAAACGAGAAAATTGAATAGTATGAATTTTGAGTCCCTCACCTCAATATATATATATATATATATACACTAATTTATCAATGTTATCTTTTTGTCGTCTGCCAGTACGACTAAGCACAAGAAAACGTGTTTTTACATGTGAGTTTTACGTAAACTGATAATAGAAGTAAACAAGTAAAAAAACTAAACATTCTCGAAAATACGAAAAATTTGAAAAGCTCAAATTTTCTTTGAAACAAAATGACGAGTCAGACAAGGTAATATGAATCAGTAAATGAATATATTTTCACAGTTAGAATATGAAAGTGTTTGTTTGTTTGTTTGTTTTTTTGTCAAGTACACATATAACTAAAGATCGTATAGAGACAAGAACAAAAAGAGAGAAAGAAGAGATCATGTCGAGTTGAATCCACTCGAACAACAACAACAACAAAGAAGAAGAAATGAATAGAATTAGATGATGATGAAGAAGACTTGTACGAATCGCATCTATTGCTTTTTTCGTTTGTACAGATGAGACAATTGATTTTCTTCTATTTAAATATCCGTTGCACGAAAACGTGCAGCTTGTTCTCGTATTCGTTTGTCATATTCGACTTTGTCTTGCATATAAATGGCATAAGCTTCGGCTTGAGCTGGATCTTTAGCATTGGGTTCATTTAAAAGTTCTTGAATACCAAGTAAAATCTGTTTGATTGTTATGGCTGGACGCCAATCTTTTTCCTCATCAAGTAGTGATAAACATACTGTTCCACTCTAAATTTCAAAATCAATTCGATTTGTTTTCTCCCGTTGTGTTCGGTTTACTGGATAGATATTTGGATGGAATAGAGGAGGTTCAAATTTACATTTCGGTGGTGTCGATGGATAATCATCTTTGAAGATCATGCCTAAATCAAATCGAATCTCGTGTTTTTCGTCTTGAATTCGTGATTTCGAATTGAACTAACGTAATTTGAAGAGACCACCTTCCCATGAAGTGCCAACTTTACCCGGAATTCCACATTCCCAATTGAGTAAATTTAACGTTCCGTCAGCATTTTTCGACGGTCTCTAAAGAAAATGAAAAAGAAATTGAATTGAAAATCGAATGCAAAACACGTACGGCTATGAAACCAAATGGATGATCTTTTCGCCAAGCTTTTCGTTCCTCGGCAAGACGTGCAGCAGAAATCCCAGCCATTGTTTATTTTGATTTCTACGAAAACAAAAAAACGATAAACAATTTGTTCAACGATTTTATTCAAAGAATAAATAAATAATAAAGAATAAAGAAATGAAGAAAGGAGATTTCGATAGAATCAACCATTCACAAGCGAAGAGACAATTTTCAATGAATTTGTTAATCACTAACGATTCTTGCTCCTCTTTTATTCTTCAATTAATTTATTAAATTTAATTTCTAACCACACAGAATCCTTCTTGATTGAAGAGGGCGCTACTTTATGTACGTTTTTTTCAGCATTTATTTAAACAGAAAAAGAAAGAAAACCGTTAGTAGAATTTAAATTGTACAATATCTCATATCACAATCCGGTGGTTCTTGTAAATAATAAACATAGAATCCATTACAATTAGTTACTAGAATTAAAATGGTCCAGTAGCAATAATTCGACAAAAAACTAAAACAAACAATTCCACCAGTGGTATCGCCAGCCATTGATGGATAAATGCCTGTATACCAACCAGCAGCATATGTTCCACAACGCAGCATTTCAATAGGACAATTGGCGAGAAGAGTTCCGCCAGTTCCAGTAAAACGTACCCATTCAGGTGTCGACGTGAATACTGCGTCATCACAAGATGCTGTAGCTGTATAATCTGGACTTCGAGTATCATCATCGTTGATTAACGTGTAACTCGAACATTGTGATGGAAGTGAACTTGCAGTGACTGTTGTTGTGATTGATGTCGTCGGACATATTGTTGATTTTGCTATTTAAGTCACAAAGAAGGTGATAAATTGACATTCGAATTGAATAATACATACTTGATGTTGTCACGTCACCTAAACAAAATCAAAGAAAATACAATTTAGACAAATACGAAATAGATTTGTACCTTTATTAGCTAATATAATGATCGGTAGAACAATAAGTAAAGTCAATCCAATAAATATGAGAATTCCAAAGGCTATCCAAAGAATATTTGGTTTGAAAATTGTTTTCAATTTTCTTCGAAATATGAAATGTTCTGATTTCATGTGAAAACAAATCAAAGAATTCTACTCACGACGAAGTCAAATTCGTTTTCGATTGTGTATTCAAATTATCATTCAAATCGAAATTCGTGTCAATCTTATAACGAGGATGAGTTCTTGACATATTATTACGTTTCTGTTTGACAAACGATTAAAATTCCATCAATTTATAAACTTACAATCGAATTGAAAATGTGTGTAGGTGTTATCGATTGATTTCATGCTGCGAACCAGTGTTTCTAACAACACATGTGCCCCACATATTCCAAAAATACGTTTTGCGGTACACTTACTTAAAAAAATCAAAGTGTATTTAGTGCGTTGTATTAATTCAATAAACACTTATCTTCGAAGATATCTAAAATCATAAAAATAGCTCGAAAGAACCAATGTATAGCGGCACTATGCATTGATCAAACTATTAAATGTAAACTGTTTTTCTTTATACACTCTGTTTTTAAAAAAAATAGAGTGTACGATCCATTGTTCTTTAGATTTCTATTAGAAACCCTGCTGCGAATTAGTCAGTGAACATTGTGTTTCAATTCAACAAAAAAATTCATTTATTTTAAACGAACGAACACAAATATGAAGACTTTCGAATTGTAAAATAAACTCGGTTACAAATCATAACGAACATTTATTTATTTATTTTATTCTTTTCATGCTTGTGAATGAGTATAGATGAGCAGAACAAAAAGAAAACATAAAAACCTATGTGTATTATATATATGTGTATCACAGACGTATGCGCACTTGTTTTTTGATCATTTTCCGAGTACCAGTCGAACAAGTTCTAGAAAATGTCAAAAATCAATAAAACATTCGTTTGTTTTTCAAATTGTTACCGTCATATCGAATAATTTCATTACCGGATATATCAATGTCACGTAACATTTCATCGACTTCATCATCGGAGAATTTCTCGCCTAGATTGGTCATGACAAACCTCAATTCAGCAACTCGAATAAAACCATCGCCATTCTTATCAAAAACTCGGAAAGCATCGCGTAATTCATCTTCTTCGTTATAATCTTTGGCTCCTTTGGCCATCATCTGAAGAAATTCCTCGAAGTCAATTAATCCTTTGCCTAGATGAACAACTAATCACACGTCTTTTCAATGAATAACAACGAAACAAACCTTCACAATCGAATTCATTAATCAAACATTTGAGTTCGTCTTCGGTGGGATTTTGACCGAGCGTTCTCATGACGTTTCCAAGCACCTTGGGACTTATGGCGCCGTCGGAATCTTTATCGTACAGGATAAAAGCCTGTCGAAATTCTATACAAACAAATTCGAATTGTCGTTTCTCGATTTCCGAATTTACCTTGAATTTGCTCTTCAGTAAATTGTTCGAGCTAAACAAAAACAACAAGATTTATTTTCCTTAGAAAACAACAAAAAAAAGAAACAACTTTCGCTATATTTGTGAGAAAGAATTTATTTGCATTACTAATTAAATGCGATTGCATCCTTTGCTAACAAGAAATCTTTGAAAAATGCACGATAATAACAAAGAATTCGTCGTGTTTTCTTTTTCTTTTCTCAGCACTTGCTACAAATCAACAACGACACATTCAAAGATAAGATCTTGATGACACAATACCAACGCAAAACAAAAGACTTATCATCGCATTCAATCATTCGCAAAACAAAAGTAGAACAACATTTATACTCAATGTCTTACTTGAATACTGAATGGATTGTAACAATAAAGTGTATTGAGATTTTTCTCTTCGAGTTTATTCGGATCGAGACATTTGATACACATTCTCTGGTAACAATATTTCATTTTGAAATCAATTCAATTGATCTCGATTTACATTTGCAATAAACAACATTCGGGTCTATTCAATGATTTTTCTTTTTTCCTATTAGAAACCATTACTCGAATGGTAATGGTGGGCAACAGGTGTTACGCATGAAATCAAGGACACGGATTTAATGAAAATTTAACACGATCGATACTCTCGTTTGTTTTTCTGTTTTTATGCTCTGAGAATGTCTAAGTATATTCAATTATCATTTGATTTCTTTACTTAGTAATTATCTATCAATGTGTCATTTGATGAAAAGAAAGAAAAACTTCGATGACATTGTCACTAAACAATAAGAAAAAACAGACCGAACAGACGTTAAGCCAATCAGGCAACTGTATATTGTCATTATCGTACATGTCATTCTTCTTCGTTTGATGACGTCGTTGACGAAACACAAAAAAAACGAAGAAGTTTGAAAAAAAAACATGAGAATCAATTGAAAAGATATCAGATGTTTATCTATTTCGAGTTGACCTTCAGAAAGACAAAAGAAATCGTCTTTTCTCTCTCGTTCTCTGTGTTTTACAAGAATAATAATAATACTTAAACAATTAATCAATAAAGAAAAAACAAGCAAATAGATCGAACGAAGAGATAAATCTAATCACTGAAAATCAATCTTCTTACCCAGTCAGTAACACTTGTCGGCTGTTGACTGAAAGACAGTGTGTTCATGTGTTGTTCGACTTGTAAATATCTTGTTTCCCATGAATAATGAATTCAATTGGATTGCTCGTTCGTTCGTTCTTTCCAACAAAATCAAATCTTTATTTTGATTTAATCTTCGAATTCCAATTGAGAACTTGTTCTAGTGTTGATAGATCGTATTCTTCGGTGTTCTTTTTGTTTTGAATATCGATATATTCTTGTCTATTTATCTTTTTCCTCTCTTTCCTTCTGTCTACCGTATGAAGATGTCTTCTTATACCGTTATTCGATCTGTCTCTACATACACAAAAGGCACTATAAATGAGAGGAAAATAGCAAGCTTGCAAATAATCATACATCAAATAAAGCCAAAGAAAAGCCGAGAGAAAAGAGGAAGAAATAGAAGATATTATTATTATTATTATTATGAAAGACAACAACAACGAATGGTGGAAACAACAAGCTAAAGAAAGAATATGATCATATTGTGCCACGAATCCTATGATTACAATAGCTTATCAATATATACGATGTTGCCATTTTCTTTCTTCTTCTTCTTCTTCTTCTTCGTTTTTTAATGAAATATCAGAACAAATATCTTAATTATTAATATATTACAAAACAATCGAAATAAATGATGATAAATCTCGAAATGATAAAGAAAGACTTGAAGAGATCAAGTCTTCTTATATTACTAAGTAGAATGTACTAATGATAGTAGACGTAAGCTGGATATCAAGGATTAATGATCAAAGAAAAACATCGAATGAAAACATATGCTGTACAACAACAACAAAAAAAATGAGAGAAAGAGAGAAAACCCTCGAATAAGTAAATAAATAAATAAATAATTTATGAAATCTGACGATATTTTTATCTTGAAAGTTTTCGTTCTATACAAGCTTTTGACAGTTTTTGTATAATGACAAATGTCATTTTTACAGCTCTTTTCTTAATTATAATTAACTATCCATATGTTAAGTAGAAATCAGACGTACTTTTATTTCATCGTATCGCCTAAATACAAAAGCCATCTGTACGAAAGTCTCAACGCCTTGATAGACCGACCATTCGACAAGCGAACTTTCATGTGTTTAATTCATCATGTATGATGTGAACTTTTATTTGTAATAACGATTACAATAACAAAAGAAAAAAAGAAAATATTGAGTAGAATTTATGTAGTATTTGATGGAATAATTTCACTTGGTGTCTTCCAAAATAAAACTCGACTGGCAAATGTACGACGAAAACGTTTCGATGCAAGACAAAATATATAGAAACTACTCTAGAATAAAGAAGAAGTCAAACTCATTTATGCTTATGTCGAGTTCAACATGAGAACACTCACGGAAAAATGAATATAAGATATTAAATTAATAATTGCAGATGCGAAATATTCTTTCATTTGCTGATCTAGACTTTTAATTGTTCCATTTGTAACTAAAGCATAGATACTTAATATTCCGTACGGTAAAATACTTAAACAAACAACGATTGTTTGCATTAATGTCATTCGAGTTATTTGTCGATCAGCTTGTTGATTAACAAGAATTCGGATTCGATGAATATTTCGATATGATAAATAACCAAATATCGTCAATACTAAAATTGGTAATCCAATGAAAAAAACAAAAAAACTATATGTAGTATAATCTTTATATATTATATTCGTTTGTACGCAAACACCGTTTATAATCGTATTGAAAATTGCATATGGAACAGAATGACCAAACCAAATCAGAGTCATAATCAACATAATACAATGTGCCCATTTAATGTTACTGTATTTACGAATGAGTTGATGTCGTGATGTTGCTAAAAATTGATCAATTGAAGCCAAACAAATACAAGTTAGTGATATAAAACCAAACGCTGCAAGAAGACTAGATCGTAGTTTGCATAGAACTACTGTTTTAGCTGTTAAATCAATTCCGAAACCACCGGATAGGATTCGTAAACCGAGATTGAATAGAAGATGCATTGTGTTTACAATTGAACCAATAAGAAAGAAGAATATTGAAGGAATTTGACGATAATTTCTTTCGACTAAAAAGATAAATATATTAAAACCATTGCCAATGATACCATTGATTAAAAGAAAGAAACCACCGTAGATAGTTAATTGCTGTGCAGTGTATAGAATAGACATTATTTTCCAAGAAATGAACGTGTCTCGCAATTGCAACGAGAAATTATCGTCTGAAAATAGAATTATTTCATTAAAATTATTTATAACAATGAACTATGACGAAACACTTTTTTCTATGATAAAAGGAAAATCGAAATGTAAACTAATTGAGTCTGCAATCATAATTAAATGTCAAAAATCATACGTTTATTTTCAAATAATTTCTGTTTCATAGACTAACTATAAATAACTAGTCTTCGCGACATGAACGAACATGCTGAAGAAGATTTATCTCTTTAATGATGATATTTAAACGCTAACGGAGATTTTCTTTTCTAGTAATCTGGTTTGGAAAGATGAGTATCTCTGGTTAATAGAATCAAAAAGAAAATATCGCATCATGTGAACAACGAAATTTGATTCTGCGTAGTTTTTAAACCACCTACAGAGTTTTTTTTAATCTAACCGGACTTTAATCAGATCACTGAATTTAAAATGATAACTAAATAGAGAGATTGAACAAACAAAATAAAGTTTTGACTAAT
>Ga0209915_1000940_pt1 | contig 50515 bp, 55 predicted proteins | sample ThiBiot_750_plan_FD_183952 | JGI IMG/M metagenome (GOLD analysis project Ga0209915, IMG submission 183952) | Wastewater bioreactor microbial communities from Cape Town, South Africa - Thiocy_cont_750_plan (SPAdes) | ecosystem: Engineered > Bioreactor > Thiocyanate-remediating > Anaerobic-Aerobic... | reverse complement strand
GGCACCAACGAGAACACGAACGGGTTACTCAGGCAGTACCTTCCCAAAGGCCTGGATCTGTCGGGCTACTCACAGGAGAGCTTGGATGCGATTGCAAGGCAGTTGAACCAGCGTCCCAGGAAGACGCAGGGGTTCAGAACACCTGCTGAAATGTTTGATGAGTGTGTTGCGTTGACCGGTTGAATCCACCGTTCAAAGCGGATTCTCAGCTTGCCAAAGCCTGCAAACCAGCTGTGCGTCCTCTCCACCACCCACAGGTGCTTGCCCAGCCGCTCGCTGCTTTCAATGTCCCGTCTGGCTATCCAATGGCTGGGACACCACGGCTGCCGACATCGTCAAAGGATCAATCAGCGGCTTTACTGCAGGTACGGTGACGGCTATCGCTCGTGGCAGGAGCATCAGCATGCAGCAAGTGGCTACTGATGTGTTCGGCAACGCTTTGGGGCAGTCGATCGCTGCTGTTGCCAGCCAGGTCTCCACGACAGGATCAAGCGTCCAGGAAGACAGGCTGGGCGCGTTCATTCAAGAGAACCTTGGAGCCTGGACACAGCGGCAGGCCAACTATGACCAGTTGGTTGATAGCTTTGGCAACTACACCGCCGATAGCCGAGCAGACGGTGTGCAACTGGCCGCTGGTGCTGACTACACCGGCGGCATAGGGTCAGGCTTGAGCGACCGCGATGCCGATATTGCGCGCATGCTGAAGTTGGCCAACGATCCCCAGGCGATGGGCTCTCTGCGGGGCCCTGACGGCATCTACCGCCTGGAGATCACGGGTATCGGATCGACAGGGGCAGGCGACGGCACGCGCTGGATTCCCGATACGGATAGCTTGGGCGGCACGGTAGCCGGCAAGCGCATGACGCAGGCGGAAATGGATGAGTTCGACCGCCTCAATGCCGCAGAGATGATTGATGCCAAGGCTGCACGATACGGCTCAATCACGGCCTATCAGCCTTCAGTGTGGGAGCGCACCTGGCTCTCCCGCGATGTGCAAAATGCTCTAGGTAGCAGCTTCACCGGGATGGTGGCGGGCAGCGTGGTCAACGCTGCAGGCTCAATTTCTGCCTCGATCCGTTCCGACCGCTACAACTTCGCCACGGGCAAGTATCTGAATCCTGTCGAGCAGCGCAACGCGCGGATCGACAATCTGATCAATCTGGCGGCACTGCCTTTTGGTGGTGGAATAGCAGGTTCGACACGACAGGAACTCCAAGGCAGCGTCCGATTTTTGGGGAGAAGTACAGAATCAGGCTCGTTAGCTGCACGCATGGAGCGAATTGCAAGTCGTACACCCGAAGAGTCTGCTGATAGGGCACGTATTGCTGCCTTGATAAACAAAGCTCGAGCACAATGTGATCCCGGTGTTCCGCAATTAATAGGAAAATTAGAAAGATATGGAATCAATATCAAAGACACCAATCATTACATCGGCAATCCATCTCGCGAAGTGGATATCGAAACTAGCGCTGGAATAATTCTTCAAGTTAAGAAGCTTTCCAGTGCACAAAAGATAATATTGCAAATTCAAGACACCGAACGAGCCACGGGAAAGCAACGATAGGCTATGTCCTTGAGCAACATAAAAAGGCCAATTCCATTGTACAACAAGCTAGTAAGCATGTAAGAGTTACGAATAATTTTGAAACCCTATTTGATTGGTTAAGAAAGGAATAAAAATGGCAGCCAAAGAACTAACTATTTTCATGCCGAAAATGCTATCGATATTAATTCATTAAATGAAATAGCAAAGAGCCTTTCTCTAATGACTGAGGAGAAATTTCCATCGGTTGATTTAAGTTATCAATTTTCAGCACGCAAAGGATTGGGAAAAGATCATCTATCAATTTACTGGAGTAACAAAAATTCTGATTTAATTAAAGAGATTCTAGAATGGGAGCGTCCTAGCGATTATTACAAAAATATCCTCGAGGAGTGCAAGGAAAGTATCACGATTAATTATAGAGATCTACAATTAGCAAAAAATTTAATATTAACAACAGAGAGAAATCTAACAAAAACTCCAACATCAGCATGTATTGTAGATAATGGCCTGGGATGTCTTGTAAATTTCAATGATTTCCTAAATCAACTAAAAATAGATTCTGGATGGTCTTGGGAAAAGGAAGAGTTTCCAGAAATAGCTGGAGTCGCCATTTCTGAATGGAAATAACAATATACAGCTAATATATTTTTCCAATAGAATACCATAACAAAACAATTAAAAACCATCTTCAACCAGGGAGGGTTTGCATAAATTGACTAACGAAGTGCTTACCATCAACGTGAAGCAACTTAGACGATATAGGGCATGAAACTGCGCAGCCTGGGGTTGGGTATATACGGCCAAGCGAACGCAGTTGTGGGAGCTCTTCAACGAGATGAAGAATTTAGCGCCGCAGGCCAATCCGGCAATAGCAGCCAGGTCAAAACCCGCGTCATCAACAACCGCTACAAGGTGAACTTCGCGGGCAAATGGTGGCAATCGCCTGGCTGGTACGACCAGGTGGACAATGCCAGCGTAACGACCTATGCATACGACGCCATGAACCGGCAGACCGTCAGCCGCGAGGAACAGATCCAGAAGCAGGGACTGGACCCCAAGGCGACGACCATCGTCACCACCCTCACGCACAACTACGCCTACGGCCTGGCCGTCTCGGGCGACGGCGAGCTGCAGGCAGGCCAGACCCTGAGCATTCCCAAGCTGGCACTGAATGCCAACAACGCGGACACCTTCCAGCCCTATGACCCGAGCCGGGTCACGGGCAGCCTGGATTCGGTGCTGCCCGCGCCAGTTCTGGCAGCCCTCAGCGCCCAGCCCCTGAGGCGCGCAGCACCGCCTTGAGCAACCCATCCTGCCCCCGCAACAGCCGCTTGGCCAGCGCCTGGAAGGACTCCAGATCCCGGATCTCTCCACCCACGATGGCCTGCGCGTAGCGTCCGGAGAGGTTGAAGGCGTCCAGGCGCAGGGCGCGCTCAATGTGTTGCTGGGCCTCGTCCGTACGGCCCTGCAGGGCCAGGGCCACGGCCAGGCCGCCGTGGCTTTCTGCGAAGTTGCGGTCCAGGTCCAGTGCGCTGGTGAAGCTGCGCTGCGCTCCCGGCAGGTCGGAGGACAGCAGTTGCGCCCAGGCCTTGCCGTGCCAGGTGCCGATATGGCCGGGCATGGTGGCCAGGGCGTTGTCGAAGTGGGCCAGGGCCGTGGGCAGGTCACCGGCCAGCAGGTCGGCCATGGCATGGGCGGACCAGGCGCGGCCATCGCGCGGGCTGATCTGCAGGGCGGCGCGGGCCTGCGTGCGGGCCTGTGCCGCATCCTGTCGGGCCAGCGCCAGCGAGGACTGGGTGACCAAGGCCTCGATGGGCCGGTCGTCAGGCGTGGCCTGCTCCAGCGCACGGGCGGCCCATTGGCCTGCACGCTCCAACTGATCCGCATCCAGGGCTGCGAGGCTGGCCACGCCCGCGGCGGCGGCGGGCAGTTGTTGCCTTGCATCCGCAGCGGCAGCCCAGGTCACGGCCTGGTCCAACTGGCCCGCGTGGTGCAGTGCGCGCAGCCACAGGCTGGCCAATGCGGCCGATGCAGGGTGGTCCAGATCCTGCAGCCGGGGGGTCAGCCTGTCTGCGCAATCCTGGTAGCGGCCATCCTGGAAGGCGATCCAGGCCAGGTTGTGCAGCACGGCATCGGTGAATTCACGGGGCGTGCCGTCCAGCGACAGCAGGGCATCCAGCAGTTCGGTGGCGAGCTGGTACTGGCCCTGGGCCAGCAGAAGGTCTCCTTCGCGCAGCGACCAGGCCAGGTTGCCGGGCTGCAGCGCCTGGGCGTGCCGCAGGTGAAAGGCGGCACGCTCCCATTGGGCACATTGCAGCGCCGCCCCAAAGGCCTCGGTCAGCAGGCCGGGGTTGGACGGGTCTTCACGCAGATAGGCTTCCAGGCGTTCCAGCCTGGCCGTGGAGCCTTCGTCAGGCTGGAGAGTTTGTGCGCTCATGGATGTTCCCTCGGATGGTGGTGATTGTCAGGGCAGCCACAGGGGCTGAAGCTGTGGTGGGATTGGCGGGTATGGGCAGGCGTCTAGAGGAAGACGTCGCAGGGCGGCCCCTGTCCCAGCATGTGGCGCAACTTGCCCAACCCCTGGCGGTGCAGCTGCGAAATCCGGCTGCGCGAGACGCCCAGCATGGCGGCAATCTCGTCGAACGGGATTTCCTGCTGATAGTGGTAGCGGATGACCTTGCTCTCCTGGGCTGGCAGCCGTGCCAGGGCCTCGCGCAGTTGCTCCCGCCAGCGTTGCAGTTCGGTCTTTCGGAAGTACAGCACGTCGGGGGAGGCGGCCACGGCGGCAACGTCCCTGCCTTCGGATTCCCCGTCGGCGGCGACCATGCCGGTGTCCTCCAGCATGACACCCAGCGCAATGCCTATGCCGACTTCGGCCAGGTAGGCCAGCAAGGTGCTCTGGCGCGAGCGGGCCGCCGTGCCGCGCACCGTTGCCCGGCCTTCATCGGAGGGATGGGACGCCGCTGCGTCCAGCGCCGCAGATTTGACGCTTTCGAGCCGCTCGGCCTGAAGGCGCTTGCGGGCCGCGATCTGCTGGCTTTTCTCGGTGGCTTTCTCCAGGCCGTTGAGCAAGGCACCACGGATGCGATGGGCCACATAGGTCTTGAACTGGGCGCCACGCTCCGGCTCGTAACGGTCCACGGACTCCATCAGGCCCAGGCGCGCCAGTTGCAGGTAGTCGTCAAACTCCGCATCGGCGTGGATCCGGCCGCGGTAGTGCACGGCAGCCAGGGTGCGGGCAAAGGGCAGGTAGTGCAGCACCAGCCGATCGCGGGCCGCCGCATCGCCTGCCCCGCGCCAGCGCGACCACAGTTGCGCCTCTTCCTCCAGGAGAAGATCCGTGCTTGCGGAAGGTGCGGCGGCAGCCATGGCGGGCAAGCGCGCAGGCCTCAGTGAAAGCTGCCCACCAGCGCACGCAGCAGCAGGCTCCAGCCATCGATGAGGATGAACATCAGCACCTTGATGGGCAAGGCGATGGTGGTGGGCGGCATCATCATCATGCCCAGCGTCATGAGCACGCTGGAGACGATCAGGTCGATGAGCAGAAAGGGCAGGAAGACGACAAAGCCGATCTGAAAGGCTGCGCGCAGCTCGGACAGCATGAAGGCCGGAATCAGCTGCACGTTGCTGATGTCGTCCATGGACGCGGGCGGCTCGGCCTTGGACAGTTCGACCATGAGGGCCAGGTCCTGCTCGCGCGTCTGGCGCACCATGAAGTCGCGCAGCGGCGCCATGCCCTTGGCAAAGCCTTCCTGCATGCCGGCGCGGCCTTCCATGAAGGGCTGCACGGCTTCGCGGTTGACCTGCTCCAGCACGGGTGCCATGGTGAACATGGTGAGGAACAGCGCCAGCCCGATGAGCACGGTGTTGGGCGGCGTTTCGTTCATGCCGATGGCGTGGCGCAGCATGGACAGCACGATGATGATGCGCAGGAAGCTGGTCACGCAGACCAGCAAGGCGGGCAGCACGGCCAGCAGGGTCAGGCCGATGACGATGCGCAGGGCCTGCGATGTCTCCGTGGCTGCACCGGCCTTGCCGCTGGCCTGCGCATAGGCGGCGCCCGCCATGAACAACAGGGCGCCCACGGCTGCGGCCCTACGCAGGCCCTGGCGCAGGCTGCTGTATGCGGCTTGTGTCATGGCGTGCCGTCCTTGCCTTCGTTGGTGGACAGGTCTGGCTGCGCCGCGCTCTCATCCAGCGGCGCCTCGGCCAGCAAGGCGATGGACTGGGGTGCGCAGCCTATCAGCAGCCGCCTGCCCTGCCAGGTCACCTCGTGCACGCTGTGCTGGGGCGTCAGGCGTGCGCTGGAGACCAGGCTGGTACGGAGCTCCTGCTTTTTTTGCAGACTGCCCATCCACCGTCCCAGCCAGCCCGCTGCCGGCGCCTTGCCCTCGCTGGCAGCGCCGCCCGGCCGGCACTTGCGCCAGGCCACGAAGACCAGCAGCAGCAGGACGATGAAAACCCCCATCCACGCCAGTTCCTCGGCGGGCGTGCCGGGAACGGGCGCTGGCTCACGGCGCAGGGGGATGGACTCCGGCAGTGCCACGGTCATGGATGTGCCTTGGCTTGAAGTCCCAGCGGCGTGGGCAGCTCCGTCAGGCGCACGGCGAAGCGGTCGCCCACGGCCACCAGTTGACCACGCGCAACCACCTGGCCTTCCACCAGCAGGTCTACGGCCTGCTCCACAGCCGTGTCCAGCACCAGCACCTGCTGCGCCTGGGCGCCCAGCAGTTCACCGACCGTCAGCGTGGCAGTGCCCACGCAGACCTGCACGGTGGTCTTGACCTGGTGCAGCGGGTGCAGGCTGGGTACCAGTGGCTGAGAGGAGGCGGAGGAAGCCGGGGAAGGGGCAGCAGTATCCAGCTCGGCAAGTTCGATGCGCTGCATGCGCGGGGCCGGAGACGGAATGGATTGCGCGCCAGGAGCTTGCGGCGGCGTGTTCTGCAAAGACATAGACAGTTCAGGAAGATGTGTTGGAAAGGGGTTGAAGCTCGACGCCCAGGCGGCCTTGCGACTGCCCCAGCCAGCCGGTGCACAGGAGCTCACCGGCATCCATGCCCTGCCGGGATTGCAGTCGCAGCAGGGCAGGCTGCTCCAGCGCGTGCGTCAAGGTGATGACATCGCCCGGCGCCAGCGATTGCAGCTGTCCCAGGCTCAGTGATATGGGGTCGAGTTCGAGGCGGACCGTCACCGTCTGGCTGTGCAGGGCACTTGCCAGCGGCACCAGCGGCACCAGGGGTTTGCGTACGGCGCCTTCGGCCTGATCCCGGGAGCCGGCACCCAGCTCACCGCACGAGGCGAGGACTTGCTCCACGGCAGATGCGTTCAGGTGCAGCACCCAGCGTACCCCGCCCCAGTCCAGCGCCAGGACAACGGCACCGGACCAGGGTCCGGGGGCACCGCCCTGATGTTCCCCCAGGCTGGCACCCGCCAGCTGGCGCAGCCCGCCATTCAAGGACTGCCAGGCCTGTGCGCACAGCCCTGCAGCCATGTCCTGGGCAGGTGCTGCCGGACCGCGCCGGTCGGGATCGGCCGCAGGCTGGCCGAACAGGAGCGCGTGCAGAGCGCGCAGCGCGGCCTGTTCGTCCAGCATGTCCACGCCTTCGCCATCATTGGCCCCGGGGTCCTGCACGCGCAATGCCGCAGGCGCCCCCGGGGCATCGCCATGCACGCTCCAGTCGGCATGCCACTGGAGCAGCACGGCCTGCACGGCGTCGCAGACGTTCTCTTTCTGGCGGGCGCTCCAGACCCGCAGCAGCCTGGCCCTACCCGATTCCTGCAGGGACAGCAGACCTGCAGCGACGCATTGATCCTGCAATGTACGCACCATGGATCAACGGCTCTTCATGGAGAAAAGCTCCTGCAGCATCTCGTTGGCCGTGGAGATGACCTGGGAGCTGGCCTGGTAGCCGCGCTGCATGATGACCAGGTCGCTGAACTCCTGCGACAGATCGACGTTGGAGATTTCCACATAGCCCGCGCGCACATTGCCAAAGGCGCCACCGGCCACGCCCGTATGCCAGGCACCGCCGTCCAGCGCCACGAATTCGTTGTTGCCCACGGTGCCCACGGCATCGACCGTGTCGAAGCGCCCCAGCGACAGGCGGGGCCCCTTGGTGGTCTGTCCGTTGCCATAGGTCAGCACCAGGGTGCCGGTCGCATCGAAGGAGACAGAGCTGAGTTCCGCCGGCGCATAGCCGTCCTGGGACGCAAAGGCCAGGGTGGACAGGGTGCCCGAAGCGAAGGAGGTGACATCGGTGCTGAAGTCCAGCGTCACTGGCATGGCGGCCTGGCCGGCAGGCGAGTAGGTGAAGGACAGCCTGGAGGTGGCGGCCGTGGGCTTGCCGTCCTGAAAGACGATCTGCTTGGTATCGACAAGGGTGGTGCCATCCATCAACTCCACCTTCCAGCTGCCTGCCGTGGTGGCATTGGTGTTAGTGAGCTTGAGGGTCAGCAGATGCTCGCCGCCCGCCGCGTCATAGACGCGCACGCCGTTGACCGTCTGGTCCGTGCCCGCGCTCGACAGATTGCCCGTGAATTTGGCGGAGGTCGTGGCCTTGCCCATGGTGGTCTTGAGATTGGCGATGCTGATCTCGGTCGCCGCGCCGTTGGTGCCCACGCCCATGACCTTGGCTCCGCTGCCGCTGACGAGCACGCCGGTCTTGTCGAACTGGAACTGGCCCGCGCGCGTGTAGCGGATGCTGCCGTCCTCGGCCTTGAGCATGAACAGTCCCTGGCCGTCCATGGCCAGGTCCAGCCCGTTGCCGGTCTGGCGCAGTTCGCCGGGCTTGAAGGACATGGCCGTGCCGGTGGTCGTCACGCCATAGCCCATCTGGCCGAACTGGCGGCCCGAATAGCCCCCGCCCGCATAGAAGGCATCGGCAAAGCGCAGCGTGGAGCTTTTGAAGCCGGGCGTGTTGAGGTTGGTGGTGTTGTTGGCGATGACACGCAGCCCGCGCGAGAAGCTGGCCAGGCCCGTCATGCCGACGTAGATGGATTCGATCATGGAATGTCCTCGGGATGGGAGCGCTTCACCGCACTGCGGTGATCTGGCTCAGGGCGATGTTCTGAAGCGTGGCGCCGGAGCTGGTGCGCACGGTGATGGAGGGCGAGTCCCCCGCCAGCGATAGCGAGGCCACGGTGCCGGTCAGCGAGGAGCCTCCCGTGTTGATGTCCACGGTGCGGCCGATGAGGCCCACGGACTGCAGGGCTGCCTGGTTGCTGATCAGGGTGGCCATCTTCTGGTTGAGCTGCTGGGTCTGCTCCAGGCTGGTGAATTGCGCCATCTGGGCCATGAACTGCTGGTTGTCCATGGGCTTGAGGGGGTCCTGGTAGGTCAGCTGGGTCAGCAGGATCTTCATGAAATCCTCCTGTCCCAGGCTGTTGCCGCGCAGTCCCGTGGTGGCGCTGCCGATGCTGTCGATGCTCATGAAATCTCCTTGCTGGAGGATGGAAGGAAAGCCGGCATGCCCGGCGTGGCCGAGGCATACCTGTCGAAGAGGTCCGAAAACTCATGCAGTGCACGGCCCGCGCCTGCCCGGGCCGTCGCGGCATCGAATACCACCTGCCCGTTGCAGACCACCCTGCTGAGCTGCTGGCCCTGGTCGCGCAGCAGGCGATGCAGCGAGTACACGACGGCCTGCGCCTGCACCCCCACCTGCTGGGCGCTACCGTCCAGGCCCAGCCACAGCTGCACGCCGCGCTCCGTCCACTGCGCATGCATGCGCATGCCTTGTGCCTGTGCGGCACCCTGCCAGCGCGCAATGGCGGGGCCTGACGCGGCCGAGGGGCGTGCCGGCGATTGCGACGCACGGGTCGAAGGCCGATCTGCGCCAGGCACGGCAGTTGCCGGGACCGCGGCGTCGCGCACGGCCAGCAGGGCAAGCGCGGCGGATGGCGAGGCAGACAAGAGCGCAGCCGTCTGCACCGCCATTTGGATGGGCGGACGCATGCCCGCGTGTTCTGTTGCGGCTGGGGCCGCTGCAGTCGCCGATGCCGCAGATGCCTGCTGCGACGCCGCTGCGGACACAGCCTTGGCAAGGCCGGGGGCACCGCCCTCGCCAGCCGATGCCGACGCCGCGTCGGCACCGGCGGCGGCATAGGCAGCCACGGCTGCAGAGGAGTCGCTCATGGACAGGCCGTGGCCCGAACGCGGAGACAGGGACTCCCACGTTCCCGAACGGCCAGCCGCCGCCAGGCCGGGGGAAGGTTTCTCGGCCAACGCCGGCGCGGCGCCCGGCGCCGACGCAGTCCGGGCGGTCCCGGAGTCGGTCGTGGCGACCGGGCGCGCCTGGGCCTGCCCGGGCATGGACATCTGAGGCTGCCGCTGTGCAGCCTGCGGCGTAGCAGGACCTTGCGCACCGGCTTGCACGGGGCGCGTCTGCGTCTTGGGGTTGTGCTGCGCAATGTCACCTGTCGCCGTGCCGAACGGCTGGAACCAGCCTGCCAGCTGGGCCCGTTCCATTTCCCGCAACCAGGCCTGACGCGAGCGCTGTCCCGTAGGTGCCTGGTCCTGCGGTGCACCGCCGCCCTGCCCCACGCCTTTTTCACCGAAAGGGAGCGCAGGCAAAGCGGGCAGGCCTGCGGAATGAATGTCGAGACTGTTCATTCGGACTGCTCCACGCGGAATTCACGCAGTGGCTGGCGCATGGCCAAGCGGCCTACCCAGTCACGGTCTGCCTCTGCCGCTGCAGCGCGCCCGGCTTCAAGCGCATATTCATGCAGGGCCTGCATCCTGTGCTCCAGCAGGCCGTCAATGCTGCGCTGCTGGGCCAGGCATTCCGCCTGGAGGTCGGCCTTCTGCGCACGCAGAGCCTGCACTTTCTGCTTCTGGCTATCGATGTGCGCGTGCAGGCTGGACAGGAAAGCCAGCCCCCTGCGGTGAAGCAGCGGATCAGGGCGCGAGTGCATTGACTGCCGCATTTGGGCGGCATGTGCCTGCATGGATGCCTCTTGCTCCTGCAACGCGTGTTCGGCCTGGGCCAGGCTGTGCTGCAGCCCGGTCATGCGCGCCTGCAGCCGTTCCATCTGCCACTCCTGCTTGCGCAGATAGGGGGTGAGCGCATAGGAAAAGCCGCGCAGGTCCACATTCGGCACGGATTGCGATGCGGACTGTCCATCTCTGGTCATCGCTTGCCTTTCTGAGGGGTCAGCGAGAAGCTGAATTTGGCCGGTGACCGGGCTGGTGCCGCCGCCGGAGCGGGCGCGAGCAAAGGCCCTGCCTCCACGGCAGGCCTGTCGGGCCACAGCAGCTTGCGCAATTCGCCCATGGCCTGGCTGCGGGAGATTCCGCCCTCGGCCTGGCTGAGCCATTGCTTCAGGCCCGGAGCCAGCAGCAAGGCCTGGTCCAGTTCGGGGTTCATGCCTTTTTCGTAGGCGCCGATGTCCACCAGCTGCCGGTTGCGATCCAGCAGGGCGAGATGGCGCACCGCATCGGAAATCAGTTCGCGCTCCTGCGGCGTGGTCAGGTCGGGCAGCAGCCGGCTGGCGCTGCGCAGCACGTCGATGGCCGGGTACTGGCCTTCATGGGCGATATGCCGCGACAGCACCACATGGCCGTCGAGGATGGAGCGCAGGCTGTCGGCAATGGGCTCGTTCATGTCGTCCCCTTCCACCAGCACGGTCAGCAGCGCGGTGATGGAGCCTCCCGACGGCGCCGTGCCACAGCGCTCGCACAGCTGGGGCAGCTCGGCAAACACGGACGGCGTGTAGCCGCGTGCCGTGGGCGGCTCACCTACGGCCAGCCCCACCTCGCGCCGCGCCATGGCCAGGCGCGTGACCGAATCCATGGTCAGCAGGACCTGCCGCCCCTGGTCGCGGAAGTATTCGGCAATGGTGACGGCCGCATGCGCAGCGCGTATGCGCGCCAGGGCCGGCTGGTCCGATGTGGCCACCACCACCACGGACCGCGCGAGGCCTTCGGGGCCGAGTTGCTTGTCGATGAATTCGCGCACCTCGCGCCCACGCTCGCCGATCAGCGCAATGACATTGACATCGGCGCTGACGTGCTGGGCAATCATGCCCAGCAGCGTGCTCTTGCCGACGCCGCTGCCTGCGAAGATGCCCACGCGCTGGCCCTTGCCCACGGTCAGCAGGCCATCAAGGCAGCGCACACCGGTCTGTAGCACCTCGTGGATGCGCGGGCGCTGCATGGGATTGATGGGCGCCGCATGCAGCAGACGCTGCAGCGGCGCCACGGGATCGGGCCGCTGGTCCAGCGCATGCCCGAAACCGTCGATCACGCGGCCCAGCAGTGCGGGCCCGACGCCGAAGCTCGCCTGGCGCCCCAGCGCCACGATCTCGGAGCCTGCTGCCACGCCCTGCATGCTGCCGTAGGGCATGAGGGTGATCACGTCGCCCCTCAGTCCCACGACTTCGGCCAGAACACCGTGCTCGGGCGACAGGGGTGCCTGCCGACTGCCGCCACGCTCGGCCGGTCGCTGGCGCGGCAGGATGCGGCACAGCTCGCCCACCGTGGCATCAGGCCCCTGCGCCTCGATGGCCAAGCCCTGCATCTGCAGCACGCGGCCCAGTCGCCGGGACAGCTCGGCCTGACGCAGGGCGCTGCGGTACTCACCGAGAATGGCGCGCACATCAAGCAATGGCAAGGGCAAGGGCAAGGGCAAGGGCACGGTCATCGTGCGGCCTCCCCTGCGGGCTTGAACGGGCCGCCGACTGCCGCAGTTGTCTGATCGTGCTGGACTTGCCGCGGCCCCTGCCGCTGCCCCTCTCGCTGCATCTCCCGCCGCACCTCCCGCGTCTGCGCCAGGCTGGCCCTGAGGGCTTGCAGTTGCACCTCCAGGCGTGCGTCCAGCGCGCCCTCTTCGGAACGCAGCAGACAGCCGCCCAACTGCACTTCGGGGTCGGCGACCCAGCGCAGTGTCTGTCTCTCCGCGGTGAAGCCCGATGCGGAAAGCATCTGGCGCAGCGGCGCATCGGACTGCAGCGCGTCCAGATCGTCGGGATGCACATGCACGCTCAAGGGCCGACGGCCATGCCAGGCCTGCACCGTGCGCTGCAGCATGGCGCGCGCCCCGTCGCGGCTGACGGCCTGCTCGCCTGTGATGCGGCAGACCGCCTCAAAGACCAGCGACAGCATGTCTTCCTCGGCAGCCTGCAGGAAGCCCTCCCAGGCCGCTGGCAGTTGCTGGAGCAGCCTTTGCAGCGAATCCCGCTGAGCCGACATCTGCTGCTCACCGGCTTGCCTGCGCTGCTGCAACTCCTTTTGCTCGCGCTGCAGCGCAGCCATGGCTTCCCGCACCTGCGCCTGCTCATGGGACAGCGCCTGGGCGCGCTGCTCGAGTTCGGCGTCCGCGGCCTTGCGCCCTGCCTTCAGGCCTTCCTCATAGGCGGCGCGGCGCTGCTGCTCCAGCCACTGGGCAGAAGGCGCAGGCGCTGCGGCCGGGGCCGGGGCCGGCGCAGCCGCATGGGCGGCCGCAGCGATCGACGCGGCTACGCTGGCGCTGCGCGGCCTGCCGATCTTCAGCGCCTCGGGCATCCAGTCTGCATCGCGCAGGATCAGGGGTTCGCCCGGCATCAAAGACCTCTCTTCAGCCATCGCAGCAGGCCATGGCCACGCTCATTGCCACGTCCGGCAGGCCGGACCGTGGGTACGGCGCCGACGGCATCGCCAGCGTGCTCGCAGCAGTGGCGCATGGCGGCCATCAGCGCCACAGCCATGGCGTTGTCGCCCGGAGCATCCAGCGACATGGACTCCATCAGGTCCATCACACGGCGGCGCTGAGGAAGCGGCAGCTTTTCCAGTGCCAGGGGGCGCCAGGGCCAGGGCCTCAGGCACAGCGCCCGTGCGACCAGCCTGGACGGCTGGCCCTGCCAGGCCCGGACCAGCGCGTCGATGCCGCCGGCATCGAGCGCCATCAGGAAAGGCGCATCCTCGGAGACCTCGGCGTGCACCGCTGGCGCGGCCAGCGCCTCATGTGAACGCGGTACGTGCAGCACGCTACCCAGCAATTCGGTGTCGGGCGGTATGCCCAATTCCGCCAGCTCGATCAGCAAGCCGCGCAGCGCCTGCCCCGCAGGCGCCGGCATGCGCTCCAGCAGCCAATCGCGATCGGCGGGCGCCATGGCATGCAGCAGCAAAGCCGCTCTTCTCGGATCGGTCTGGGGCGCGCAAGCCAGTTCGGCAAAGCTCATGTCTGCTGCCCTTCCATGGGCCGCGCGGCATGGCCTGCGCCATCGGCATGCATCCACTGCTGCAGCTTGCGCAGGGCCGCTTGACGTTCGGCATCGCTCAGGCCTGCGGGCATGGCAGACGGCGCCTTGCGGTTCGCCCGCGCGGCGCTCACAGCAAACAGTGCGACCACAAGGCACAGGACCACAGCCGCCGCAGCCTGCACGGGCAAGGGCAGATCGATATCGAGGCCACGGCCCTTGGGCACGACATGCGACGCCACCGATGGCACCGGCTGCACGGCCTGGCCTGGAGACAGCGGCGCTTCATCCTGCTGCTGCACGGCAGCGCCCTCCGCGTTTGCATTCACAGGCAACAGCGCCTGCATGGATTGGACGACGACGGTATCGCCGCGCTCCGTGCTCGCGCCCACGGCGGCTGCCAGCAGGCGGCGCAGCTTGTCCTCCTGGCCAGCGTCCAGCGGCTGGCGAACCACGGCCACGACCTGGATGCGGCGCACCGAGCCGGCCTGGCTGACGACCTGCTCCACGCGCCGGCCGACTTGGTAGTCCACCTCGCGCTGGGTGCTCGCGCCGCCGGCGCTGCCGGCGCGCGCAGCGTCCAGCGGCGGCTGGCCGCCGTCGCGCACGGATTCGCGCTCTTTGACGATGACGCCACGGCTGTCTGCCGTGCGGGAGGCGGCAGGAATCACGTCCTCGGTCGTGATGCGGACCTGGTCCATGTTCAGCGTGACATCGACGCTGGCCAGCGCCTGGCCGGGGCCGAAGGCGCGGTCAAGCACAGCCGCTGCCTTGCGGGCCAGTTGGGCTTCCGTGTCCTTCTTGAGTTCGAGCCGTCCCGAGCCCGCGGCAGCTGCACCAGCATCGGCGCTTTCCTCGCTCGAACGGCTCAGCGCCACGCCCTGTTTGTCGACCACGGTGACATCCTGGGCCGTCATGCCCGGCGTGGCGGCCGCTACGAGGCGCTGTATGCCATTGACCTGCTCGGGCCTGAGGTACTGCCCGTCCCGCAGCGTGATGGTGATGGCGGCCTTGGGCCGCGCTTGCGCCTGCTTGAACAGGCCCTGCTCAGGCAACGCCAGATGCACCCGCACATCACGGATCTCGGACAGCGACAGAATGGTCCGCGTCAGCTCGCCCTGCAGGGCGCGCTGGTAGTTGATCTTCTGCGCGAATTCGGTCATGCCGAAGTCGGTGTTGTTGAACAGCTCGAAGCCGACGGCCCCCTGCAGCGGCATGTCCTGGCCCATGAGCTTGAGCCGCGTCGGCAAGACCTGCGCCTTGTCCACCAGCAGGGCTCCCTGGGCTTCGTCGAAGCGGTAGGGAATCTTGAGCTTGTCCAGCTCGGAGCTCATGGCAGCCGCGTCCTGCGGCTTGAGATCCGAGAACAGCACCTGGTAATCGGCTCTCAACAGCCACCAGGCCAGCGCGGCGGTGCCCAGCACGATGGCGATCAGCCCGGCGATCAGGCTGGTGCGAGCGCCTCGGCCCAGGCCCTCCCAGAATTCAGTCATGTGTTTTTGCTCTTGATGCGTTGCGAAGTTCAGCGGTGTGATCCGGGGCGCACGCAAGCCTGCTGCCTGCGCTGCCCAGGGACGGCTACACCTGCATCCTCATGACGTCCTGGTAGGACTCCAGCAGGCGGTTTCGCACCTGCATGGTCAGCTGGAACGCCAGCCGGCTTTCCTCGAGGCGGATCATGACCTGGTGCAGGTTCTGTACATTGCCCACGGACAGCTGCTGCAAGTCCGTCTGGCTGGCCAGCAGCTGTCCGTTGACCTGCTGCAGGCCCTGCGTGACCATGCTGGAAAAGCCGGCACCGGTAGTACCGGACGCACCAGCGCCCCCTGCATGCATGGCGCCTTGCAAAGGGGCCAGCGAAGGCTCGGCGATCGAGGAAAGGGCTGCGGACGCCGCACCCAGGGCTTCGGTGCTCATGCGCCACCTCCGATGGTCAATGCCTTCTGCGCCATGCTGCGAGCCGTGTTCATCGCGGCTACATTGGCCTCGTAGGCGCGCATGGCACTCATCATGGTGACCATTTCCGTGGCGGTATCCACGCCGGCATAGGAGACAAAGCCGCGCGCGTCGGCCATGGGATGGCCTGGCTCATACACCATGCGCGCCGGCTGCTGCGTCGGCTCCAGCGAGACCACGGGATTCGCTGCCAGCCCCTGGGCCACGGTGTCCGAGAAGGAGGTGCGCGCCACGACGCGCAGCGGCTGGAAGAGCTTGCCGTCGGTGCCCGCCACGGTGTTGGCATTGGCCAGGTTCAGCGACGCGATCTCGACACGGGTGCGCTCCAGCGTCATGCCGCTGGCGCTGATGGCGAAGGCTTGTGAATAGTCCATGCGAAGGTTCCTCAACGCTTGCCGTCAGAGACGGCGGATGACAAAAGCGACATGTGTTGCGACAGGCCCTTGAGCAGGGCCTGGTAGTGGACGGCGTTGTGCGCCATCTGGGCCACCTCGGAGTCCAGCTGCACGCCGGCTGGCAGGCCCGTCGCGTCGCGCCGGGGTTCAAGGCGCAGGCTCTCCTGCGCCATGGCATCGACCTGCGCCGAACTCAACAGCTGGCCCTGGTCCAGTTGACGACGTGCTTCCTGCATCTGCCCGGAGAAGCTGGCCTGTACCGGGACGTAGCCCTGGGTGCCGGCATTGGCGATGTTGCGTGCGATGGCCTGGTGGCGCAGCGATGCTGCATCCAGCGCCATGGACAGGCTGGCCACGGTGACGGCCTCGATTGCCTGGGTCATTGGGTGCTCCCTCCTGGAAAGTGTTTACTGGACGATCAGCTCGGCGTGCAGGGCGCCGGCGGCCTTGACGGCCCGGAGAATGGAAATGATGTCGCGCGTATTGGTCTTGAGGCTCACCAGGGACTGGACCAGGTCGGCCACCGTGGTGCTGCCCGTGACGAAGCCTGGCGCCTCGCGCTCTTGCACATCCACGCGGGTGTTCGTCACCAGCGCCGTGCGCACGCCATCGCCTGCCACGCCGATGAAGCCGGGCTGCGAGGCAGTGACCTCGTTGCGAATGGACAGCTTCAGGTCCCCATGCGAGATGGCGACCTTGGATATCTGCACATCGCCACCCGATACCACGGTGCCCGTGCGCTCGTTGATCACGACCTTGGCGCGCCGGTCAGGTTCGACGAAGACCGACTCCAGCCGCGAGACGAAGGACACCAGCCGGCGCCGCTGCCCTTCGGGCACGAACAGGTCGATGCCGGAGGCGTCGCGCGCCTGGGCAAGCGTGTCGCCGAACTGGCGGTTGATGGCCTCGGCGACCCGGTCGGCCGTGGTGTAGTCGGGCTCGTTGAGCACGAAGGTCATGCGGTTGTCCTGCGAGACCACCTGTGCGGTGACCCCGACCTCGACCGTCGCCCCGCCGGGAATGGAGCCGACGGTGGGGTGGTTCTTCTGGACCACGTTGCCGTTGGCGTCGTATCGGTAGCCACCCACCGACAAAGGCCCCTGGGCCAGCGCGTAGATGCGGCCGTTGGCCGCCTTGAGCGGCATGAGCATGAGGCTGCCGCCGACCAGGCTGCGCGCGTCGCCCACCGAGGTGACGGTCACGTCCAGCGTATCGCCCTCGCGGGAGAAGGGCGACAGCGCGGCACTGACCATGACGACGGCCACATTGCGGCTCTGGATCTGCTCCGGGGGAATGTTCAGGTTGAACTGCGACATGGCGTTGGACAGCGCCTGGCGTGCGCCCCGGCTGGAGGCAGAGTCGCCCGTGCCCGCCAGGCCCGTGACGATGCCCGTGCCCACCAGGGCGTTCTCGCGCCAGCCCTGCAGTTTCCCGAGGTCCTTGACACGCACGCTTTCGGCTTGCGCGTTCAGGGGGATCTGAAGCCCCGCCAGCAGTGCAGCACCCAGCACGCAGCTCCACAAATTCTTCATGTGATGCGCCATGTCAAAGCCCCAGGTTGTCCAGAAGACTGCGCCACCAGGGGCGGCGGCTGCGTTCGGCGATGTCGCCCTCGCCCACGTAGCTGATGCGCGCGTCGGCAAGGCGCGTGGACAGCACCACGTTGCTGTCCGAGATGTCCAGCGGGCGCACCCGCCCCTCCAATGTCACTTTCTGCGGCTCCTCGTTCACGGTCAGCGTCTGCTCGCCGCCCACCAGCAGATCGCCGTTGGCCAGCACTTCGCGCACGGAAACCGTCAGCGTGGCCAGCACGCGGTTGGTGCGCTGGGTGCGCCCGCCGCCATCGAAGGTGCCACCCAGGCCCGCTGCCGTCTGCGCCACGCTGCCGCTGCCGTGGGAAAGATCGGCAGACAAGGCATTGCGGCGGCGCGTGCCCGTATCTGCGGAGGTGGTCGCGCTGGAGTTCTCGAACACCTGCACGGTCAGCACGTCTCCCACGCGAAAAGCCTTGTTGTCGGCCATCAAGGGCCTGAAGCTCTGCTCCTGGAACAGGCTCTCGGCATGCAGTGCGCCCAGCGGAGCCACCATGACACACGCCAGGACCGCGGCCCTGGCCCTTGCCTTCATCTTGTCTGCCGTGATCATGGTTGCAACTCCAACTGTCCTCGGCCCACAACGCGGGCGGACAGCACCCCTGTCGCATTGGCCGGCCTGGCCCGCACGATCTGCCCGGGCTGCCCGTCCTGCAGGACTTCCACCCGACTCTCCAGCGACAGTGGCCCCTGGCGCGTCACCAGGCTGGCCCACTCGCCGCGCACAACCGCAGGCTTGGCCTGCAGCCTGTCTGCGGAGACAACTTCACCGGCCTGCAGCGCGCGGCGCAGCACGGGTGCGTCCGCATCGGCTGCTGCCGATGCGTCCATCCCGGCGACGCCGGACAGGGCCGGCACGGCGGACATCGCGGCCACATCCATCTCGCGCAACTCCATGCCATCGGCTTGCACGGGCGCACCGGCCGGCATGGCATGCGAGGCGACCGGCAACCGGGCAAAGGCAGCCACTTCAAATCGCACGGGAATGGCGCGCACATGGCGGTCACCAGAGAAAACATCGACCCAGACCAGCATGCGCGGGCTCATCCGTGTCGCGTTCAGAGGCCGCACCTGCAGGCGACGGCCCTGCGCAGGCACCTCCACGGACATAGGCAGGGCCACAGGATCAATGTCCAGGCGTGAAAGGTCCAGACCCTTTTGGCGGGCCATCGACTGCAGGTGTTGGGCCAGGGCGGTCTTCGCCTGCGCGGCCACCTGTTCGCCGGGAATCTCCTGCATGGCCGTGACGATGGCCGTCTGGCCGGGACCTTGCCAGTCGATCTGGTCCTGCCTGAGACCTGTGCGGCTCCTGAGCCAGTAGCCCAGCCGCTCGCTCTCCAGCACGGCACTTTCTCCCGGACGCGGAGCCTGGCCCAGCGGTATGGCCAGCGCGCGGCGCAGCAGGCCCAGGTCGGAGCTGGTCAGCAGGGCAATGTCCGCAAGCCGCACGCTGGAATGCTGCACCGTCACCTGAGGGCGCAGCTCAACGCGCAGCCAGGCCTGCGCAGGCACCGCCAAGGCGGGAGCGCAGCACACGACCGCCAGCGCGGCCACGGGCAAGAGAGCCTGCATCCGCCTCATCGCCGCAGTCCGTTGACCATGCCCATCATGTCGTCCGCGGCCTGGACGATCTTGGTGTTGGCCTCGTACGTGCGCTGTGCCAGCATCAGGTTGACCATCTCGTCCACCATCTTCACGTTGGAGGCCTCCAGGTAGCCCTGCGCAATGTGGCCCGCGCCCTCTTCGCCCGGACGCACCAGCAGTGCCTCGCCAGACGCGGCACTGCTACGGTACAGGTTGTCGCCCTGCGCAGCCAGTCCCTGGGGATTGGCAAAGCGCACCAGATCGATCTTGCCCAGGTCCGCAAGGCTTTGCTGCCCGGCCACGCGTGCCTGCACGCGCCCATCGGGCTGCACGACCAGCGCCTGCACATCGTCTGGAACCGCGATCGCCGGCTTCAGGGCCAGGCCTGCGGATGTGGCCAGGTTGCCGTCCCGGTTGACCGTCCAGGTGCCGCCGCGTGTGTACGCGGGAGTTCCATCGGGTGTCTGTACCTCGAAGAAACCTTCACCCTGGACGATGATGTCCATGGGCAGGTCGGTCTTCTTGATATCGCCGGGCTCGAAAAGCTTGGTGATACCGGCCACGCCCACCCCGGCGCCCATGCGCATCACCGGCGCAAGCAGGCCCGCGTCGGGCCCGGCCAGGGCCGCCGTGCGGCGTGCCGGATCCAGGGCGACTAGATCGGAGAAGCTGACCCGCGAACGCTTGTAGCCTGCCGTGTTGACGTTGGCCAGATTGCTGGCGATGGTCTCGACGTTGAGCTGCTGCGCCTGCATGCCGGTCGCGCCGATGTACAAAGCGTCATACATGGAAATCTGCCTCCAGAAATTGGCCAGGTGCAATGACCTGGCGCGTCTTGCAAAACGGATGCTTGCCGGAGTCCGGGCTGCCGAAGCAGGCGGAACAACCGCAGCGAAGATGTGCCATCACAGTTCTCCCAGCTTGCGTATGGCCTGGCCGGTCATCTCGTCATAGCCCAGCGCCACCTTCTGCATGGACTCGAAATGCCGCATGGTCTGCATCAGTTGCACCATCTCGTGCATGGAGCTGACGTTGGAGTTCTCCACAAAGCCCTGCTGTATGCGGATATCGGCATCGGCAAGCTGTCCGGGCTGGCCATCGATGGACATGAGACCTTCGCCCAGGCGCCGCAGTTGCGAGGGCTGCGGCGCCTCGACCACCTTCAACTGCGCGACGGGTCTGTCCGTGCGGCCCACCCCATCCCCGTCGAAGATGTTTCCCTGGGCATCGATGCGCACCTGGCTTGACTGCAGGAGGATCTCGCCACCTCGCCCCATGACGGCATGGCCCTGGGCGGTGACCAGGCGCCCCTGTGCGTCGAGCCTGAAATTGCCCTGGCGCGTGTAGGCCGGTCCACCGGGCGTGCTCACCTCGAAATAGCCTGCGCCAGCCAGGGCGACATCCAGGTTCTGCCCCGTGGAGCGAAGCGTGCCGGGACGGTGGTCGGTCTGCACCAGCAGACCGGCAGCAGGCGTATGGGGTGACGCAGCCGGCGCGTTCTCGGCGGCGGCTGCTGCTGCCGTGCCGACCATCGCGGCGAACGAGGGAGCGCCCAGCCGCAGGGGCCGCGCCGAGACGACCTCGCGCTGGTAGCCCGGCGTCAGGGCATTGGCCAGGTTCAGGCCTGTCCGGTCCAGTCGCTGCATGTCCTGCTGCATGGATTGCAGCGCGAGGGCGAGTACTTCTTGCATGGTCTGGGGAGCAATGGGAATGGGAGGATGCGGGCCGCTAGAGGCTCACGACGGCATAGGACTTGAGCTCGATGGCCTGGGGCACCTCGGCCATTGACAGCACCCGCAGGTGGGGCATCATCCGCTCGGACAGCAGGCGCACATGCCGGCGCAGCTCGGGGGCGCACAGCAGCACGGGAAGCAGATTGCTTTTCATCATCCGCTCGGTCTGCTGCATGAGCTTGAGCATCATTTGCTCAGCCAGCTTGGGCTCCAGCGCGAAGGACGCCGGGGCGGCCGCGCCGTCGTCGGCGCGCAGGCCGGCCTGCGCGGACTGCACGCTTTGCAGCAGTTGGCTTTCCATGGCCGGGTCGAGCGTGATGACATGCAGGGTAGCGCCTTCGCCCGCCAGCCCCTGGCAGATGGCGTGGCCCAGGCGCAGACGCACCATCTCGGTCAGATGCAGCACATCCTTGGTCTGGCGTCCGGCATCCGCCAGCGTTTCCAGAATGGCTTCCACATGCCGTATCGATACCTTCTCGCGCAGCAGGTTCTGCAACACGCGCTGCACATCGCTGACGGACAGCACGGTGGGAATCAGCTCTTCCACCAGACTGGCATGGTTCTGGCGCACGCGATTGAGCAGCCGGTCCACCTCGGCCCGCGTCAGCAGCGTAGCCGACTCGCGCCGCAGTACCTCGGTCAGATGCGTCATGAAGACGGTTGGAGCATCCACCAGCGTGAACTTGGCCGCCGTCGCGGCGGCGCGCTGCTGCTCTTCGATCCAGAGCGCAGGCAGGCCGTAGGTCGGGTCCCGCGTGGGCTCCCCGGGCATTCCATCCGTCTTGCCGGTGGGATGAATGGCCAGCAGGCGGTCGGCCCTTGCCTCGCCACGCCCGCACACCACGCCGTCGATATGGATCTCGTACCGATCCTGGCCGAGCCGCGCCACATCCTTGAAGCGCACGCGAGGCAGGACCAGGCCCAGGTCCTGGGCATGCTGTTTGCGGAAGGTGGAAATGCGCTCCATCAGAACGCTGCCGGGTTGACCGACCAGCGACGCCCACTCACTTCCCACATGGACCTCGATGGGCTCGACCTGCAGCGATGCATAGGGATCGTCCTCCCCTTTCTGTGCTGCATCGGCTTGCTGCGGTGCATCCTGCCCATCCGCAGGCGCTGCGCCATCCTCGGCGGGCGTGCCGGCATTGCGGTAGACCACCCACGCCACCGCGGCCACCACAGCGATCAGCACCAGGGTCGGCAGGGCAGGAATTCCCGGGAAGAACAGCAGTCCCGTCAGCGCAGCCCCCACCAGCAGCAGTGTCTTGGGGAAGGAGGTGATCTGGCGCAGCACTTCCTGGCTCAGGTTGCCGTCCGAGGCCGAGCGCGTCACGATGATGCCGGTGCCCACGGCAATGATCAACGCCGGCACCTGCGTGACGATGCCATCGCCGATGGTCAGCAGCGAATAGGTCTTGAGCGCCTGCGCCCATGGCAGCTTGTGCTGCATCACCCCGATGACCAGGCCACCGATGATGTTGATCAGCAAGATGATGATGCCCGCGATGGCATCGCCCTTGACGAACTTGCTCGCGCCGTCCATGGCGCCATAGAAGCCGGCTTCCTTCTCGATGTTCTTACGGCGCCGCTGTGCCTCGGCCTGGTCGATGAAGCCCATGTTCAGGTCGGCATCGATGCTCATCTGCTGCCCCGGCATGCTGTCCAGCGTGAATCGCGCCGCCACTTCCGAGATGCGCTGCGCACCGTTCGTGACCACGACGTACTGCACCACGATGAGGATGAGGAAGACGATGAGGCCGATCACATAGTTGCCCCCCACCACATAGGCGCCAATGGCGCCGATGACGCGCCCGGCATCGCCATCCGACAGGATCAGCCGCGTGGCCGCCACATTCAGCGATAGCCGGAACAAGGTGGCAATCAGCAGCAGGGACGGAAAGGTGGAAAACTCCACCGGCCTGGCCATGTAGAAGGTCAGCAGAAGGATCAGGAAGGCGAAGCTGAAGTTGGTCAGGATCAGGAAATCCAGCAGTCCGCTGGGGATGGGCGCAAACAGCACCACCAGCACACCGAGCACCAGCAGGACCATGGCCACATCGCTGTGCCTGCCGAAAAAGCGTTGCAGGGATTTCATGGCGCAGCCCCCGCCGCCGAGCGCTCGCGCATGGCGAAGATCCACACGATGATGCGGGCCACATCGGCAAACAGGTGCGGCGGCACGTGGTGCTCCACATCGAGTTCACTGAACAGGCGGCGAGCCAGCGCAGGACTGCGCACGACAGGAATGCGGTGCCTGGCTGCGATCTGCCGCATGGCCGCCGCCAGATGGCCTGCGCCCTTGGCAACGACTTGAGGCGAGTCCATCTCTCCATGGACATAGCGCAGCGCAACGGCCACATGCGTGGGATTGGTGAGCACTACGTCCGCATTGCGGGTCTGGTGCAGGGCCTTGCTGCGCTTGCGCGCCTCACGCTGCAGGTCGCGCAGTCGCGCCCTCACCCGCGGGTCGCCCTCGCGCTGCTTGTGCTCATCCTTGACTTCGCGCTTGCTCATGCGCATCTTCTTGGCGAATTCGCGGCGCGTGAACACCCAGTCAACGGCAGCGATGATGGCCATCAGCAATGCCATCTTGAAACCCAGGCTGCCCAGGTCGGCAATCAGCGTCTTGAGATAGCCCTGGGGTGACAGGCCGGAAAGGCTGTAGAACTGGGGCGCCAGGTCCTTGAGAGAGAAATAGGCGACTGCGATCAGCAAACCCAGCTTGACGCAGGCGCGGGCTGCGTCAAACAGGGCTCGCATGGACAACACGCGCTGGATGCCATTGGCAGGATTGAGGCGGTTGAAATCGGCAACCACGGGCTCCACCGAGAGAACCGGCCCCGTCTGCATCGCATTGCCGACCACCGCGGCAATCATCACGGTGCAAGCGAAAGGCGCCAGCCAGGCCAATGCCTCCTTGAGCATGCCGGCAATCAGGGGCCACAGCATTTCAGCGCCTGGGCTGGCCATGGAACTTTGAATCACCAGCAACTGGTCAAGCCGGAACTGGCGCAGGGCCATATCCCATCCTTGCCATGACAGATATGCAACGGCCACCGTGAACACCAGGGCCGACACCACATCGGAACTCTTGGAGACCTGACCCTTTTCCCTGGCCTTTTGCAGTTTGTAAGGGGTGGCCGCCTCATTGTGATCCAGATCCTGCTCGGCCATCAGTGAGCCCCCGCCCCATGGGTCGCGCCGAGAAAGACGGCTCCCCACATATCGAAGATGCCCATGTACACCCGGTTCATGGCGCCACCCATTCCGGCAAACCACAGCGACATCACGGCAAAACCGACAACGATCTTGGCGGGAATGCCCAGCACCAGCATATTGATCTGAGGAAGATTTCTGGCGACCAGGCCCAAGGCGAACTCCACAAGCAAAATACAGAACACCACAGGGGCGGCCAGCGCAAATCCAAGAATGAACATCCCGCTGGCCTGCTTGAAGACGGGGCCCGAGGCGAGAACCAATGGCCAGTTCGCACCGGCCGGAAACAGCTCGAAGCTGTAGGCGAGGGCCCGCAGCAGGCTGTGATGGCCATCGATCAGCACGAAACCGACCACGGCCACATAGTTGAATACCGACACCAGCAGCGGCGCGGCCTTGTTACCCACGGGATCGAACACTTGCGCAATGCCAAACCCGATCTGCACATCGAGAAGATTGCCCGCCAGGGAAAAGGCTGCGAATGCCAGCAGCACGCCCAACGCCAGCACAATGCCCAGCGCCACCTCCACGCATGCCGCCTGGAGCAATCCACCCATGCTCAGTACGGCCGCTGCCGGTGGCAACGACAGCAATTGCCCCATCGTGCAGGACAGGCCGATCACCAGCAGCGCACGCACGCGCCCGGGAATGGGCATGGCATACAGCACGGGCGTCATTGCCAGCACGACAGCCAACCGCAACGAGGGAAGAAAAGCTTTTAACCACGCGTCGTGAAGCCAGGTGCCATCGATCGCCGGCAGCCAGTGATGCGGCAGGGAATCCATATCGTGGGGATTCAGAACATCGCCGGAATGCGCATCCAGAGCTGGGTTGCGAACTGCCCCAGTTTCTTCAGCATCCAGGGGCCGCACACGATCAGCACGACGGCAGCCACGAACAGCTTCGGAACGAAAGTCAGCGACATTTCCTGGATTTGCGTGACCACCTGCACCACGCTGATGAGCAATCCGGTCAGCATGGTCAGGCCCAGTATCGGGAGACATACGATCAGACCCGTCCAGAACAGGTCCGACATCATTTTTAACGCCAAGTCAGCACTCATGCTTTCGCCTTGCAGTGTGCCTTGGATGACTCAATCACAATCTGCGGTCAATTGAATTTTTAAAAAATTCTACATTTATACACAACATAAAACCAGGCAGACATAGAAAAACAGGAGCTGTCTGATAAGCAAGCTCACTCGTTGCACCTAGATGCGCCAGTCGAACGGGGAGTCCAAAGTCAATGGTTAATTGACTCGGCAGCTATTTTTCTTGTAGCAAGCTATCTTTGAGGCTCTCAAAAAAACCCCTCTTTTCCACACGGGCTTATCCAGCCTTGCCCCCAACCTGACGTGCCCCGCCATGCACACGGCGCGTCCGCTGGGTGCCCTTAGATAAGGCGCCCTAATCAGCCTCTACCAGCGCACTGTCCAAGTGCTTGCACAGAAGTTGCCGCGCTTCGTCGCCAAAGCAGCCAATGAAAACCAAGGCGGATTCACAGATCTGTGCCATAGGCAGCTTTGTGACGCGCAGTCGCCCGCCCACCCAATGGATTTCCTGGCCGCTGCAGTGGTCAGCCATCCGCACGATGCCCTTGGCCCGCAGCAGGGGCACGGGCAGGGTGCGCAGCGCTTGCCTGAGCCGCCGTTTGTCGAAGCACCGGGGCGTGCTGTACGAGAAGCTGCCTATGCCGGCCATGCCATTGACGGCGCCCTGCCAGGCGCCGCCCGCTCCCAGCAGACTCTGCGAACGGCCCGGCCGGGGAACTGCATCGAGGAACAAGGCCATGGGAATGTCGCCATGCTGCGCGGCCAGCACCAGGGCGAGGGGCGCAAGACCGGAGAGGCGGCTTTTTGCATGGTCGACCGTCAATGGGTCCACCAGATCGGCCTTGGTCAGCACCAGCGCCGTCGCGCCCGAGATCTGGCGGCGGACCATGTCGCCGACCAGCGGGTCGCACAGTTGCTCATCGACGTCCTGGACATCCACCGCCACCAGGATGGCGTTGAGCTGCAGTGCGGGGTCGAGCATGCCGACCTGGGCGATGCGCACGGGGTCTGAGACGCCGCTGGCCTCGATGACCAGCAGGTCCGGGCGGTCGGGCCGCGCGCCCACGGCGGCCAGGGCCTCGGCCAGCCGGCCTCCGATGGAGCAGCAGATGCAGCCGTTTTCCAGCTGCAGCACGTCGCTGCTGCGCGTGCGGATCAGGGCGGCGTCGATGTTGATCTCGCCGAAGTCGTTGACCAGCACGGCCACGCGCAGGCCATCGGCGCGCTCCAGCAGCCGGTTGAGCAAGGTGGTCTTGCCCGCGCCCAGATAGCCGCCCACGACGACCATGGGAACGGGCGCCCGCTGCGCCGCGGCGGCCGGCGTGCTCATGGCGCTGACCCGGGCGCGGGGAAGATGCGGCCGCCCAGCACGGTGCCCCAGACCTTCACGTCCTTGAGGGCGGCGGGCGCCACCGCGCGGGGATCGTCTTCCAGCACGGCGAAGTCCGCCAGCTTGCCGGGCTCGATGCTGCCCACTCGCTGCTCCAGCTTGAGGGTACGGGCCGCGCCCATGGTGATGGCATGCAGGGCGTCGTCCACCGACAGGCGCTCGGCCTCGCCCAGCACGCGGCCTGAAGCGGTTTCTCGCTGCACCGCGCACCAGGCGGTGAACAGGGGGTGGATAGGGGTGATGGGCGCATCGGAATGCATGGCGAAATCCATGCCCAGGCGCCGCGCCGTGCCCGCTGCGTTCATGCGCGAGGCCCACTGCATGCCCACGGTCTGCTCGGCGTGGGCATCGCCCCAGTAATAGAGATGGTTGGAGAAGAAGTTGACACACATTCCCAGGCGCGCGGCGCGCTGCAGCTGGGCGCTGCTGGCCAGCTGGCAGTGCTGCAGGGTGTGGCGATGGTCGGCGCGCGGGTGCCTGGCCAGCAGGTCCTCGATCACATCCAGCACCACCTCGGTGGCCTCGTCTCCGTTGGTGTGGATGTGCAGTTGCAGACCGGCCAGGTGGAAGGGCTCGAACAGCGCGGGCAGCTGCGACGGGGGAATCAGCCACAGGCCGTTGGGCTGCCCGCCCGCGTAGCCGGGAGCGCGCAGGCGCGCGGTGAAGCCCTGGATGGAGCCGTCCACGATGAACTTGACGGGGCCGAACTGCAGCTTGTCGCTGGCCGAGGACGCCGCTGCAGCATGCACGCGCGCGGCACCGCCTTCCGGGTTGCGCTGCGGCGCGAAGGCCGGGACGATGCGCAGCGGATAGGCCGCGTCGCCCGTGACCTCGCGCAGCGCGGCCAGGCCCTGGGGCGAGAGATCGCTGACCAGGTCGGTGGCCGTGGTCACGCCCGCGAGCTGGGCCACGCGGCCGAACTTCCAGATCGCCTCGCGCTGCTCGGCGGCAGCCAGAGACAGCGCGCTGCCGATCACCTTCTGAACGGGGTACATGGCGGCGAACTCCTGCAGCTCGCCGGTGGGCTGGCCCTCGGCGTCCTTGTGGATGCCGTCGATGTCGGTGTCCTCGTCGATGCCGGCCAGCGCCAGCATGGCCGAGTTCACATTCATCAGGTGCACGCTGGCGTGCAGGATGACGATGGGCCGCGTGGCGGAGACACGGTCCAGCTCGCGCACCGACAGCCGGCTGCTGCCGAAGAGGATGGGATCGAAGCCCCAGGCCAGCAGCGTGGCCTGCGCATCGGGCAGGGCACGCTCGGCCTCGGCCAGGCGCGCCAGCACGGCATCCAGCGTGCGCAGGCCGGGCCACAGGCGGCCCTCGGGATCGCGCCGATCGAAGTAGCCCAGGTACACGGCCTCCCACATCGCGCCTTCCATCAGGTGGCTGTGCGCCTCGATCAGGCCGGGCATGAGGACCTTGCCGTGCAGGCGGTCGATGCGCTCGGCCTCGGGCCAGGCAGCCATGTCGGCCTCCTGGCCAACGGCCAAGATGCGGCCGCCCTGCACGGCCACATGGGTGGCCTGCGGCTGGGCCGGGTTCATGGTGAGGATGGTGCGCGCCACAAAGACCTGCGTGCGCGCGTTCTCGTCGTGGTTCATGGTGGTGGTCTTTTTCAGGCGGCCTTGACGCGCGCGGCACCCGGCAGATAGTGGACGATGGCCGTGACCAGCAGGTTCAGCGCCAGGCTGATGAAGCCCAGGTTGATGCCGCCGAAATCCGGCTGCTGGATGTACAGCGCAATGGCCAGCGCCTGGCCGCAGGCAATGCCCAGGGCAACAGCCATGGGCCGGATGCGCCAGCCGAAGAGGATGGCCATCATTCCGGGGAAGAACTGCGTCACGCCGTAGTAGGTGGTGTTGATCAGCGTCAGCATCAGATTGGGCGTGAGCAGCGTCATCACGATGGACAGCACCAGGTAGATGACGATCACCACCTTGGCGCCCTGCTTTTGCTTGGCCTCGGGCAGGCCGGGCAGCAGGTTGCGGGCCACGATGGGGCCGATGGCCAGGCAGATGCCCGCCAGCACCAGCAGGCCCGACAGCGCGGCGCCTGCGGCCACCAGGCCCAGCAGCCAGTCGGGCAGCAGTCGCACGGCAGCCGCGAAGAAGGCCTCGTTGGGCGATGCCAGCTGCAGGTTCTGGCTGATGGCGTAGTACGAGGCCAGCACCAGGAAGGGGTACATCAGCATGTACAGCGGCATGGCGATCTGCGTGCGGCGGATGGTGTGCGAACTCTTGGCCGTGAAGAAGTTCTGAACCGCAAACGGCATCATGTAGAAGCCCAGCGCCTGGAACAGCATGGTGCTCATGGAAAAGCGCAGCTGCGTATCGGTCATGTGGTTGCTGACCTTGGCGCTGGCGGCGGTGAACACATCGCCCACGCCCGCATGCCAGCCCACGGCCACGCCCGTGGCGATGATGGCCACCACCATCAGGATGTCCTTGAGGATGGCGATATAGGCCGAGGCGCGCACCCCCGAGATGGCGATGTAGGTGAAGGCCAGGCCCGCAGAGATCAGCAGCAGGTGCAGCGGCTGGAAATTCCATCCCAGGCCCTTGAGCGCGGCCACCAGCCCCGTGAACTGCAGCTGGCCCCAGGGCAGCAGGAACAGGATGGCCGAGCCGGCCACGATCAGCTCCAGCGCACGGCTGCCGAAGTGGCCCTTGAACAGGTCCGGCAGCGTGATGGCGTTGTGCCGCAGCCCCGCCTTCCAGATCATGGGGCCGAGGAAGTAGCCCAGCGGATAGGCCAGCAGGATGTAGCCCAGGAACCAGACGCCATAGGTCGGCCCCTTGGCGTAGATGCCGCCCGGAAAGCCGACCATGGTGCCGATGCTGTAGATCTCGCCAGCGGCCAGGAAGAACACCAGGTAGGCGCCGAACTGGCGGGAGGCGACGAAGAAGTCATGCACGCTTTGCGCACCCTTGCCCGTGCGCGAGCGGATGGCCAGGTACAGGGACAGCGCGATGAAGCCCAGAAAGACTGCGGTGGTCATGGCGGTGCTCCCTTCAGGCGGACTGCGCGTCGTCGGCTTCGTGGCGGTCGAACATCAGCCAGCACACGAGCATGCACAGCGACGTCAGCACGAACCACATGAAGATCCACAGGTAGATGAAGGGCACGCCGAACACGAAGCGATCGACGGACGCGACCCAGGGAAGCAGGCCGATCACCGCGATGTACGGGATGCCTATGCCGATGAACAGCTTGAGCATGGTTTGTCTCCTTTTGCTCCGATGAAAGAGTTGGCGGTTGTGGCCGCTCTATAGAACATTTCAATGTCCCTGGATGCGATCTTAGGAAGCGCCTACCTATAATTCAAATGAAAAATTTGCCAACAAACCATGAGGACTCCGCATGGATACACAGAAGCTGCGGCACCTGCTGGCCATCGTCGAGCACGGCACCTTTTCCGACGCAGCGCGCGCCGTACACCTCACCCAGCCGGCGCTCAGCCGCAGCATCCGCGCGCTGGAAGATGAACTCAGGGCGCAGCTGTTCGACCGGGGCGCGCGGCGCGCCCGGCTGACAGTGTTTGGCGAGCTCGTGGCCGAGCGTGCACGCCGCATGCGGCTGGAGGAAACCCAGTTGCGGCGTGACCTGGAGCTGCTGCGCGGCGGCCAGGAAGGCGCGCTCGCCATTGGCGTGGCGCCCGCGCCCGCGGCGCTGCTGCTCAAGCCCTTTCTGATCCACATGGCGCAGGCGCATCCGCGCGTGAAGGTGCGCGCCGAAATGGGTGCCACCAGCGCATTGCTGCAGCTGCTGCGCAACGAATCCATCGATGCCATCGTCGGCGACGCCTACGTGCTGCGCGCCGCCGATGACGTGGAGATGGAACTGCTGGGCGAGCTGCCGGCCGGCCTGGTATGCCGCGCGGGCCACCCCGTGCTGCAAAACCCCGGCATGGACGAGATCCGCCGCTACCCGCTGGCCACCACCACGTTGAGCACGGCCATGGCGCGGCAGCTGGCCGAGCTGTGGGGCGAAGGCGCCGAGCCCGACAAGCTGTTCACCCTGCACTGCAACGACCTGGACCTGCTGCGCGGCGTGACCCTGGCCACGGACACCTTGCTGTTCGGCGTGCTGTCCATCACCCGCAAGGAGCGCGCCAGCGGCGCCATGGCCGAAGTGCCCCTGCCCGCCGATCCCCGCCGATGCGGCCGCTACGGCATGGCGCGCATGGCCGCGCGCACCCTGTCACCGGCGCTGGACACGGCCTACGCCTTCACACGCACGCACTGGCGCGAGCTGTCGGAGCACGATCAGGAGCCCGGTTGATCGATGCTCAGCCGGCCGCCGAGGCCTGTGCCTGTGCATGCGCCAAGCCCAGCGGCAAGGTCTGCGCGCGCAGCCAGTCCAGCACCAAGGCGAAGCTGGCCTCGTCCTGCACCGGCCGGGGCGACATGAGCACGTAGTGCGAGCCATCGGCCACGAAGCCGCGCGGCGCGCACAGCGTGCCGCTGGCCAGGTCATCGGCCACCAGTGCCAGCGGGCCGATGGCGACGCCGGCCCCGGCCACGGCGGCCTGCAGGCTCAGGTAGAAATGCTCGAAGCGCACCTCGCGACCGGCCCGCAGCGGCACGCCGGTAAGTTCGCTCCAATGCCGCCATGCGTCCGGCCGCGACTGCGTATGCAGCAGCACTCCGCCCAGCGGCCCTGAGCGTGCCAGCGCCTTGGCAAGCGCGGGCCTGCAGACGGGCCCCACGCGCTCTTGCAGAAAGGGCTCGGCCACCACATCGGCGCCCATGTCGAAATCCGCGCGGCGTATGGCCAGATCAATGCCCTCGCGCGCAAAGGGCACGGAGCCGCCGGCCGATACCAGGCGCAGCTCGCGCTGCGTGCCGATCGCTTCCTGCAAACCGCCCAGACGCGGAATCAGCCAGCGCATCAAAAACGTGGGCTCGCACGACAGCACCAGCGGCCGGTCCGGCCCTGCCGCCTGCCGCGCGCGGCCCAGCGCGCCGCGCAGGCGCTCCAGCGCCAGGGCCACCTCCTCGGCCAGCACGCGGGCCGTGGGCGTGGCAATGATGCTGCGGTTGCTGCGCTGGAACAGCGCAAAGCCCAGCGCCTCCTCCATGTCGCGCACGGCACGGCTCACGGCGCCATCGGTCAGGTGCAGCTCGCGCGCGGCCTTGGAGACACTGCCATGGCGCACCGTGGCCTCGAAGGCGCGCAGGGCAGACAGCGGCGGCATGTGGACGGGTGCGGGCATGGCAATGGCGGCTCTAGACAGGTGGAACAGCGGACTTTCAGTTGAACATTGCTCAATTGAATGATGAGTCTATATCGATTTATTACTGGAGCATCTTCATGCAAAGTAAGCCCATCGATTGAGGTTTCAGCAAGAACCATGAAGCACTCCAGCCCCAACTCCGCCAACCCCTCGGCCAGCACCCCGGCCAGCGCGCCCCTGGCCATCACCATGGGCGATCCATTGGGCATCGGGCCCGAGATCATCGTCAAGCTGGCAATGGACCCTGCGCGGCCCTGCACGCCGTTTCTCGTCATCGGCGACATCGCCCGGCTGCAGCGGGCGGCCGATGGGTTGGGCGTCCATCCGCAGATCCGGGCCATCGAGACACCGGCCCAGGTCCCTGCACTGGTGCCGCCCGCCACGCTCTTCGTGCTGCAGACCGGCGAGGACCTGCCGCCGGACCTGCCCTGGGGCTGCGTCGATGCACGCGCCGGCGCGGCCTGCCATGCCTATATCCAGCGCGGCATAGACCTGGCCCTGGCTGGCGACGTCTCGGGCCTGGTGACCGCCCCCATCCACAAGGAAGCGCTGCGCGCGGCAGGCTGCCCGCATCCGGGCCATACAGAGATGCTGGCCGAGCGTTCCGGCACACGCGACTTCGCCATGATGCTCGCCAATGATGAGCTGCGGGTGCTGCTGGTCTCCATCCATGTGCCGCTGCAGCAGGCCATCGCCTCCGTGACCATGGACAACGAGCTGCGCGCCATTCGCCTCGCGCACCAGGCCTGCCGCGCGTTCGGCATCCCCCGGCCCCGGGTGGCCGTGGCAGGGCTCAATCCGCATGCCGGTGAAAACGGTCTGTTCGGGGACGAGGACCGCTCGGTGATCATCCCCGCCATTGCCGCCGCGCGCGCCGAAGGCATCGACGCCAGCGGCCCCTGGCCCGGCGACACGGTCTTCATGCGGGCGCGCCGGGGCGAGTTCGACGTGGTGGTCGCCCAGTTCCATGACCAGGGGCTGATTCCCGTGAAATACCTGGGTGTGGAGCAAGGCGTGAACATCACCGTGGGCCTGCCCTTTGTGCGCACCTCGGTGGACCATGGCACGGCCTTCGACATCGCGGGCACGGGCCGCGCCGACCACGCCAGCCTGGCCTGCGCGCTGCGCCAGGCGGCAGCCATGGTGCAGGCCACCCGTACCGGTGCCAGTGCACGAACGCAACGCCCGGACTTCATCTTCATGCTCACGCAGCAGGACAGGACCATTGCCGATGCGCGCGAGCGGCTGCGCGAGGTGCTGGCCCAGGGCGTTCGCCATGTGGGCTTCAAGGACATCGGCCTGCCCCTGCCCGAGCTGCATGCCCTGGCCCGGGACATCCGTGCGGGCGGCGCCAGGGTCTATCTGGAGGTTGTCAGCCTCGACGAGGCCAGCGAAGTGGCCTCGGCCCGCGCGGCGGTCGACATCGGGGTGGACGTGCTCATGGGTGGCACACGGCCCGAGGCGGTGCTGCCCGTGCTGCGCGGCAGCGGCATTGCGTACTACCCGTTTCCCGGCAAGGTGAGCGGGCATCCGAGCGTGCTTTCAGGCCCGGTACAGGACATTGTGGCCAGCGCCCGCCGCATGGCGGGGCTGGACGGCGTGCATGGCCTGGACCTGCTGGCCTACCGCTTCCACGGCGATGTGCCGGCCCTGATCAAGGCCGTCTGCGATGCGGTGGACAAACCCGTGGTCGTGGCCGGCTCCATTGATCGCAGTGAACGCATCGCGGCCGTGCTGGCCGGCGGCGCAGCGGGCTTCACGATAGGCACTGCCGCCTTCGAGGAGACTTTCCCGGCCGCGCGGCCCGGGCTGGCGGCGCAATTGCAGGCCATACAGGCGCTGGTGGACTGACGCCGGCCATGTCGGCTATGCCGGCCCGCGCCTCGCACGCCGGGGTCACGGTCCAGCAGCAGCTGCAGCGGTTTCGCCCACCGGTGCCCGGGCGTTCTCACAGCCCCAGATACAGGGCCAGCAGCGAAACGGCGGCCGGCACGGCCTGCACCCAGAGGATCTTGCGGCTGGCCGTGGCGGCGCCATACAGGCCTGCCACCAGCACGCACAGGAGAAAAAAGTACTTGAACGCCAGGCCGTCGGCGCCCTGCGCCAGCCCCCAGATCAGCCCTGCGGCGAGAAAGCCGTTGTAAAGCCCCTGGTTGGCGGCCAGCGTCCTGGTCTGCTGCGCAAATTCCGGCGTCAGCCCAAAGGCCTTCCTGCCAGCCGGCCGGTCCCAGAGAAACATCTCCAGCACGAGAATGTAGACATGGATTGCGGCGACGATGCCTATGAGAACGTTGGCCATCTGGGTGGATAGGAAAGTGGACAGGCCCCTGTATACGGGATGCATCCGCCGCCGTCCATGCCCGCCGCGCCACACATGGCCTGCAACGGCCTGCCCGTGTCACCCGGAAGACTTGCTGCCGGGTGGCACGGGCTTTTCCACTGGCTTTTGCGCACTCTCTGCCGGCGCCACGGCACCTGCGGCCGCACCGCCCAGCGCACCGGCCACGCTGCCTACCGTGCCGCCCACCACCACACCCACCGGGCCTGCAATGACCGCACCGGCGGCAGCGCCGGCAGCGGCTCCGGCCAGTACGCCGCCGCCGATGAACACCGAGCGTGACTCGCGCTGCGCATCCTGCGGCGACAGCTGGTACTGGGCAGCTGCATCGGGGTCCTGGGAAGGTACGCCGTGGCCCGGTCGTGCCTGTTCGGCCAGGTCTTCGTCCTCCACCGCATCTGCAGACACCGGCGGGATGGATGGCTTGTTGCTTGCATTCATGGGAATCTCCTTCGGGGATGGACCGTGGACGCGGGACTGCATCCGCAGCGTCCCTCTTGCAGTTTTCGTTGTACGCCTGTGCCCGCCAGGCCGACGCCGGCCCAGACTGCGCTGCCGCGTCAGCAAAGGGCCGCAGCTGCGCAGACCTTGACTACAAGGGCTCGTAGGACCTGGCCTCCGGCGCCCAAGGACCCTCCTACGCCGGTCGCGGCGCACCGACTACCCGGAGCACTTCATTGCGGTCCTAAGCTGGAACCCAGAAGCACACAGGCTTCGACTTCGCCAGGCGATGCACGGGCTTTGAAGGGGCCGCCTCCCGCGCCTTTTCCCATGCCGCATCGCCCAGCCGCCAGATGCACAGCGTCGGCGTGCCAGCACCAACCCACTCAATGGAGAGCCTCATGGTCACACCCAACACCGTATCGAGCGTCATTTCTTCCGAAACCGTCAGCGGCACCAATGTCTACAACCCCGCAGGCGACAAGCTGGGCAGCATAGACACGCTGATGATCGACAAGCTGTCCGGCAAGGTGCGCTACGCCGTCATGGAATTCGGCGGCTTCCTGGGCATCGGCACGGACCGCTATCCGCTGCCCTGGGAATCCCTCAAGTACGAGCCCGACATGAACGGCTACGTGGTGTCGCTCACGCGCGAGCAGCTGGACAACGCGCCCCGCTATGAGCGCGACACGGCACCGGCCTACACCGATGAATATGGACGCCGCGTGAACGACTACTACGGCGTGCCCTACCTGTAAATCCCGACCCTTGCGGTCTTTGACACAGCCCCGTTCGCGGGGCGTTTTCTTTGGTGCGGATAGCTGGCCAAGGAAGAACGCCCTGCGCGACTTCACTCCCTCATTCCAGGAGAACTCCCATGAATACCACCCCACCGGCCATCGACTACAAGGCCTGCATGGATGCCTGCCAGGCCTGCATCATTGCCTGCAATACCTGTGCCGCCGCCAGCCTGAAGGAAACAGACGTCCAGATGATGGCCGCCTGCATTGCCCAGGATCTTGAATGCGCGCAGGTCTGCGAACTGGCCGTGGCCTCAATGGCGCGCCAAAGTCCGCATGTCTCAGACATCTGCCGCCTGTGCGCCCGGATCTGCCAGGCCTGCGCCGACGAATGCAGCAAGCATTCCCACGACCATTGCCAGACCTGCGCGGCAGCCTGCCAGCAATGCGCCATGTCCTGCAATCTCATGGGCATGCAATCGCACTGACGCCGCTGGCCTTTGTCACGACAGCCGGCCAAGCACCCATCCTGCAAACCGGCAGGAAAAAAAGCCACCGGCGCTGTCGTCATCCGCCCTATATCGGCAGCCTTCGACGCTGCCTACACTTTGATGCATATCCACGCACAAAGGAGATGGGCATGGCACTGAACATCAGCATAGAACAGCGGTTCCTTACCCTCCTGGGCCAGTTGAAGCACATGCCTCCCTGCTCATCCCGCCAGGAAGCGCACGACATGCTCCTGCTGCTGTGGATGCGCATCTGCGAAGGCGCAGGCGCGCGCAGGCAATTGCTCAACAGCATGCGCCAGCGCACGCTGTGCGCAGAGCACGGCTGGAAAAACCTCGACAAAAGCCCCTGCTACTGGGATTCGGAGACCACGCCGGGCATCCGAATCTATCTGCATGCCAATGGCACCATCGTCATTCAAAGACAGGGCGGAGCGCAGGATTCCGAAATCCTGCACTTCAGCAGCCACCGGGAGTTTGTCGAGGCGTAGACAAAGGCCTCGCGCTCAATCCCGAACAATGGCGGAATATTGAAAAACCTAGGTGCAAACACCGACGATGTCCCACATGCGACATCGACCCTGTCTCCATAAAATGCGTCATTGTGTAGCACACTATCCATGAGGAACATATGACAGCAGATTACAAAACCCTGCTCAAGCAAAAGAGCGAGCTTGAGGCACGGATTGCCGAAACGCTGAAGGCGGAGAAAGGCGGAGTCATCGCCAAGGTCCGAGAACTCGTCCATGAGTTCGGATTGACCCACGACGACATCTTCAGCGCCCGCAAATCCAAGTCCGCCAACATTGGCGTGCCGAAATACCGGGACCCCGCCACCGGAGCCACCTGGACGGGACGGGGCAAGCCGCCGCGCTGGATCGAAGGCAAGGACCGCAAGGCCCTCGAGATCTGAGCATGGCCCGCCAACGCGGGCATTTTTTATGGCGGCCCCAATCGCCCGGACTCTCGCCAGGCAATGCCGGAAACAGAAAAACCCAGTGCTATTCACATAGCACTGGGTTTCATGTTTCTGGCGGAGAGGGAGGGATTCGAACCCTCGGTACGTTCGCACGTACGCCTGATTTCGAGTCAGGTACAATCGACCACTCTGCCACCTCTCCGCAGCGTCGAAGCTGAAATTATAGCCTAAAAATTCAGGCCTTCAGCAAAGTCTGTCCACCCATGTACGGGCGCAGCGCCTCGGGGATGGTCACCGAGCCGTCGGCGTTCTGGTAGTTCTCCAGCACCGCCACCAGCGTGCGGCCCACGGCCAGGCCGGAACCGTTGAGGGTGTGCACCAGCTCGTTCTTGCCCTGGGCATTCTTGAAGCGTGCCTGCAGGCGGCGGGCCTGAAAGGCCTCGCAGTTGGAGACCGAGCTGATCTCGCGGTAAGTGTTCTGCGCAGGCAGCCAGACTTCCAGGTCATAGGTCTTGGCCGAGCCAAAGCCCATGTCGCCCGTGCACAGGCTCATCACGCGGTAGGGCAGGCCCAGCTTCTGCAGCACGGCCTCGGCGTGGCCGGTCATCTCTTCCAGCGCCTCGTAGCTCTTTTCCGGATGCACGATCTGCACCATCTCGACCTTGTCGAACTGGTGCTGGCGGATCATGCCGCGCGTGTCGCGGCCGTAGCTGCCGGCCTCCGAGCGGAAGCAGGGGCTGTGGGCAGTGAGCTTGATGGGCAGCTGGTCCTCGGCCACGACCACGTCGCGCACGAAGTTGGTCAGCGGCACTTCGGCCGTGGGAATCAGGTAGAGCGCCGCGTTGTCGGGCACGGGCTCGCCGTCCTGGCCGCCCTTCTTGGCGGCGAACAGGTCGCCCTCGAACTTGGGCAACTGGCCCGTGCCGCGCAGCGAGTCGGCATTGACGGCGTAGGGCACATAGCATTCGGTGTAGCCATGCGAGTCGGTCTGCAGGTCGATCATGAACTGCGCCAGGGCGCGGTGCAGGCGGGCGATGGGGCCCTTCATCACGGTGAAGCGCGAGCCCGACAGCTTGACGCCCATGTCGAAATCCAGGCCCAGCGGCTGGCCCACGTCCACATGGTCCTTGACCTCGAAATCAAAGGTCTTGGGCGTGCCCCAGCGGCGCGCCTCCACATTGCCGCTTTCGTCCGCACCGACGGGCACGCTTTCGTGCGGAAGGTTGGGCACGGCCAGCAGCATGGCGTGCAGCTCGCCCTGGATCTGCTCCAGGCGCGTGGCCGACTGGTCCAGCTCGGTCTTGAGGCTGCCGACTTCGGCCTTGGCGGCCTCGGCAGCGTCCTTCTCGCCCTTGCCCATCAGCATGCCGATCTGCTTGGACAGCTGGTTGCGCTTGGACTGCAGCTCCTCGGTCCGTGTCTGCAGGGACTTGCGCTCTGCTTCCAGGGACTGGAAGGCCTCCACGTTCAGGAAGGCCTGGGGCTTTTTGCGGGTCTCCAGCCGTGCGACGGCCGAGTCAAGGTCTTTGCGAAGAAGAAGGATATCGAGCATAGCCGGCAATTTTAGGCGGTATCGCCATGGCGGCGCCCGCCCCTGGGCGTTGGGGGTCTTGCCGCTACAGAAATCCCGCGCCGGCGCCGATACTTCCAATATGCCGCCCACAGCGGTTTGCGCACCCGGGAGCACCCATGTTTTTTGTCTTCGGTCCCAACGGACAGATGTTTCGCGGTCCCGCCGAGCGGCTGGGCCAGGTGGCGCCCGTGCGCCGCGTACAACGCCCGCAGGCCCTGCGCACGCGCTCGGCCGATGTGATGGCCGACGATGCAGCCGCCTCGTTCCCCGCCATCCTGGCCGACCTCGCGGGCCAGCCTGCCGGCGCGCCGGAGCCCGCTCCGCGCAGCCGTGGCGCGGTCGATGCCTACCTTTCCACGGAAAAAGGCCCCAGCCAGCCACGCCAGCCCCTGCAGACCGTGGCCGACGTGATGAGCCACGAGGCCGTGACGGTGTCGCCCGAGGCCGGGGTCAACGACGCCTGGCGCGTGCTGGCCGAGCACGGCGTGGCCCAGGCGCCCGTACTGGATGCCGGTGGCCGCGTGGTCGGGCTGCTGCTGCGTGCCGACATGGCGCCGCTGGACCTGCTGCCCGAGCCCGGTGCGATCAAGGACGCCATTGCCCTGGCGCGCCGGCCCGTGAACGAGGTCATGATCTCCCCCATACCCACGGTGGCCACCACCACCGACCTGCGCCGCGTGGCCGGCGTGCTGCTGGAGACCGGCCTGCCGGGCCTGCCCGTGACCGATGAGCAGGGCCTGCTGGCCGGCTTCATCAGCCGCACCGACATCCTGCGCGCCGTGGCCTCCGATCCGCCGCTGGATCTGTGGAGCTGAGGCTTTCGGCCCCACCATGCAAAACGGGCGCCAGGCGCCCGTTTGCTTTTTGGCCAATGTCCGCTGCGCCTGCGGTTCAGCCGCCCGTCTCGGGCTGCTTGCCCACGGAGATCTCCAGCCCCGTGGCCGCGTCGATCTTCAGGCCCTTGGGCAGCGGGAACTTCACGGTCTCCTCGATGCCATCCATCTTGCGCACCGACAGCGCGCCCAGCTGGCGCAGGCGCTGGATGACCTCGTCCACCAGCACCTCGGGGGCGGAGGCGCCGGCCGTCAGGCCCACGCGCCCAGCATTGGCAAACCATTCCTCGCACAGCTCGCCCGCGTTGTCCACCATGTAGGCGGGCGTTCCCAGGCGCGCGGCCAGCTCGCGCAGGCGGTTGCTGTTGGAACTGGTGGGGCTGCCCACGACGATGAGCACATCCACCTGCGGCGCCAGCACCTTGACGGCGTCCTGGCGGTTTTGCGTGGCGTAGCAGATGTCCTGCTGCTTGGGCTCGCGCACCTGCGGAAAGCGCGCGCGGATGGCCGCCGTGATGCCGGCGGCATCGTCCACCGACAGCGTGGTCTGCGTGACCACGGCCAGCTTCTCGGTCTGGCGGGGAGTGACACGTGCCACATCGGCCTCGTCCTCGACCAGGTGGATGCCCTCGGACAGCTGGCCCATGGTGCCCTCGACCTCGGGATGCCCCTTATGGCCGATCATCAGGAACTCGTAGCCTTCCTTGGCCAGCTTGGCCACTTCCACATGCACCTTGGTCACCAGTGGGCAGGTGGCGTCGAAGATGGAGAAACCGCGCCGCCGCGCCTCTTCCTGCACCGCCCGGCTCACGCCGTGGGCGCTGAACACCAGGGTGGCGCCGGGCGGCACGTCGTCCAGCTCCTCGATGAAGATCGCTCCCTTGGCCTTGAGATCGTTGACCACGAAGGTGTTGTGCACGATCTCGTGGCGCACGTAGATGGGCGCGCCGAACTTGGCCAGCGCACGCTCCACGATCTCGATGGCGCGGTCCACGCCGGCACAGAAGCCCCGGGGCTCGGCCAGCAGGATTTCCTGGGGCGAGGTCGTATCCGGCACCTCAGAGCACCCCGATGATCTGCACTTCGAAGGTCACCGGCTGGCCGGCCAGCGGGTGGTTGAAGTCGAACAGCACGGCGCCGTCCTCGCGCACCTGCACCACGGCGCCCGCGTAGCTGCCCAGGCCGTCGGGCGTGGGGAACTGCACCACGTCGCCGGGCGCGTACTGCTCGTGCGGGTCGCCCAGCTCGTTCATCAGCTTGCGCGCCACCCACTGCATCATGTCGCCGTTGCGCTCGCCGAAGGCTTCGCCGGCCGGCATCTCGAACGTGGTGCGCGTGCCTTCGGCCAGGCCCAGCAGGCGCTGCTCGACGGCGGGCGACAGCTCGCCCGCGCCCAGGGACAGCGTGGCGGGCTTGTCGTTGAAGGTGTTGATCACATCGCCTGCAGGCCCGGACAGGCGGTAGTGCAGCGTGAGGAACGAGCCGGCCTGGACCGTGGGGTGGGCCGGGGAAGAAGCGCTAGAGGTCATGGAAGTCCCGATAAACTGGCCCGTATTGTAGAAAAACATCCATGTCCCCACGCCCCGTGCAACGGTGCCCCTGCGGCGCCCCTCACCTGGCTGAACCATGGCTCTCAAAGACCTGCCCGCCCAGGCCCAGCCGCGCGAAAGGCTCGCGGCACACGGCCCCTCGGCGCTTTCCGACATCGAACTGCTGGCCATCGTGCTGCGCACCGGCATGGCCGGCAAGGGCGTGCTGCAGCTGGCCCAGGAACTGCTGCAGCTGCCCGGCCGGCCCGGCCTGTCCGGACTGCTGCAGGCCGGGCACGCCGACCTGAAGGCCATCAAGGGGCTGGGGCCTTCCAAGTGCGCACAACTCCTGGCCGTGCTCGAACTGGCGCGCCGCGCCACGGCCGAGCAACTGCGCGAGCGCCCTGCCCTGGCCTCGCCCGAGGCCGTGGCGCGCTACCTGCAGCTGCACCTGGCGGCACGCCAGCACGAGGTGTTCGCCGTGCTGTTCCTGGACAGCCAGCACCGGCTGATCGCGCTGGAGGAGATGTTCCGCGGCACGCTCACGCGCACCAGCGTCTACCCCCGGGAAGTGGTGCTGCGCGCCCTGCACCACCACGCGGGTGCCGTCATCCTGGCCCACAACCACCCCAGCGGCCATGTCCAGGCCAGCGCTGCGGACAGGGCCGTCACGCAGAGCCTGCAGGCTGCCCTGGGCCTGGTGGACATCCAGGTGCTGGACCATGTGATTGTCGCGCCGGGCGCCGCGCTGTCCATGGCGGGCCAGGGGATGCTGTAGGACCCCGGCTGGGCCCGCCATGGCCGCCGGGGTGCCGAAATTGCGGTACAACCGGCGTCACCATGACTTTGAAAGCCACCAGCCTGCAGGACCTCGCGCCAGTGCGCCGCGCACTGGCCGAAGCCGCCGCCCAAGAGGCCCTGCTCCAGCAGCAGCGCGCCGATGCGGCGCGCCGCCTCCTGGCCGAGCAAAAGCTGTTCGAAAACACCGTGGGCCCGGTGCATGCGCTCAAGTCCGCGCACGCCCGCCACCTCCATGCCCCCGAGCCCCCCGAGCCGCTGCCCCTGCAGCTGGAGCTGGACGAGCAGCGCGTGCTGCAGGAGGCCATGAGCGACGAGTTCGACGTCAGCACCCTGCTGGACACCGACGACCAGCTCAGCTTCCGGCGCCCCGGCATCGGCCTGGACGTGACGCACAAGCTGCGCGCCGGCCAGTGGAGCATCCAGCGCCAGCTGGACCTGCACGGCCTGCGCGTGGACGAGGCGCGCGAGGCGCTGGGCCAGTTCATCCGCCTGTCCCACCGCACCGGCATACGCTGCGTGCGCGTGGTGCACGGCAAGGGCCTGGGCTCGCCGGGCAAGACCCCCGTGCTCAAGGGCCGCGTGCTGCGCTGGCTGGTGCAGAAAAAGGAAGTGCTGGCCTTTGTGCAGGCCCGCCCGGCCGAAGGTGGCGCGGGCGCCCTGGTCGTCCTGCTGCAGCCGGGCAAGCGCCAGCTGTACTGAGGGCGTGGATGGCGTGAGCGGTGATGGGGCTCAGGCCGCGGCCACCGCCGCCGCCTTGCGCGCCCGCCCTATGACCAGCGCCATCACCGCAGCCACCAGGCAGGCCAGGCCGGCCGCATACAGCGCGGGCGTATAGGTCAGCAGCAGGGTGCGCGTCAGGCCTGCGCCCCAGGCAGCGGCGGCCGCGCCCAGCTGGTGGGCCGCGAAGATCCAGCCGAACACCAGCCCCACCTTCTGCGGCCCGAAATGCTGGGCCGTGAGCTTGACCGTGGGCGGCACCGTGGCGATCCAGTCCAGCCCGTAGAACATGGCGAACAGGCCCAGGCCGTAGAAGGTGAACTCCGAATGCGGCAGCCAGAACAGCGACAGGCCGCGCAGCCCGTAGTACCAGAACAGCAGCTTGCGGTTGTCGTAGCGGTCCGACAGCCAGCCCGACAGCACGGTGCCCACGAAGTCGAAGGCCCCCATCATGGCCAGCACCGACGCAGCGGGCACGGCGCCCATGCCGTTGTCGCCGCACAGCGAGATGAAGTGCGTCTGCACCAGGCCGTTGGTGGACAGGCCGCAGATGAAGAAGGTGCCCGCCAGCAGCCAGAAGGTGCGGTTGCGCGCGGCCTCGGCCAGCACCTTGAAGGGCGTGCCGAAGTTCATGGCCATGGCCGGTGGCGGCGGGGCCGAGGCATCGCCGCCAAAGGGCGCCAGGCCCAGGTCCGAAGGCCGGTCCCGCACGAACAGCAAAGCCAGCACGGCAATCAAGGCGCTGGCCACGAACACCGGCACCGTGGCCGAGCGCCAGCCCCAGTGCTCGATCATCCAGGCGGCCAGCGGCAGGAAGGCCAGCTGCCCCGTGGCCGCACTGGCCGTGAGCACGCCGATGACCAGGCCCCGCCGCGCCGCAAACCAGCGGTTGGCCACCACGGCGCCCAGCACCAGCGCCGTCAGGCCCGTGCCCATGCCCAGCAGCAGGCTCCACAGCAAAAACAGATGCCACAGCTGCGTGGCCTGCGTCACCATCGCCATGGCGCCGCCCACCAGGGCCAGGCCCATGCACATCACGGCACGCAGGCCGAAGCGCTCCATCATCACGGCCGCAAACGGCCCCAGCAGGCCGAACAGCGCAAAGCGCAGCGCCAGGCTGCTCGATATCTGCTCCGTACTCCAGCCGAACTCGCGCGACAGCGGCTGCAGCATGGCGCCCGGCAGACCCAGCGCCGCCGACATGGTCAGCATGGTGAGGAAAGTGATGGCCGCGACCAGCCAGCCGTAGTGGATGCCGCGCCGCTGCAGCCAGCGCGCCGTGGAGTTGGAGAGCATGGGAATCTCTTCGGGGGGTTGGGAATTCGGTAGGGCCTACGCCTGCGGGCCGTCTGCAGCGTTGCCATCGCCGCCATTGCCGCCATCGAGCAGCACCAGGCATTCGTCGATCAGCGCATGCAGGGCCGCCACGCGCTCAAGGCCCAGGCGGGCGTTGAGCTCGTTCTGTGCGGTCTTCCAGCTTTGCTTGGCCTCTTCGCGCTTGGCCTGGCCCGCGTCGGTGATGTGCACCAGGCGGCTGCGCTGGTCCTCGCCCTGGCCCATGGACACCCAGCCGGCGTCGATCAGCGGCTTGAGGTTGCGCGTCAGCGTCGAGGCGTCCATGCGCATGCGCCGCGCCAGGTCCGAGGGCCGCACCGGACTGGCGGCCAGCACATGGCTGAGCAGCGAGTACTGGGTGATGCGCAGCCCCGTCTCGTTCAGATGGGCGTCGTACACCTGGCCCACGCTGCGCATGAGCTGGCGCACGCGGTGGTTGGTGCAGCCCTGGGGCACGGCGAGGATGTCTGGATTCACTGGCATGGCGCAGATTATTGCATATACAACTGTTGTAGATACAATAATATCCACGCCGCCATCCCAAACAGCCTGGCGCCCGCATTTTTCCCAATGAAAGAGAGACATTCCATGGACACCCGCACCCACTCCCCGGAGCAGGCCGCCCACAGCCTCACCTCCAGCGCCACCACCGGTGCCATCTCCCCTGCCCTGCAAGCCTGGCTGGACGAGGAACAGGCGGTCACCCTCCGGCTGGACGCCGGCCCCGGCGCAGGCGTGTCGCGCCCCGACCAGGTCGCAGGCCGCAGCGGGCTGGAGCTGATGCAGGCCATGCTGCGCGGCGAACTGCCCTACCCGCCCATTGCACGCACGCTGGACTTCATGCTGATTTCCGTGGGCGAAGGCAGCGCCGTCTTCCAGGGCCGCCCCGGCGCCAACCACCTCAACCCCATGGGCACGGTGCACGGCGGCTGGTTCGCCACCTTGCTGGACTCGGCGCTGGGCTGCGCCGTCCACACCTGCATGCCGCCGGGCCGGGGCTACACCACGGCCGAGCTGGGCGTGAACCTGGTCAAGGCCCTGACCCCGCGCGTGCCGCGCGTGCGCGCCGAAGGCCGCGTGCTGCACTGCGGCCGCCAGCTGGCCACGGCCGAGGCGCGCCTGGTTGGCCCCGATGGCACGCTCTACGCCCACGCCACTACCACCTGCCTGGTCTTCGAGCTGCCGCCTGCGCGCTGAAGCCCGTTCGGCACAAGCAAAAAAGCCCCGTGCCAGATGCACGGGGCTTTTTTGTTGCTTGCCTGCCGGAACTTACTTCGACAGATCCAGGCGGTACTTGGACGTGCCCTTGCCTGAGCCGTCATCGGCGGCCACCAGCGAGATGTTGGCCAGGCCCGCCGCCTGCGCCACCGGCAGCGCGTTGGCGCCGGAGCTGAACACCACGTTGGCCGAGGTGGCCACCTTGGTGAAGCGCCAGCTCTTGGCCGCGCCATTGGCAACACGCGTGATGCTGCCGTTCTTGCGCACGTAGCCGATCACCACGTCGCGGTTGGCGTCCGGCGAGGCCCAGATGGCGCTGGAGCCGTCGAGCTTGGCGATGAAGCTCTTGCCGCTGGTGGCGCGGTAGTTGTTCGTGGCGATCACGAACTCCTGCGCCGGGTCGATGGCCTTGCCCAGGTACTGCAGGTTCCTGATGCGGCTGCCCACGGGCTGGGTCACGTCGATCTCGTACTGCACATCGGCCGTGGTGAACATGTCGAAGTTGTAGCCCGGGAAGGTGCTGATCAGTTGCTGCTCACCCGTCTTGGCCGGATCGATCTGGTTGAAGCGCTTGGCAGCGGCCTCCAGCCAGTCCTTGATGTCGGCGCCATTCACCTTCACCGCATACACGGTGTTGGGGTACAGGTACAGGTCGGCCGCGTTGTAGATGGCCAGCGGGCCCACGGCCACGTCGGTGTAGTCGGCGCCGCCCTGGAAGCCCGACTTGAACGGCGCGCTCACCGACAGCACGGGCAGCTGCGCGTACTGCGGCAGGCTGGCTTTCACATAGTCGGCCACATAGTCGCGCTGCGCCTGGTTGACGATCTGGATGGCGCCCGGGTCGCCCACATCGGCGAACAGCGTGCTCATGCGGAAATCCGTGCTGCCGATGGGCGTCTTCACGTACTGGATGGCGGCCTGGTGCTGGCTCTCGATCAGCGGCGCCACTGTCGGGTCCACGGCCACGTAGGTGGCCTTGCCTGCGGCGTCCTTGCCGGTCTGGATATTGCGCAGCTCGCTCTTGCCCGCGCTCTTGTCCACGCTCCACTGCTTGCCGTCCCACTTCAGCGCCAGCTGGATCACACCCAGCGCCTTGCCCCAGGAACTGGCCATCACCGACTGCACGCCGTTGATGGTGCCCGCCTTGTTGTCCACGCCCGCCTGCGTGAACGCCGGCGTGGCCGCCGCATCGGGGAACACGCTGTGCTGGTGGCCCATGACCATGGCGTCGATGCCGGCCACCTTGCTCAGGTGCAGGCCGGGGTTCTCCATCGTCGGCGAGTAGGCCGCGCCGTCCAGGCCGCCGTGCAGCATGGCCACCACCACATCGGCGCCCTTGGCGCGCATCTCGGGCAGGTACTTCTGGGCGGACTCCACGGCGCCTTCGGTGTAGAGCTTGCCCTCCAGATAGCGCTTGTCCCAGTTCATGATGCCCGGCGTGGTGAAGCCGATCACGCCGATCTTGATGGGCAGCTCCACCGCCTTGCCATCCTTGTCCTTGGCCGCGATCTTGCGCTCCAGAATCACGTAGGGCTGCACCAGCGGCTGCTTGGTCTTGCTGCTGTAGACGTTGGACAGCGCCATGGGAAAGCCATTGCCCGCGCACTTGAGCGCCTTGTCCACGCCGTCCACGTCCAGGCCGCCGCCCAGCACCTGGTTCAGGAAGGGCAGGCCGTAGTTGAACTCATGGTTGCCCAGCGTGCCCGCATCGAAGCCCAGCGCGCCCATAGCCTTGTACATGGACAGCTGCTGCGTGCAGGGGATCTTGGCCACCTCGGCCTCGTAGTCGGCCAGGGCCGTGCCCTGGATGGTGTCGCCGTTGTCCACCAGCAGCGTATTGGCAAACTCCTTGCGCGCCGCACGCACCAGCGTGGCCGTGCGCTCGAAGCCGTAGGAGGCATCCTCGGCCAACTTGAAATAGTCATAGCTGCGCACATTGAAGTGCAGATCCGTGGTCTCCAGCACGGCCAGCGTGGCCGTCGCGGGCTGGCTGGCCACCGGGGGCGTCGTGCTGTCGTTGCTGTCGCTGCCACCGCAGGCGGCCACCAGCGCGGCGCTGGCCAGGACGCTCAGCGCCAGGCGGCGGGACAGGAGCAGGGATTGCAATGTGGGGAGGTTGCTCAGCGGCATGTGGTTTTTGTGGGGGTGGTGAAGGGGGGGAGTTTGTTGGTGGGGGTTTACAGGGGTGTGACAGGTGGCGACCCGGCCTTCCCTTGCCATGCCAGGGTGCAGGCCCCAGGAAGCCAGACGAAGCCATGCGACCCGCAACGCGTGCGACGAACTTCCTGCCAAGGCCGGTGTTCGGCGGTGATGCCTGCACGGACAGGGCTGCTACATTTCTCCCATGCGTGTCCATCTCTTTGCCCTCGCTCTGATCGCAACCACCATGCAGGCCTGTGCGCTCCGTGCCGAGCCGCTGCCCCCTGAATGCGTGGATGCCATGCAGAAGATGGAAAAGCTGGGCGGCACTCTCAAAGCCAACGGCTCCATACCGGACGACTACATCAAGGCCCAGGAAAAGGACTACGCCACGCTCAAGGCCAACGCGCTCAAGGTGGATGCCACACAGCGGCCGGGCTTTTGCCGCTTCTATGGCAGAGGAGCCGAAAGGGTTCAGCAAATTCTGGATCGGGATAGCCGAGGGATGGACCAGGAAATCCGGGAGATGAAGGACAAGGGCTTTTTGAAGGGGCCCATGTAAAAAAAGCGGGCTCCACGATGGAGCCCGCTCGATCCGGCACGGCGATCTACCGCCAAGCCTTTACATCATCGATGCTTCGATCAGCGCGTTCTGGACATGCGTGCGATTGGCGGCCTTGGCCGTATTGACGCAGATCTTGTAGCGCGAAGAGCCGAGCAGGACGTCAATCCAGTCGGCCCCCGTCTTGGACACTTCCTCGCGGGCGGCGGCCAGCAGGGCCTTCCACGAACTGTACGTCGTGCCGTAGAAGATCGAGAACACCGCATCGATGCCAATCATCGCCTTGGAGCATTCACGGATCGATGTAAGCGCCACATCGACTTTTTCGATCACATCGTCATTGATGTTGTCGATGGTGTTCTGTGGGATGACGCCAACGCCCCAGATGGCGTTGATGACATTGACATAGTCTTGCTTTTCTTGAGTGGTTGCAGGCATGGACTTCCTTGAAATCGGAGGGTTGAGGGAGGCCACTGCGCAATGGACAATTTCCATTCTTCAGGAAACGGGCGACTTCCGAAATCGATGCTGGAAGTGCATGGCAATCACACAGAAACCACCGGTTCAAACCGCCCAAATGACAGTCGGCCCACACACTGAGCGACGGTGTTACGGCTCTGTTGCCGGGCGTTCACTCCGGTCCAAAGAGCCGGTGCCGCGCTCGACCCTCTGAGTTCTTGTTTCAGCGGCCCAGGCTGGTTCGCGTGGCGGGTGCCAGCTGCGCCGCGAACTCGCGTGCCGCTGCGCTGTAGCTCGCACCGCGACGCCACAGCAGGCCTGCCGTGCGGATGAGCTGGGGGGCGACCAGGTGGATGGCCACCATGTCCGTGGCCTGCTGGGCGGCGCGTTCGGGGACGATGGTGGCCATGTCGCCCCAGCGGCACAGCGCGATCAGCGATTCCACCGAGCCCATTTCCGCGCGCAGCAAGGGCGTGACGCCTGCGGTGCGCAGCCCGTCCTCGATCAGGCTGCGCGTGTAGAACGTGCGCGGCAGCAGGGCCAGGGGCACGCCGGCCAGCGACTTGACGGACAGCGTGCGGCGCCCGGCCAGCGGATGCGAGGGGTTGACCAGCAGCATCATGCGTTCGTCGAACAACGGCAGCGCGTCCAGCTCGGCGCGCTGGGGCGGGTGAAAGCTCACGCCCAGGTCCAGGCTGCCGTCCAGCAATCCCTGCTCCACGGGCGGGGCCAGCAGCTCGATCACCACCACGTTGACCTTGGGATAGGCACGCATGAAAGCCGCCACGGCCGGGGCGACCAGGGTGTTGAGGAAGGTGGGAATCACGCCGATGGTCAGCGTACCGGTCTGCAGCTCGCTGAGGTCGGCCAGCGCCATGCGCCCGGCCTCCACCTCATGCAGCGCGCGCTCCGCATAGTTGCGGAACACCACGCCGGCCTGCGACAGCTTCAGCCCCCGGCCAATGCGCTCGAACAGCGCCATGCCCAACTCCTCTTCCAGCTGGCGCAGCCCATGCGAGAGCGTGGACTGCGTGACATAGAGGTTCCTGGCCGACGTCGTCAGGTGCTCGGTCTTGGCGATATCGACAAAGTAGCGCAGCTGGCGCAGTTCCATGGGTGAAGGCAAGGGGGTGTTCGGCGGGCCAGTTTCTCACAGAGATACGGGCACGCTGCACAGTTCACTCGCCGTCGTCCTGGTCCACGAACTCCACCAGCTCCGGCAGCATCTCCAGCTGCTGGATGGCATCCTTGAGCCGCAGGCCGAAGCGTGATTCCGGCCGCCCGAAAGCGCCCTGCGCCAGCCGCAGCGCCGCCGTTGCCTTGATCCACTCCACCTCGAAGGCATAGCGGTCTGCGTGCTGCTGGACACTCATGCGCTTGATGTGCTCCAGCGCCAGCTCCACGGCGCAGTCCACATCGACTTCGCTGTCGTCCCTTTCGGGATCGTCGACCATCAGTTCAATCAACTGCTGCAGCGTGCTCTGCACCAGGCCCAGCGAGGCGTGCATTGCCTGCCGCCAAGTGGGAAGAAAAGGTGGTTGGGGAGAAGACGCCTGTGCGGCGGTGAGAGGGTGCATGTCTTGGTTCCTGTATGAATCAAGAGAACCACACGCCACCGTACGACGGGCAACGGGTGGACGGGATGTTCGTAACACGTATACAGACGTGCGGCCATCCTTGCGGGTAAGCCCATCCCGTCCAAAACCGTTGGAGACGGACGCGCGATGACGCATCTGCCCCATGAATCTGGACATGACAAAGCCCCCTTCAAGGTGGGGGCCGCACCTCTGTATTGGTGTTACGACACACCAAGCCTTTCGGCCTGCCGCAAGTTTAACGGCTGCGTATCAAAAAACCTGGCCGAGCGCAGCGAAGGCCCGAGCAAACTCCCCGTATGTCAGCGCCTGCGTCGGGCCGCCTGCGGGGTTGCAGTCCTGCCGAAGGACAGGACTGCTTCGTGATCTGACTCGCTGCGGTTGTCTGAGCGGAGTTCACGCAGTGAACGCAGCGAGTTCCGCAGCGAACCCCGCAGGTGGCCCGACGCAGGTTGCCCCGCAGCGAAGCGAAGGGGTCGCGGACATCCGGGTCGTGTACGTGTCAAGGACATGGGTAACAACTCAGCTCACAGACATGGGTAACACTTCAAGCTCACATAGTCGTTCTGGGGTCCTCGCACATCCTCTTCGTTGAAGCAGCCCAGTCGCACCGGCCCCAGATACACATCCCACTGGCCAGCGGCCACCTCCTGCATCCCGATCCACTGCCCCGCCAGCAGGTAGCCGATGTAGACCCGCAGCGCTCGCCAGTAAATCAAGCCGTTGTGGCTGACCCGAACTCTTTCCCAATGCTTCGGATACTCCAGCTCCGGTAGCTTTGAGAGGTATGGCCTGACCGAGTCGCTGTAGTGCTGGGCCGGCATGCTTTGCTGCAAGGCCTCATGCGGGCGCTGCTGGTTGTAGTGCTCCACAAAGGCATCGAGCTGCATCTGCAATGCCGCTTTGTCCGCCGCAGGCTCTTTGCCCAGGGCATGCT
>Ga0209915_1000936_pt1 | contig 50682 bp, 49 predicted proteins | sample ThiBiot_750_plan_FD_183952 | JGI IMG/M metagenome (GOLD analysis project Ga0209915, IMG submission 183952) | Wastewater bioreactor microbial communities from Cape Town, South Africa - Thiocy_cont_750_plan (SPAdes) | ecosystem: Engineered > Bioreactor > Thiocyanate-remediating > Anaerobic-Aerobic... | reverse complement strand
TCTATTGCCAAACTTATAGAATGCTCTCCGTCCAGCCTTTATTCCTGGCTAAAACGCAGAAAAATTAGTTTGCGCTAAGCCAAATATTTCTTAGCGTATGTCATTGTACAAAAATGGCCGGTACCCTAAAAAGAGTCGGTGATGGTGTTGTACGGAAGATGATAGATAAATGGTTAAAGGCAGGAGTACTCGAAAATGAGCAAATAACAAGGAGTTCTCTCGGAACGATTCAAGGTGCAGTGTGTTCTCCGTTACTTGCCAACGTGTATCTCCGCTATGCGCTTGATGAATGGTTTTATAATGAAGTTCTGCCGCGCTTAAAAAGAAGGGCATCGCTCATACGTTTTTGTGATGACTTTGTCATGGTGTTTGAAGACTATAGCGACTGTGTTCGTGTTCAACGAGTATTGGCAGCTCGTATGGGACGCTTTGCGCTCACTCTACATGAGGAAAAGACACGGCTTATCGACTTTTGCTTCAAACGTCCGCAAAGCCTTGCAGAGAGGCAAGCCACAACGTTTAACTTCTTAGGATTTACCCACGTATGGGGGAAATCTCAGAAAGGAAAGAATGTTGTGCGCCAGTATACAGCGAAAGATCGCTTTGCTAAAGCGCTTGCAGCCCTTAACGAGTTGTGCAGAACAAACCGACATCGACCAATAGAGGAACAACACGAAAAACTCAAGCTTAGGATGCAAGGACACTACGCATACTATGGCATTACAAGCAATGGCAAGCGATTACAGTGGTACGCAGAACAAGCAGAGAGAATATGGAAAAAGTGGTTAGCGAGGCGCACTCGAGATGGGAATATTCCATGGGAACACTTTAGTAAAATGCTACAACGATACCCTCTGCCGCAACCCCGCATCGTTCATCAGTACACCAGGCCGAGCGAAGCTACATCGTGAAGAACCGGATGCCTTAATTGGGCACGTCCGGGTCTGTGAGGGATGAGGGTGGAAACATCCTCATCTACTCGGCACCCGCTAGATACTTCTTTGAGTAGACCCTGGAAACCTCGTATTGCTCCCCTCTTAGGGGACAGCCAAGCGCAAGCAAGGCCTATGGCAATGCGAGATTGGGAGGTTGGAAAAAGCGAAGGACGTTCTGTAATGGAGCGGATAGGGGTTTAAACGTTACCCCATGCGAAAGCAGGCCCACGTCCAACTGGTCTTTCTTTGCGAGAGAATAGGGAGAACCGTAATGATGAGGAAAAGCAAATGACGGAAACGAATTTATCGGTATCTGGTGCATCTTCAGCTTCGAAGATAGCGTGGGACCCCATTAACTGGTCCCATGTTAACAAAGAAGTCAAACGGCTGCAAATGCGTATCGCAAAGGCTGTCCGAGAAGAGGCTCACGGTAAAGTAAAAGCTTTACAGTGGCTTCTTACACACTCTCTATACGCTAAGCTTTTAGCTGTTAGGAGGGTGACTCAAAACCGAGGGGCTAAAACCCCTGGGGTTGATGGTGTTCTCTGGAGAACACCAAAACAGAAGATACAAGCTGTTAAACGACTCCAAAGGCGGGGGTACAAAACCCAACCTTTGCGGCGGATCTATATCCCAAAAAGTCGAGGGGGTAAAAGGCCGCTTTCTATACCCACTATGGCCTGCCGAACTATTTTCAGCGTGGTTTAAATTTTAAATTGCAAAAGTAATAAAAAAATCCCATAATGTATTATATGCATTACATTTAAGGAGGAGATCATGACATACTCCATTCGATTACCAAATGAAATAGAAAATCGTCTTAAAAGATTGTCCATCAAGACAGGACGTAGTAAATCGTTTTACGTAAAGGAAGCCATTCTTGAACACCTCGATGATATCGAAGATGTGTACCTAGCCGAGAAGCGATTAGAAGACATTCGTGCAGGTCGCACACAAACCATACCTCTTCAAAAAGTCATGAAAAAATATGGCATGGACAGTTGAGTTAGATCCATCTGTAGAGAAAGAGTTGGATAAACTTGATCCTCAGCAAGCCAAACATATTTTGAAGTTCTTATTTGAGCGTGTTGCTCATTTGGATGATCCACGCAGTATTGGGGAAGCCTTACACGGTTCTAAATTTGGTACCCTATGGAAATACCGTGTTGGGGATTATCGCCTCATCAGTAGCATTGAAGATAAGGTACACCAAATTCTTATTGTGAAGATAAGAAACAGAAGGGAAGTTTATCGCTGAAATCGACGCCTGTTGCCGTAAAGCACTGCGCTATTTGAAATCTCGATTTCAAATAGCGCATAAGTGCGTCTTCCTAAAATTTTCGGACGTTCTTCCATAATTTTTCGCTGGAAAACCTGGGCACATGCAAATCTTCCTTCACAAGTTCATTCCGTTGATGATATTATTCATTCTCTTGTTGATAGAGTGACATCATCGAGCGTAAATGGAAATTCTTAGAGATCACAAAATCAGCCAAATATTATTTGAGTCTTATTGGCTTAATAACTTTATGGAAGGAAAACTAACATGCATAAAAAATTTCTCCAGACATCAACTTCTCTAGCGTGTTTTGTTGGAATGGCCATGACCTGTTTTTGGGGGGGGGACCGTCCCGTGTTTTGCGATGGATGAGTATGACGTGTATCAGGAAGTGAATCGAGCAGTTGATCATGCTGTGTGGGCGGCAGAGCGAAGTCGGGAGGCGAAAGAGGAAGCGGAAAAAGAGAAACGCAAACAGTACGCGTTCAAAACGCGACAATTCAAATACTGCTGAAGGGTATGAGTTTAAACAGCAATATCTGGAAGAACAACGGAAAGCAAGTTTTCTCCGCAGTGAAATAGAAACAAGAAAACGGGAAAAGGAGGAAGGATCCAGCAAGCTACTGAAATTCCAGCGTAAGATAGATAGATTAAGTGCTAACAGCAGAGAACTCTGGTTAGTATGGGACGAAGAGCGGAATTGGCGCATATGGGAACACATGATAGACCAAATTCCGAAACACAACCAGATCCCGTATGACAAGAATTTATTCTACACAGAGAAACCTTCACGCAGCGACAGGGATGATGACCCGTATAACTTCATACACCCTGGTTACGCGGCTGCACCCAACGAAAATATCGAAAAAACTGGTCTGGCCAGAAGACGACTAGAGACCATACAGGAATTTATGAAACTGAATAAAAAGAATAAAGTGCCAGATGAGATACGAAAGTTCCAAGAGTACCGACAGAAAATGGACACAAAATACAAAAAAGAGAACAAGAGAAAACATCGACTACTCTTTCCTGGGAAGAAGGAAGAGAGGTGCATCACTTCTTAGTTCCGTATATAACGCACAGCTTCTTGCTAGCAACACTATCCTTCCTGGCGTTAAAAGCTCGCAATTAGGCCTAACAGGCACTTAAGTTCCTGTTAGGGGTCTGTTCCGGAAGGGGGCGAAATGACACTCTAAGAGCGATCGGATTTCACTCGCTCACTCAAGGAGGTCACGCTCGAATTGAGCAATTCGAGCCAGCATGGTAGCCATCATGCACCCATGGGGTGTATCGAGCTCAAAGGTCATCCCATTCATGGCAACTATTGAAACTTTCCATCCTGAGAAACGATTCAGTGTATCCAGAAGGTCCTGTATGGAACGGCCCCATCGACTGAGTTCTGTCACCAACACAGCATCTATTTTTCGGGCCTGTGCGAGCTCGATGATGCGGTTACGGGCGAGGCGATTGGCTTTTGTTCCCGAAGCAGTGTCCTTGAAGACACCAATCACTTTAAAATCACCCCGATCGGCAAACGCAGTCAGTTCAGCTACTTGGCGTTCGCAGGACTGATCGGCGGTAGAGACTCGGGCATAGATAGCAGCGCGCTGTCCCAATTGAACCTCCTCAAATTTTAGTCTTGTAAGTCCGTTAATTTTACTGGCGTAAGTATTGTATAAAATAGACTCTAGATCAACTGGGACAACTTTGCATGCCAAGACGCCATCTCCTAACTGAACGACAACGCTCCACATTGCTCCACCTGCCGACAGACGAGGCATCTCTATTGAAGCACTACACATTAGATGATGATGATTTGAGTCATATTCGTGAACGCCGTCGGCCAGAAAACCGATTGGGATTTGCACTTCAGCTTTGTGCACTACGTTATCCTGGACGAATTCTCCATTCAGGTGAATTGATTTCTAAAGAAATACTTTCTTTCATCGGAGCCCAAATTGGAATTACGGGCGATGCACTTCTTTCTTATGCGGCTCGCAGGCAGACACGTCAGGAACATATGAATGCATTGAGAGACATCTATGGCTACAAGACCTTCTCTGGCCGGGGTGCTCGTGACCTGAAGGATTGGCTTGATAAGCAAGCTGAGGAGGCTCGATCCAACGAAGACATGGCGTTGCGGTTTATTGGAGAGTGTCGTCGGACGCAAACCATCCTGCCTGCTATCTCAACGATTGAACGCCTTTGCGCTGATGCACTCGTCGCGGCAGAACGGCGGATTGAGGTGAGAATAGCGAACCTCCTTGATGAGGATATACGAGAACGGCTTGCTGGACAAGCTGGAATTTCTTCAAAATCTTGAACTTTCACCTGACGTTTTATCGGGTGTTATCCCGCATCGTATTAGCCGGCTCCGGCGACAAGGCGAACGCTATTTTGCAGACGGCCTACGCGACATTTCCCGAGATCGGCATCTGGCTATTTTGGCAGTTTGCACTATTGAATGGAAAGCAGCCATTGCTGATGCTGTTGTAGAAACCCATGACCGTATTGTCGGCAAGACATGGCGTGAGGCAAAGAAGCTTTGCGATGCGAAGGTCGACGACACTAAGATGTCCGTACATCAGGTCTTACGCTCATTCACAGATTTGGCCTTCTAACCCCAAACCCTCGTTTTTTCCGAACTAGTATAGGTTATGTATAGATTAATAATTTCTCACAATTCAATATCTTCAATTATCTTATCAAGATTTATAGTTTTCTTATTACTATAAAAAGAAAAATGTCCAGTGAAGTGAATATTTTGCCAAGCGACAGGAGATGTTTTTATAAGAATTTTTTTGTGCTTTTTATTTCCTTTATTGTTGGGAGGTTTTTCATACAAGCGGGACTGAATAGCAGAATTATAGTAAATAACGGCGCTCGCAATAAGACGCCCGCATTGATTGCTGATTTCCACTTCGAGATCAGTACGTCCCAGTAAGGCTTTCCTGCCGCCTGCCCTGGCAATAGCTGCCCGTAAACTATGGTAAGATTCAACACGGTTTTGCGAACGATGAACGTCTGAAAGCATTTTCGGATTCAAGATACATTTTAGGGTATAGATGCCGCGATTAATCTTATCAAACTCAAAAATGGCTTTGCGTGTATTATTCTGGGGGGACAGGGAGCAAAGCTTTTTAATAAGTGTACTTTGGCTAATCTCTTTTAAGCCAAGACTTGCAACCACCTGGTTAATATTGTCTTTTTGATCAACAATAAGTTGTCGGTTAATTTGTCCGGCAGGCGGAACAAGAAAATTTTTATAATGGCTTGGATCTTTTGAGCAAAAAATATTCTTTATTTCTTTTTTAAGATTTGTAAATCGGGGTCTGAACTCGCCGCCAAACCAATAAAAAATTGCAAAATTTGCCTTGTTAACGCTATGCATATCGCCTGTGAGGACAGTTGGATTAATGAGGGAGGTATTCCCATACCATAGGTCAAACGCAAAGTGGCTTTCATGTTCGTGGGGTCCAATGAGCTCACACTGTATAGGAACGTGATTCGACAATAACGTATAGGCTACAACGCCGCGGCCTTTCTTATAATATTTGCGCGAATAGCGCGCTCTGGCCGTTGGCGTTATTGTCTCGTATTTTTGCCCGTCCACGCTTCCATAGAGGATATCAAGATCAAATGTATAATGTGGAAAAATACTCAAACGGGTCATAGCGTTAGCAATGTCATCATGGGCTTTTTTAAGGGTTGAGAGCCGCATATACTGTTCATAAGTTGTTTCGAGAGCGCTATAAGAAATATCGCTTGTTTGAGCCATTTTATAATTTCCAATTCCCATGGCTTGGGCTATTATGACGGCGAGTAATTGGTCTTCATCCGTTTTTTGTTTGCTGTAACGAGGCTTTAAGGGAGTAAGGGACGACAAGAAGCCGCATTCTTTATTGACGAACCGCAAAACGTCAACAATATCGCGAATTGGCAGTTTATCATAAAATGCTTGAGACTCTTCATCTTTCCTATCTGTTGATTTTGGTTTAATCCATCTAATTTCTTTTTTTAAATGGTCGTATTTAAAGTGTTTGAGCTTTTCTTGCTTTAAGCTACAATCAAATTGCTTCAACAGCGTATCCAGTTCTTTGAAAAGTGAATCTAATTGGTCCTCACAAGGCTTTTTGAGCCATGGGATATCAAGCGTCTTTAAAATGTCTTCTTTTTCATTCAAAGGAACCAGTTCATGGTAGAAAGTCCTATGGCGGATACTATCTTCAATATGGATGGCACCTGTTTGCATTTGTTTAGCAATCTGACTGTAAACCAGAATTTCGTATCGGTTTGCATTGACGATTTGTTTTCCTTCTTCGTCAGTCGTCATCAAATACGGTTTTATCCGTTTTGAAATAAAAGAACATGGAAATTGGTTTGGGGACTGTTGTAGAAGATTTTGTTGTTTAGCAAAGACAGTTTTCATCCATTGAATCGCCTCTAACAGGGGATTGTTGGTTAATAGGCTTGAAAAATCAATATGGACGAAAAGAGAGCGTAGGTGGCGTTTATAACGTGAAGTTGCTTTGTCCCGCTCTTTCCATTGAATATCCAGCTTACGCCGGGGCTTTTTCAGCATCTTTTCTCCGATAGTCCGAATTGATTCTTTTGGAAGGATTTCAAATGCTTTTTTGCGGGTTTCCCCGAACGTGAGAGAATCGCTTAGATTATCATCTACGTAGAGCAAAATAAGCTGCCCTATTTGTTTATCAACCTTGTCTTGGGAGAGGTTTAAATCTGTTTTATCCTTAATTTCATTTTCAAGTTTTTTGACCTGAAAATTGAAAGCATCCGTTAGATTATCATTAACTTGCTGGTATCTTTTGAAGACATAGCATAAGAGATAGAGATAAGCCTGCTCTTCCTCAAAGCGGCCCAGATCATAAATTGAATAATGATGGGCCAGACTTGCGTAATGGCCAATATTTTGCTGGGAGATGTTAAGTTGTGGCAAAATCGTTTTTATAAGCTGATATAGGGGTTTGAGGATATCATGCTTTTGGCGTTCAAGGCTCATCATTGATACTCCAAAATTCTTAGCGTCCTGCTTTAACGAAGCCAACTCTGATAGGGCGTTCTCGTTTTCGTAAAGTTGATCTAGGCTTTTCTTGTGGGATTCTGTTAAGCAACCCTGCAACTTTAATTTAAGACGATTGCGTTCCTGAGTAAGAACGTTGCTGACAATATCCTGAAGAGTTGTATATCCGGGGCGTACAATTTTTTGACTTTTAAGGAAGGAAAGTAATTCATTCGCAAGAAAATTTGGCGCTATATCACGTCTGACGATCATTTTAGAGCGATCATATATTTCGGGTAAAAAATCGTTAGACCAAAGCCTGTAGCCAGATAACCGGCAAATTTCCTGTCTTTGAAAATACTGCTCATACCTCGTGATCGTAAAAGCAGATAAAGTTTGGGTGTTAAAATATCGTGTAATGATAAAGTTAACATCAGCTTGGGGAATTTTATGAAGCGAAAATTTGAAGAAAGCGTTTTTGGCTTTGAAATAACCAATTTGTAAGGCGCAATAAACTTTTGCATGCAAAGAGGAACAGCTTTCTATCAAATTCCATTCTTGCGGTTCAAATGCGAGATATTGATGACGTTGGGCGCTATCAAAATCGGGAAGTCCGTAGAAAGCAAATTCTTCCAAATTAGACAGAATGGAAAGTCTTTTCTGCTTCTCTTTCATTAAAGATATCTTTTTTGTTTATGTTATAATGGTCGTTAAAAGAGGGTAGTTTTAAATGTATGAAACATATTGCAAAGAGCATATAATTTGTATTATTTTTTATACCAATATGCATTAACAATTAACAGGGTTTTTTATGGGTAAAATTGTCGCTTATTTACGAGCCTCAACCGACAAACAAGACCTCAATCATCAGAAGTTGGAACTCCTCGAGTTTGCCAGACGAAAGTCCTTGTCTATTGATGAATTTTTAGAGATTACAATTTCTTCTCGACAGACGAAAAAACAACGACGAATCGAAGAGCTCGTTGATAAGCTTGCTCAAGCAGATACTTTAATAGTCACCGAACTTAGCCGTCTCGGCCGCAGCACCGCTGAGGTAATTGGTCTGGTTAACATGTTGGTGCAAAAGAACGTCCGCGTTATTATCACTAAACAAAATTTAGATATCAGCACGCATGATATGAATTCAAAGATCATCCTAACTCTTTTCTCCTTGTTTGGAGAATTGGAGAGGGATTTAATCAGCCTTCGAACGAAGGAAGCGTTAGCTTCTAAAAAGAGGGAAGGGAAAATTTTAGGGAAGCCCAAAGGAACGATTCAAAAGAGCAAGTTTGATGCAAACGTGGACAAAATAAAAGAGCTGTTAGGATATGGTCTTTCTGTAAGAAAGATTTCTAATGTTCTTGGATATACAAACCATATTGCGCTTAATACTTATATTAAAAAGAGGAGCTTAAGAAATAAGGAAGCTTAGAACTTAATCTATACTAGTTCGGAAAAATCGAGGGTTTGGGGTTAGAAGGCCTTTTAGACATAACATCATATAAAACATGCATATTTCTGAGATGAATAAACTCTTGCTCTAAAATAGTGCCCATTCCATTTAAATTTTTTTCTAATTCTTCTAAAAAGTAGTGAAAATTGTGTATAGTAAGGTCAGTCATAATTAACTCCTACGGTTAGTTGTGATGAGTAACGTGCAGGTGTTAACACCACCTGTGCGTTACGCGTAACTATAGCTCTTTGCAATTAAAAAATCAATTGCCAAATTTTTTGTTTTTCAAACTCTCTTTTACCAAGCGCACTGCTATGGACTTTATCTCTACAACCTTGTTTTTAGGAACCCAAACTCTTACAAGAGAAAGATTCCGCTCTTTCATTTTTTCCCTATATTGTCTTTGACGTTCTGCATTTGTAAGGCTCATACTAATATTTCCTTTTTTTGCGAGTGTAACACGTTTAAAATATGATGATAAAAACTCAAAAATAAGAGAGATCGTTGCTAAAAAATAGCAACGCATACTACATATGGGAACCATTTAAAAGTGTGTAGTAGTCAGTAAAATTATAAAAATAAAGTGGATTGATAATAAAATTCAGAAGTAGCCAACTGCTTAAATCTCTCTGGGTTATATTCCTCGCCGCTTACGGCGTAATAATAACCTAAATTTGTATCGTAAATATCCTATCGGTTTGCCGTTGAATTATTATCAAAGACCTCGAAGAGAAAACTATGGATATTGTTCTACAAATATCTAACCTTATGAAAAGACGAAGAAAAAAGTAAGGAGATATCTCTTGACTTGCGCACAATTAGAGAATATAAGGTAAAGAATAAAAAGAAGTCAGTCAAGATAATCTTGGCTGACTTCTTCATAACTGAGATCGTAAAGTAACTACTTATTCTTAAATTAAAAATAAAATTAAGAAACAGCTTTATTACTTAACATTTCGATGACTCTGTCGAATGACGTGGCCACTTCTCCTAGAATCATCAGGAACACAAACTGATTCTCTTATACAGCGCTGTTCGCGTGGACCTTTAAATGACCAACTTGTTACTATAGCATCCTTGTTTTGTTTTGAAACATCCCAAAGTTGAACTATACTTTTATCATGCTCACTATCATTGATTTCTAAATAAATTTGATTCTCGCTTGCTACTAATGCATCTCGCTTTAGAAGAGCTACGGCAAGAATATTATTTAGGTTGTTATCTTCCAGCAATTTTCCCATTTCATCTAAGAACTCTGGATTTTTCTGAATCATCTTACTTCCGGTGTGAACTGCTGCATCATTTGAAGCTTCAAAAACTGTTACCTCATCTCCATCACCATGCGCTAAAATCCAACTAGCAGGTATCATTCCTTTAAGGAGTGCGCCATCAACTTCATATGCAGATGTGACCAAGGAAGGTTGTTCTTTATAAGTTTGATATTCTTCCGCCATTAGTTGATTACCTTCTACCGGAAAATGACGATGAATAAGGCGTAGTCCAATGTATGGTTCTAACTCATATTGGACGACAACTGATTCAGCTTCCTTAAGAAAAGGAGCGAAGAAAGTAGACACTTGAAGCTCTTTATTGGAGTCTTCAACTGCAGGAAGAGAATTATAATGTCTTGTATACTCCGTTGCATTAAAGTCTTCCAAAGCAAAAATATCAGCTTGAGCTGTATCAAATTGTGAATGAAAAAATGCAAGGGCAAGAACAGTCTTGCTTACATTATACAGAATTTTATTTTTCATATAGTTCTCCTCTGTTTGTTTTTTATGTTGTTTTTTTATAGACTGAACAAAAAGTTCACGATAAAGTTAAACAAGTATTTATGTGTATTGTCAATATAAAATTAACTCCAATGATACAAATGGTTATACAATGCTCTCAAAGGGAAATGCGTTGAGACAGCTTACGTGAAATACGCTGATAAAGGATATCTATTCGAATACCCCCGAATCGGCAAGATGCCCTAGAGCTCAACGTCAAAAGGAATTTTTATATTTAAACCTTCCAAAAAAGACGATTTACTCTTGCTTATCTTTCCATTCTTTGATTTGAGCTTTGCTCCCTGGGAGAACCGACAAGAAAAGCCTTTCCTCTTTTATGGGAGGTTCTGAGTGGATGGCGGCATGATTGGAACCTACAACAAAAACAGCTCCCTGATGAGGTCGAGCAACGGAAATAGCTTCTTTGGAATTCCCTAAAAAAGCAGCAATAGCTTGACGATTATAGTCGTTCTGTTCGGTGCCTTTACGTTGTAAAGCGTAAAATTCCCCTCTTTTCTCATCAGGTAATTTATAAAATAAAGTCGGAGGACCTTTTAGAGTAATAGCAAACTTATACGGATCACCCGCATAAGGTTCATAGTAATAGCCGTCTGTATGCCAGCGCGGCATATCATATGATGATGTTGGCGTAAAAGACCGCAAAACAACCCAGGCTGTTTCTTGTCCAGATCCTTGGACAACACCCCTTACGATCCTCACAACGATTTGAGAGACAGCCTCCGCAGTTGTTTTATTTTCAAAGTTCAATGACTTAATAAATTCATTTACCTCAGAATTTAACACCTTAAGATTTCCATAATTACAATATTGTTCTGTTAAATTTATTTTTATACTTTTTAAAGTATTTATTTCTATTTCTGATAGATGAAGCTCGTAATATTCAAATGGAGCGTTGGAGTTTAAAGCCTGAATTGCAGTGACAACCCCGTTCTTAAATGTGATTTCTCTATTTTTTCCGTTTTCTATAGCTAGCGAAGAATTCGTAAAAAAGAGAATTTCTATCAATATGATCATACACGAAACTATTCTTAAGTTCATTTATCAATCCTTTGTTTTAAGAGATATTTATCCAATTTTTTCAAGTTTGTGTCTAACCTTAATTAGGCCCACCCACCAAAATTTCTGAGCTGGTGACATTTAGGTTTTTCACGTATCTAGCTCAACCTAGAAATGAAAATATTAAGTGCTAAATCTATACTTATTATCACATTGAGCTAGTAAACGTGCCTTTAGAAATTTTCAATTTCTTCAGGACCACTTACTTCTTAGATCAAAATTTCCGTTGAGCGCTCCAAGCGCGAATAAGGAACTGTGAAGTTGGCCAACTTCACCTATCTTGCCCGCTTCACAGCGTTCATTACAGTTCTACTAATATTCATTATATTTCTATTATTATACCGCTGTAAGATCCAATAATCTTCAATTACAATGCAAAAAAGAGTGAAAAGGATGATAATTGGGCTATTATGGATAATAATGGACGTCAATAGAAATATAATTGAACATTAACTGAGTTTAATTGCGTTTCTAAGAAGAAAAATGGCGATGGATCGAAAGAAAAATGATAATGAATTGAAAGTGTCGTCGAAGAACTACCTGGAAGAACTGGCTGCGTGGGTGAAGAAACGCGAGGTTTCAAGACAAAGGAGGGACAAGAATCTCGTCACAGTCTTAGCCTTACGCGCAGATATGAAAGCAGCCATTGGAGCTGGTTATACGGTTAAAACAATTTGGGAACATCTGCACGAAACGGAAAAAATTTCGTGCTGCTATGAAACCTTCCTTAAGCACATCCGACAACATATCACGCAAGTGAAGGAGAGCAATCCGGAACAAAAGGCAGGAGTCGTAACAAAACCACAGGCACCAACGCCCTTGCCCGGCTTTACCTTCAATCCAATACCAAAGAAAGAGGATTTATTCTAATGGCAAAGATTCACATGATCTTGCAAGGCAAATGGCTCCAAAAGAGGCTTAGTTGCTTGCGACAAAGCGCACAAACTTTTTAGTTTGTATAAGCGCGCCTCATTAATTCGGACTTTTTTCTCTATATTCTATAATCCCACTGATCTGTTTTTTTAAAAAGCAGGCTATTTTTTGTTGTAGACATTTCAAGAGTATTTGGAATAGATTTAATCACGAACTAGGTTCTCTAGATGGTATTTTTGTTGTTTAAAAAAAAGAAAATATTTATAAAAAGGAATAGAAAATATGTCTAAAAAATTTCTCCAAACTTCATCCTTTCTTACATTAATAAGCCTTTCTTTGTCTTCAGTTGCTGTAAAAGCTATGGAACAAGATGAAAGAGTAGAAACTGAAACTCATGTTACAGTTTCTAGGTGGAATGTAGCTCAATTTCTTGCGAATGGCGTGCAGAACGTTGAAACTCTTTTCAATGATATTCTTTATCCTGGATATTCAATAGCTGTTGCGGAATCTATAAATTCTACTGAGGATGATGAAGCTCATAGAGCGTTGATTCAACAAGATATACAGGAACCTCAAAGACAACTACCTTTCAACGAAGTAAGGGAATATGTGCTGAGTGTCGCGGTTCAGAGTTTATCGTCTTTAATAATTGATAAAGATAATGGAACACTGTCAATTGCTGGGTGGGCTGTCGATACGGAGAAAGAAGGTCCCGCAGAGTTTGTTGCCGTTTCTTATAAAAATGGCTTTCCTGTAACAACACCTGTTAATCATTATTGGGGTGGAGTAACAGCTCACTTTAACGCTAAGGAGATCCCCGGGAACTTTGACCAGAGTGGCTTTATACACACGTTCTCATTCCCACAAGGTGCTTCAGATTTTGATCCTAATGATATTCAAGTTATGGCTTATAGCGAAGGTAAGAAATACCCAACGTCCATCTATAAAAAATGTATGAATAGTGCGGTTTCATTAGAGGATAGTGGTGAGGTTTTTCATAATGGAGTTCGCCTTTTACAAGATGAGAATATTGTAGGATGGGCAGAGATGATCGGTCTTAATGTGGGGAAAAAAATATTAGAAATACATGGATGGAGTGCAATCAGGGGCGTAGGACCTGCAAATTACGTAAGCGCTTTTTATAAAAAAAATCTTCTTGGATCTGTTTTAGTATATCGTGACTCTCCTAATGTAGTTAGTGACCCACAATTCCAAGGAATTCTCGGTAATTATTCAACATGTGGGTATGTAGCATCTCATGGCCTTGATGTATCCAACTTAAATTTTCAAGATTTTAATCCCCAGGATTTGACAATTGTGGGATTTGATCATCAAAATAGGTATAATATCTTACAAAAAAACATGAGTAATTTTAAATTTTATGAACACTAATAAAGAAGAAAAGCCACATTAGAACGCATGAATAAATTTCTGCGGTTCGTCAATTTTCATCTACTTTATACCTTAAGGCAGCTTATCGCACGTTTCGCGTTTTAAGAGCCACTGAGGCTATCTAAAATTTTTCAACCCGGGGGTTTGGGGAGCAATGGAACGGTAAATGCACTTAAGCGACCTATATCGCAAAAATTTGCTATTTAGGGGTCACGTGAGAAAACGGAATATAAAGTACGTTAAGAGTTTTGAAATGGACGTAGTGGTCTAAATTTATTTTTCTCAATCTTCCGGCTATATCTCCAGACATAATTTCCGGTCAGATTAATATGTTCCCAGCCCAATGGGGATATATGTTGGAGGAGATTTTCATCAATTACGATCCCTCGTTCTTCCAGCGAATTGATGGCTCTCTCCAGGTAGACAGTATTCCTATAAACAAATTGAGAGTCGTAAGGACTGTGTATCCAGAAGCTAAGATAGAGGATGGAGATACTTCTCTAATTTTACGTCCTAGTAAACCCCATATACCCCTTTTATTCGTGGATAAATCTACAATTTAGAAAGTTATCCACGAATAAACGGTCGCGCATAAAACCGACTTTTACGAATAAACGGTCGCTCATAAACATGGGTTTTTACGAATAAACGGTCGCGTGTATATATATACCTGTAGTATTATTACCTGTATGTAAACCTGTAGTAGGCCGTACCTATCTTGTGGAAAACTCTCCATCTTACGAAAAGACACCCTTAGTTCGCTCCGCTCACAAATTAAAAAGTTTCTGTAATTCCTCTCTCGCTATGCCTGTCAAGAGCGCTCCGCTTACGCTTCGCGTCCCCTCCGGGGATGGCCTTCGGCCACTCTTGACAGGCGCGAGAATCGGAATTCTCTGCTTACCAAGACGCAATGGCGTGAAAAACGCCATTAGCGTCTTTTCCTAATCAAAAAAGGAAAAAGGAGTCTTAGTCGCTTGTGATAAAGCGTCATTGCTAAAGGCAATGCATAAGCACGCCTGGAAAATTTATTATTATTGACGAAATGAAAACACTTAGTTTATGATTTAAACGAAATATACTAGAAAAACGAGGGTTTCAATGAACAATATAAAATTTTTAAATTACTTTCTATTAACAAGTATTTTACTTTCACCAATAGAGTATGCAAACGCATGTAAGGGTAGTAAGCTGTTATTAGAAGGATTAGAATTTGTTGGAGGAAGAACGTTGAGTCGGTCTTTTACTTCTGGCACTTGTTCTCGTAGGGCCTTTTTTAGTACACTTCAGAGAGATGACCTTCAATCGGAAAGGGAAGAAATGACAGATAAAACGATGAAGAAAAAACTCCAAGTCGTTGACGTGGGAAAGAAAGACTATAAATTTGATCCAAAGACATCAATGTATTACTACGAAGACAAAGGAACTAAAGAACTAAAAGATATGAAAAGACCAGAATTGAAAGAGCATGATACTTTCGTTGAGTACGACGTAAAAAAAAAGTAATTAGGGTACCAGCGAGATTCGCCCGTAAATGCATATATGGACTCCTCGGTTTTTGCAAGGATGTCTCAAAAGGTTAAATTAAGTTTGCTCACATATATTCGGCATTCAGATATTACCTTTATCCGCGCCATGATGGAATCTGCGAACTATCTTCTCCTTAATCACGCTATCGATCTTAACAGATCAGGCATTTACACAGGTTTTAAGATAGCAACTTTTATTTTATACCCTTCATTTGATGACCTAACGCAAACTGAGATATTTATGCTCTAATAACTGTTGGCATGTTTTATATCATAAGTTAGCCCTTTCGTTATAATTGCCCATGCAGTTCTAGCATTTTTATTAGCTAAAGCAACGACAGTTTTATTGAAACCAATTCTTTCGAGACATTTTTTAATCCAAATACTGGTACTATCAAATTTGTCTTTGACTTGACTAACAACGGCTCTAGCTCCATGCACCAAAAGTTTTCTCAAGTAGGCATCTCCCCTTTTGCTAATGCCTAAGAGTAATTTCTTCTGGCCGCTGGAGCTTTGTTTTGGGACAAGGCCAAGCCAAGCTGATAAATCACGACCATTCCTGAATGAATTGAAATTACCTACCGCTGAGATCAATGCCGTTGCAGTAATCTCTTTAATGCCTGGTATACTCATCAACCTTCGGCATTGGTCATTTTCTTTGGCAATGAGGGTTAGTCTCTTTGTATATTCTTTTACTCGATCAATTAGCCTTATAAATTCAATATAGAGATCATCAAAGATAATTTTGGCATAGTTCGTTAAATCACTACCTTCGCTTAAAGGGGAAAGAGAAGCTAATGCTTTTCTTAAATGAGCATCTCCTTGTGGTATAGCAACTCCATACTCTAAAAGAAGCCCTCTGATTTGATTACCTAATGCAATTTTATCTTTGATAAGTTTGCCTCTTACCTTATGTACCAATTGGATCTCCTGCTGTTGAACATTTTTAATTGGTACGAAACGCATGCTTGCCCTTGATACAGCTTCACATATGGCTTCAGCGTCATTGGCGTCATTCTTATTAGTTTTCACATAAGGCTTAACAAATTGAGGACCAATCAGTTTTACAGTATGACCTAATTCAGTAAATTTTCGTGCCCAGTAATGAGAGCTGCCACAAGCTTCCATTCCAATTAAGCATGGCTGTATCTGTTGAACAGTTCGTAAAAGCGTAGCTCTGCCAACCCTCTTGCTGAAAAGCTTTTTGCCATGGGAATTGGCTCCATGCAACTGAAATACATTTTTTGCGATATCAATTCCAAGTATTGTAATATTCATATTGAACTCCTGTGATTGTTGTTATATTCATGATCACTTTCCTCAGACCATTTAGGTATCAATAATGATGCCTCTATTAATCCGAGGAGTCCATTCCATTACGCTAAGGGATTTTATCTAATCAAAGAACGGTCTAGCACATACTCTCCATATAAAATCAGATTATCCCAGCCGATAGGACTGACATGAGGCAGCATTTTTAAGCAAATTTCATCCAATTCACTACCACTTATTTTTATGACGCGTGTTATTTCTTTCGATTGCCAATAAATTATGCAGGCAAGAATAAGGGTTAAGCAACTGCAAGTATTGCGCTGCTCTTGTAAATCCCTTGCAGTAATGCGACCTCGTTTTCCATAGGCAACATCACGCGCTAGTTGGGGTCAAATCCCATAAAGGTACGGATCTACCAATAGGAATTTAGGTTTCTGGTCTGATCTTTTGAATTTCTTCCGGGGGGAAATGCCTATAGAAAGTAGTTCTTCCGATACTGAGTGTTTTGATAATGTCAGAAATAAATGGATAATTTTCTGTATCTTTAAGCATGGCTTTTGCCGTGCGGAGTTTCTCATCGGTCATGAGAAGCGGTCTACCCCCAATGCGGCCATTTTTACGTGCCGATTTTAAGCCCGCCTTTGTATTCTCAACAATGATCTCCCTCTGAAACTGGTCAAAAGCAGCATTCATATGAAAGAATAGCCTGCCTTCCGGTGATGAGGTGTCGATATTCTGGGTAATCACTTTCAGGCTGATTTTACGCTCTTCTAAATCTTTGACCGTGATAATCATTTGCGTTAGGGAGCGTGCAAGGCGTGATAACTTCCAAACAACAAGCGTATCGCCTTCGCGCATATAATCGAGTGCTTCCTCTAGTTGTTTTCGTTTTTTGCTGGCGCCAGATATTTTCTCGGTGAATATCGGGTTTGGGGAGCAATGGATCACACATATGATTCAGAATATTTTCGGTTTTGAAAATACGGCCTAAATAAGAAATGAGTTTTTTAAACATAAAGTCGTCGCTACCCACTCTCTTGTTTTTATCTCTTATCCCTGGTGGGATCGGCTGATATTATATCAACAGAAATTTTGATTATTCTCCACTCTCGTAGATCATTTTGTATATGAAGTCCATCCTTCACCTCCCCTATCCCTAGATAAAGTCAAATCCTCAAGCTCTCCTGATCGATTATTAGTTCGAGCCTTCTTTTTTTTCCCTTTTTTCTTGGAAGTATTGGACCGTGAGGGGTATTGAGAAACCTTCTTTTTGTCCTTCTCTTTTTCTTTAAGATCCTTACCGTCATTGAAATTGTCTTCTTCAACGGTGATTCTGTCTTCCGTAGAAAAGTTCACAGATATTTCCTCTTCAAAGGGTTCCACTGAAGGACCAGGAGCAGAGCCATCTTCCTCATCACTCATTTCGTCACCGTTCTCGGAAAATTCGTCTCTCGAAAAATCCTGATTTCCTCCTTTACCCTCTTCAACACTCACAAGAATTTCATCAAGCTTCATCAAAATATCCGGATGGAGCTTTTTGAACATTTTACGATAGCGACGTGTCAGAGCAACGAGCTGGTTCCGCTTTTGGGTCACAGTGGGATAGGAAACTTTGGCTGCAACACGATCAACAAATAGCGCCGTTTCTCCGATGGATTGATTAAATTTCAGAACATTTTTGAAGAAATCCGCGAGCCCTGCCGGGATCAGGGTGACAAGGCGCAGCCAAAGTGACCAGTCGGTCGTCGAAGTTATGCCCACAGCAAGATAGGGAATGGTTTCAAATGCCGCTGCAATGTAATTCTGAAACTTACCGAGCCTCCTGAAGGTTATGCGTGCCCCTCCCTGGCTTGTATCTTCCCCAATCTTTTTACCGAACGTCAAATCATAAACTCCCTTACAGGTTCCTTCGACTTCTGCACTGCCTTGGACAAGAGACGCAATTAAAGCGGCTGCAACAGAAAATGTTATCTTTGTTGTCTCATCTGTAATTCCGATCACTCCTAAAAGAGTATAAAAGACCGTCCAATAAATGTAAGACCGTCCATAAGTGGCCAAAAGCGGAAGACCCCGCCCCACAGCTTTTGAAAAGCCTTTCCGCCAGGGTTCTGGTTCAGGGCCGAACATCTCGTCTTCATGTTGATTATGAATCTGCCGCAAAGCCCACAAAGTCTTGAGAGCTTCGGCCATTTTATATTTTTCCAACTCTTCTTGAGTTGTGGCTTGATCTAAAAAGGCTTGGCTCAACACCTGCTGGTGAACCTCGTTCACCACATCATCTTTAAGCCTTCCAAACCACCACTTAAGGTCTTTGAATTCTTTAAGAAATCGGCGTCGGATGTCTTCGGTTGGAGAAGGAGGTACCGTGGTGAAGTAATCAAAAACCCTATCTACATAATGGGTTAACTTGGGGCCATAAAAGAAAAGAGTGTTGAGAAAGAGGCCAGTAGCAGTATAACCGACTTTGATAAATTCTATATATCCATTTTCGGAATCAAATTCCAATAATGATATTAAGTAGTAATATACTGGTAATAGACTGGTGATTCCTCCGCCTACATAAAAAAGTATCCCCATAGATTTCTCCCAGGCCCTTTTTTGATTTCCTTGTTTACATTCGAAATCACTCATTGAGGAAGCTAATACCTTGGAAATTCTACTTACATTTCTTGATATGCCATCTAGGGCCCAAAATTGGCTAATATATGTATTATAGAAACATTTTTTACTCGAAAAGTTATCATTCAAAATAATAGATTGTAAAAAACTTTCAGGAAAAACCTTAAACATCCAATAATAAAAAATCATATAAGGACTCATTAATCCACTTATAATGCCAATAGATCCGCCTAAGAGTGTTTGTTTGAAGGTAATTTTATCTGGATCAAGGAGCCCTTGAGCATAAAGTAGAAATTTACGAGTCTTCAACTCTCTCTCATCTAAAGATTTTTCGAAAATAACAAAGTGGGAAAATAGAGCCAGAAACTGCTGGGTAAGTGGAAGAAACTTTAAATTTCTAGCGGAGGGTTTCTCATTTTCAAAATCTAATTCCTCGATACTCCCTTGAGTCAAGATTTCTTTGAGTTTGAGGACGAGTAAGGGGTGAAGGTTTTCGAAAGTAACTTTGTATTCTTGAACAATGTTCAATAACTCTTTTTTCTTTGAATAAACAATATCTGAATTGGAAATTAAATTAAGACTTTTAACGAAATCTCTCAGATCTTCATCAGACTGTTGAAAAGTCATTCCGTTGCTTAAATATCCCGTTATTCCTGCAGGAATTAGGCAAGCGAGACGAGTTCCTAAACTCCATGCTTTTGTAGCAAAAGCACCTATGGCAAGATAAGGAGTTGTGGCCCAGAGTCCTGCTAAATAATCATGAAGAGTTAGTCCTATAGTAATAATTTGTCGTTCTTCCCTAATCTTATGAAAAAGATGTTGAATTCCTTGAATTTCAAACGTTAGTTGAGTAAGTGATGCAATAATTCCACCTAATATGATGGAAGAGACCATCTTTACAATTTCATTTTCAACTTCAATAGCTTCAAATGTCTGATAAATTACATACCAGAAGGCAACTGACCTCCCCCATGTAGCAACTAAGGGAAGAGCATCTTCGATTATTAATTTTGCAATCTTACTCCCAGCCTTACTTGCAGTAGGTAGAGGAAGTTCGGAAAGACAGCTGACATGGAAAGATCGAAGTTCCTTGAGAGTTCTTAAAACTTCAGCAGCCTTAAGAGGGAGAGGGGGATGATCCGTACTCCTATAGAAGACAAAGAAAATTCTCGAAATATCTTCAAGAGTTTTATTAATTGAGTTTCCAGATATATGCGAAATTAACTTTTCGATATTTTCCAGTTTTTTTAGGATTTTGCAACGATAGCTTTCAGCCTGCAAATTTTTGTTATGTTTTTTTTTCTTGATGAAGTTGTGATTCACAAAAGCTCGAAACGAAGTAGAAAGACGAGATCCAAAATAAAGAATGTCATCCGTCAAAAGTGCAAGAGCGGTAAATCCAAAAGTGATCATATGATCAAAAGAAGGTCCCTCAGAGATGATAAATGGATTTTTTGTAAACATTACCTTAAAGAGGGAGTAACAAAACAGTAAGCCGACAAGACTGCTAGCCACATAGAAAGAAATGTCAGCAGCTTGCATTAATATTTTATTTGTTTTCCCTTTTTCATATTCAAATTCAGAAGTCGAAGGAGCGGCAAATTGTGCAAGAGTTTTAACATTTCTACAAGCAGTATCTATAAAAAAAACCCACTGAACATAATAATAAATAAATGAGTTAAAAAATAACAAAACATCTTTATTATCTAGTGGGGTAGAATTACTAATTATTTTATATGCATCCTCAGAAAATAATAGTGTAATAGCACTTCGAACTCCTGTAGCAATGGCCAACCCTCCAAGCCCCGCCACAAGGATTTGTTTCCTTGTTAGTTTTCCTCGAAGGATGCGGTCATACATATGCTCAAGAAGCCGTAGAGTTTTTTTCTGGACTTCGTCTCCTTGCTCTAGTTCAAGGGCTGACATGAGGAAGGCACGTTGAGAGGGAGTGAAATCGTTCAGATCTACTCCTTGAGGGAGAAGGTTGAGTAGGTGGGCATGGATATTGTTGAGTAGAGGGCCAGTTCCTAAATCATCTTTTGTTGTTGATTCATCTTCAATATCTGAATTGCTTCTGCCACTTTCGTACCTTCGCAAAGAGGGGGGAATAAAAGCATCATCACGAGGTGGGGAAGTAACCGTGGCAATGCCGTCAGTTAGATTCTCAGAGGTATCATCTTCTTCTCCGGGGGCCTCTTCCTCCCCATTATCCAGCTCTTTCTCTTTTTTCTCTTCTGTATCATTAGTCTTAGAGTCAGGCCAAAAGAGCTTTCTCCACCAGGATTTTTTCTCGTAGATCTCAGTGGGGAATGCATCTTTCTCGGCGCTTCCCTCGAGAAAAAGAAAGTCATCATCTAACTCTTCGTCAGTTTGACGTGAGCCTCTTAAAAACGGCGTTGCTTCCTCACTATTTTCCTCTTGCCGAAAAGAAGCCATGTTTCTGAGTCTGCGTTTGCTGTCTTTCGAAAGTTCGCTCCACGATCCGCCAAATTCAACCTCATTAAATGAAGAAAGCCGAGGCTCTTCGACGCCTTCCTCATCAGGACTTCCGGCCTCATCTTTCTCTCTACTCCCACGCGCGGCAAAATGAAAAGAAGGAGCTATTCTTGCTTCTGTCTCTCGGCGCAAATCCTCAGCAGACATCGCCTCCATCGCAGGGGCCGCATCCATCATCAGCATAGAAAGGATTATTAAATAGGAAATGAGTTTTCTAAACATAAAGTTGTTGCCGGTATTTCTCTTATTTTTATTAACTTATTTTTATTAATTAATATTTAAAGAACATCTCGTTACATAAGTCAATTATCAAAACTTTTTAATTGGGGAGACTTTAAGTTTTTGTTCTTTCATATGAAGGTTTTTCAACGTCTCCAGTCCTTGGAGGGCCCAGATTGGAATTACATGACTCTTAGCCTGCATAGATGGTGATACATAATTCATTAATCATCTTTCAAAAAATCATTGAAATCGATGATTCTGTAAAAATAACGAGCATCTAAAACTGAATCACTTACTCCGCTGAAATGGAAGAGGACAGGACATACGGCATATCCCTTAGGAATTGAGAGTTTTTCTACTTTTTTCTGAACATCTGTAAGGACTTCTGATTGAATTTCGCTTTTTCTAAATTTAATTTCACATAAATAAAGTGTTTTTGTTGATGTTTGAATTAAATAATCAATTTGAACGCCTTTATGAGCTTCGGTTGAATGTTGAATAAAAGGATTGTCCATCACAACATCTTGAGGGTGTATTCCAATTGATTTTAGAACCTTTTGGCGATTAGATAAAAAGAGGCTTTCTATTTGAATTCCCATGATGCTATTCCATCCTGGAATGGAGCTGAGGGGTGCATCACGAAAGGCATTTAAATTTATCTTTCCTAAGAGAGGTTCAATGACCTTCAGGTAAAAACGCAAATAATTGTCACTTAAGCGAAAGAGACTTTTTGCTCCTGGTTTTCCAGTCTTAATGGACCAGCTTTGATGCTTGTTCACATATCCACTCGTTATGAGAACGTTAAGATAGGGGGACAACCCCCCTCCTGCTGGATAATTCATGGATTTCCGAATTTCATTATAATCCCGCATTCCTTCTGCAAGAATCGTAATGAGCTCCTTATAGACACTTCCTCTTTTATCAAACAAGTCATGGAAGATAAGATCAAATTCATTTGCCAATAATCCACTGGGAGAGAAGCACAGGCGCTTGATGTTTTGATCAATGGTTTCGTCACATTGAACGTTCTCTAAGTACCAGGGGATTCCTCCCATTATAGAAAGGATTCTAAAAATATCATAGGGAGAAGCCTGAACACCATTTTTTTTTAACAACAGATAGCTCTCAGAAATGGAGAGAGGATTGAGCGTTAAGTGCAAAGATACTCTCCCGAAAAGAGCCGTACTTTTGATGATATTATCTTCGATCCACGTTGATACAGACCCGCAAAGAATAAGGAGAATATTAGTCTTCTGTTCGGAAATTTTATCCCACCAAATTTTTAACTTTGGTATAAAGGTTGGATCTTTTGATCCCATCCACGATATTTCATCAAAGAGGATAATTGTTGATTGATTGTCTAAGTGCATGGAAAGATGAGCAAACCCATCTAACCAATCCGAAAATTGAAAAGGAGGGAGATGAAATAAAGCAGAGAGCTGATTTGCAAATACGTCTCGTTGGTCTTGAGCTGATACATCTTTGATGGGTGAGGGTCCAGAAAAAGACAAAAACCTTTTGTTTTTTGCAAATTCTGCAACCAAGCGGCTTTTCCCGACGCGTCGACGCCCTTTAATAACCACTAAGGCTGATCGGCGAGATCTAGAAAGGCCTTCCAAAAGGTTAAGCTCTTCAGAACGGCCAATAAAGATTTTTTGAGAATTACTATTTTTCCTATTCATGCGATTATGCTAATTTAGGAAAAAACGTTTGTCAATAAAATTTTTCCTAAAAATCAATTTTTTCATTTTTAGGAAAAATTAAATACATGACGAAGCCTTCGAATTAAATATTCTCAATTCGAACAAAAGAGCTTAGTAAACTGAGACCGTTGCCAGTCTCAGCACCCGTAAGAACAGTGCATGAAGTAGGCTGGCAGGACTTCTTAGCCTGCCAAGCCACTCTTTTCTTATTCTACTTTTGGTGTTCCAGTTGATTGAGCCAATTTTGGCACATTTTTTCCATAACGTTATGGAGAAGGTTTAAGTTTTGAAGACAAATGAACTCTTTCTCGATGGAGACCTCCATATCGTTTAGATTTTTTTCGAGTTCTTTTAAAAAGTATTGAAAGTTGTGTATATTCGTTTCAGTCATGATCAAGCCTCCTCGTAAGGTTTGTTTGTGATTAGCAACGTGTGGGCCTTGAACACCCATGCGTTGCGCTTGTTTATAGTGTTTTGTTTAGATTATCTTGTTGATGGATTTACATTTTAGCCTCCCTTGTTTTTATCAGAGTTATGGAAACTTTTTGGCTCATTGCTATTTGCTGAATTTTGACTGAGCTCAAACTCTTCTTTTTTATCTAAAGGTCTTGCTTCTGATAGGCCTTCAAGTCCTTTCAGATTTGGCGAACGCTACTGAAAAGAGAATGGATGCGCAAGTCTATCGTGAGGTTGAGTTTTCTCTGCCACGTGAGTTAACTTATGAGCAAAATAAGAAGTTGGCAGCGGAGTATGTTCAAGACCAGTTTTGCGGGTTGGGGATGCTTGCCATTCAAAGTTTTCATATTGAGAAATGCGAAAAGACAGGAGAGTTAAATCCTCATTGTCATACCTATTTTTTGACGCGTGAGCTTACGGAAGAAGGATTGAGCGAGAAGAAAAATCGAGACTGGAATCAAAAGGAAGTTCATGAGGTCTGGAGAGAGCAATGGGCGCAGTATGCGAGTTTTCATCTTAAGATGTATGGACATGATATCACCCTTGATCATCGGTCTTATAAGGACCAGGGGATTGATATTGAACCTCAGCTTAAGCTAGGGAGGGGCGTTAAAGAACAAGAAAAAAGGGGACAGGCAAAAGAGAGCATTGGGAAAGACTTCTCCTCGGAGGATAGGCCTGAAATTAGAGAAAAAGGGTTTGTTGAGTCTATTCCTTCCACGGAGCGTGTTCAAAAGTTTCGAGACATTCAGCTGAGAAATCTCTACCGGATACTGCGCAGACCAGAGACTGTCTTTGATATTGTCACGCGTCATCATGCGACCTTTATGTGGGGAGATGTACAGAAAGTACTGAACCGGTATGTAGATGATGAGGAGCTTTTTCAAAGGTTAGATTCACGTTTAAGGAATTCTAAAGAGCTTCTTCTTTTGAGAACGAACGGAGTGCGAGATCAAGAGGGTCGAATTGAAGAGAGGTCTATCTATACCACGCACAGCATGCTCAAGGCAGAAAAGGAGCTTGTAGGGACAGCGGAAGGATTAGCAGCGCGTGAGACTCATGCTGTTTCTGTCTCTTCTCTGGAGCAAGGCTTATCTCGCATTCAAGAGAAATTAAAAGAAAGAGATGGTGAGTCTCGCTTAAGTGAGGGACAGGAACAGGCCATTCTGCATTTAGTTGAGCCAGGGCAGCTCAAGTGCATTGTGGGGTATGCGGGAGCGGGGAAGACAACAGCGTTGGACGCTTGTCGAGAAATCTGGGAAGCTGACGGATATAGGGTGTATGGGCTTGCTCCTACAGGAAGAGCTTCTCAGAATCTTGAGGGGAGCGGGATTTCCTCTCAAACCCTTCATAAGTTTTTAAAGTCATTTGATGAGGGGCGGTGTCAGTATTCTAATAAAAGCGTTCTTGTATTGGATGAAGCGGGCATGGTGGATGTAGGACGATTTGAGGCGTTTTTAGGAGCTGTTAAGGATTTAGGGGTTAAGGCAGTTGTTGTGGGAGATGCGGCTCAGTTGCAGCCTGTAGAAGCAGGGCCAGCCTTTCGGCTTGTGACAGAGCGGGTGGGCGTTTCTCGTCTTGAGGAAGTTTTGAGACAAAAGGAGGAGTGGCAAAGGGAGGCCACGGTTTTGTTTGGCAAGCAAGAATCTCAAAAAGCGATAGAAATCTATCAAACACGAGGGCACATCCATCTTATTGATGAAAAACTGCCTGAGAAGGATAAGGTTGAAGATGTTGTTAAGCGTTATGAGATTTGTGCTCGTACGTCAGGTCTGATCTTTAGGGAGATTATAAAGGATGTCCAGGGTGGAACTGAATATTCTGAAGGCGGAAACCTCTATGAAAAAGCCAAAGGTCATGAAGATTATAAGGAGTTTATAAGGTGGAGGGGTATTCAAAAAGAAGCGGGAAAAGAGATTCTAGGTAAGCCTGATGTTTATAGATCTGCCCTAGAAACCAGACGTCTAGATCCTTTAGAAATGGCCAGGCTCTTTGTCAATAAAGAGCAAAACAAGGAATCTCAATATAAAGAGGCCCATGAGCTTCTGAAGTCTAAGAAGCTGGATCATTTGATCGGCATAGAACGCGCGCCTGGCCAAACGGTTGAAGTGAGGAGTGAAGCTAAAGCCGCTCTTATTGAAGATTGGCAAAAGACTTATCAAAACGCTCCCCACAAGACACTTGTGTCTACGAGTCTTCTCATGATGGCCTACAGTAACCGTGACGTACGCGATCTTAATACGCAAGCCAGAAATTATCTTAAGAATTCAGGAGATATTGGAAAAGAGGACTTCACTTATAAGATTACACGAGAGGTTGAGGATGATTTTGGACGGAGGAAAAAGTTTAAGGAAGAACGGGAATTTTCAAAGGGAGATCGGCTTGTCTTTACCCGCAATAACTATGGCCTTGGGGTTAGAAATGGCAGCATAGGAACAATTGTTGATCTCAATCGTCAAAAGATTCATGTGAAATTGGATGAAGGAAAAGAGGTTTCTTTTGCGCCTAATCTCAATCCTTACTTTGATCAAGGATGGGCTGTAACAATTCATAAATCCCAAGGAACAACGGTTGGTAAAAGCTTTCTCTTAGTATCTCACGAGATGAATCAAAATCTTACCTACGTAGCCATGACGCGACATCAAGAAGATGTGCAGGTTTATGGAAGCCGTTGCGATTTCTGGCGAGAAGAAAAAGTTGCTGATATTCTTTCAAAATCTGGTGAAAAGTTGAGTGCGGCGGATTATCTCGATAGTCATTCTCTTGCCAAGCTTATGAAGGAAGAGGACCGTTTCTTAGAAAAGCTCTTTACGCGTCTTTCTGATGAGCTGCACGCCATGGGAGCGGTTTCTAAACAGGCCTTTAAAAATGTTGCCGATCACTTTTTAGGGCGCACTCCAGAGCGTGATCTCGAACGAGACATTATAATAAAGTCTGAAGTGATTCGAGAAGAAAATCGAGCACAGGAGGTTCTGAAAAAAACATCTCCTCCTGTGCCCGATAGGAGGCCAGAGCACGATGAAAGCCAAATTAATATATCCTCTAGCTTGAGAGAGAGTTTAGAGCAAAAACAAGAAATTGTCACGCCTTCTCTTCAACATGTGTATGAAGACATGAGCCACCCTGCCTTTAACGCGGCTGGATTCATTAAAAAAGTCTTTCAGGAAGGTTTAAAACGGCATGGGGAAGAGGCATCTATTCATTACTGGCAAGAAAAGCGTGAGCCTTATATGAAGCTTTATGAACAAAAGCTTGAAGTGGTTGAAAAAGAGCTAACTTCACCCCTTTTAAGCTATATGTCTGAGAAATCTCAAGAGTTGGCCCGAAAAGCCGCTCAGGAAGATCCAGATAGAGCCTTAACGTTCTTAAAGAATCTTCAAGCTTCAAAACAAGCAGAGCTGGATACCAAGGCAAGAGAAATACAGCGTTCTCAAGAGTTTGCTCAAAAGCTATCAAAAGAAAAAGCTGACGAGAAAATCTTCCAAAAAGAGTTACGAGAAGCCTATTCAGCTTATTTTAGATTCAAAGAACTTAAGCATGAGCTTGACCATTCTCCTTATGATATCGATCTACAAAAAGAGCTGCGTGAGCTTGGAAAATCCATTTACAAAAACAAAGAAGCTTTTGAGGTCCTCAAGAATGTGGACCCAGATATAAGCCAAGAAATTCAAAAAGTAGCTCAGCAGAAGAAAATTTCTTTGGAACGAGAACTTGATCGGGGTCATGGAGGATTGTCTTTATAAGCCCACTCACTGACAAACTCATTTGACGCAGATTCATCTGACAGACTTGTCAGACTCATCTGACATCACTTTGATTTTTTCTTACTTTTCGTTTGATTGTTGGCTTTTTGTTTTGCAGCAGCTTCTTCAGCTTTTTTTCTTTTAAAATACTCTTCCGTATACCATTGGAGATTAGATTCACAAAGGTGCCGAGCGCTTTTTTCTCCTTTGATCATATAAAGAGAAGAAAAAAGAGAAATGGCCGCTCCTGTAAAGACAGAGGTTATAAGCATAAGAAAAAAAGGCTTTGTCCATAAACTTGTGTATTGACTCATCATACTTTTCCACGAGTTTAGGGTGTTTTCTCCTTGGGTTTGAAGGTGTTTCATATCCTCTTCTGTCTGTTTTAAAACAGGAGAAAATATCTGATCAAAGCTGGATTTGACTTCTGAGCTTGTGTCAGAAAAATGCTTAGTAAAGAGGGATGAGATTTTTTGGTCGATTTCTTCTGTGACTTTTTCTTCGAGGTTTTGTCTGAAGCTGGCAAGAGTTTTACTGATTTCTTCGGAGAATGATTTTTTGTTTTCTTCAATTTCCTTGTTGATTTCGTCATGAAGATCTTTGAGGGCTTGTTCGAGAGTGTCTTTAGCCAGTTGCTTTTCTAAATCTTTGAAGCTAATATCGTCTTTAGGCATTTCTTTTTTCCTTCTTTTAAATGAGTAATTTTTGATATTTTGAAAGAATATCAAAATTATGTTTACTAAGGTATATAGCTTTTGGTAGGGTCTTTAAAAATAGTAGCAGGGGGCTGCTAAGCACACTTGAATTATGAGACAAGGGAGGCAGTAAGGTCGTAAGATCACCCCCACGAGTAAAGTTGATTTAAATAGGTGTTTATTTACGCATGAATTTTACAAACAACCACCCTTAAGTGTTATCACTACATTATGATGCTTTCTAATTGAAAGGTTTTTGAAAAATTTTTTGTTGCATATTTTTGGAGTTACATTTTATGAGAAAATTTAATTATTTTAAGACAAAATTTATAGCTTACAACTTAATTCTTTCATTAATTGTCGGTTCATTTCCATTACATGCAATGACGAGTGATTACGATTTCGAAATCTGGAATAATGGTACAAATCACGTTAGATGTTCCTGTAAATGTGATAATAATAGTTCAGGTTGGGAAGTATATGGTTATCCTGCTGTAATTGGCTTCGTAACAGCAATGGCTGGTGTAATAGCTGAAGAAGTTTGTCAACTAGGTCCGAAGTTAATTAACTGCTGTAAAAGAAAGAAGGCTCAATAGGATTCTTAACAAAGCAAAAAAAGAAGATGAGACACGCCAAGATTTAGAATCCTCTTCAGATGGTGAAATATCTGAAGAAGAAGCACAAGATAGTCCTCCCCCATCTCCTAAGGTTAAAAAACATAAGAAACCTCGTTTAAGTCTTGAAAAGCGCAAGAAGCTACAACAAAAGAAAAAAGCTGAAAAAGAAAAAGAGGAGGACAAGGAATCTCTAGACTTAAAAGATTCCTCAAAAATTAAGTCTTTGGGTGACGACATTAGTCCTGATGAGGCTTTTAAATTTACCGAAACAGTCGGAGTCAGCCAAACAGCACCTCGTATTCATTCAAAATCTGAAAAGCGTGCAATGCATGAAAAACCACAACAGGAAGATGTTGATAAAGAGGATAAGCGTTTAAAAGCTGAAGAAGATGAGTACTTAAGACGCGAGGAACAGCAACAACAACAAAAAATTGCTGAAGAAAAAAGAGCTAAGAAAGAAGCTCGTTTCAAACAAGCTCAAGAAAAACGCGCAAAAACACAAGATTCTTTGAGTCTTCTTGAAGAAGGTTCATATAAAAATCCTCAAAATCGTCAGGAAGAGTCATCTCATAGTGGAGATGAGAGTAAGAAAGGGAATTAATTTTTTAATTAATTATTATTATAATAATAAATTCTTTTTTAAATTGGTAAATTATGATAATTAGATATTCATAGAATATTTATATATTTTTATGATGTCTTTTTCCATTGCTAAGTTTGAATAAAAGATGGGAACAAATTAGATGGTTATCAAAGAGAATCTATAAGGAAAAGAAATGGATGCGCGATCAATCATCATAGCAGTAGGAATAGCTCTAACCGCAGTTTTATTTTTTTCTTTATCAGCAGAGTCAATGGAGGACGGGAACTATCCAAGTGAAGAAAGTTCTTATTCTTCATCATATCATCCTCTTATAGAGGAAGAACGGGAAGAAATTCAAAAAAACGGCATGAGTTACGTAAAAAATGAAGACAAAGAAGTTCAAGATGATCAACAAAATAAGAAATTTACAGAGAAATTAGAAGCTACAACATATCTAATAGGAGCTGTAACCGCTTCATTAGCAGTGAATGCTTATCAAAGGGGAAAACAAAAAGCATTACCACCTACTACTCTTCTAGTATCTAAGGAGGAAGAAGCGAGTATGCACTATAGAGCCGGAGTACAACATATTCAGAATAAGTTATATGAAAAAGCACGAGAAGAATTAAAGATGGCAGCATATTTAAATCACATCGACGCTAGATATAACTTAGGTGTACTCTATGAATTTGGCCTTGGAACAGAAGTGTCTTATAAAAAGGCAGCAAAGTGGTATACTGCATCAATGGAACACGAAAATTCCCCTGAAGCTTTAAAGCGAGTTATTAGAAAACAGATACAATTTGCGAAATAACACTTGGCTTTCTTTGATGTAGTTTATAATGGTGGAGCTGTTTCTATGAATATTTACAAGAACGTCATGAGATGCGTGCTCAGCAACAAACTCAGAAAATAGTTCTACCGTATCCAGAGGGAGAAGAACATAGTTTTGGAAAAATTAAAGACGTTAAAGCACATTAAAATTGATATAAAGTATGTAAAGTAAAAATTCGCGAGTGGGGGTATCAAATCTCGCTTTTGCAGTTAAAGTGTCGGTAGGCCTTTTATAAATTACAGCTCAATATTCAATAGAAAGCTTTTCAATATCTTTACCATATTTTTTACACCATTCGATGTATTCGTCAACGGCGTCATGAAAGACCTGGTGCATTTCTTTTACAGATTTTCCCTAAAATGTGATTAAATTGTGGATGTTGTGTAAACCTTCATGGCAAGTTCTTTAACTTTTTGATATTCTGTGGAAGAATCAAGCAAGAAGAAGGAAAAAAAATGGCAACAACCCTCACCCGGGCAGAGATCATTGATAGTATTACTAAAGAAGTAAAGTTGCTTCGTTATCAAGCAACTCATTTTCTAGAGTTCGTCTTTGAAACAATGAGAAACTCTTTAGCAGATGAAGGAGAGCTTAAGATTGCCTCTTTTGGCTCCTTTAAAGTCAGGCAAAAATCAAAGCGTATGGGTCGTAATCCTAAGACAGGAAAAGAATTTGTTATCACACCCCGGCGGGTACTTTTATTTAAGCCTTCTCAATATCTGAGAGAAAAAGTTCAATTGTACAAACCTTAATAAACTCCATGAGAGTTCGATGGTTTTTATCATTTTATGAGATTATTAGAGGGATAGACATATTTCTAAAAAAGTTTTTGTCTTTTTCCAGTTGATTTTCTAACTTGTTAAAGCTAATATCGTCTCTAGGTATTTCTTTTTCCTCTTTTATTTTTGACTCTGTTTTAAATAATTAGAAGTTGAAAAAATATAAATTTATGATATAGTGATGTCATCATAGATGTTCCTTCTTAAGGAGATAAACGATGAAGTTTTTATTATCTGTTAGTTTTTTTGCGTTAACAACAGCTGTTGCTCATGCTGGTCCGGGTTCTCGCTCTTCAAAAATGATAATGACAGAAATGGCTCCAAATGCTTCAAAATACGCTTGTAGAAGCTATACTAGATCAGGAGGTTTAAGAATGGACAGCAAGATTTATAGTACCTCTCCTCATGTTCAGAGAAGATCCTTTCACACAAAACTAAGAACAGAGGGCTATAAACCTAAAGAGACGGCTGAAATTCCTCAACGTCATATACTCCCTTGGCCTAAAAAAGTAGAGTATCTAGACGACACTTATGAGATTTTTCGAACTCCTCCAGGTTTTATAGAGATGCTTGAAGAGTCAGTAAAACGTTCTCACAAGGAGACCCCTTCTCTTACAACAGAAGAAAAAAAAAAGTAAATCTCCATACAGACCCAGATAAACATTCAATCGTAAGTAGCCCCTTCTTTTTTGAAGGGAAAACTACTTTTACACGCCATTTACTGGAATCGATTGATCTTCTTTTTGATCAAAGAAAACCCGTTAAAGATTATATGAGCTATCCATGGAATGTACATGGGTTTATTTTTTCAAGGTTTCCAGGAGACGTTTTTAAAAGAGGGACAGGGACTCTTGTTGGTAAGCGCTCAGTAATCACAGCTGCACACTGCTTATATCTAAAAGAAAAAACTGCTCACGGATATAAATATACCCCAGCTAAAGAGACTTACTTTTTTTCAGGACTGAAAGGAAAGGAGTCTTTGTATAGTTCTAAAGTTTTAAAAGAGCTAGTTCATCCAAAATATCTTCAAAACGATAGTCTGTATGATTATGGTCTTGTCAAACTTGAGGATAATATTGGAGCCAAAACAGGATATGCCTCTCTTATAGTTGCAGAGGATGCAGAGCTTGATGATCAAACTGTAAATGTCACAGGTTATCCTGGTTATGTAGGAGCTTTTCGGCATTTAATAAGAAAAGATACTTTTATTATGTACACATCATCAGGACAAATTAAGTTTGTTGATAAGCATATGATTCGTTATCATATTGATACATCTGGTGGTCAAAGTGGTTCGGGTGTTTGGGCTTTAAATAAAGAGGATATTGTTGAATGCTGTGGAGTTCATATTATGGGATCAAAACTAGAAGGAAATGGTGCAATTCGAATTAACGATGAAAATTTTGAGACCATTCAAAATTGGCTAAAAAAGTTTGAATCTGATACTTAAAGATTTGTATAAATTTTGATTTCAAATCGTGCGTAGTGAGCAACTTAAGGATGGATTGACTTTTAGCTAAAAGAAAGCTATCGCTAAGAAGCGATAGCAAGACAGGGCTCTCTAGCCTTGTTTCAGGAATTCCTGGCCCCCATGGTGTTCTGACCCCAAACCCTCGTTTTTTCCGATTTAGTATAGATTGAGTCTTAAATTGCTTTATTCCTGATATTGATTACTTTATGAATTTATGAAGTTTTAAGATCGAGGAAGAGTCATCAATGGTGGAAAGGATATGGTAAGAAAGACTGAAATTACGGATGATTTAAATAAGGTTATGGCAGATTCACTGCTACAATTGCTAAAACTTGTCAACAACGATATTTCTCAGGAGAGTGACTTTTTATCGATTGTTAAAGTGTTTTTGTTGGGTGTCATCTCAACGGCTGTTGATCTTGTAGAAGTGACTTCTCCCGGCACTACTCCATTCCTTTATGCTGATATTGAAGCAGCAGCTAAGCTCGGCGGTCTTAGAGCTATTCAAAAAATGCAATTAGAAAATGGTTCAATGAATTACTCTGTTTCTAATATCGCACCAGATGATATCGAAACTGCAATGAATTATTTGGGGAAGGAACTATCAGTAGCTCTTTATAAAGGACTTCATGAATTGCCATTGCCCTTACGCTCCTCAGAAGTATTATTACGTGGAATGGAAGCATTAGTTTCCAACTTATTAAATCAAAAATTTGATAACCCTCATCAAATACTTGATAGCTTCTGCGAGCACGTTCACATGTCTTTAGATGATTTAGAATCGCGTGGTAAACGTCAGGTGTTGCATCCAGAGAGACGCTAAACCAATTATAGTATAACTTATTCTTTTTCTATTAAGGGCTTAGGAGAAACCTTAATATTATTCAGAGGTAAGAATGAAACACTTAAAAATCACGCTTTAATATCCTGTGGAAAAAGGTTTTTGAAGTTCTTTGCCGTATTTTTTGCACCAGTCAAGGTGTTCATCAATGGCGTCTTGAAACGCTTGTTGAGTTTCTTTCACAGATTTTCCTTGAAACGTTATTAAATCGTGGGTATTAGCGACTCTTCCCTGAAAGAGATTTGTCTTTTCATCAAAGGTAAAGTGGCCGATATATCCTTTATATTTAATCATGGTTTAGGTTCCACTCTTTAAGAAGAGTTTTTATCAGTGGGTTTTCTTGCTGAGAACTGGTTTTACTGTAATTTTCCTTCAATATATAGGTCTTTGAAATTTTTTTCAAGTGTGTTGATGTGTTGCCGTTGGCACTTTGTTGAAGTAGTTTAGATTTTACTTTAGAAAAGACGCTAATGGCGTCTTTTGCGCCATTAGTGGCTGATAAGCCAAGAATTCCGAGTCGAGCGCCTGTCAAGAGTGGCCTTGGGCCATCCCCGGAGGGGACGCGTAACGAAGTGGAGCGCTCTTGACAGGCATAGCGAGAGAGGAATTATAGAGATTTTTTGATTTGTGAGCGAAGCGAACTAAGGTTGGACTTAAACCTAATAAAAAACTTACGAGCAAAGCGAGTTAAGTGTTTGATTTTCTTGTATTTTTTTTCTGATAATTTTCTTTTTTGTGGTATGTTTTTCTAACATGAGCTTTAAACACATTTTGAAGCTCATACATGGCATTTAAATTTTTCATGTATGATTTCCTATAAAAATAGTTTTTGCTTATGTACGACGTTCCTAGAGCGATTAAAAGGTATCCCAGAAGGTAAAGAGGGTTGATTTTTTACGAAGTAACTTTTCTTCAAAAAATTTTCTCACGCACCCGTGCGGTGCTCTCTGTTTGTATTCTCTGTAGTAATCTCTGTATAGGTATATGAACGTAAATTTCTTACATTCGAACGAAAGTTTCTTACATCCGAGTGTAAAAAATTTACATTCGGAGTTTCTGCCATTTTCGGTGTTTTGAAAATCTTTCGAGAATCTGCTGTTGGAGTTTTCCACAGATTTTTCGCGACAACTACAGGATTACATATAGGAATTAATATATAGGATACTTAGGCAAGACAAATTATGCGTAAAAAATCTCTTTGGGCAAGACAAATTATGCGTAAAAAATCTCTTTGGGCAAGACAAATTATGCGTGGATAACTTTTTTTATTCACAAGGTTAGGTTGTTAGTTTTTTAATATGTGTGGCGCTTGGTTTTAAATTTAGTCCACCTTCAAGAGACTCTAACTTTGCTTTTTGATAAAAAAGATTTACCTTCTTTAATTCTCGTAAAAAAGCTCTTTTGAAGTCTCTTACTCCTTGAGAGTTTTTTGCATAATCAGCTCCAAACTGGAGTTTCAAAATTTCCCAAGGAATGGTAGTTGGTGTTTTCAAGTAACTTAGGCGATAGGAAAGCCAACAGTAAATGTCTATTGCCAGGCTAGATCCCTTAAGAGCTGCTAAAACACGCATATCAAGTGGTACGGGATGGTTTACAATTTCATCATAGAATTCTTGCGTTAGTGTAACGGTAGACTCCCATAAAGTTTGTTGTTGAGGTAATCGTGTATCCCAAAATAGGATAGCACGACTGGCTATCCTAAAACCGCCGCTGATGTCTGCTTCTTGCCCATCGTATTGAAAAGAAACAGTTGCTGAGAAAAGACGTTTCATTTGATTTTTTAGCATAGGGATTGTCCCCCATCTTCCCCCTGTCGGAGTCAAATCTAATTGACGCATAAATTCTGATAAACTACGTCCTAAAACAACTTCTCGGTCGCGGGTTTTAACAACTTCAGATGAAATAAAAGCCATCACTAAACGAGGTTTTGTCCCATAAGGTAGCCCAATACTGTAAGAATTGTTATTTTTGTCTATTGTATACCCTGGTTGCATTATTACAGAGAAGTCGCCATTACGTCTTCCCCATACATTAACTTGTCCAGGGTTTTTGTGAGGCAAGGTAGCTTGCACTAAGGCTCTTGCCATGTATCCTAATGCGCCTGCTTCTTTTGCTTCCACAGCTTCTATGGCGAGCATTTCAGATACTATTTTATTGAGATTTTCTTGATTCATAATCATGTGTTAATTTGTACATATGTAAGTAAAAATTTATTTACTCATATTTAGAACTTTATTCATCGGCAATACGAGCTAGGCCATATTTTGCAAAGAGCTCATTAATAGCCTCAACTAACATATCTTGCTTTGTACGTCCATGTTGAATAGCTAATATGCCCATTTGTTTTGTGGTTTCATGGGAGACATGAGCGGCCAAAAAATGCCTTCCTTCTCTGCTTTTTTTGTTTTCGTGTTTGATGGTTTGCGTTGTTGTGTGCATACTTGTTTTATCATTTTTTAATGATTGAACCTTTTCTGAATTAAACGTTAAAGGACTTCTTTTCGTCATAATTAATCTCCAACTAGTTTGCGCGCTTTTGTGTTTAAGATCATATTTGCTTGCGTGTATTTTTTCATATTTGTTTGCATGTTTTCTTCTTTAAGAAGCCAATGAAAAAGATTGACTATTTCGTTTGCTGCCTTGCTTTTTGGATCATATTCTTGTGCAGTACGTCCATCATTTACGGCATGGGAAAAAGCTACAAGGTAATGCAATACAGGATCTACAACATTTATACCGCCATCTTTTAATGCTATTTTAGCCTCTTCCCCTATTCTGCCATGGGGTGGCACAGCATTAAGCAATACGTAAGCCGGTTTATTAGCAACAGTTGCAAGGTTTAGTGTTGTTCCAATAGCGTTTAGGTCGAATGCAGCAGGTCGACATGGAATCAATATTAAATCAGCCGCCCGCGCAGCTGCAAGTGATGCCGAGTCAGCATTAGGTGCACTATCTATAATAACAAGGTCAGCTGACTGAGTTGCGGCTTGTTCTAATAAATTTGAAAGCCTAGCGGCCTGTGCGGATATAACGACTGGTTCAGTATTTTTTCTTTTATCAGCCCAACTCGCTGCGGAAGCCTGTGGGTCTAGATCGAATACAGCAGTTTTAAGATTGTGAAGCTCTGCGGCTACAGCAAGATGAACTGCAACGGTTGTTTTTCCAGCTCCACCCTTTTGACTGATAATAGCGATTGTTTTCATGTTTGTGCGCTTTAATATTTTATTGTTTGTGTTTATACAACAAAACGAGCAAGCCCTCAATCATTATTTTTTGTTTGTGTTCTTTAAGGTTTTATCGTTTGTTCTTATACAACAAAACGAGCAAACACTATTTTTGGTCAGCAACCTCTCTAACAAGAACGTTACGTACTGTTGTTGCATACCATTTTCTGCCTTTTGCCGTTTTAATCGAGCGGAGATTCATTTCTGAAGCAATGCCTCGAAGGCTTAATCCTTGCATCTGAAGACTCTGCACAAATGGCTTTACCGCTCCAGCAAATTGATCAGCTACTTCTTTACTTACCTTACTTCCAAGAAGGCCAGCCGGGAGAGGATTAGGGTTTCCTAAACGACAACCACGTGCCTTTGCAGCTGCAAGAGCCTCTTTTGTACGCTTGGAAATCATTTCTCGCTCATGCTCTGCAAACACAGCGAGAATTTGTAGCATCATGCGATTGGCTCCTGGTACATCACAGGCAATGAATTCAATACCGCTTTCCATCAAACCGGAAATAAAATGCAGATTGCGTGCCAAGCGATCAAGCTTAGCAATAATCAGCCGTGCATGTTGTCGTTTGCATTCCGCCAAGGCCTTCATAAGTTCTGGTCTGTCGTTTCGTTTTCCGCTTTCGATTTCTGTAAATTCAGCAACTAGCTTATATTTATCTCTAAGATATGCCCCAACAGCTGTACGCTGTGCCTCTAGGCCTAAACCACTGCGGCCTTGCCGATCTGTAGAAACTCTGTAGTAGGCAATAAAGGTGTTCATTACAAACAATTTTCTCCTTTAAGAAGGGAATTTATTTCTGAGGTCTTTTAAAGAAGAAAAAAGAAGAAGCGGATTAGTAGTAATAGATTGAAAACCATATTGCTGATAAAATTGTTTAGCTTTTTCATGTTTAGCATCAATCACCATGCCATAAACACCTATACTCTCTCCTGCAAGTGAAGTGCGAGACAAAGCATCTGCGAAAAGCAGCTCTCCATAACCTTTAGATTGTTGTTTTTTGTCAACGGCGAGGCGAGCGAGACGGGCAACTGGGAGGGGATATTTAGGAAGTTTTTTAAGAAGATTATCTGGGAGCTCACTAACATCGATAGCTCCTGAGCATAGAGTATAGTAGCCTAAAACCTTATCATCTTCTTCTTGCCTTATTATAAAAGTACGCGCTAACTCGCGGCGCATATCTTGCCGAGCAAAATTCCTTAAGTAGAGATTAAGGGCTTCTTCACCACAATCAAAATTGACTCTGTTGTGATTTTCTGCCAGTGGCTCAAACTTCAGAGCCATTCGCTTTTACTTTCTTATATCGTTCTATTGCTCTTGAAAGTTTTGCATTAATGGGGGGAGGATTCTCAAGGAGCTGAAAAAAGCGAAGTTGTTCTTCAGGACTAAGATATATGGTTTGAGACTCCGATAAGAGTTTGTATGCGCCCTCTAAAGCTTGTGATAGTATAAAATGACTTAATGTATCCCCTTCAAGTTCAGCAGCTCTTTGGAGAACGTTCTTTGAGAGCTCAGAGACACGGATATTTAAGTGTGATGATTTAATGGTTTCAGTTTGCATAGGAATAATCCTTCTTTATCTTAAATGTAATGACAATCTCATTACATGTCAAGTAGGGTGTATAAAGCCCAAATGGTCGTTTGGGATTTATACACTTCTTTCAAAAACAACTCACCCGATGAGATAAGGGCCAAAAAGTAATCCTTTCTGGTCCTTTTACCTATCTTCTATGCTCTAACTGATTATTCCAGTTTTCACACATTTTAGGCCTTCTAACCCCAAACCCTCGTTTTTTCCGAACTAGTATAGGTTATGTATAGATTAATAATTTCTCACAATTCAATATCTTCAATTATCTTATCAAGATTTATAGTTTTCTTATTACTATAAAAAGAAAAATGTCCAGTGAAGTGAATATTTTGCCAAGCGACAGGAGATGTTTTTATAAGAATTTTTTTGTGCTTTTTATTTCCTTTATTGTTGGGAGGTTTTTCATACAAGCGGGACTGAATAGCAGAATTATAGTAAATAACGGCGCTCGCAATAAGACGCCCGCATTGATTGCTGATTTCCACTTCGAGATCAGTACGTCCCAGTAAGGCTTTCCTGCCGCCTGCCCTGGCAATAGCTGCCCGTAAACTATGGTAAGATTCAACACGGTTTTGCGAACGATGAACGTCTGAAAGCATTTTCGGATTCAAGATACATTTTAGGGTATAGATGCCGCGATTAATCTTATCAAACTCAAAAATGGCTTTGCGTGTATTATTCTGGGGGGACAGGGAGCAAAGCTTTTTAATAAGTGTACTTTGGCTAATCTCTTTTAAGCCAAGACTTGCAACCACCTGGTTAATATTGTCTTTTTGATCAACAATAAGTTGTCGGTTAATTTGTCCGGCAGGCGGAACAAGAAAATTTTTATAATGGCTTGGATCTTTTGAGCAAAAAATATTCTTTATTTCTTTTTTAAGATTTGTAAATCGGGGTCTGAACTCGCCGCCAAACCAATAAAAAATTGCAAAATTTGCCTTGTTAACGCTATGCATATCGCCTGTGAGGACAGTTGGATTAATGAGGGAGGTATTCCCATACCATAGGTCAAACGCAAAGTGGCTTTCATGTTCGTGGGGTCCAATGAGCTCACACTGTATAGGAACGTGATTCGACAATAACGTATAGGCTACAACGCCGCGGCCTTTCTTATAATATTTGCGCGAATAGCGCGCTCTGGCCGTTGGCGTTATTGTCTCGTATTTTTGCCCGTCCACGCTTCCATAGAGGATATCAAGATCAAATGTATAATGTGGAAAAATACTCAAACGGGTCATAGCGTTAGCAATGTCATCATGGGCTTTTTTAAGGGTTGAGAGCCGCATATACTGTTCATAAGTTGTTTCGAGAGCGCTATAAGAAATATCGCTTGTTTGAGCCATTTTATAATTTCCAATTCCCATGGCTTGGGCTATTATGACGGCGAGTAATTGGTCTTCATCCGTTTTTTGTTTGCTGTAACGAGGCTTTAAGGGAGTAAGGGACGACAAGAAGCCGCATTCTTTATTGACGAACCGCAAAACGTCAACAATATCGCGAATTGGCAGTTTATCATAAAATGCTTGAGACTCTTCATCTTTCCTATCTGTTGATTTTGGTTTAATCCATCTAATTTCTTTTTTTAAATGGTCGTATTTAAAGTGTTTGAGCTTTTCTTGCTTTAAGCTACAATCAAATTGCTTCAACAGCGTATCCAGTTCTTTGAAAAGTGAATCTAATTGGTCCTCACAAGGCTTTTTGAGCCATGGGATATCAAGCGTCTTTAAAATGTCTTCTTTTTCATTCAAAGGAACCAGTTCATGGTAGAAAGTCCTATGGCGGATACTATCTTCAATATGGATGGCACCTGTTTGCATTTGTTTAGCAATCTGACTGTAAACCAGAATTTCGTATCGGTTTGCATTGACGATTTGTTTTCCTTCTTCGTCAGTCGTCATCAAATACGGTTTTATCCGTTTTGAAATAAAAGAACATGGAAATTGGTTTGGGGACTGTTGTAGAAGATTTTGTTGTTTAGCAAAGACAGTTTTCATCCATTGAATCGCCTCTAACAGGGGATTGTTGGTTAATAGGCTTGAAAAATCAATATGGACGAAAAGAGAGCGTAGGTGGCGTTTATAACGTGAAGTTGCTTTGTCCCGCTCTTTCCATTGAATATCCAGCTTACGCCGGGGCTTTTTCAGCATCTTTTCTCCGATAGTCCGAATTGATTCTTTTGGAAGGATTTCAAATGCTTTTTTGCGGGTTTCCCCGAACGTGAGAGAATCGCTTAGATTATCATCTACGTAGAGCAAAATAAGCTGCCCTATTTGTTTATCAACCTTGTCTTGGGAGAGGTTTAAATCTGTTTTATCCTTAATTTCATTTTCAAGTTTTTTGACCTGAAAATTGAAAGCATCCGTTAGATTATCATTAACTTGCTGGTATCTTTTGAAGACATAGCATAAGAGATAGAGATAAGCCTGCTCTTCCTCAAAGCGGCCCAGATCATAAATTGAATAATGATGGGCCAGACTTGCGTAATGGCCAATATTTTGCTGGGAGATGTTAAGTTGTGGCAAAATCGTTTTTATAAGCTGATATAGGGGTTTGAGGATATCATGCTTTTGGCGTTCAAGGCTCATCATTGATACTCCAAAATTCTTAGCGTCCTGCTTTAACGAAGCCAACTCTGATAGGGCGTTCTCGTTTTCGTAAAGTTGATCTAGGCTTTTCTTGTGGGATTCTGTTAAGCAACCCTGCAACTTTAATTTAAGACGATTGCGTTCCTGAGTAAGAACGTTGCTGACAATATCCTGAAGAGTTGTATATCCGGGGCGTACAATTTTTTGACTTTTAAGGAAGGAAAGTAATTCATTCGCAAGAAAATTTGGCGCTATATCACGTCTGACGATCATTTTAGAGCGATCATATATTTCGGGTAAAAAATCGTTAGACCAAAGCCTGTAGCCAGATAACCGGCAAATTTCCTGTCTTTGAAAATACTGCTCATACCTCGTGATCGTAAAAGCAGATAAAGTTTGGGTGTTAAAATATCGTGTAATGATAAAGTTAACATCAGCTTGGGGAATTTTATGAAGCGAAAATTTGAAGAAAGCGTTTTTGGCTTTGAAATAACCAATTTGTAAGGCGCAATAAACTTTTGCATGCAAAGAGGAACAGCTTTCTATCAAATTCCATTCTTGCGGTTCAAATGCGAGATATTGATGACGTTGGGCGCTATCAAAATCGGGAAGTCCGTAGAAAGCAAATTCTTCCAAATTAGACAGAATGGAAAGTCTTTTCTGCTTCTCTTTCATTAAAGATATCTTTTTTGTTTATGTTATAATGGTCGTTAAAAGAGGGTAGTTTTAAATGTATGAAACATATTGCAAAGAGCATATAATTTGTATTATTTTTTATACCAATATGCATTAACAATTAACAGGGTTTTTTATGGGTAAAATTGTCGCTTATTTACGAGCCTCAACCGACAAACAAGACCTCAATCATCAGAAGTTGGAACTCCTCGAGTTTGCCAGACGAAAGTCCTTGTCTATTGATGAATTTTTAGAGATTACAATTTCTTCTCGACAGACGAAAAAACAACGACGAATCGAAGAGCTCGTTGATAAGCTTGCTCAAGCAGATACTTTAATAGTCACCGAACTTAGCCGTCTCGGCCGCAGCACCGCTGAGGTAATTGGTCTGGTTAACATGTTGGTGCAAAAGAACGTCCGCGTTATTATCACTAAACAAAATTTAGATATCAGCACGCATGATATGAATTCAAAGATCATCCTAACTCTTTTCTCCTTGTTTGGAGAATTGGAGAGGGATTTAATCAGCCTTCGAACGAAGGAAGCGTTAGCTTCTAAAAAGAGGGAAGGGAAAATTTTAGGGAAGCCCAAAGGAACGATTCAAAAGAGCAAGTTTGATGCAAACGTGGACAAAATAAAAGAGCTGTTAGGATATGGTCTTTCTGTAAGAAAGATTTCTAATGTTCTTGGATATACAAACCATATTGCGCTTAATACTTATATTAAAAAGAGGAGCTTAAGAAATAAGGAAGCTTAGAACTTAATCTATACTAGTTCGGAAAAATCGAGGGTTTGGGGTTAGAAGGCCGATTTGGGAAGAGCTCTGCTTGAGGCCCGGAATGATAAAATATCACTTGACGATGCTGTATCTTCCTGCCCTGGATGGTCGAAGTTGCGAGAACTGGTCGCCATGGCGGCACAGCTGACAGATACGATATCGGCTGATCCTCTTACCCACGTTGTGAAAGGATATCACCGGTTTCGGCGCTATGCGCCACGCATGTTACGGGCGCTGAAAATCGAATCAGCACCAGTAGCCGCACCACTGATGAAAGCCCAACCGATTTTCTGCGAAAAGCATCAAAGTGGCATAGGTATTTAAAATCTCAAGTGGACGAGGACGGGCGAATATGGGAAGTTGCTGTGTTGTTTTGTCTGCGTGATGCCTTCCGATCTGGCGATATCTGGCTACAAAACTCTAGGCGCTATGCAGATTTGAAACAGATTCTAGTGCCAGCACAGGCCGTTGCCACGAACTCTAAGCTCGCCGTTCCCCTTTATCCTGAAGCATGGTTCGCCGATCGACGTGCTCGGATGGAAATAAGCCTGAAGAGACTTGCAAAAGCTGCACAGACAAGGTCAATTCCAAACGGCACAATTGACAATGGCGTCCTACAAATCGAACGATTGATGGGTATTCCTCTCACAGGTATCGATGAACTTATCCTCGATCTCTATCGCCGTATTCCCGAGATCCGGATCACTGACCTTCTAATGGAAGTGGATGAATTAATTGGATTTACAGACGCCTTTCCCCATCTGCGCACAGGTGCCCCATGCAAGGATAGGATCGGCCTCTTGAACGTGCTGCTTTCCGAAGGAATCAATCTCGGTCTGCACAAAATGGCGGAAGCCTCAAATACTCACGAATACTGGGAACTTACGCGTCTGGCTCGATGGCACATCGAAAGCGAAGCGATAAACAAAGCATTGTCTATGGTGGTTGAAGCTCAGTCTCGGTTGTCCATGGCTCAATTCTGGGGAATGGGCCTCACAAGCTCCAGCGATGGTCAGTTCTTCCCGACCACGCGACATGACGAGGCTATGAACCTCGTCAACGCTAAATACGGCAATGAGCCAGGCCTGAAATCTTACACTCATCTATCCGATCAGTTTTCTCCCTTCGCGACCAAGGCTATTCCAGCTACTGTAAACGATGCTCCATTTATTTTGGACGGCCTGCTCATGAACGAAACTGGGCGACGAATCCGAGAACAATATGCTGATACTGGTGGGTTCACCGACCATGTCTTCGCTGTCACTGCCCTGCTAGGATACCAATTCATTCCTCGCATTCGGAATCTACCTTCCAAGCGCCTCTATGTCTTTGATCCATCCGGCACACCAAAAGAACTCCATGGGCTAATCGGGGGAAAGATCAGAGAGGAGTTAATCACACAGAATTGGCTGGACATTCTGAGAAGCACCGCCACTATGGTCGATGGTGTCATACCTCCAAGCCAGCTCCTGCGTAAGTTCGCCTCCTACCCACGTCAACATGACCTTGCTACAGCTCTACGCGAAATTGATCGCGTTGAAAGAACACTTTTCATCCTTGATTGGGTTCTCGATATCGATATGCAGCAGCGCGCACAGATCGGCTTGAACAAAGGAGAATCCCACCATGCCCTGAAGAATGCTTTGCGTGTTGGACGGCAAGGGGAAATTCGTGACCGAACGACAGAAGGGCAGCATTACCGTTTGGCTGGATTCAATCTTCTTGCCGCTATTGTGATCTACTGGAATACCATGCATCTTGGTTACGCTGTTACTCAAAGAAAGCGAGCAGGTCTACCTGTCTCTCCTGAACTTCTGGTGCACACCTCACTCCTTGGATGGGCTCATATCCTCCTCACTGGTGAGTATAGATGGAAGGGATGGAAGAAAAAAACGTGAATCGCTCTTAGAGTGTCATTTTGCCCCCTCCCGGAACAGACCCCTTTTACGGATAACTAAGGTGCTCCACAATATGTCCATAAAACAACATAGGATCGTCGTACAGAGGCGAAAATGATTTTTAGGTATTTTACCTACAATAACTCAACGTACATCCAGGGACGCCCTATAGTGGTTATTTTTTATTTTGTATGGAAACACATGCTCTTTCAGGTTTTTTACCATAATTTTTGCACCACTCAAGATGTTCATTAATGGCGTCCTGAAAGGCTCTATGGGGTAGGATGAGAATGATCTCCGATACGTACCTTTATGGGATTTGACCCAAAAATCACGCAGTTTCACTCTATACGGGCATAGACGTACGGCCTACAACAAAGACCACACGTTAATACGCAGCAGATAGATTTCAACATGCGGGAACAAGTTCTCCCGCATGCCGGGATAGTATCTTCATATGTAACCTCTAAACAATTCCGTTTTAACAGTCTTTGCTCTTCAGCCACCTTTCTATTTTCTGCCTCTCTTCTTGCTCTTTCTTGGAGAGTAGCTTCTCTTTCTAGACGTATTTGTTTCATATTTTGAACATCCGCAGCGATTTTTTGTTTATTGTTACAATATTCAATTAAGCGGTCCGTTTTCATGTCGTAAAACTTCTTCTCACTAGCATGGTTTTTGTTATGGGGATTAGTATAATAGTCCTTGCCGAAAAATCCGAGCATGTTCTCTTCTGCATCTCGTTCATTTAATAACCTGCGGTCTTCTTCGTCTAACAATCCGAAACGTGAGAAGTAATGATCTCGGGCTTGATCATTTTGATGCTTGTGATAAGCGTTACTGGCCGTTCTTTCTAGACGCCTAGCCTCTGCCTGCCTCCTTTCCCAAGCAATCCGGTCGTCATCAGCCTTCTTCGCTTCAAGTTCTCTGTGGGCTGTGGTTATGCCGCGTCTCACGGCTTGTTCGATTTCAAATTCGCTCATGGCGTTTACGGTGTTTCCTGCTAGTTCAAGGATCCCCACGCTCATCCCGGCCAAACACGCTATAGCTGTTGATGTCTGAAGAAATTTAATCTGCATGTTAGTTTTCCTTTCATAAAGTTATTAAGCCAATAAGACTCAGAGAATATTTGGCTGATTAAATTAATTTTTTCATAGATCATTATTTAAATAAATTTGACTTCATCAGTCAAATTTAAAATTTTATGAAAGGATTGGTAAATTAATAAATCAGCCCGCTCCAATTTTTGTATAAGCGCGCCTCTCTAAAATCGTTCGGACTGACTTTGCTCGCTTCCGCTCGCTAGAAAGCCACTCATTTTCATTACCTCATGCTGGTTAAGACGAAAGTGAAACGCACGAGCCACTCCAGGAGAAATTCAAAAATTTCGAAAGGCACACTTAACAGCGTTTGTAAAAACGCCTTGCTCCTCCCTTCGGACAGCCTCCCTATTTTGATGGGGGATATTCTCGGACCATAAGCTAAAAACCTCCCCTCAAGAGCTAGCTTTTTGTTCTAATCTTTAACTTATGATAGCGCGTACCACCATAAAGCAGATGCGCATAATAAAAATTACCATGACATCCATCTGAATGGTTTTAACATTTGACATTATTACAAGAGTGTAATATTATTAGTGTATGAAATGCAATGTCGAATACCCAGATGAATTTGGATCTTGGTGGAACACGCTAAGTGAAGATGAACAGGAAGACATTGCAGCAATAGTTGGTCTTCTTGAGGAAAAAGGAACACAGCTTCCTTTTCCATTCTCAACAGGTGTTGAGAGATCAAAGCATTCCCATATGCGAGAGTTAAGGGTTCAAAGCAAATCAAATCCACTGCGGATCCTATACGCTTTTGATCCAAGAAGAACAGCAATACTCCCCATTGGTGGAAATAAACGATGGTACAAAATCTACATTCCCATTGCTGATAAGCTCTATGCTGATCATCTGGCTGAGCTAAAGAAAGAGGGGTTACTATGAGCGGTCGTCGTTCATTCAACAAGCTTAGAGACTCTATGTCTCCCCGCTCTCAAGAGCGTATTAAAAAGAAACTCAAGCAACTTCGCCAAGAAATGGCTCTTGCTGAGGTCAGAAAAGCTATGTCTTTAACCCAGACTGACTTAGCTGAAATGCTACACATCAAGCAAGCGGCACTAGCGCGTTTAGAGAACAGGACAGACATGTACATCAGCAGTTTGAGAAAATATATCACGGCTTTAGGGGGAGAGTTAGACATTGTTGCTCGTTTTCCTGAAGGAGACATTCACATCCAAAACTTACACGACCTTCATCAGTAAGTTGGGTTGTTGTTATCATCCATCCTCGGCGCGCGTGGCTGTAAAGCACCGCAAGATTCAAAGTGACAATTTTATGAGGAAGTTAATTTTATCGAAAGTTTTTTTGGAAATTCAGAGGTAGGTATCAATTTGGAAAGTCTCTCAATCCTCTTAGGATTGTCACACATAAGAGAAGATAATTTTTAGGTAGCCTTTTGCTCCAGATGCGCTTTAAAGCGCATCTGGAGCTCTTCTCAATGAGATGGGGGACGAGGATAATTATCTCATCTTAAGTAAATTTAATTAAAATAGGCATTGGAACGATCATCATTATAATTGTATGCAGAAGATCTATTCTGTAATTTGCTAAGAACAATATCAGGTGTATCATATCTATTTATGCTATTTTTACTTATATAATATTCTTTATTATTTTTAGCTTCTTCAGCCTCTTCTCTTTCTGATTGTTCTCGGAAGTGTTCTTGGAGCCAAGCTACAGATCTTTTTGCCTCTGCGCGGTACTCCTCTTGCTTCTTCTCTTTCTCTATCTCTTTCTTTTTAGCATCAGCCTTTTTCCATTCTTCATAAACTTTTGGGTGGGATGGACGTTCTGTAGCGTATCGCGTCTCATCAAGTGTCTTACCATCATATGTCGCACTCCAGGGGTCGAATTTCGAAATTTCTACTTCGTAAAGTTCTTGTCTTAGCCTGGTAATCTCATCATTTTCATATTTCATTATTTTATACGCATCTTGCCTATACATAGCTTCTGTTTTATCTTCACGGAACGATACTAGGCTACTTTTGAAAACACTCAATATACTTGATGGAATAATCCACTTATCAACGAATCGCCGTTTTCCATCTACATACTCCTCAGCCGTGCAGTCTAACTCATAGGGATGTGATCCCCAACGCTCACTTTGCCATTTTTGCCATGGTTGACTCGGTTGTAACACCTCTACGGATTGCCCACGAGAAGGTGTAACAAATTGAGGGGCGTGAAGTTTTATACTTTCTTCTAATTGTTTATCTCTCATCGGTTTAACAGATATATATCCGTCTACTTCTGCAAATTCATTTTCCATTGCTCTTGCAATATCAAATGAGAAGATCCCAATAGCAGCTATAACCCAGAATGGAGATGCTCTAGTTTTTCCAATAATTAATTTGCGTATATTTGGTTTATAAAACTTGATGTTCTTCATAAAAAATATGTGTCCTCCCTTCAATTATCTTAAATTTTTTTTCAGTAGTCTTCCTAGAATTCCGTATATCTTAAAGAATATAAAATAAATATACAAGTAGCTTAATTTTTTTAGTGCAGTCCGAACGATTTTAGAGAGGCGCGCTTATACAAAAATTGGAGCGGGCTGATTTATACATTATCATGCGTAACTTCTATCGAAGTTTATAACAAAAAACATGAAAAACGGTTGCCTTTTATCAAACTTTTTGAAAATTAGAAATTCGAGTTTACACGTTATCAGCTAAAGGGTAGTTATAGTTTCTCAGAAACGAACGTTTTCGAGAAAGAGAAGCTGGAGATGGTGGATACGTAATTCTCCAGTATTCTAGCTCTCTCCCCTAAAAAATCAATTGGTATCGACTGGAAGGACCAACGCCAAGACGTTGCAAGAATCCCGCTTTTACTAAACTAACAAGAGCATTTTGCACACTCCGACGAACAAGTCCGGTTTCTTGAACAAGCTCAGAAACGCTGAGACGCTTTTCAGGAGAAGATTTAAAGCAAGTCAAGACTCTATTAGCGCCCTCGGATAGCTTTACTATTGCTGCATAACGTTGCCGAAGCAATGCCACATCATTAAGTGCATTTTGAATCATTTTAAGAAAGAACCAAGCCAGGGGTTCAAGATTATAATCTTCTGGATTTACACGATAGTGACCTCCTGACACATTTCGTAGAGCAGAATAATAAAGAGGGCGATTTCGTTCAATCTGTCGATCTATAGATATAAACCGAACAACTTGTTTTAGGGCAGGATCATCTCCCTGCATCAACGCAAGTAAGAATAATGCTCGGCCAATACGACCATTTCCATCTTGAAAAGGATGAATCGCTAAAAAACGAAAGACAAATTCCGTTGCAACTAAAATCGTCCATGGATATTCCCGTATAACACTATTATACCAGGTGAGGAGATCTCGCATTGCTGCTTCCGTAAGGGGGCCTGGTGGGGTAGGTTCAAGAACAGTCTGGCGCTCACCAGTATCATGATTCACTGAAACAACAAGATTGGGGTTTGGTTTATAGCTCCCCGCATAGCTTGAAGCTTTAGGATAATAACTAAGAAGGATTTTATGCATACCTCGAATTGTGCTTTCCGTAAGAGGAAAAAAATCGTCAGTTTGAATGTAAAGGAGGTTCAGTACTTCACGACATCCAACGACTTCTTCGATACTCCGTTCACGATCCTTAGAGAGCTTATCAAGAATAAAGGTTCGTTTAGCTTGATAAGCTGTTGTTTTTCCATCTTGTGTTAAAGTTGTGTCAACCCATTCAATTTCAGCATCTGTCAGAGCTGCATTTTCAATACGTGTTGACGCTCCAATCGTACTAACCAAAACGGATTTATGTAACCAAAATTTTTCAGCTTCATCCATATTTGAGAGCTTTTGTGCTAGAATAACGATGTCAGCCTGGGTTGACTTAAGTGCCTTTTCCAACTTAGCTGATGGAGAAAATGATAGCATGCTCTAAGCTCTTAATTAAAAAGAAGTTATTGAGACTTAATACCATATCGCACCTTATTGCACTAAGAAAATATGGATATATTGGTGCGATATGGTGCAATTAGCAAGAAAGTTTTTTACTATTTTTGGTGTTCCAATTGATTAAGCCAATTTTGGCACATTTTTTCCATGATGTTATGGAGAATGTTTAAATTTTGAAGACAGATGAACTCTTGTTCAATGAGGCTCCCCATATCGCTTAGGTTTTTTTCGAGTTCTTTTAAAAAGTATTGAAAGTTGTGTATATTGAATTCAGTCATGATCAAGCCTCCTTGTAAGGTTTGGTTTTGATTAGCAACGTGTGGGCCTGAACACCCATGCGTTGCGCTCGTTTATAACGTTGTATTTAGATTATTTTGTTAGTAATTTACATTTTAGCCTCTCTTGTTTTTATCGGAGTTATGGAAACTTTTTTGTTCATTGCTATTTTCTGAATTTTGACTGAGCTCAACTTCTTCTTTTTTGTCTAAGGGTCTTGTCTCTGATAGGCCTTTTGTTTTGAAGGCTTCTAATCCTTGCAGAGTCCAGAGATTAAGATCCACATCAGTTGATGTTGCCATTTTATTTAACTCTAAGAGTCCTTTAAATAAGGCAGCGATATTGTTTTTCAGAGAAACATCCTTTTGCAAATCAACTCCTAGAGGAATTTTAAAGACATCGAGAGTGCCTGCACGCTCCATCAGACCTCCAAGCTGTATAAGAGAGCGAGTTCTTGCTCGTCTTTGTTCTGATAAAGAAGTCATTTTCATATTCTTAATTCTCTCTGCTTTATGGATTTTCTGTTGGAGTTTGAGTATTTTTACTTGGAGGAATTGGAGTTCTTTTTGATTTTTGTTTAGTGAACTTTTTACGAAACGAATCGGCGGACTTTGTCCACTCCTCCTTTTGTTTGTCTGATGCAGATTTCCAGGAATTTGAAAGAATAGACAGGGCAAGTGCATATGAGAATTTTTCTCCAAGAATAACATGAGACTCTCTTTGATAAAGAATAGCTTTTTGTGTCTGGAGTTTTTCTTTTCTTTTTTTAAGCCGGATTATTTTTTGATCAATCCCTAAAATATCGTCTTCCATGCATCCCTACTTTATTAATTTGTTTTTTGTAAGAAAGCATGTTTTAAATTTTTGCTGCTTTCTTTTACAAATTTAATTTTAATAAGTCTATCATTCCTTCTTTCAGTCGTCAATATGGCTTTCTTATAAATTTACGCACTTTTCATCTTTCTTCTTATCGTA